>Ga0265780_10009497_pt1 | contig 11654 bp, 12 predicted proteins | sample P1T30metagenome_FD_192432 | JGI IMG/M metagenome (GOLD analysis project Ga0265780, IMG submission 192432) | Plant litter microbial communities from East Loma Ridge, Irvine, California - P1 T30 | ecosystem: Environmental > Terrestrial > Plant litter > Unclassified | place: USA: California... | reverse complement strand
TCCATCAAGATTACCAGTACGTCATCTGCGTCTGTTTCTGACGCGCTGAAGTCCGTTTAAGGGATATACAAACGCTTTTGAAACATCTCATACGCGCCTTTTACGCGTTTTTACGCGTTGTGAGCTTTTGTAAGCGTCTTGTCGGCTTCACCACGGGAGCCCGGGTCCGGTGCCCGAGCGCCCACCCTGCCTGTTCAAATTCGTCTTCGCGGTCACCTCCAATTATCCTCTCTTCTAACGACTCTCATTCAGCTTCGAAGTATTCGTTCATCTTCTTGTCATTCTTTATAAAGGCCGCTGTTCCTGTAGTCTTCCCTTTCTTCGGTCACTCCCTTGCTTCTGTTCCGGAGACGACGAGTCAACCGTTCTGTTCTACGTTTTCTAGGTAAGTCCCTCTTTTCTTTACTGTTTTGTTCTGTTTAGCGTTCAGCGTTTTGCTTTAGTGGGAGCTTCAGTGGTTTATAGCTCTACAGTGAGCTTGTCAAGATGTCGGACTCTGTCAACAACTATTTCTTCGCGATCGCGGCGGCAACACCGCTTCCTTCCGTCGAGGGTCAAGACCCCATCAACAACGCCAACCCCGCACCTCCGCTACCTCGTACTCGTTCTCAAGTCTCCGCACTTCGTTCACCTTTCACGGTTCGACCCACTGTCCTTTCCGCACCCGTTGCCAAGAAGTCGAGTACAAAGCCAAACAAGAAGCGCAAGCCTGAATTCACCATCTTCGTCGACACCGAGGCAGCCAACGACATCCCGAGGCCCATCCAGACACCCAAGCGGTCCAAGACCAACAGCCTACGCACTCCGCTCGGCGACAGGACCTTCTCTACTGCTTCAACGCCCTCGCCGTCTCCCCGTCTTCCCGACACCCCGTTTCGTTTCTCGCCTGCCGACCCTCTCTGGGAGAACACCGAGAACTACGAGCCCTACATTGAGACTCCTCCCACGACTCCACTTGGTCCTCCTTCTACGCCCCTCGGTCCCACCGCCTCGGTCGGCCCGCCACCTCCGCTATCCACACGCGCTCTTCGTCCTCGCCGTGATCGTGCTTCTTCCTTAGCCAACCTTCTCCCCCCAGTCAACATGCTCGCCTACAACATGCTCGGTCTGCAGAACTGGAGGATCAGCTCCATCGGTATCAACCTCGCCTACCGCAAGGTCGCTAGTAGAACCCACCCGGATATGGTTGCGCCAGCTCAGAAGGAGCTTGCCACGCTGGACATGCAGCAGATTAACGCCGTCAAGGACATGTTGATGGACAAGGTAAGTCTCAATTGTACGAAAAGGAGTACGAGACATATACTGACCTCTACAGGACCTCCGCATCAAGTACCACCGCGACGGTCTCATCCCCTGGGTCGTCTGAGGCCCCGAGATGTTGTACCACACTGATGATACGATGATCACGATACGACTATAATGCTGAGTTTGTGTAAGAGATACTGGAAGAGAGTTGTGTACAGGGTTTTGCCGCCTGTGGCATGCCAGTGTGTTTTCCAAACGGTTGATACGATGAGTATGAGCATGATGGTAATGGTCAGAGGTTAGTGTGGTAATGGGTGGCGATTTGCTCTGGCGATGGTTTATGATTCATGACAGTGGTAATGGTCGGGGGTGGAAATTGCCTTGTCTTTGCTTGTTTTCTTTTCCTTACTTTCACGAACGACACGAGCTTATGGTGCTACACGCACACATTCGCGCACGACGAATACGTTTTCATGACGCTGAACGCGACACGATGGTTACGAATACTGGTATGCTCATTACATTACATTCACTTGGAACTCGAGCGTTGCGATAATATACGAGTGAGTTCCTAGGTAACAATTTCGTGTCAGTGAGCACGTTATACACCTCCATTCTTACGTAAGCTGTCCTGAACTCAAGCACGGAATACATGACACAGCATGTAGCACAAGAGACGCAGCACATCCCGACCACACCGAAGCCAACAATTAAAGAGCAGGGTGGCACTCCATTTCCTCGATTCTTCGTCTAATACACTCCGTATATCGTCGCCGGGTCGCCCCATAAGCTTCTCATTCAACAAGACCATCGTACTAAAAGCAACTCCGTGTAATATGCTTCGCTGGTAACAACAACAAGTGGTCCGCCCTTCGGGTTGCCAAGGTTCCGGCCCGTCCCACTACAACCTTCATCTCCGCGGACATCTCCGCGGCACACTCGATCGCGAAAAAAAAAACTGCCCCGCAGCGTGCCGTGCTTAGCGATTCAGGGCCACTTCGTCCTACCGTCGCAACCCTTCTGCATAACGTAATTCGTGTCGATCTCTTGATCTTCCCGTCGAACACCACGAATTCCATCAATATCCCTCCGTCCTAATCCTCACATAACTATCCGCATTACTAACATACCCCCTAAAACTCGGTCCCAGAGACCAACTCGCCAATTCCCTGACCACATCCCTCGCCGCATCGCACAGATCCACCTGGCCCGTCTCTTCATTACTACACAGCGCCTGGTCCGTCGCAAAGCTCCAATCGCACTGGATATTCAAACTCATATCCATGAGCCACTCCATGCGCTCCTGCATAGCAGGGATCTGGGTAACGAGTTCGCGGAAAGCGGGCCAGACGATGAAGTCGACGATGTTGATGTGGGGCATGAAGAGTTGGTTGGGCGTGGGGCGGAACCATTCGGGGATTGCGTTGTAGGTTTCTGGGCTGGGGGAGATCATCCAGCGCATTAGATACCAGAAGAGGTACATGGAGCCGAAGCAGGAGAAGGTGTTACCTGTGGGGGTTTTTGTTAGCGATGACGTGTTTTTTTTGGGGGGGGGGGGGGGAAAGGGCCCGGTGAGATGTACCCTTCATGTATACGCCGTGCACCATGCCGACTGCCCATTTGGTGAGTATGCCGGAGTTGTTGTATATGTCTTCGTCCCAGAGTGCGGCGATGTTGGGGTGGGTTTCGATGATTTGGTCGGCGGGTATGCCCATGTTCATGAGTGTTGTGGCTTGTTCGTAGATGCCAGGGAATGCGCGTTTTAATGAACCCGGGTCCGGTATTGTGTTTATGGGTAACATGGACCATGTGGGTAGAAACAAGTTGGTGATTTGCGTCTCTTGAATGTCGCCCGGATAGTGGTTACTTCGGATGCTACTGGAGAATGGCATGTTGCCGAAGAGGTTGCGGAGGTTGAGATTTGGGTGTATCCTGATGGTGTTTACGATCGGTTGTCGACCAGTGAGATGCGTAGGGTATGCCGAGCGTATAGTGTTTTGTCTGTGCGGTGAGGGCCGTTGGCTCCGAGATGGTTTCGATGACGGTGCCGCGTTCCCGACTCCGTCGAAGCTCGTTCCTTGCTGCAGAAGTCGTGGGTCAATCTGGCTTTCCTGAAGCCTATCTTCCTCTTCACTCTCTTCCCCAGCCTCGTCCCTCGTTAGGAGATAGTCCTCTCGATCGAACAGCGGGACTAGGAAGGGATGATCGTTCGCTCCATCTGCCGTTGCTGCTTGTTTTCCCTTGCCCGACGCAAACGTTGATGAAGGTGCTGAAGGTGACCAGCCTCTGTTCTGGCTGGTGGGTGACGCCATGGAGATATTGGAGCCTTTTCGAAACTGTGAGGCGCCTTTACTCGTGTCAAATGCCGATTCGTGGCTCATACCGCTTCCAGAGGTGTCCGTGGACTCCTGACCCAGTAAGCTGAACCAGAGTTATAAACTTGTTGTAGCCAGAGGAAGCTGTCGAGTGATGCATACCTGGGGGGTTGGCCGGATATCGCCGGGGATACTGTCATTGGGAGGGTCTTTGCGACCTCTTCAGGTGCTTCACCGAGCCTTAATCGAGCGAGGACAGCGGCGGCCTGGTCGTCGGTCCCGGAGCGTAGCGAGGTAACGATGCGCTTCAGGTCATCCAGCTCGCCAGTCATGCTGTCTCTCTTCATAATCTTCATCCGCTCGGCTCGCGAGACACCTTCGGCGACGTCGTATTGACATGATAGGTCGTTCTCCTTGCATCGATTGCATCGGGGTCTGGTGCCGTCACACTGCGAATAAGCAATCAGCACAGTCCGCGGGGCCAATGAAAGCTGCAAAAGGCCTACGTACAGGTAGTGTCACATGATGTGAGTACCTATAGAAGAGCGCAAATCAGGGATGCATGGGCCTTGAGTATTTGGAAGTATCCTTCAGTGCCTCGCAGGGCTGTAGCATGGCATAGTGCCTGATAGCTGAGCGAAATACCTTGGGATGGTCCAGGGCATTGCTATTGCGTGTAACTCGGTCCTACGTACCTTGGCCTTCCCATTTCGGCACTGCACGCACGCCACGGCAACAGCCTGTCGCTTCTTCCGCCGGTCTGAGGTTGGGCGTCGCTGGCCCGGCTCATCTGAGGCTGGTGCAATGCTTTGCCATCGCTCCGAGTGATCCATACCGTGAATGTCGATGTAGTGGGCGAGATTCCCGGTGCTCAGAGATGCCAGAGTCGCTTGTGGAGCCGGTGGAGCCTAGGCAATGTCGGATGCGTGAGCGTGTTCAGCAGGCCGTGTTGTTGGGCTCGCCTCGCGCTCTGGAGTTGCGCTTCTCCAACCTGTACACATCTGCAGCGGTTCGCCACTTCCTGTTGCACAGATAAACCGGTCGCGGACGCCACAGGTTCCTCGCCTTGGAATATTTGAACAGATCGCATTTGCGACCAAGATCGAATTTGATCGAAAGCTCGGTACAAAAGGCCGACAGCAAGCTTCGTCCGGGAATGCTCTCCTGACCAATGAGACGCTATGGCGCACCATCTCACGTGCTGTAAAGACCGGTCCAGAATAAGACATCGAAATCTGTTACTATGAAAAAGAGGCGAGGGAGAAAAGTGCATGAGGGTGGAAACCGAGGCTACGTTCCAGACGGATAGATTGGCTAGCTTCGGCGGCACACGTGCGGCGGTTCGGGTCCAGATGTATTTACTCGCTAGCATTCAACGGGGTTCCAGGCTCCCCAACCCTTCAAGAGCCTCAAACGACCGCCTGAGGTGTGGGTGAAGACTGGTCATGATTGGACGGCGTGCAGCGACAGGTGTGGTGGAGTGGAGGTGGCGGTGCGTGGTCGTGCTGACTGCTAGACTGGTCCATTGCAGCCGAGAAATATCTCGCATCGAGGTGTGACGTCGTGCCATCCACAGCGTCTCCCAAACAACCTTCTCTTGACCTTAGTAGGCATACCATGCATATACGCCAGCGGGCGCGGCAGTCAGGTCGGTAGAGCAGCGTCGCCACTGGTCCTGCCTGGTGGGCTCTTCATGTCGCCGACCGTACATTGAGAAGAAAGGCAAAATCGCATTGCGCCTCGGAAGAGTTGGCGGACGAGGTTCAAATACAACATGCGTGATTGACGTCACTGGGCAGACTGAACTCCAGGATTACTTCGAGGTGCCACGATGGCAAATCCGGAGCCTAGACCACATCGCGTTGCAAAAAATGTCCGACGGATGCTACTGGCTACATGCATCGGCAAGTTGGGTGGAATCGACATGCGTTGGTTGTCGTGGTATTGCACGAAGATCGCAACACCATCAACGGGAGCGGGTGCCTGTAGCACTGCGACATTCGTGCGTCCTCTTTTGCTTGCCATGCAAGGTCCGGAGTTTCAGGCCGAACCGCCTCATTTTTTCGAGTCCACAGTCAGCATTCTGAAAACAGGGCGACTGATGTGTTATGCGCACGGCTTTACTAACTATATGTCGACAAACTTTCCCTCCTGCAACTGCCGTTGCATAAACGGACCATATCTGATGAGAGCAAAATCCGAATACTTCAACACGTGATTCTCGTAACGAGTTGCCTCAGCCACGGCTTCAAAAACGAAAAAGTCTGAGCTACGATGATACTGCCAGCCTTGCCGATTCGCCAACGGAGTGCACATGCCGAAACACCTTCACGAAAAGGGTACGAGCCAGACCTCCAAAGGCCATGGATTTCGCAAATCGCATACCCACAACAAGGTAGCCTCATCTTGGATCCACCTCGGTTCGCCCTCCGCCGAAATCTCGGCCTCCGGCGCCGCCCGCCAATCTGTCGCCAGCGACAGCTGCATATGAAGTCCAGGTACTATTTATCCAGCTGTGCCTCAACTAGGGAGCATGCTTCCTGGTCAGGCTGGGCGGGGTCCATCTGCGGGGTCTAGGCAGTGAACATCGTAACGAACTTTGTACGCGAGAATAAGTGTCAAAGATGTGGGAACGCGATGAGGTGATTTGTAGTGTAAGATGAAATGCGATACTAGCAACGGGCGAGTACGCCTCATAAGCTCCTGGACCCCTTGCTCGACATAAGAAATTCCCTCGGTATATCCTTCACTCTATGTATCCAGGTCTAAGGTCCCAAACTGACAAAAGAAAACGCTATGCCATGGCCCATTATAAGCGCAAACCCGTAATCCAGAGACTCAGGGTATCTAAACCCGACCCAATACCATATCGTTATCCGATGATGTGGTGTCCATACTCTTGCCCCGACTCGCCCTGTTCTTGCCAATCGTGTTACCAAGCGCTGGGAAGCAGTACCCAGGATGGAACACGGTAAGCACCAACACACTCATGACGATCATGGCACCTTCCAAGATGATAAAGTCCGTCTCGTCGCGCATGAGCTCGCTACCCCAGCCATCGGTGAGTTCCGGGATACGGTAGATGCATCGAATGTAGATACCCAAGAAACCGACTATGATGGCGAAGATGAAGCATCGGAACGATGTCTTGCGGAAGAGTGTCATTGCTCCAGAAGAGAGTTGATCGCGGCGGTGGTAGGTGCGGATGGTGTACTCGACGAGAAGGGCGCCGAAGATGGACAGAACGACGACCTGGAGGACGACACCGGCCACCATGAGATTTGTTCCGAGATCCTGCAAGTCCGAGCCGCTATCTGCTGTAGCAGCAATGCCACCGCCGGCACCCTGGAGAACGAGCGAGAAGACGTCACCAGTGATGAAGATGCGCGTGTACCACACCGGCGACAAGCGTGACCACGATTGTCCGAAGTTAATGACGATGTGCTTGAGCGTGACGTATATTCCAGCCGAAACGAAGGCGGGGGAGATGATCAAGCAGCAGATCTGCATCTGGAAGCCGGTCTCGTCGTAAGGGTTGTTGTACAGGAGGATGCGTCCGATGTATCCGACGAGCTCGCCCAAGCAGCCTAGACAGAGAGCAATCTATCGAGTGTTAGATGCGTCCTCCCAAGTCGAGGCACAACTTACCATGTAGGTCCACGTCTTGTATCGAATACCCAGCACCAGATTGATAACCAGGCAGAGGCCGAAGAACGCCGCGAAGAAAGCATTGGCTTCGATGCTGGGGTAGTAGCCGTATAGTGTACCCTCTACGGGACATTCGGGGCCAACTTCGACGCACCACTGAGGGACAGCTACTTGTTCGGGCATCGTCAAGGGGTTCTTGGGAGCTGGAAGGTCGTTGCGATAGGGGTGGAATACTCCGAGAGCGATCGAGATAAGTGATCTCTGGAGAAGATGGAGGTAGATGCGGTGGTTTGTGATGATGACCTGTTAAACGACGGGTGATCCCTTACCTTATAGCCAACAGTCAGAGATGTAGGTAAGATGGTGTTTCGCACCATGCACCGAATCCATACATGGCGCAAATATAGCCCCAGCCTGAGGCAGTGCGGGCTACGCGTATCTCAACGACCCGTTTGCTAGTCCTATAATAGCCAAGGATGCGAAATCTGACGGGCTTATGCAGGAAGCCTTCTCTTGCAAGCCACGTTCTAAGTCATCATTGTTTCGCGGATTGCCCCGGGATAGGTTTAGCGGCATCGCCTCGGTAGCCAAGACTTCCGAATGTGGGTATGATTGGGTGTGTCATGGGCTGTGGGCTGAGCAGATGTCGGTGATGGAACATACTTCACCGGATGTGTTTGCGTGTATCCGCATCTTCAACCACATCCTCCGATCATCTACGTAGGTGATGTGGTGGTTTGGGCCAGTCAAGTATGTTGGACACAGGTTCGCGCGACACGATAGCCGCGAAAGACAACACCGAGTATGCCAAGCATACAGTAAATGATGCGCCATTCGCGACAGCGCCAGTAATAAAACCTGCGGTAGCAGTATGCTTGTGGATTCGACTGTTGTTCCGCCGAGCTTTGTGGACCTCAGAGGCATACCGCCAGCGCCATGCTGACGTTTTGACGCACTCTGCGGAGGAACTTTAGGCCACCGCACCGCAGAGACACGGTGAGTTGTCAAGGCATCAAGAAGTCCGACTAATTATCAGTCGCTAAAAATTGATTTCTTAGCGGTATCCAGTTGGTTCCTCGTGTTTTATAGGGCTTGGCACATCATCGTCCCGGTTACTCGGTCTTCGGTCGATGGATGGTTCCTCCTCGTTTGCTCGTTCAACACCAACAAGCTTTGCACAGCCATGATACATGCGCTTGAGTAGTCGTCCTCTTACGCGCGATGAACTGTGAGCCCCATTGTCTCTACCCCTTTATGCTCAGTAGCATCTAGAAGGGACAAGCGTGGGCATTCATGCTGGAGCAGCGCCGTGCTTGCCGTCACCGTCAGTAACCACGAAGGAAGTAGAGGGCAGTTCAGAAACCATGGCGCATGCGATATTGAAATCGAAAAACCAGCTCTGAACAATGTATCGTACGAATCGTGATGCACTTGATGAAGGTGTTGCGATGGACCGTGGACGCGGCCTCAGCGATGGAACATGAGAACCCGCCCGGCGCTTCGGCATCCGCATCTCCGACAATCTGGAGCAGCCGTGCGTACCTAGGTCTCGCATCCCAGCTCTTTTTTGCAGCGCTCGCTCACCGTCACGCGCGACACCGAAAGATCGCGATTGACACTTTCGCGCACGAATGGATCGAAGGTTCCAGCGTCTCAACAAAGAAGCCACGGAAAAGTACCGGTCCGGATTCAGCGTCGATACTGCGCGAAGAGCATCCTCCAGCGAGTCGAAGTCAACGTGATGTCTGCATCATCAATTCTGTCAGCTTGAGGTCCAGCTATCCGGAGACGACTTCGGGGTGGGCTCTCCATCGCGCTATCACGTCACATGTCACAATACTTCCCTCCGCCGCATGCGAGTGACAGTCGTATCAATGGAGGGCGAAACGGATGCGACACCTGAAGGGCATTACTGTTAAACAACTACCCTCCGATTAGCAAATTGCAGGCGCAAGATTGGCATACGCTAGAGAATTCGCAAGATAAATCTGCATGCCTGGCTTTCCACCTACTCGTGTTTTCAAGGCTCTAACGGCAGTACATGGAGTGCAGCTATTGCTGCGCATCTGGGCAGGATTGCACAGCTTTAGTTCCGGATATAAGACGTCTGGTACTACGACCACGGGATGAGCGGCACAAGCTGGACGTCGCAGCATGCACTATTTACAATGGCACCTGGTGCCTGTCAGAATCTCTAATGTCGACACCGAGCAGCCCGAGCATTCGTCAGTCTCGATCTCACTTACGCACATGATAGCAGACTGTGGAAAAGGACGTTGTCTTGCTAGAGCGAACAAGAGCACACGTCGCATACTCAACACTGCAATTTTACCTTCGCGTGGCGTCTGCATGGGACATGCTGTACCACATCGGCTCTCCCACACATGTCCGACTGTCGGTACAAGGTATACCAAAGTTTCCGAAAGATCACCATCGTTTTTGCCTCAACCGCACCACGCTAACCTGTTCCTAGTCTAGGCAAGCCATCATAGAAGCATTGAGATGCACGCCACTTGTGTCTTCCATTCTTTTCCAGCCCAGCACGCGAGACAGCGTTTCGGACGGGGTTCCAATTGGCATCTGTCGCTCCTTGCATGTGCATGTGGGTTTTCTTGATCGTGCGAACACCCCATGTGAGCCAATAGCTGGCCTCGGTATCGTCAAGCTTTATACCTCCACAATGATCAAAACGATCAAACCATTCCCGCGTTGCAGCCCGCTACTCGCATGGAGACGGTCGGACCCTTGGTGCATCTGTGCAACATGGTTCTTTTGCGCGTATCGGGTGCTGGCACGCAGACGCATTCTACCCCTTCTGGAAGGGCGGTCTGTTCAAAGCCGTTGATCTTGGCCCATCGTGCAAGGGTTGAGAGCTTCGAAATATTGAATACGCGTTCATATCTGATCGGAGCGATTAGAGCATAGTCGAACGGGCCAACAACGTCAGTCATTTCCATGAAAAGCATACATTCATACTTAAACTCTCGAGAGCGCTGCTTCTTCAGCCAGATATTCACTCTTTATATTTCATTCGTTACTTGTTGAGCAACATGTTGGGTCTATCTCAGGCACTCTTGTTGGCGGTGTACGCTGGAGTAGCTTGCGCAAAGACTGTCACTTATGACTTCGAGGTTGGCTACGTGACTGTGAGTACTCTACTCTACCTGTTGATACCAAATAACAACGCTAACTCACTGTAGGCTGCACCTGATGGCTTCGAGAGACAGGTTATTGGCATCAATGGAGAGTGGCCGATTCCTACCATAGAATGCGATGAAGGTGATACCGTTCAGGTGACGGTGCATAACAGCCTTCCGGATCAAACCACTGCACTCCATTTCCACGGCATATGGCAAAAGGGAACGCAAAACTACGACGGTCCCAGTGGAGTTACTCAGTGCCCCATTCAACCTGGATCGTCATTCACCTACACCTTTATCGCGAACCCTGCTGGCACGCATTGGTACCATGCGCACGAGAAAGGTCAATATCCCGATGGTCTGCGCGGCAAGATGATTGTGCACGACAGAGCTTGGGAGGCGAGCTTGAACATCGATAAGCAGGTGTACCTTTCCATGTCGGACTGGTAAGTAAACTCAACCTTTTCCACGCGCGCGAGCTCACAATGATCAGGTACCACCGCCCCATGCCCGAGATGATCGAGGCTTACATGAGCCCCGACAACACAAACGCCAATTTCGACTCGCCAGACTCTTTCCTCTTCAACGATGCCGCGAAGCCTTTTGACCTCAAGATCGCTAAGAACAAGAGGTATCTTCTGCGTATCGTCAACACCGCCGCTGTCGCATGCGCTCGCTTCCACATTGCAAACTACACGCTGAGCGTAGTTGAAATCGACGGTGTCCAAACGCAGCCCCAGGAGGCAGAGACCATCATCATTTGCGCCGGCCAAAGTTACGGTGTAATTGTGCAAGGAAAGAAAGACCCCAAGGGATCCTCCAACTGGATTGCGCAGATGATGACAGACATGTTGACCAACGGCGCTCCCTCAGCAGAAGAACGAACAGTCATTGGAGAAGTAGTCTACGACGACATCTTCGGCGAGATCGACGACATCATCGACAGCATCTCTGATACAATCGACGGCATCTTCCTCGAGCCCGAGTGGACGCCCCCACCCCAAACCATCCTCAACGACTTCACCATGAAGCCGCTTGATGGCCAGAGACTCATGGGCCCCGTCGACAACCACATCGAGTTCACCACCAACCAGACCTACTTCGAGGGCGTCGGTACCCGCACTCCTCTCAACGCCCAGCCCTGGGTTCCTCCTCAAGTCCCTACTCTTTACACCGCTTTGACAACCGGCAGCATGGACCCCGCCACCTACGGCCCCGGCATCAACCCCTGGGTCATCAAGTCCGGCGAAATCGTCCAGATTGTCATGCACAACCCGCACATGTACCCCCACCCCATGCATCTCCA
>Ga0265780_10009493_pt1 | contig 11658 bp, 10 predicted proteins | sample P1T30metagenome_FD_192432 | JGI IMG/M metagenome (GOLD analysis project Ga0265780, IMG submission 192432) | Plant litter microbial communities from East Loma Ridge, Irvine, California - P1 T30 | ecosystem: Environmental > Terrestrial > Plant litter > Unclassified | place: USA: California... | reverse complement strand
GGCGTAGGTCGAGTCGAGGGCCGCGCGGGTCAACGACTCCCCGCCGCCGGACGGGGTCAGCCGGATGAGGCCGTAGACGAGCGGCACGGCCACCGAGTAGCCGATGGCGATCCACGCCGAGAACGCGTACGCCGCGGCCGCGGTCGCGACCGTGCACAGGTACCAGAGCCACGGGACGCCGCGCAGCACCTGCTCGGGGTCGACGACGGCGAGCGGCCAGGTGATGAGCGCCACCAGGTACGACACGGCGAGGATCGCGCAGGTCGTCTCCACCCCGCGCACGACGACGCTCGCCACGCCGACCGCGACGAGGGCGCCCAGCATCCCCACCCCGATCAGCCAGGCCCAGGCGACCTGCATGACCCCGATCTGCTGCATCGTCGTCGGCAGCGCCTGGAGGCCGAAGATCAGCCCGGCGAGCGCGATGACGCGGCCGAGCACCTTGTCGAAGAGCGCCCGGCTGATCGGGTTGCGCGTCGACCGCGGAGGCGGCGCCGGCCCGGCCGGGACCGGGAGGGGGTCAGCGGCCATCGCCGCCGTCCGCGTCGAGGCCGGGCAGGATGCCGTCCTCGACGGCGCGACGGAGCAGGTCGACCTTGGTCGGCGCGGGGCGGCCGACCTCGACGTACTTGACGCGGATGCGGTCCAGGTACTCGCGGGCGGTCGAGTACCCGATGCCGAGCTGCTGCGCGGCCAGCTTGAGCGGCAGCCCCGACGCGTAGAGGTGCAGGATCTCGCGCTCGCGCCGGCCGAGCTGCGCCTTCGCGAAGTCCCGGTCGGCGTCGATGGCGCTGGCCCACTCGAGGTTGTTCAGCACGTCGCCGCGGGCCACCGTCGCCACGGCGGCCATGACGGTCTTCGTCGCCGACGACTTGGGGATGACCCCCGCCGCGCCCGCGGCGAGCGCCTCGCGGACGCTGGCGACACGGTCGGCGATGCTGTGCACGAGCACGGCCGAGCCGGTGGCCTGGACGCGCTTGACGTTCTCGGTGACCGTCGACCCGTCGCCGAGCGAGAGGTCGAGCACGACGACGTCGACCTCGCGGCCCGCGAGCGACTCGACGAGCTCCTGCACCCCGGCGGCGGTGAGGACGACGTCGAAGCCCTCGTTCTGGCAGGCGGCCTGGATGCCCAGGCGGACGGACTCGTGGTCGTCGACGATGGCGACGCGGACGGGTGCGGAGGTGGTCGGCGCCGAGGCGTCCGTCGAGGTGTCGGTCACGAGTGGTCCATTCGAGGTCGCGTGCGACCCGGTCCCTGAATTCCGGGTCGTCAACGTGGTCATCGTAACGTGACGACAGGTCAACGACGGATCAGGCGGACCACCGTCTCGACGTGGTGGGTGCTCGGGAACAGGTCGAAGGCGCGGAGCGCGTCGACGTCGTACCCGCGGTCGCGGAACAGGGCGAGGTCACGGGCCAGGGCGACCGGGTCGCAGGCCACGTAGACGACCTGGGCCGGGGCGAGGTCGGCCAGGCCGTCGACCACCGGGCGACCGGCGCCCGAGCGGGGCGGGTCGAGCACGACGGTCGCCGCGCGGGACCGGTCGCGCTCGGCGGACGTCGCCTGCGCGACGGCCTGCCGCACCCAGCGGTCGACCCTGGCGGTGACGGCGGAGGCGCCCAGCCAGTCGGCGAGGTTCTCCGAGGCGTGCTCGGTCGCGCGCTCGTCGCTCTCGACGCTCGTGATGCGCACCCGGCTGCCGAAGGCGTCGCCCACGGCCGCGGCGAGCAGGCCGACCCCGCCGTAGAGGTCGAGGTTGGCGGCGCCGGGCTCGAAGCGGGCGGGGTCGATCATCTGCTGCACGGCCGAGGTCAGGGTCTCGGCGGCGTGGCGGTGGACCTGCCAGAAGCCGCCGTCGTCGAGCTGGAACGTGCGCTCGCCCACCTGCTCGGTGACCGTGCTGGGGGCCTGCTTCCCGATGATCAGCCGGGCGCCTCCCGTGCTCGGCGCGAGCACGTCGACGTGCTCCTCGCCGGGGAACGCCTCGCCCAGGGGCGCCGCCTCGGCGACCTCCGGGGTCGCCAGGGGCAGGTCGGCGACGTGGACGACGCGGTGCGAGCGGGCGGCGTACTGGCCGGGTCGCCCCTCGGCGTCGAGGTGCAGGCGCACCCGCGTGCGCCAGCCGGCGCCGCCCCGCTCGTCGTCGCCCGGCAGGGCCTCGACGCGCACCGTGGCCTGGTCGGGGTCGAGGCCGCCCGTGCGGGTCAGGGCGTCGCGGACGACCTGCGACTTGAGCTCGCGCTGGTGGGCGAGCTCGATGTGGCCGAACTCGGCGCCGCCGGCGCGGTCCTCGGGGCTGCGGTCGACCGAGGCGGCCGACCACACGTGCTCACGTCGGTGCGGGCTCGCCTCGACCACCGACACCGTCTCGGCGCGCCAGAACGACTTCTTGCGGTCGTCGGTCACCCGCGCCCGCACCGTCTCGCCCGGCAGGGTGTCCGAGACGAACACGACCCGCCCGTCGAGCCGGGCCACCGAGATGCCCCCGTGTGCGATGCCCGTCACGTCCAGTTCGACCTCGCGGCCCAGCATGTCTCCCATGCTCCGAGTCTGACAGGCTGGCGGACATGACCGTTCCCCTCTACCTGGCCAGCACCTCCCCCGCCCGCCTCGCGCTGCTGCGCGCCGCGGGCATCGAGCCCGTGCTGATCAGCCCGGGCGTCGACGAGGAGGCGGCGGTCGCCTCGGCCGAGGAGGCGGCGGGGCGGCGCCTGACCGCGTCCGAGACCGTCTCGCTGCTCGCCCGGGCCAAGGCCGAGGCCGTGCTCGACGTGCGGATCGACGGCGCGCCCCTCGACGGCCTCGTGCTCGGCGGCGACAGCGCCTTCGAGTTCGACGGCGAGGTGCACGGCAAGCCGCACGAGCCCGCCCTGGCCCTCGACCGCTGGCGCCGGATGGCCGAGGTCGGCCGGGGCGTGCTCTGGTCGGGACACTGGCTCGTCGACCACCGCGGCGGCGCGCCCCGGGCCGACGGCGCCTTCGAGGCCGGGGGCGCCGGTGCCGTCGCCAGCGCCGCGCTCACCTTCGCCGACGACCTCGAGCCGGCCGAGCTGGCCGCGTACGTCGGGACGGGCGAGCCCCTCGAGGTCGCGGGCGCCTTCACGATCGACGGCCGCGCCGCGGCGTTCATCACGCACATCGAGGGCACGCCGAGCGCCGTGGTGGGCCTCTCGGTGCCCGTGCTGCGGTCGCTGGTGCGCGGGTTCGGCGTGCCGTGGCACGAGCTGTGGACGACGCCGACCTCCGGCGCCTTGTAGGAATCGTCACGCGCCTCCTGCGGGTTTTCGTGCACGTCAGCCAAAGACGGGTGCGGGCGGCGCAATAGGGTGGGGAACTATGCCGTCCATCAGCAAGGTCCTCATCGCCAACCGTGGAGAGATCGCGGTCCGGGTCGTCCGCGCCGCTCGCGACAGCGGCATCGGCAGCGTCGCCGTCTACGCCGACCAGGACAGGGACGCGCAGCACGCCCGCCTCGCCGACGAGGCCTACGCGCTCGGCGGCACGACGAGCGCCGACACGTACCTCGTCATCGACAAGATCCTCTCGGTCGCCCGCCGCTCCGGCGCCGACGCCGTGCACCCGGGCTACGGGTTCCTCGCCGAGAACGCCGACTTCGCCCGCGCGGTCACGGCCGCCGGCCTCGTCTGGATCGGCCCGTCGCCCGAGGCCATCGAGCAGCTGGGCGACAAGGTCAGCGCCCGCCACATCGCCGAGCGCGTCGGCGCCCCCCTCGCGCCCGGCACCCTCAACCCCGTCTCGGGCGCCGACGAGGTGCTCGAGTTCGTCGACCAGCACGGCCTGCCCGTCGCCATCAAGGCGGCCTTCGGCGGCGGCGGGCGCGGCCTCAAGGTCGCCCGCACCCGCGACGAGGTGCCCGAGCTCTTCGACTCGGCGACCCGCGAGGCCGTCGCCGCCTTCGGCCGCGGCGAGTGCTTCGTCGAGAAGTACCTCGACCAGCCCCGCCACGTCGAGACCCAGTGCCTCGCCGACGCGCACGGCAACGTCGTGGTCGTCTCGACCCGCGACTGCTCGCTGCAGCGCCGCCACCAGAAGCTGGTCGAGGAGGCGCCCGCCCCGTTCCTGACGCCCGAGCAGACCACCGCCCTCTACGAGTCGTCGAAGGCGATCCTCCGCGAGGTCGGCTACGTCGGCGCCGGCACCTGCGAGTTCCTGATCGGCAAGGACGGCACGGTGTCGTTCCTCGAGGTCAACACGCGCCTGCAGGTCGAGCACCCCGTCTCCGAAGAGGTGACGGGCATCGACCTCGTCCGCGAGCAGTTCCGCCTCGCCGAGGGCGGCGTTCTCGACTACGGCGACCCCGAGCCCCGCGGCCACTCGTTCGAGTTCCGCATCAACGGCGAGGACGCCGGCCGGGGCTTCATGCCCGCCCCCGGCCCGGTGCACGTCTTCAAGGCTCCCGGCGGCCCCGGCGTCCGCGTCGACAGCGGCGTGCAGGCCGGCGACGAGATCAGCGGGTCGTTCGACTCGCTGCTCGCCAAGCTGATCGTGACCGGCTCGTCGCGCGAGGACGCCCTCGAGCGCTCGCGTCGCGCCCTCGACGAGTTCGAGGTCGCGGGCCTGCCGACGGTGCTGCCGTTCCACCGCGCGATCGTGCGCGACCCCGCCTTCGCCCCCGAGGGCGACGCGCCGTTCTCGATCTACACCCGCTGGATCGAGACCGAGTTCGTCAACGACATCCCCGCGTGGAGCGGCGAGGCCGAGGCGCCCCGCCCCGACGACGAGCGCACCACCGTCGTGGTCGAGGTCGGCGGCAAGCGCGTCGAGGTCTCGCTGCCGGCCGGTCTCGGTGCGCGCACCGCGCCTCCTGCGGCCGCCCCCCGCCGTCGCGGCGCCGGCCGAGGCGCCGTGGTCACGGCCACCGGCGCCGAGGTCAAGTCGCCGATGCAGGCCACCGTCGTCAAGCTCGCCGTGGAGGAGGGCCAGCAGGTCGTCAAGGGCGACCTCGTGCTCGTGCTCGAGGCCATGAAGATGGAGCAGCCGGTCGCGGCGCACCGCGACGGCGTCGTCTCGGGCATCTCGGCGACCGTCGGCGAGACCGTGTCGTCGGGCCACGTGCTCCTCAGCATCGACTAGCCGCCCCTCCCCCGTTCAGGAACGCCGGTCCTGATCCCCGCGAGGGAGGGAACGAGGTTCCTGATCGGTGCACCGTTCAGGAGAGGCCGGGCAGCGCCTCCTGAGTCGTGCAGGTCACGGACGCGCACGACGGTCGCGACGACCCCGCCCAGGTCGCGCTCGACCTGGTCGGCGCTGAACCGCAGCGTCGAGTAGCCGGCCTCGGCCGCCTCGGCGTCCTTGCGACGGTCGCGGTCGAAGGCGTCCCGCCGGGAGTGGAACGAGAAGCCGTCGACCTCGACGAGCACGGGCAGCGGCTGGCCCCGTCGACCACGGAGCCTCATGTCGCTCGGACCGACCGAGGTGACGCGGACCTGTTGCTCGACGTCGACGCCGCGCGCGGCCAGCGCCTGCCGGACCAGGGACTCGAGGCCCGAGTCAGAGCCGGGCCTGCACCGGCCGATGACCCCGCGCGACCTCAGCCCGGGCCCGGTGAGGCCCGCCTCGAGCTCGTCCTGCGTCACGAGACCGGCCTGCAGCGCCGTGTCGAGACAGGCGACGGCGGTCATGTCGTCGCACCACGAGACCATCTGCCGCAGGCACCCCAGGACGGACGGTCGCCAGCACGGCTCGGACGGGTCGGGAGGCGCGGTGTCGGTCCAGTGCAGGACGACCGACCGGTCGCTCGTGTCGGGCGTCACCTCGCCGCCCCCGCGGGCGCTCGGCGGACGGGAGGCGCGGAGACGGGAAGCGTTCCGCGGGACGGACACGTGGAGCCGCAGGTCGTACCCCGACCACAGCCCGAACGCCGCGGCGGCCGACGGCCCCGCCAGGCGACCGCCGAGGCGCACCGCCGCGACCGCGTCCGAGCCGGCGTCGAGCCGGGCGTAGTGCCCCTGGCGGATGCGTCGGATGCGGCCGCCGCGGACCGCCGCGGTCAGGTCGCCCCCGCTGTGTCCCCTCGTGAGGAGCTGCAGGCGGGTGGCGATGCCGCCGAAGGCGGCGAGGGAGGTGTCGAGGTCCATGTCGGGATGGTGGCCGACGCAGGCGTCCCGACCCGCGCCTCCTCGGCTGCCCTGGGGACGAGCGGCCCCGGCCGGCGCGACGGGAGGGACCGTGCGGGCGACCCTGTGCAGGGCAGGGATCAGGAACCGGAGGCGGGGAGTTCCTGAGCCGTGCACCGTTCAGGACGATCGCCTCCTGAGCGGTGCAGATCAGGACGCAAGTTCCTGAACGGAGAGAGAGGGACGGGGAGGCGGGGCGGGGGGCGGGAGGCGGGGGTGCGGGACCTAGAGTGGACGCCATGTCCGAGACACCCACGCACCCCCTCGACGGTGCCGCCGACCCCTTCGAGGTCGCCCGCACCGCCGCCGCCGAGATCGCCGCCGCGACCGGCGTCGCCCACCACGACATCGCCCTCACGCTCGGCAGCGGCTGGGCGAAGGCCGCCGACCTGATCGGCGAGACGACCGCCGAGGTGCCCGCGACCGAGATCACCGGCTTCAGCGCCTCCGCCGTGGTCGGGCACACGGGCTCGATCCGCAGCATCGCCCTGCCCGGCGGCAAGGCCGCCCTGGTCATCGGCGCGCGCACGCACTACTACGAGGGCCACGGCGTGCGCCGGGTCGTCCACAGCGTGCGCACGGCCGCCGCCACGGGCGCCCGCACGATGATCCTCACGAACGGCGCCGGGGGCATCAAGGAGACGTGGACCCCGGGCAGCCCCGTGCTCATCAGCGACCACATCAACCTCACCGCCGACAGCCCCCTCGAGGGCGCGACGTTCATCGACCTGACCGACCTCTACTCGGCTCGGCTCCGCGCGATCGCGAAGGGCATCGACCCGAGCCTCGACGAGGGCGTCTACACGCAGTTCCGCGGCCCGCACTACGAGACCCCCGCCGAGGTGCAGATGGCGAAGGCCATGGGCGGCCACATCGTCGGCATGTCCACGGCGCTCGAGGCCATCGCGGCCCGCGAGGCCGGCATGGAGGTGCTCGGCATGTCGCTCATCACGAACCTCGCGGCCGGCATCCAGGACGAGCCCCTCAGCCACCAGGAGGTGCTGCAGGCCGGCAAGGACGCCGAGGGCGCCATCAGCCAGCTGCTGGCCCGCATCGTGGCGGCCCTGTGACCGGCGACGACGCGCTGGTCGCCACGGCACGGGCCTGGCGCGACCAGGACCCGGACGTCGAGACGCGGGACGAGCTCGACGCCGTCGTCGCGGCCGCCGAGACGGGCGACGCCGACGCGGTCGCCGACCTGCACGACCGCTTCGACACCCGTCTCGCCTTCGGCACGGCCGGCCTGCGCGGAGCCCTCGGCGCGGGCTCGGCGCGGATGAACCGCGTGCTCGTGGCCCAGGCCGCGGCGGGGTTCGCCGCGTTCCTCACCGGCCGCGAGGAGGCGCCGTCCATCGTCATCGGCTACGACGGCCGCAAGAACAGCGCCGTCTTCGCCCGCGACACGGCCGAGATCATGGCCGCCGCCGGCGTGCGCACGACGATCCTGCCCCGCGCCCTCCCCACGCCCGTGCTCGCCTTCGCCGTGCGCCACCTCGACGTCAGCGCCGGCGTCATGGTCACCGCGAGCCACAACCCGGCCCGTGACAACGGCTACAAGGTCTACCTGGGCGGCGTCGACGCCGGGTCGCAGATCGTCTCGCCCGTCGACGCCGAGATCGCGGCCCGCATCGACGACGCCGCGACCCGTCCCGTCTCCGAGCTGCCCCGGTCCGACGACTGGACCGAGTCCGGCGACGAGGTCGTCGACGAGTACGTCCGCCGCACGGCGGCCCTCGCCGGCACGGCCGCGGCGGGCTCCGCGTCGGGCCGTCAGCCCCGCGTCGTCTACACCGCGATGCACGGCGTCGGGTGGGAGGTCGCTCGGCGGGTGTTCGCCCAGGCGGGCTTCGTCGAGCCGATCCCCGTGGCCGAGCAGTCGGCGCCCGACCCCGAGTTCCCCACGGTGGCGTTCCCGAACCCCGAGGAGCCCGGCGCGCTCGACCTCGCCTTCGCCACAGCCGACCGCGTCTCGGCCGACCTGGTCATCGCGAACGACCCCGACGCCGACCGCCTCGCCGTCGCCGTGCCCACGCCCGACGGCTGGCGTCGGCTCTCGGGCAACGAGGTCGGCGCCCTGCTCGGCTGGCGCGCCGCCGAGCGTGCGCGCCGCGACGACGTCGACGGCACGCTCGCCGCGAGCATCGTCTCGTCCCCCGCCCTGCGCGAGGTCGCACGCCGCTACGGCCTCGACTACGCGGACACCCTCACGGGCTTCAAGTGGGTGTCCCGCGTCGGCGGCCTCCTGTACGGCTACGAGGAGGCGCTGGGCTACCTCGTCGACCCGCAGAAGATCCGCGACAAGGACGGCATCTCGGCCGCGGTCGACTTCCTCGCCCTCGCGGCGGAGCTGGCCGCCGAGGGCTCGACCGTCGCCGAGCACCTGACGGCCTTCGACGAGCGGTTCGGCGCCTACGCGTCGTCGCAGATCTCGCTGCGCGTCGACGACCTGTCCGACATCGCCAGGCTGACCGGCCGACTGCGGGAGGCGCCCCCCGCGACCGTGGGATCCCGTCGGGTCGACCGCATCGACGACTTCCGCGACGGCTTCGGCGCGTTCCCCCCGGGCGACGTGCTGCGCCTGTGGTTCACCGACGGGTCGCGCGTGATCGTGCGCCCCAGCGGGACCGAGCCGAAGCTCAAGGTCTACGTCGACGCCTCGAGCACCGAGGGCGACGCCGCGTCCCGGCGGGCCGCGGCCGAGGCGGCCGTCGCCGACCTCGACGCCGGCATGCGCGAGCTGCTCCGCTAGGGGCAGGACACGCCGAGAGGGCCGGGGCGCACGTCGCGCTCCGGCCCTCGTCGTGCCCGGCCCTCGTCGTGCCGCCGAGGCGGCAACGCCACGTGGCGTCTAGCCCAGCGACCGCTGCAGCTTCTCGGTCAGCTCGGCCTGGTCGAAGTGGTTCTGGATGACGATCACGTCCGCGAAGGTGCGCCCGATCGCCTCGACGAACTCCTGGGAGGTGAGGATCACCTGGGCGTCCTCGGCCACGGTCGCGATCGACGCGACGTCGGCGGCCACGACCTCGGCCTCGATGTCGAGCCGCGCGAGCACGCGCTCCGCGTTCACCTTGAGGATCCCGCTGCTGCCGATGCCGGCACCGCAGATGGTCACGATCTTCACGCGCTCGTCCCCATCAGCCGACGGACCTCGTCGGCGCTCGTCGCGGCCGCCAGCGCCGGGATGACGGAGGCGTCGTTGAACACGTTGGCCAGGTCGGCGATCGACTCGAGGTGCCCGCCCACCGACTCGACCGCCAGGCCCAGCACGACGCTCACGGGGTCGTTGTGCGGGTGGCCGAACGGCACGGGCTCGGCGAGGGTCACGACCGCGAGACCGTCGTGCAGCACGCTCTCGTCGGGTCGGGCGTGCGCGAGCACGAGCCCCGGGGCGATGACGACGTAGGGCCCGTGCTGCTCGATCATGCGGACCATCTCGTCGCCGTAGCCCTCGCGCGTCGAGCCCGACGCGACGAGCGCGTCGCCGGCGCGGAGCACGGCCGAGCGCCAGTCGGGCGCGTCGGCCGCGATCACGACCGCGCTGTCGGGGAGGGACGGGAGGGGCACGGTCAGACCGCCCCGAAGCCCGCCGTGATGCGGTCGGCCAGGGCCTCGCGGTCCTCGAGGGGCAGGAAGCTCGACGCCGCCGCGTTCAGCTGGAACGTCTCGAGGTCGGACAGGCCGTAGTCGAACGCCTGCGCGAGCAGCGCGAGCTCTTTCGTGAGGCTCGTGTCGCTCATGAGGCGGTTGTCGGTGTTGACCGTGACGCAGTACCCGAGCTGGTAGAGCAGGTCGAACGGGTGGTCGTCGAGGTCGCGGCCCCAGGCCGCGATGGCCCCCGTCTGCAGGTTCGACTGCGGCGCGAGCTCGAGGGCGATCTCGCGGTCGCGCACCCAGGCGGCGATCGGGCCGAGCTCGACGGTCGTCTGGTCGCCGGCGGAGGCCACCACGCGGATGTCCTCGGCGAGGCGGACGCCGTGGCCGAGGCGAAGGGCGCGACCGTCGAGCAGGGCGCTGCGGATGCTGTCGAGGCCGTCGGCCTCGCCGGCGTGCACCGTCACGGGCAGGAACTCGCGCGCGAGCAGGTCGAAGGCCGGGCGCTGGTTCGAGGCCGGGAACCCGGCCTCGGCGCCGGCGATGTCGAAGCCGAGCACGCCGGCCTCGCGGTACTTGACCGCCAGCTGGGCGATCTCGAGGCCGCGGTCGGCGTGGCGCATGGCCGTGACGAGCTGCCCGGCGGAGATGACGTGGCCCTCGCCGTCGAGCTGGTCGACGGCCTCGTCGATGCCGCGCTGCACGGCCTCGACGGTCTGCTCGAGGCTCAGGCCCTTCTGCAGGTGCTGCTCGGGCGCCCAGCGGATCTCGCCGTGGACGACGCCGTCCGCCGCGAGGTCGAGCACGAACTCGCGCGCCACGCGCTCGAGGCCCGCCTCGGTCTGCATGACCGCGGTCGTCACGTCGAAGGTGGCGAGGTAGTCGGGCAGGTTGCCCGAGTCGGCGCTGTCGACGAACCAGCGGGCGAGCTCGTCGGCCCCGCCGCGGACGGGGAGCTCGTAGCCGATCTCGTCGGCCAGCTCGACGATGGTCTGGGGTCGCAGCCCGCCGTCGAGGTGGTCGTGCAACGACACCTTCGGCAGGGGGGCGATGCGGGGTCCGCCGTCAGGCAGGCGGTAGTCCTTGTCCGGTGCGCTCATGGCACAAGGCTACCGCCGCGGACCGTCACGCCGCTGGGCGGCGACCCGGAGGCGACCGGACCCGTGCCGGAGACGCGCTGGGCGCCTCCTGCACGGCCGAGGGCCGCCGCCGGCACGGCCGGCGACGGCCCGGGGGGCTCAGGAGACGCGCTCGGCCACGAGCGGGCCGCGCTCGACCTGCTCGTCGCCGATTGCCCAGGCGCCCTCGACGGCCTCGAGCGCGCGCTCGAACCGAGCGGGCTCGTCGGCGTGCAGGGTGAAGAGCGGCTGGCCCTCGACGACGGCGTCGCCGAGCTTCGCGTGCAGCTCGATGCCCGCGGCGGCCTGCACCGGGTCCTGCTTGCGGGCCCGGCCCGCGCCGAGGCGCCAGGCCCCGATGCCGAACGGCAGCGCCTGCTGCTCGGTCAGCCACCCGCTGCGTGCGGCGGTCACGACGTGCGTCTCGCGGGCGGTGGGCAGCGCCGCGTCGGGGTCGCCGCCCTGGGCGCGGATCATGGTGTTCCAGGCGTCCATCGCCCGCCCGTCGTCGAGCGCCGCCTCGACGTCGGCGTCCGGCTGGCCGGCGAGCGTGAGCATCTCGCGGGCGAGCGCGACCGTGAGCTCGCGGATGTCGGCCGGTCCGCCGCCCGCGAGGGTCTCGACCGACTCGCGGACCTCGAGGGCGTTGCCGATGGTGAGCCCGAGGGGCACGTTCATGTCGGTGAGCAGGGCCGTCGTGGCCACCCCAGCGTCCTTGCCGAGGTCGACCATCGTCTGCGCCAGGAGGCGCGACTGCTCGATGTCCTGGATGAAGGCCCCCGAGCCGAACTTGACGTCGAGCACGAGCG
>Ga0265780_10009492_pt1 | contig 11659 bp, 10 predicted proteins | sample P1T30metagenome_FD_192432 | JGI IMG/M metagenome (GOLD analysis project Ga0265780, IMG submission 192432) | Plant litter microbial communities from East Loma Ridge, Irvine, California - P1 T30 | ecosystem: Environmental > Terrestrial > Plant litter > Unclassified | place: USA: California... | reverse complement strand
TGTCAGTATACATCCACTTGCAACACACATGACGATTTACCTGGATCGCAAAACAGCTAACCCCACCAGTCCCCAAGGTAAGCATCCACTTCCCTTCCAATCTCCTATCAGTCCAGCCCCCGATCCAATTTCCAACACTCCCATCCAGCCTTCCATCAAGCTGCCCACGAATCGCAGACCAAGCCGTCGCCCCCGCCGTCGTCAGAGAGGCCGCCTCAACTGCCGTCAAGTTCTTTGGCTGCTCCACGATCCACTCATCAGGGAGCACAAGATACTCCTGCAACGTGCCATCTTGGCTCGTGCCACCTAGGATCGTGGCAAAGTCCAGGTTGCGGAAGTCTCCCGATAGCCATCCGTTCTGGTTGAACATGACGGCGAGTCCTTTCTTATCGCTCCAGGTAGAGCCTGCGCCAGTCGAGTGGATGATGCCGGCTCCGTCGGAGCCGGGGACGAGGTCGGGTTTGTGGTCTCCTGGGTATTGAGGGGAGCGGGTGGATATGAGGACGTCGCGGTAGTTGAGGGAGGCTGCTGTCATCTTGAGCAGGACTTGTTTAGGTCCTGGGGTTGGGACAGTCTTTTCCTGTTTCGTTAGGTCGGACAGCTTGGTGGCTGCTGCCGGAACGGTCCATGCTGTGTAGGTGGTTGGGGTAGACATTGTAGAAGTGCTTTTCTTCCAGCAATAACTTGGTGAAGATGATGAGATTCTGGTGTTTATCGTGAGCTATAGTGGCATACTTATACCATATCCTGATACTTCCACCAATACCGAGATGCGGTCAGCATGCAGCGACACCGATGATGCTTAGCGAGCATTCACCTAAGGCGTCCATTTCTGGCCTATTCTGCGACGACTTCCAACTCGGGGCTTTACAAACGCGACTCGAAAACTTGAGGCTCATGGCTGATATGTTGCGACATGAACTTCATGATTGGATGCAATACGCCGACATTGGTAAGCAAGGCGAGCAGCGCGATTTCGCAACACATACCACCGGCTACACAAGGATATCCTCGAACGCGAGAAACCGCAAACATCAGAGACTTGGTAAGCAAGGCAAGAAGCTGCATCCATCAGTGTTTATGACACGCGATCTTCATTTCAAAACTTCTCTTGCTTCCATCTACGCACCATCCTTCTTCCTCTGCCCGACGAAAAAGCCCAACCCAAAATCATCCGTCTTGAACGTGATCTTGCTTCCCTTGGGAAAGAAGAACACATCCCCCTTCTCAGCTTTTACTTCCTTGCCCGTCTCATCGCTGATGTAGAAGTGGCCGTCCACTATGATCTTGATCTCATCGTACGTATATGTGTACACGAGTGGTGTTCCCTTCTCCAGACGATAGAAACCGCCGCTGATGGGCTTATCTGGGTCTGTAGATTCTCTGGTGAAGGAGGAAGGGTTAGTTGGTTGCAGTGGGTTGGTGGGATAGGATTGGAGGAGGGTGGACGTACGATGATACGACGTCACCGAGGTAGGCGTTCTCGTTGGCGATTAGAGGGGGCTTGAAAGTCGTTTGTGCTTTCTCGAAGTATTGCATTGCCGGCATTGTGGTGGTTGGTATGGTGTTGGTTGTTGGGGTTAACTGGGGGTGTTATAGAGGCTGCTGAGTGTAGAAGGCGCAAGAGCACGACCGGCCTTATGTACTATAACCTTATCTACCATCGCCCAATCTTCAGCACTTACGGCATCGGCATCATCAGCTTCTCAAGATACACATTTGACGGGAGTTACCCTGCCACCGTCATCCAGTCAGCCGCCATGTAGGCGTAGGGCAGCGCATATCTGGGACTTCGATACTAGATGCGGCGCTTGGCATGCATAAAACATATGGCCGATTTGACTGGAGCTTTGCTAAGCGTTCCGATCTTATCCACTGCCATCTGTTAGTGTGCGCTGCAGGTGTTGAGCGAGACGACCCCGAAACGCTGGAGGCAGCTGGGGATAGTGGGGTGGTTCAAGGTGGGGCAATGGCATGTAATGTGCGATTGGCTATGAGCTTATCGTCAGGAAAGGATTACTCCATCTGGATGTCGCGCATATGTGGATTAGTGTAGAAACGAGGGTTCCGACTATGACTCGAGGAGACTTTCGCAAAGCGGAGATGCTTGTTGCTTGAAAGGAACGATGGCGCTGCGTAGTAATCCTTGAAACTGCGTCTTGAATTCTGATAATACATTCTGGGTATATTCAAATTAATGGATGCGGTAGTGATATCATGCAGGTCGTTCTTGTTCATGGTCTTCGTCGTCTTTCCACTTCTTGCGCCACCACTTCATCTTAAACCAGTCGCCCAGATTATCTTGGCTTTTGCTCCCTTGGCCGTACCCCCAGGTCTGTCGTCTCCGGGATGTTTCGTCCATGTCTGTATCAGAGATATCGCCATCTTCTGGATCGGGATGATCAAGAAGTGATGTAGAGCTGTCCACAGGCTTCTTTCCTTGCGACACGCTCCTGCCTCGGCTACCGAATCCTTCGAACCAGGACCGCCGACGCATCTGATTGAGCCAGGCCGACTGCGCAGCATTCCTTCGTGGAGGCAAAGTCCCAGATCTTGGTCGTCGTTCTAAATCCACGGATCGCCGAGCAGGAGAAGGCAGAGTCTCTCGGTCGTTGAGCTCATCCCATATCTCATTTGTCTCCTCCGAGATAGTCATCCGCCGTCTCCTCGGCAATCTACGAGATTGTATAGGACTTTTCAAGTCACCGGCGTCCACCGATGCTCGCTTCTTCGGATTGGCGAGTGTCACCGCGGGACCTGTGGGAGCGCGGGCCAGCAGAGGTGTCCTTTCGTCGACCGCTTTCCGTTTGGCTTGCTCCGAGGTAAAGCCATGAACGCCAGGGGCTTCTTCGTCGATGTCCAGAGGTGAGTCGGGTTCGTCGTGGCTATGGCCATGCGCAAGGCCGATACCAGGTTCCAGCACGTTGTGAGGCATCGGAACCCTGCCTGTGTGCTTGCTTGCTACCGGTGACATGGGCTCTTCTTCGTTGTCTTCAAGTCGCCAGCTCAAGCAGACAACTCCCGCGAGCAGAATAACAGTTCCAAGCGCGATCAACCCAGCGTGTAGACTCGACAGGCGATCGTTTTGGTCGAAGTAGATGAGGCCGTCTATAATCGCGATGATGTTGTACACGCAGAAGACCAAGGGGTAGAGCACGCTCGTGCTAACCAACTTCAGTCCGCGATGCATGTAGTAGAGTTGGGTCAGGGCGAACACGACCAGTCCGACTAGGATCATCCACGACTGCCAGCGGTCAAACTGGTTATGGCGGTCGATGAGAGTCCGGACGAGGAGTTCGACGGCGCTCTTTGCAATTAGGAGCGAATGCGCGGACAGGATACCACTGACGCAACCGAAGAGGATACCGCGTACGAGGCGTTGTCGAGGAGTGGTCCGCGGGTGCATGCGGTGCAGTAACCAGGTGGCAATAACCAGCATGACAACCACTATGCCCGTCATGACCATCCATACAATGAAGGTGTTCCGTCCCAGCAGCGCCAGCAGTTGATCCAGGTTATGCGACGGTTCCGCAATGGCACCAAACAAGGCGATGAGCAATGCGCCTATCGCAACGAGCATTGTGCCGACGAAGGAGTATCGCGTAAAGGGTTCGCTGAGGATGATGGAGGCGCATATCGAGTTGAAGACGAGGCCGGATGCCTGGAGGGTGGAGAGGACGGGAAGGGGGAGGGTGGTAATCTGTATGGTACTGCCGACGATGTTTGCCACGACGAACATGAGCATGCCCAGCTATATGTACGTTAGCGAATCGTCTCTGAAAGCGCGAGGGGTGTTCGTGCCTGCCATCTCCGCCGCTTGTATGGGGGTCGCCTCTCATCGTCGTCGTCCTTCTCTTCCTCCAAGAGATGGGACTTCCGCTGCAGCGTCAGGCCAACGCTCTGTATGCTGGTAGAGGCAAGGCCGACCATTACTCCAAGCTGCGTGTCCGCCCATTAGCGCTCTATTCCCGCGGTGGTGTGGCGGCCTGGGTACTCACAGCAACGCTCGCGCCCGGCGAGAGTTCCACCATGGTTCGTGTCGGCTGTCGTCGCTGCACTGCGCGTATCGCTACCTAGTCGTCGGGCGCATGCTGTGCGTATGGGGGTATAAAGGCGGGGATGTGTGGTCTTGATAATAGACAGCGCAGACGTGTAAGTCGCGAAACGTCACGCTGAGTCGGTGAAGTGCACGAGACGGTTGGGGAAGACTAGCCGACGCCGTGCAGGTTGCAGGGATCAGCCGACTGATGATGTAGTTGGATTCAGGAGGAGGGCCCTGGGGAGCTCAGGAGCAGCAACGAGACGACGCGACGAGGTTGAAGAAGAGATACATCCATTACATTCATAGTGTGACACGTTTAATATTACCATTGCGTACCTGCGACGTCGTGCCATGGATCCTCTGCAGACGTACCTGGGTAACCGCGGGCAGCGTCTGGGTGTCTTGGGGCCCAAGCTTGAACTTCAACCTCCAAGCTCCGTCACTGCTATACCTCGACGCCAGCACCCATAACCCTCCCCCGTAGCCCAGAGGACCCCACACAATACCGCCATCATGTCGCAAGTCCACGCCCTCTCCGACGACCAGGTACAACTCCCCACCCGCTCCAGCCCGCGGCAAGCTCCCCGCCCACTACGTCAACACGATAGCTAACATGCACCACCATGGCAGGTCGCCGGCGAGCTCAAGAAGATGACGGCCTTTATCCGCCAGGAAGCCATGGAGAAGGCCAACGAAATCCGCCTCAAGGCCGACGAGGAGTTTGCCATCGAGAAGTCCAAGCTCGTGCGCCAGGAACAGGCCTCGATCGACTCGTCCTACGAGAAGAAGTTCAAGCAGGCCAGCATGTCGCAGCAAATCACCCGCTCCACCGTCTCCAACAAGAGCCGATTACGCATCCTCTCCGCCCGCCAGGAGCTGCTCAACCGCCTGTTTGAGAACGCCGAGAAGAAGCTGGGCGATGTTTCAAAGGACAAGAAGAAGTACCAGAGCGTCATGAAGGACCTGATTGTCGAGGGCGCCTATGCGCTCAACGAGGACAAGCTGCAGGTCAAGGTCCGGAAGGCCGACTACGATCTCACCAAGAAGGCTATCGAGGAGGCGCAGACCGAGTACAAGAAGAACATTGGCAAGGACGTCTCCATTACTATTGATGAGAGCGACCCGCTGCCAGAGGGATCGTAAGTTCAACATTACTATCAATATGGGACATGACTAACTCCAGACAGTGCTGGTGGTGCCATGATCGTTGGTACAAACGGCCGAATCGACATCAACAACACCTTCCAAGAACGATTGAAGCTACTCGAGTCCCAGGCCCTGCCATCCATCAGAGTCACGCTCTTCGGTGAGAACGAGAACAGGAAGTTCCACGACTAAGAGGTTTGTCTGGACGTGGAGTACGAGAGTTGGCTAGTGTGCCCGGCCGCAGTCACGGGTCAGCACAGACGACGAGGTCCGCGTCAGCAGTGTCGGACCGAGGTTTTGATGAGTAGACTGTACATGCACGAGATCTTGTAGACCTCTCGGAACATTTAGCGAGTTTTATTCCATGCACATTTCTAAATTCATGTTTGACTGTGAATTCGTATTGATCCCAAGTCTCGATCACTAACTAAACAGCCTCGTATGTACTGCGAAGGAGGGTATAAATAACAAAACGTGCGTACAAAGACGCTGTGTATCTTCGCATCAAGGAGTGGATATCATCAACACTCGTTACCCCGTAATAATCAAACGCCAGTGCTAGGTCATAGCATGCAAATGCTCGTATATACAACAAAGGAGATCGTTACTGTGCATCGAATGCACTCATACGCGTTCGTAGACGCGATCCCACATGGGACTTCTTGTCCTCTTCTGCCCACCACCCATGACGTTTCTCAACGGCCACTCAGTCTTGCTGCTCTTCTTGAGAGACGAACTGGGATCTGGGTACCGATCGAAGCTTCTATGTCCACCATAGAGCTCATCGTCCTGGTCCGTATACCCGTTATTTGAGTACTCAGGGCCGTAGTCTTCAAGGTATGCATATCCGCCCGCAAAAGGATTCGACGAGGGCTGCTGGTGGGTAATGGGAGAGATGGGCCCAGAATCGTCGGATTGGTATCCGTGTCCGGAGTTGGTGGATAAGCTGGAGACGGCGAGACCAGAGGAACTGCTTCCACTATGATCGGCACTGTTGTAGGCGAGAGAAGGGCGGAGCAGACCTCGTGATGCTTCGGCTGCTGGACTGCCGATGGGACTCGTAGGTACGGGTTTCCGTTTTATGCTCGCTACAGCGGGAACTGGGAGCGTGTCCAGAGCGGACATGCCGGGCCTCCGAGGACCTGTCTTGGGTGGTGAGTTGTTGCGACCAAGCACCGGAGAGTCTCCGTTCAGTTCTTCGTCGGGTTCGGTCACTTCGGCCACGGAATGCAGGCTCGTATAGCTTGTTCGTCGGCCACGCGCACGATTCGACGAGTGGCTGTGGTAGAGTGCGGGCGCCAGGATAGGTGTGTGATTATCTTGCATCGCCATTGGTGTTGACGCTGATGGCATTGAATTGCCATCATTGGGATGGGGAATGCCTGCAGTCGCAATGTTGTTTGCCTGAGATGGTGTAGGTGCTGCAGCCGGTGGAATTTGATGACCATGGTAGGCTGTAGACATAGGAGCCGGATCATAGCCATCATCCTCCCAGTTCATATCCTCAACGAAACGGCTCGTTTGGTGTGATGCGGGATTCAAAGGCCGCCTGTGTTCGAAATTCTCACCGCCCAGTCCTCGGTCCTGAAATGAGAAACGGGGAATGAAGCCCGGGGACGACGGAGGTTGGCTGCCTTCGATGGATCTCCTTCGCTTTCGGCGCAAAATAAAGCAGCATGCGAGTAGTAATGCGGCAAGTGTGAGTACTGCTAATGGCACACCCACACCAAGCCCGATCTTTTCGCGTCTTGTCAGGCCAGCATCGCTGGAAGCGGGTGCAACAGGATCTGCGGTTGGGTTTAAAGTCGCAGATGAACTTGCGGAGGAAGATGCGGATATTGAGATGGTGGATTCTAAAGGTGACGACGATGATAGTGATGAGGTCGCTAGTGTGGTCGAAGATTCGGAAGAAGATCCAGAGGAAGATGCCACGCTGGTGGTTTCGCTCGAGGCACTGCTGGAAGATGCCGTAGGCGTAGAAATCGTGCTCAGACTTTCGGATCCTGATATCGCAGAGGATGGCACTGCGCTAGTCGATAATGACTCAAATGTTGATGAGTCCACATTTGAAGCAGTCTCTGAGGGTAATGCCGTTGGTGATGCGGTGACGTCGGTTGGCAATGCTTCGCTTGCAGGTGGTGCTGCCGTCGCTGGTCCGAACTCTTGTATGAAGTAGGATTGTATGTCGTATGGCAGCTCTTCGAACCATTGCGGTCGGTTGTCGTCTAGGAATTCCTCCCATAGTATGCTCGAGACAGCGGGTATGTTTGTCGCAGCGATCTGTCTTAGCGAAAGTGGTAGTGCAGTAATAAGCACTTGCAAGATCTCGATACTGTTGTCAATGTCAGCGCAGTCAAAATTGATGTACGTCAAGGAACCTTACGCATCAGGATCTTGTCTATATTGTAACGATCGAACATCTGGTCTTGGTGCGGGTGTGATGACAGGCACTGCAGCGCCGTACACCAAACCCACCACATTCCCCAAGACCAGCCAATTCCATCCTCTTAGCGAATGCATTTATGCGCGAACGAGCGAGTGTGGTAAAGAAAGCAGTAATAATAAATCGCAACTAGCTGAGAGTCAATGTTCGCAAAGATGCGTCAGCGCTTCATGTCTGGCAACAATAGTACGAACAGTCAGGAAGCCAGTGCCCAGCGGCAGCGGTGGCCATACTTTTTGACTGTTCACACCCATGTACATTGTCGCATGCCGTCGACGTCCATAATTCGTTGGAGCAAGCAAAGTCGTCGCAGTGTGGCGATTGATCAAGAGATCGTCCACACAGCCCACCGGTCTCGTTACTGCACTTGGTAGAATCTCATGCAGATCAGGGTCCTGACAGCCGGTTATGAGGTCGCGCACCCGCAGATTCGCCCCTCACTAGCCACACTTCGGATGGCACCTTTGGTCGAATCGCATGTCGAGCTGCCGTTTATCCTGGCACGGATGTTTTTGGTGGAGCGATCCGAGTGGGTCAACGGCTGAGTGTGGCTGGTGTGTTGCAGGAGGGTTCGCTTCGCTGCCGAACTGGAGAACGCTGTGCCGGCGAAGCGATGCCGCGTATACGTTTGATGCGATCTTTGCAGGGAAAGATTTGCATACAGAGACAACGTGACGTTCGATAAAGATTCTCTTTATTTTTGGATCAGTTGGCGGAGGACGAGTGCCGACCAATGGCTGTGAGGTGCGCGTGTTGTTTGGGCGACTCCTTCCATCTCGCGTCGGCTGCGCGCAAACGCCCAATGAGGAGATCACCGTTCACCGTCACCATAGTCGCGTCTGCTGTCTACGTCTACTGAAAAGTCTTAACGCAACCTCACACCCACTACACCATGACCAGCTTTGTATATACCACCACCACTATTTACGCGTTTGCGCAACGCGACTCGATCATGGCATGGACTCATGTCTGATTACCTGCGCTATACCACCGACGAATGCGGCATGCGCGTTCCTGCGCGAGTACCTCGAGCGCATACGCGTAGAATTCGCACCCACAAGCGATCGCCTGGAGAAGGCATACAACCCTCAGCCCCTTGCTCATTCAAGATGGTAGTTAAAGCAACTATTCACAGTCCTGGGCAAGATTATCAAGGCTGTTTTCTCTATACCTTCAACTGACTCAGATACATCATCAGGACTTCGCCGCTAAGCACCATGCACACCCATGACAATACTTACCGCGACGCGACTTACGATTCAGCCATATCGAAGTATAGTCAATGCGACAGATGCTACTAGATCGCCCAGTACCAACGTACAAATTCGCCCTCGTTCAAGCATGCTCGCTGCACCTGCTTGCAAGTCATCAATGTCTATCAGAAGCACAAGGACATTCGACCTGCACATATATACTTGAAGTCCAAGACGAGTACCTACGAAGACAACATGGACGAATGGCTGTCGGAAAACCAAGCCTATTACGCTAGCAGCAGAAAGCCTTGTGTAATGCGTGGATTGGCTACCAAAACGAGTTGGCGCCCGACATTTTCTTTACCCTCGAACCCCACTTGCAGCCTTCTTTCAAGCCCCTCGACAGCAACGACGACGCTGTTTTTGCGATATATTACACACTTTTTCGACTTATTTCATCAAGCAAGGCTCGTTGGTGTAGTTGGTTATCACGTCAGTCTAACAACGGCCGTCAAACGCCAGTTAGGACACTGAAGGTCCGGAGTTCAAACCTCCGATGAGTCATCATCGGCGCTCGCAAGAGCGCATCGAACATTTTTGCCTTTTTGCCGGGCTGTTGGGGTATCTTTTTGCTCGGACAGCCCCCAAATCACCATTTTGAGCCGGTTGAACTTGTAAATCGAAGAAGATGGTGTTGACGATTTTTTAGGCCTCTTTCATCTCCTCTAGCCGGCGGCCTTATACTCTACTTGATATAACACTCTTAGGTATCCTCGTTGGGTGGCGGGGGCTCGTTGGCCCGTCTACCTCGTTCGCATCGGAGGCGAGCCTGTAGCTTGTACGTAACATTCAGATGAGAGTGCGCCGTTGACTTAGACGCGGTCTGGTCGGTTCGGGCTGGTCATCGAGATTGTACTTTGGTATACGAGTATTCAGATTCTAGCTGGGCAACGCGACTTTGCAAGAACTGTGTACGATTCCGCGTTCGCTAGCTACAAAATCGAGGAGATTTGACGCTGCAGCGCTGTTCTGCTGGGTTCGAAATCGCAGGCCAACCCGCCCAGCAAGCTCTCCTTGGTCCATGAGGTCAGGTCAGGATGCTGACGATAGGCAAGCATTCTATCTATATTAGATTACCTTCGCAGTATCTGTGCAACAACTGCATGCAGTCTATTCACATTGTCCTCTCCACCTGACTTGCTTCTCCAGGCCACGATTCCATCTGGTCTTACTAGAACGGCTCCATTACCTCCTACCTCTGAGAGCTGATCCCATTTCCCATCAACATCTTCCAATTCCCCACCGTCAATAGCAACAACATGGATTAGCTCGTCTCTGACCTGGTTCCAAGTAGTAGGGTCTGCCGTAAAGAGAACGAAACGGTCCAAGCACAAAAGATCAAGAGACGAAACGACATCATCTCCCTTCCTCAGCCACATGTGAGGAAAGTGATGCCCAGGAATGGTCGAAGGGTGGTATTTGGTGACCTTGAGTTTCCCATTCTCATCCACTTGGCCACCGTGGAAATTATCCAGCCCCTCATTGTCAATATCAGCAGTTGGATAGAACCAGCCTATTTCTGCCCCTGGTGCCTTGAACTCGGCATCGAGGATATTTTGCGCTCTCTGCACATCCGCATGCACCTGAGCATAGCCTGGATGTCTTTTGTCAAGCAGAACTTGAATGGCTCTCTTGTTCTCTTCGACTGAAGAGTCTTTGCTGATACCCAATGCCTTGTCCATAATCATGCTGTGACTTCGCATATTAACCAGGCTCGATTGCGCTACTCTTTCTCCAATCGGGCGGCGTTCTTCATCGTATGTGTCCAGAAAGTCGCCATTCCCAAGTTTGCCCTGGAGCATCAAAGCTAGCTTCCAAACCAAGTTGTTAGCATCTTGAATACCCGTGTTAAGTCCAAGAGCACCCCATGGCGGTAGGCGATGCGCCGCATCACCAACGAGGAAAGTACGGCCGTTTCTACTGCGATACTGCTCAGCTGAAATAGCGTTGACAGACCAGTGGCTCAAACTCATGACTTCAACTTCCAAGTCTGGAATGTTGACGCTCTTCTTTAATCGACTCATCATTGCGTCGTTGTCGAATCGGACGGGGTCGTCCGGGAGGATGCCGCAGGCAAAAATCCACTCTTCTGTGTCGGGGTTGTTGGGGTAGGGGCCAATGTGGTACATATAGCCAGTTCCAATACTTCCGCCCATCTCCGGATTGATGAACCAAGTGATAAACGCTTCTGGTTCGGGATGTTTGAGGGATATTGGTGCTCGAATGTGTGCAGTCACCATGTCGACTATGTTCTTCTCCCCATGCAGTTCAATACCAAGTTTGTTTGTTACCATACGCCCGCCATCAGCTGCAATAACATACGAAGCCCGTATAGTCTCGCTAGGTCTAGATTTGTCACGGAACTCAATCCGTAACTCCACGTAGTCCTCCTGCTCCACGATGTCGGTGACTCCGGCACCATACTGCACACCGCTCGGATTCAACTGCTTGGCCTTTCGTGAAAGAATGGGCTCGAGCCGTATTTGTGGCAACGTGAGATAGCGACTAGGACTTGCTGTCCTATACTCGTCGGCATATCTTCCACCACCCCATGCGTCGCGCGAGACTATCTTGGTACCAGTCGGTCCCAGAGAAGTGAACCACGCGGTCTTGGAACATGTGTTCGGAGGTGCTGCATTGGCAATGACCTCCTGCTCCACTCCCATCTGACGGAATATCTCGCCGGTTCGTTGGTTGAGGCCGCATGCTTTTGGGTGGATCGAAGTGCTAAGGTGACGCTCGAAAAGCACGTGTGGAATGTTGCGAAGGGATAAC
>Ga0265780_10009490_pt1 | contig 11661 bp, 8 predicted proteins | sample P1T30metagenome_FD_192432 | JGI IMG/M metagenome (GOLD analysis project Ga0265780, IMG submission 192432) | Plant litter microbial communities from East Loma Ridge, Irvine, California - P1 T30 | ecosystem: Environmental > Terrestrial > Plant litter > Unclassified | place: USA: California... | reverse complement strand
CGCGTCACGCTGCGCCACGCCGCGGCCAGCGCGCCGGACCGGAATGCGCCACCGAAACCGCGCAGCCAGCGGCGCGGCAGGGCCCACGCCCAGATGCCGAGCGGCTGGCCGTGCACCAGCAAGGGCGCGGCCACGATCATCAAGAGTTCGTGCTGGACCATGTGTGCGCTGAACAGAAATGCGCCCATCGCGTCCAGCGGCGACGCCAGCGCCACCGCGAGAGCGATCCAGCCGCCGGCAAAACAAGCGGCGTGGCGCAGATGGCGGGATCGCCCGGCGCGCGTGCGCGCGAGCACGCGCGCGAGGCCAATGGCGTACAGCAGCAGCGACACTGCCAGGCACAGCAGCACCCACCATTCCGGCCCGGCGTCGGCAGGCAAGCCGTCAGGCGTGATCGTGTGCGAGCATGCCGCGCCGCACGCGAAAACCAGCAAGAAGGCGAGGGCGGTTCGCTTCATGCGCGCGCGCCCCAGAACACGACGGCATACACCGCCAGCCAGCTGATGACGACGAAGTACCAGTAGCCGGCATTTTCCGCCACGTCGACGAAACGCTTGCCTTCCAGCGGCCCGGTCCACATCAGCACGGCAAGAACCGCACTGTCCCAGGTATCGGTCAGCAGGTGCATCGTGTGCAGGCCCATCAGCATCCAGACGACCGAGCCATACGCATTCGTATCCCAGCGCACGTTCAGTGTGGCAAATTCGCCGATGCGTACCAGCAGGCAGGCCACGCCGAATGCCACGCACACCGCCATCCCGATGCGCACGCGGCGCAGGTCGAGCTGTTCGGCGGCGCGCTTGGTCCACCAGTTCGGAATGCCGCTGGCCACCATCAGCGCGGCATTGATGCTGCCCCACAGCAGGTCCGGCGGCGGCGCCTGCTGCGGCCATGTGGGCGAGCGGCTGCGCAAATAAAAATACGTCATGATCGTCAGCGCGAACACCATGCCTTCAACCACGATCATCCCCAGCGTGCCCCACCACATCGGGCTGCGCGTGCCAAACGCAAACGTGGGCAGCGTGCTGACGTCGAGCGCGTCGTCAGTGTTTTCTAGCTTCATGGCGCCTGCTCCGAGTCGGACCGCTGTTGTGTCATGTCTTTCTCCGGCCAGAACCAGGCCGTGCACGCCACCGCTACCGGCAACGCCGCCCACACCACCGCCCACGGGCTGAAAATCGAGCCGATGAAGAGGATGGTGGTGGCCACCGCCGCCAGGAACGGCCACGGCGACGACGCCGGCAGCCACAGACGGTGATCCAGTTCGGCATTGGCAACGGAGGTGATCAATACTTCGCGGTAGCGCGTCGAGAGCCCGGTGACGTGGCTGGGCTTGCCGCCGGGCTGCCACAGCGGAAACAGCGAATGCACTACCGGCACCACTGGAAAGTTGGCGGCCGGTGGCGGCGAAGCCATGCTCCACTCGAGCGTGCCACCGCGCCATGGATCGTTCCCCGCCAGCGCGCCGCCCCGCCAGCTGCGCCACACGTTGATGATGAACAGCAGCACGCTGATGGCGATGCCCAGCGCGCCGATGCTGGCCATCAGGTTCATGTTCGACCAGCCGGCGTCTTGCGGGTAGGTGTACACGCGGCGCGGCATGCCGTACAGGCCCAGCACGTGCATCGGGAAAAACGCCACGTTGAAGGAGATGAAGAACAGGCCGAACTGCCAGCGTCCCAGCGTCTCGCCCAGCATGCGGCCGGTGAATTTGGGGAACCAGTAATAGAACGCGCCAAACAGCGGAAACACCGCCCCGCCCAGCAGCACGTAATGCAGGTGCGCGACGACGAAATAGGTGTCATGCACCTGCAGGTCGAGCGGGACCGACGCCAGCATCAGGCCGGTCAGGCCGCCCAGCACCAGGATGGCAAAGAAGCCCAGGACGAACAGCAGCGGCGTGCGGAACCACAGCCGCCCGCTCCACAGCGTGGCGATCCAGCAAAAGATCTGCACCGCCGTGGGAACGGCAATGAGCAGGCTGGCGGCGGTGAAGAAAATCTTGCCGAGCGCGGGGAGGTCGGTGGCGAACATGTGGTGCACCCACAGGCCGAACGCCAGGAAGCCGGTGGCAATCAGGCACAGCACCATGGTGCGGTAGCCAACGATCGGGCGGCGCGCGAATGTCGCCACGATCGTCGAGATGAATCCCAGTGGCGGGATGAAGATCAGGTAGACCTCGGGGTGGCCGAAAAACCAGAACAGGTGCTGCCACAGCAGCACGTCGCCGCCGTGCGCGGGTGAATAGAAGCGCGTATCGACCAGGCGGTCGGTAATCAACGCCGTGCTGGCCAGCACCACTGCCGGCAGCGCGAACAGCACCATGACGGATGTGACCAGCACGCCCCAGACAAACAGCGGCATGCGGTTCAGCGTCATGCCGGGCGCGCGCATCTTGAGGATGGTGGTGATCAGGACGATCGCTTCCATCAGGCCGGAGACCTCGGTGAACGTGATCATCTGCGCCCAGAAGTCCACGCCCTTGCCAGGCGAATACTGAAAACTGGACAAGGGGACGTAGGCAAACCAGCCGGCATCGGAGGCGGCGTCGAAAAAGTAGGCGACGTACAGCATCACGCCGCCGAACAGGAAAATCCAGAAGGCGAACGCGTTCATGCGCGGAAAGGCCACGCTGCGCGCCCCAATCATCAATGGGACCAGGTAGATCGCAATGGCCTGCATCACCGGCACGGCAAACAGGAACATCATGGTCGTGCCGTGCATCGTGAACAGCTGGTTGTAGGCGTGGGCGCCGATCAGGGTGCTGCCCGGTTGCGCCAGCTGCACGCGCATCGCCAGCGCGAGCAAACCACCGGCAATGAAGAAGCCAAAGGTGGTGACCATGAAACGCAGGCTGATGGTCTTGTGGTTGACCGCTGCGAAAAAGCCGCGCCACCCGGGCGGATCGCGCCAGGTTGCATCAAGTTCGAGGTCGGTATCAACTGCGTTCACTTCAGGGTCTCCAGGTAAGCCAGCAGCGCCTGCAAGTCGTCGGGCGGCATGTGGATGGCCGGCATCCCCACGCCGGGCTTGATCGACGGCGCGTCGACAATCCAGCCAGCCAGGAAGCCGCGCGTATTCGGCAGCATGCCGGCGGCGATCATCCGGCGCCTGGCCAGGTGCGTCAGGTCGGGGCCGATCGTGGCGGTGGCCTTTGTTCCGGCAATCGCATGGCAGGCGGCGCACTGGCGCTCCTGGAACACGGCGCGCCCGCGCTGCGCCAGGTTGCCGACAGCGGCCAAGGCACCGGCCTGCTGGCGGGTGGCCCACGCGGCGTAACTGGCTGGCGGCTCCGCCACCACATCCAGCGCCATCATGGTGTGCTGCAAGCCGCAAAATTCCGCGCACTGGCCGCGAAACAGCCCGGCCCGGTCGGCGCGCAGACGGATTTCAGTGATGCGGCCGGGAATCAGGTCGAGCTTGCCGTGCAGGTTCGGGATCCACAGCGAGTGGATCACGTCGGTGGTGCGCATGGTGACGATAGCCGCGCGGCCGACCGGCAAGTGCAATTCGTTGGCTGTGGCAAATTGCTGGCCCGTCAGCGGATCGCGGTAGTGCGCTTCCCACCACCAGTCGTGCCCGGTCAGTTCGATCTGCAGCGCATCAAGCGCCGGGAGCTGCGCCAGCGCCCGCGCCGCCTGGATGGTGCCAAGCAATAAAACCAACAGGCCGGCAGCGGCCAGTACGCTGCACCAGATGACAACCCGCATCAGCCGCGCGTCGCGCGCGCCCGTTGCCGGTTCCAGCCCAGCCAGGTCGGGCGCCGCCTGCGCGCCACCCTTTGGTGCACGCCAGAGCGCAAGCAGGCAGGCTCCGACCACGAGGATGAAGACCATCAGGCACAACGCCAGCGTCCCGTTCCACAGCTGCAGGATGTGCGCCGCCTGGACGCCGCCGGGGTGGAGGGCGTCCTGCACGGGAGTGGTGATGGATCTGTCAAGCATGAATTAAATGAAACACATACGAATGCGGGTCAGTATAGAACCGTGCTGCGGCCGGTTCGATAGCTCATCCGAGAATAATTTTGACGATGGTAAAAAACGCAAGAAAGTGTGGCAAGAGTGGCACACTCGGCAGCATTGGCGCAACGTTGTCGGCAGTGTATTATTCGCCGTCGCATCGTTCCCTATTCACGTATCGCATAACCCTGGCCCCTGGCCTTTTCGATCGGAGTTTGAGTGAGTATTTTCAGAACCAAAAATCTTGATGCCATGGTTGCTGCCAGCCGCAACAGCACCAGTGGCCTCAAAAAAGTCCTCGGCCCGTTCGACCTGGTCCTGATGGGCATCGGCGCCATCGTCGGCACCGGCATTTTCGTACTGACCGGCACCGGCGCGGTCACCGCTGGCCCCGGCCTCGCGCTGTCGTTCATCATTGCCGCGCTGGCCTGCGGTTTTGCCGCCATGTGCTATGCCGAGTTCGCTTCGTCGGTACCGGTCGCCGGCTCGATCTATACATATAGTTACGCCACGCTGGGTGAACTGGTGGCGTGGATGATCGGCTGGGACTTGCTGCTCGAGTACGGCCTGGCCACGTCGACGGTCGCGGTAGGCTGGTCGGGATATTTCCAGTCGCTGCTGTCCGGCTTCGACATCCACCTGCCGGTCGCGCTCTCGGCAGCGCCCGGCGCGATTCCCGGCGCGGCCACGGTCTTCAACCTGCCGGCGTTCCTGATCATGATGGTGCTGACCGGCCTGCTGTCGCTGGGTGTGCGCGAGTCGGCCCGCTGGACCAACATCATGGTGCTGATTAAAACAGGCATCGTGCTGCTGTTCATTTTTGTTGGCTTTCGCCACGTGCAGCCTGCCAACTGGCACCCGTTCCTGCCGTTCGGCATGGGCGGCGTGATGAGCGCCGCGGCGCTGGTGTTCTTTGCGTTTATCGGTTTCGATGCGGTCACCTCGGCTGCCGAAGAAGTCAAGAACCCCGCCAAGGATTTGCCAGTCGGGATCATCGGTTCGCTGGTCATCTGCACGATCCTGTACGTGATCGTCGCGGCCATCATGACCGGCATCGTGCCGTACCAGAAATTCCTCGGCGTCGACCATCCGGTGTCGCTGGCGCTGCAATACGCCGGTGAAAACTGGGTCGCCGGTTTCGTCGACCTGGCCGCGATCCTCGGCATGAGCACGGTGATGCTGGTGATGGCATACGGCCAGACCCGCATCCTGTTTGCGATGTCACGCGACGGCCTGCTGCCGGCGCGCCTGTCGACCGTGCACCCGAAATATGGCACGCCGTTTTTCGCCACCTGGCTGGTCGGCATCGTCTTTGGCCTGATCGCCTCCGTGGTGCGGCTCGATGTGCTGGCGGAACTGGTCAACATCGGTACCCTGGCCGCGTTCAGCCTGGTGTCGGTCGCAGTGGTCGTGCTGCGCAAGACGCGTCCCGACCTGCCGCGTGCGTTCCGTTGCCCTGGCGTGCCGGTCATCCCTGGCCTGGCGATTGCCTTCTGCATCACGCTGATGTGCTTCCTGAGCTGGCACACCTGGGTGGCATTCCTGATCTGGCTGGTGATTGGCCTGGTGGTGTATTTCGGCTACGCCCGCAAGCATTCGCTGCTCAATACCGGCGGCTGATCCCAGGCTGCAACGGACCAGCGGTCCATGCTGCCAGCATGGACCGCCGTGGTTGAAATGTGGTACTTGTTGAGCCGTAGCGCGCAAGTCCCTTTCAACCAACCGGAGCATCCCGCATGAAATCGGATACGGTCAGAACCAAAGACGGCGTCGACATCTTCTTCAAGGACTGGGGGCACGGCACCCCCATCGTGTTTTCCCATGGCTGGCCATTGTCAGCCGACGACTGGGATGCGCAGATGATGTTTTTCCTGGGCCAAGGCTATCGCGTGATTGCCCATGACCGCCGCGGGCACGGCCGCTCGACCCAGGTCGCCAGCGGCCACGACATGGACCACTACGCCGACGACCTGCTGGCGGTGGTCGAACACCTTGACCTCGATGGCGCGATCCATGTTGGCCACTCCACCGGCGGCGGCGAAGTGGTGCGCTACCTGGCGCGCCATGGCCAGTCGCGCGCATCGAAAGCCGTGTTGATTGCCGCGGTCCCACCGCTGATGCTGCAAACGCCGGGCAATCCCGGGGGCTTGCCGAAAGAAGTCTTCGACAATTTCCAGCTGCAGGTGGCCACCAACCGTGCGCAGTTCTACCGCGACGTCCCCACCGGCCCGTTCTACGGCTACAACCGGCCCGGCGCCACGCCCAGCGAAGGCATCATCGACAACTGGTGGCGCCAGGGGATGATGGGCGGCGCCCAGGCCCATTACGATGGCGTGGTGGCGTTTTCACAGACCGACTTCACCGACGACCTCAAGAAAATCACGCTGCCCGTGCTGGTGCAGCATGGCGACGACGACCAAGTGGTGCCGTACGCCGACTCGGCCCCGTTGACCGCCGCGTTATTGCAGAAGGCGGAGCTGAAAACCTACCCCGGCTTTCCGCACGGGATGCCGACCACCCACGCTGACATCATCAATGCCGACATCCTCGCATTCATCCGCGGCTGACAGCATGTATGAAAGAAACACGCGGCGATCTTCCGCGGCAGCCGCCTGGCCGTTGGTGCACTGACACGGTGGGAAATTAGTTTGTAGTTAAAATACATTGACGGTCGCGCATTAGGCTTTTACTATCCTTGCAATGAAGCCCACCACGCACCGCATCGCTTTGCTCTTCAATGGCAACAAGGTCTTTGACCGCGACGTCATCGCTGGCGTCGCGGCGCATTTGGCCAGCACGCGCTCGCGCTGGGACTTGTTTCTCGAGGAAGACTTCCGGCTGCGCCTGTCCGGCATCGAAGACTGGCAGGGTGATGGCATCATTGCCGATTTCGACGACCCGGCGGTTGCAGAGGCGCTACAACGCAGCAGTATCCCCGTCGTTGCGGTAGGCGCCTCGTATGCAAATCCCGCTGACTATCCGGCCGGCATTCCGTACGTGGCGACCGATAACGCTGGCCTCATCAAGCTGGCGTACGAACACCTGATCGACGCCGGCCTGACCCGGTTTGCGCTGTTCAGCCAGCCGGAGTCCCCGGGTAACCGCTGGGCGCAGGAGCGCGAGCAGGCGTTTTGCGCACTGATGCGGCGCGACGGCATGGCGGCCGATATCTACCGTGGGCGCAGCACCACCGCACCCTCATGGGACGCCGCGGTCGACGAGCAGGTGGCGTGGCTGCAGGCGCTGCCCAAGCCGGTCGGCATCATTGCCGTCACCGATGCGCGCGCGCGCCAGCTGGTGCAGGCCTGCAATATGGCCGGCATCGCGGTGCCGGAGCAGGTGGCGCTGATTGGTATCGACAACGACCCGCTGGCGCGCCTGCTCACGCGCATCCCGTTGAGTTCGGTGATCCAGGGTGCGCAGGCCATCGGCCGCACCGCGGCCCAGTTGCTTGACCAGGCGCTGCACGGCTCGCCTCCTGGCGCAGTACGCGTTCTCGTGCCGCCGGAAGGCATCAATGCGCAGGCGTCGAGCCGGCACGAGCCGCCGCGCCATCCGCACGTGATGCGCGCGCGGCATTTCATCCGCCAATACGCGTGCCAGGGCATCAAGACCGGGCAGGTGGCCGATTACCTGGGCATTTCGCGCTCCTCGCTGGAATCGCACTTCCGCCAGGAGCACAACACCAGCGTGCATGACGAAATACTGCGGTTCAAACTGAATGCGGCGACGTCGCTCCTGGCGGCGGCGGACGCGAATATTGCCGAGGTGGCGCTGCGATGCGGCTTCACGTCGGTGCAATACATGCACACGGTCTTCAAGCGCGAGCTTGGTTGCACGCCGCGTGTATGGCAGGACCGTGCCCTGGCGAGCAGCCAGCACGGCTTAAGGTGATTCGTACGATGAATGCTATGAGATTAATCATAAGTCAATTTGGTGAATTTCATAATTGCGCGGCGCGTCGACTCCGCGCAACATTCTCGGGCGAATCTTTAACCCGGGGGATCCCCTCCGGAAACAAGATCGACAACAAAACTCATCTGGAGACAAGTCTGTGAAGAACACTTTGCGTATCGCCATCGCGGCGGCAGTCATGGCATTAGCAAGCGGCACCGCCAGCGCCGACGCCAAAAACCCTAAAATCGGCTTTTCCATCGACGACCTGCGCGTCGAGCGCTGGGCCCGCGACCGCGATTTTTTCACCGCTGCTGCCAAAAGCATGGGCGCCGAAGTGTTCGTGCAGTCGGCTGACGCCAGCGAGCAGCGCCAGATCGCGCAAATCGAGAACCTGATCTCGCGCGGCGTGGACGTCCTCGTCATCGTGCCGTACAACGCCACGGTCCTGAACAACACCATCCGCGAAGCCAAGAAAGCCAAGATCAAGGTCGTGTCGTATGACCGCCTGATCCTGAACGCCGACATCGACGCGTACATCTCGTTCGACAACAAGCAAGTTGGCGAAATGCAGGCGCGCACCATCGTTGGCCTGAAACCAAAGGGTAACTACTTCCTGCTGGGCGGCGCTCCAACCGACAACAACGCGAAGATCCTGCGCGAAGGCCAGATGGCCGTGCTGCAGCCGCTGGTCGACAAGGGCGACATCAAGATCGTCGGTACGCAGTGGGTCAAGGAATGGAGCCCGGCTGAAGCGCTGTCCATCGTGGAAAATGCGCTGACCGCAAACAACAACAAGATCGACGCCATCGTCGCATCGAACGACGGCACTGCCGGCGGCGCGATCCAGGCGCTGAACGCACAGAAGCTCGCTGGCAAAGTGCCGGTGTCGGGCCAGGATGCCGACCTCGCCGCTGTCAAGCGCGTGATGGCTGGTACCCAGGCAATGACCGTCTACAAGCCGTTGAAACAACTGGCGACGGAAGCTGCCAAGCTGTCGGTGCAACTGGTGCGCAATGAAAAACCTGCGTTCAATTCCCAGTACAACAACGGCATGAAACAGGTCGACAGCGTGCTGCTGAAGCCTACCGCGCTGACGAAAGCCAACGTCAATCTGCTGGTAACCGACGGTTACTACACCCAGGCTCAACTGGCCGGCAAGTAAGCGACAGTCGAATGGTTGCGCTTTTGTCCCCACCTTTGTTGGAAATGAAGGGGATCGTCAAGCGCTTCGGCGGTGTGGCGGCCCTGGACGGCATCGACCTGGCCATTCGGCCAGGGGAATGCATTGGCCTGTGCGGCGAGAATGGCGCCGGCAAATCGACGCTGATGAAGGTGCTCTCTGCGGTTTATCCGTATGGCACCTGGGATGGCGAAATCCTGTGGGAGGGCAAGCCCCTCCACGCAGAGTCGATCCGCGACACGGAAGCCGCCGGCCTCATCATCATTCACCAGGAACTGATGCTGGTGCCGGAGTTATCGGTCACTGAAAACATCTTTCTTGGCAATGAGCTGACGCTGCCTGGCGGGCGCATGGATTACCCGGCCATGAACCGCCGTGCCGAGCAGTTGCTGCACGAGCTCAACCTGCACGACGTGAACGTGGTGCTGCCTGTCAGCCAGTACGGTGGCGGCCACCAGCAGCTGATCGAGATTGCCAAGGCGCTCAACAAGCAGGCCAGGCTGCTCATTCTCGACGAGCCGTCGTCATCGCTGACGGCATCCGAGATTGCAGTGCTGCTAGACATCATCCGCGGCTTGAAGGCCAAGGGTGTCGCGTGCGTCTACATTTCGCACAAGCTCGAGGAAGTGGCGGCGATCTGCGACACCATCGTGGTCATCCGCGACGGCAAGCATATTGCGACCACGCCAATGGCCGAGCTCGACGTCAACCGCATCATCACGCAGATGGTGGGGCGCGACATGACGCAGCTGTATCCGACCCTGGAACACACGCTGGGCGAGGTGGTGTTCGAAGCGCGCCATATCACGTGCTACGACACCGAGCGGCCGCTGCGCAAGCGCGTCGACGACGTGTCGTTCACTTTGAGGAAGGGTGAAATCCTCGGCATCGCCGGACTGGTGGGCGCCGGACGCACGGAACTCGTCTCGAAGCTGTTTGGCGCGTACCCCGGCCGCACCGAGGGTGAAGTCTGGCTCAATGGCAAGCAAATTGATACACGCACGCCGTTGAAAGCGATCCGCGCGGGCCTGGCGATGGTGCCGGAAGACCGCAAGCAGCACGGCATCGTGCGCGACCTCGACGTGGGCCAGAACATCACGCTGTCAGTGCTGAGCAATTATGCGCACATGACCCGCATCGACAGCAGCGAAGAGCTGCGTTCGGTGCGCGGTGAAATCGACCGCATCGGCCTGCGCACCGCCAGCCCGTTCCTGCCGATTACCAGCCTGTCCGGTGGCAACCAGCAAAAGGCAGTCCTGGCAAAGATGCTGCTGACCGCGCCGCAGGTGCTGATCCTCGACGAGCCCACGCGCGGCGTCGACGTCGGCGCCAAATACGAGATCTATAAACTGATCCTCGAACTGGCAGCGCAAGGCGTGGCCATCATCATGGTGTCGTCGGAACTGGCCGAAGTGATCGGGATTGCCGACCGGGTGCTGGTGATGGGCGAGGGCCGTTTGCGGGGCGACTTCATCAATCAGGATTTAACGCAGGAAAAACTGCTCGCTGCGGCGATCGACCAAGGTGTCGCCACGGCGACGTAAAAAGAGATAATGAACTTCAACGTCCTCAAACAGAAATTCGCGCAATACAAGATCGTGGCCCTGCTGGTGGCGGTCGCCCTGATCTGGCTGTTCTTCAGCTGGCGCACCGGCGGCGGGTTCATCTCGCCGCGCAACCTGTCCAACCTGATGCGCCAGATGGCCGTGACCGGCATCCTCGCGTGCGCCATGTCGTTCGTGATTATTGCCGGCGAGATCGACCTGTCGGTGGGCTCCTTGCTCGGCTTGCTGGGCGGCGCCGCGGCAGTGCTCGACGTCACGCACAATATGCCGCTGCCGGCCACCGTCGGCATCGTGCTCGCTGCCGGCCTCTTGCTTGGCATGTTCAACGGCTACCTGGTCGCGTATGCCGGTATTCCTTCCTTCATCGTCGGACTCGGGGGCATGCTGGCATACCGGGGCATTGTGCTTGGCGTGACTGGCGGCAGCACCATCGCCCCGGTCTCGAACGGCATGGTGCAGCTGGGCCAGGGCTACCTGCCTGACCTGCCGGGCACCGTGTTCGGTGTGTTGCTGCTGGTCGTGGCGGTGTTCCTGACATGGCGTTCGCGCGCCAATCTCGCCCGTCACCAGCTGCCGATGCGGCCGCTCTGGCAGGACGTGCTGCGCCTGGCGCTGATCGCGCTGGTCCTGTTCGCCTTTGTGCGCACGCTGAACGGTTACGAAGGTATTCCGTACCCGGTGCTGCTGTTGCTGGTGCTGCTGGGCGTGTTCAGCTACGTGGCCAATCAAACCGTGTTTGGCCGCCGCGTGTATTCGGTCGGCAGCAATATGGAAGCGACGCGCCTCTCGGGCATCGATGTGCGTGCCGTGAAGTTGTGGATTTTCGGCATCATGGGCCTGATGTGCGCGCTGGCCGGCATCATCAATACGGCGCGCCTGGCTGCGGGTTCGCCGTCGGCGGGTACGTCAGCCGAACTCGATGTGATCGCGGCGTGCTTCATCGGCGGCACGTCGATGCGCGGCGGCTCCGGCACCGTGCATGGTGCGCTGATCGGCGCCCTGGTCATGGCCAGCCTGGACAACGGCATGTCGATGCTGGACGTGGACGCGTACTGGCAGA
>Ga0265780_10009489_pt1 | contig 11661 bp, 9 predicted proteins | sample P1T30metagenome_FD_192432 | JGI IMG/M metagenome (GOLD analysis project Ga0265780, IMG submission 192432) | Plant litter microbial communities from East Loma Ridge, Irvine, California - P1 T30 | ecosystem: Environmental > Terrestrial > Plant litter > Unclassified | place: USA: California... | reverse complement strand
CGATCATCACCCTCAAGCAGGGCGCCGGACGCCTGATCCGCGACGTCGACGACCGCGGCGTGCTGATGATCTGCGATCCGCGCATCATCACCAAGCCCTATGGTCGCCGCATCTGGCAGAGCCTGCCGTCGTTCAAGCGCACCCGGGTGCAGGAAGAAGTGATCCAGTTCTTCCGGCCGGTCGAAGAGGCGGACGAGAACGTCGCCTGATTCTTCGTTGCCCGCTCAGGGCACGATGACGACCTTGCCGATGACCTTGCGCGCCGCCATATCCTGCAGCGCCTGCGCGGTGTCGGCAAGGCGGTAGCGCCGCGACACCAGCGGTTTCAATTTCCCTTGCGCAATCCAGCCGGTGATGCGCGCCATCGCCGCCAGGTGCGCATCCTGTTCCTTGCGCGTGAAGTCGCCCCAGAACACGCCCACCACCGACGCCCCTTTCAGCAGCATCAGGTTCCACGGCAGGCGCGGGATTTCGCCGGCCGCGAAACCCACCACCAGATGCCGCCCGCGCCAGGCGATCGAGCGCAGCGCCGGTTCGCTGTACTTGCCGCCGACCGGGTCGTAGATGACGTCCGGGCCATTGCCGCCGGTGGCGGCGCGGATCGCTTCACGCAAGTCGCCGGTTTCATAATTGATCAGCACGTCGGCGCCGTGCGCCTTGCACGCCGCCAGTTTCTCGTCGCTGGACGCGGCCGCGATCACGCGCGCGCCGAGGGCCTTGCCGATCTCGATCGCCGCCAGTCCCACGCCGCCGGCCGCGCCGAGCACCAGCATCGTCTCGCCCGGCTGCAAGGCGCCGCGGTCGGCGACCGCATGGTACGAGGTGCCGTAGGTGAGAGTGATGGCGGCGGCGACATCGAAGTCCATATCGTCCGGCATGTGGAGGAAGGCGCTGCTTGGCGCCACGGCCTGCTCGGCGAAGGCGCCGGTGCGGGTGAAGCCGATCACGCGCTGGCCGGGGACGAAGCCGTCCACGCCTGCGCCGACCGCGCGCACCACGCCCGCGAATTCGTTGCCCGGCGTGAAGGGAAGAGGAGGGCGCACCTGGTACTTGCCCTGGACGGTCAGCACGTCGGGGAAGTTGACGCCGGCCGCCTTCACGTCCACCACGATGTCGCCAGGGCCGGCGATAGGCTCCGACAAGTTGTCGAGCACCAGGCTGTCTGGCGGTCCCCAAGCGGTGCAGCGTACGGCTTTCATTGCTTCCTCACAGTTTATTGGCGGAGTTGTTGGCGGGGCGAATTATGCCTTAAGAAAGAGAGCGAATCTTCGCAGGCAAGGGCCGTGCCCGCTTGTCCGTCCGCAATGCCGGCAGGAGACTGCGCGCTAGAGTGTTGGGATGTGGACGCTGCGCGCGCCCAGCACAAGAGGACAAGCATGGCAATCCGTTACGGTTGTTTCTTCAGTTATGCCCACGGCCGGCACGCGCTGATGCAGCGCTTCAAATCGGCCCTGGCCGACGCCCTGCGCTGCTATCTCGAACCCTACTTCGACAACGAACACGAACTGTTTATCGATACCGAGCAGCTGGGCGGCGGCGACGATCTCGACAGCAAGATCGCACGCGCCATGTGCGAGAGCGTCTGCATGATCCTGATCTATACGCCCAAGTACGAGGCCCACGCCTACACGCGGCGCGAGTACGAGGCCATGCGCCTGATCGAAGCCGAGCGCGGCAAGTGGTACACCCTGCCGAGCCGCCTGATCATCCCGGTCGTCATGACGCGCCACCCCGAATCGCTGCCATCCCAGATCAGCGATGCGCGCTTCTACGTCGACTTTTCGCACTACACGATGGCCACGCCCGATCTCATGTCGAATCCAGACTTCTTGCCGGACATCGACAAGATGGTCAAGCGGATCGCAGCCCATTATGCATGTCAAAAAAAGCATACTCCACTCGACCACGACTGCAACCAATTCGTGCTTCCCGCTGTCCCACCAGAATGGCGCGATGTTCCAGAACTGACGTTTCCCAAAGAATGAGGAGCCATATGGACCAACAAGTTACCTCGCTCCCGCCGCTGGCGATGCCCGGCGCGGTGACGAGCTTCTATGCCTACGAGGGCGGCGCGGCACGCAATGCCGTGCTGGCGGCGCTGGCGCTGCAGCTGGCGGGTGGGGACGCCGAGGCGCCGGTGCTGGTGATCGACTGGGATCTCGAGGCGCCGGCGCTGCACCGTTATTTCGCGGTGCCGGCCGATGAACCGTTTGCCGGCCTGCCCGTCTCGCTGCATGCTTCCGAACCTGTCACCGGGCCGGCGTCCGCGCACCTGGCGGGGCTTCCGGCCGCGCATGCCGCCGCCGACGACGCGGGCGACGCGGCCCGGCCCGGGCTGCTCGAATTCTTCGAGGCCTGCCGCGCCCGGCTGCGCAACACCGCCGGCCGCGGCGAGGAGCTGGCCGACCGCGTGATCGACGGCGCCGGCTGGCAGGCCTATCTCGAACGCGCCGACGGCCGCCGCCCGCTCTACCTGCTGCGCGCCGGACGCTTCGACGGCAGCTATGCCGAACGCGCCGGCCGGCTCGACTACCCGGCCCTGTTCGACGCCTGCCCGGCGCTGTTCCGCCGCTTCGCGGCGCGCCTGGCGCAGCATTTCGGCCACGTGCTGGTCGCTACCGCAGCCGGGCGTTCGGCCGCCGTCAGCGTGTGCTCGACCCTCGTGCCCGACCGCCTGGTGGGCCTGTTCACGCCGGCGCCGGGCAGCATCGAAGGCATCGAAGGCGTGCTGCGGCGTGCCATCGATTACCGCTGCACCCATGAGGACGAACAGCGGCCGCTGCTGCTCTATCCGCTGGCCTGCAGCGCCGACGGCGCGCGCAGCGATCCGCATGCGCGCTGGCGGCGCGGCGATGCGCGCCATGGCTTGCCTGGCTACCAGCCGCGCTTCGAGGCGCTGCTGCGCGCCAGCTACGGCTGGTCGCGCGTCAACCTCGACAGCTGGTTCGACGAGACCCAGCTGGCGCTGGTCGACGCCCTGTCCACCGCCGGCCCGGCCGGCGACCGCCGTGCGCTGGCGCGCCATGCGGCGCTGCTGGCCGAATGGCTGGCGCCGGCAAGCCTCCCCTGGCAATCGCTGGCCGAAGTGCGCCTGCGCGCCGCGGTCGCCCAGGCGCGCACGCTGGGCGGCGACGACGAGATCGGCTCGCCGCAGCTGGCCGAACAGCTCGCCCGCCTGGGCGAACTGTGCCGCCGCGAGCGGCGCCGCGACGAAGCCCGCGCCTGTTTCGAAGAAAGCCTGGCCCTGCGCGAACGCCTGCTTGGCGACGACCATGCGGCCACGCGCCTGGGCCGCGCCACGTTGGCCGCACTCCTGCTCGACAGCGGCGCCGTGCAAGAGGCGCGCCGCCACTACGACCTGCTGGTCCAGGCCTGCGCGCGCAAGGCCGGCGCCCAAGCCGCCGAGACGCTGGTGGCGCGCTCGCAGCTGGCGCGGGTGCTGGCCGCGCTGGGCGAGGGCGAGCGCGCGCTGGCGCTGCACGAGCAGGTGGTGTCCACCTGCGAACGCGCGCTCGGCGCCGAACACCCGGTCACGCTCGACTGTCTTGAAGACCTGGCCCACAGCCTGGTGCAGCAGCGTGAACTCGAACACGCGCGCATCGTGCTCGAGCGGGTGCTCGACGCCCGTCGCCAGCGCCAGGGCGGCGAGCATGCCGACACCCTGCGCTGCGGCCAGCGGCTGGCGCTGCTGCTGGGCGAGACGGGTGAACTGGGCAACGCGCGGCGCATGCTCGAATCGGTACTGCGGGCCCGCGAACGGCACGACGGCCTGGACGCCGCCGGCACGCTGTCGGCGCGCGAGGCGCTGGCCGAGATCCTGGCCGCCCAGGGCGACCTGGCGGCGGTGCGCAGCATCCAGGAATCGCTGGCGCGCACGCGCGAACGGCACCTCGGGGCCGGCCATCCCGAAACGCTCAATATGCAGCTGCGGCTGGCCTCGACCCTGGGCCAGCAGGGCGAGGCCGAAGCTGCGCGCCGCCTGCGAGAACAGGTGGCCGAGTTGCGCCAGCACCTGCGCGAAGTCGAAGGCGCGCCGGACGATGCCGTAGAGGCGCAGAAGCTGGAGCGGATGCGGGCCCAGGCCGGGGCGTCAGCCGCCGGGCTGCTCCCGGACGGCGTAGAGACTACCCCGCCGTCCCAGCCTGCGGCGGACGGCCTTGGGGCGCGCGGCCAGCACGCGCATGCGGCCTCGCGCGAGCATGCCGAGACCGGCCACGCGGCCGACAACCTGGGGCGCAAGCTGACCCAGTTGCAGAACCTGATCGACAGCAGCAGTCCGGGCGAGGCCAGGGCGCTGGCCGACAGCCTGCGCACCTCGGTGCTGAGACCCAGCGCCGCCCATCCGCTGCGCCGGCGCGGCGCCGCCATGATCAAGCAGGTCTATCTGCAAGAGGGCGACAAGGACGCGCTGCTGTCCTTCACCCAGGACGAAGTGTCGCTGCTCGAAGGGGCCTTGATCGAGGCGGCGCGCGACAATCCGATGGCGATGCGCTGACGGCGCTGACGGCGCTGACGGCGCTGCGCCAGTCTTGACGCCCGGCGCCGCTCCGGGCAAGTGCTTGGGCCGGCGTTCGTATGCCGGCTCTCTTATGCCGGCGCCCGCCGGCCTCGCATCTGCCTGCGCTGACTTGCCATCACTGTCCCAGGCCACGCCCAGACTTACCTTGCTGACAAGCAACTTGTAAAGACGGCATCGGCCGATTCCGCTCGAGCTTGTCAGCCTGTCCAGTAAACTGTCGCATGACCGCTTCACTGTTATCAGACGGTCCACCGACTGTCCCGGATTATGAAATCCGGGCGTGAATTTCTACTGCCGGGCGTCGATACGGGCGTTGCTTCAGGTAAAATCTCCGCCATGCGAATCTTGATCAGTAACGATGACGGTTATCTGGCGCCTGGGCTGCAGGCGTTGGCGGACGCGCTCGCGCCGATCGCCGACATCGTCGTCGTCGCACCCGACAGCAATCGCTCGGGCGCCTCGAATTCGCTGACCCTGGACCGGCCGCTGTCGGTCTATAAATCGGCCAACGGCTTCTATTTCACCAATGGAACGCCGACCGACTGCGTGCACATCGCCCTGACCGGCATGTCCGATGCGCCGCCCGACCTGGTGGTTTCCGGCATCAATAATGGCCAGAATATGGGCGACGACACCCTGTATTCCGGCACCGTCGCCGCCGCCACCGAAGCCTTCCTGTTCGGCCTGCCGGCGATCGCCTTTTCGCAGGTGCACGGCGGCTGGGCCCACGTCGATTCGGCCGCCCGGGTGGCGCGCGACATCGTCGAGCGTTTCGCCGCCGGCGGCTTCGACATGCTGCCCAAGCCCTTCCTGCTGAACGTGAACATCCCGAACCTGCCGTACGAGGAGATCGGCCCGCTGACGCCGACCCGCCTCGGACGCCGGCACCAGGCCGAGCCGGTGATCCGCGCAGAGGATCCGCGCGGCCGCGAGATATTCTGGATCGGCGCCCCCGGCGCCTGCCGCGATGCGGGCGAGGGCACCGACTTCCACGCGACCGCTGAAGGACGCGTGTCGATCACGCCGCTGCAGATCGACCTGACCCACAAGACCCAGCTGGCGCTGCTGGCGGGAGGCTTGGCATGAAGGATGCTCGACCGAATTTTCCGCTGCCGCTGTCGTCGGTGACGAGCGGCGTGCGCAAGCCCGGCACGCCGGCGCCGGTGCAGACGCCGCAGACCGCCACCCGCAACGCCACCACCTATACCGGCGCCAGGACGCCGCCGTCCCCGGGCCCGGCGCCGCGCGCGCCCAGCTATGTGCAGGCGGCCAGCAGCGCGCCGGCCGCCCAGCGTTCCGACCTGGCGGCCACCGAGGCGGTGCGCCGCGCGATGGTGGGCCGCATCGCGCGCCAGGGCGTGAGCGATACGAAGGTGCTGATGGCGATGGAAACCGTGCCGCGCCACCTGTTCATCGAACCGGCCATGTCGGGCCAGGCATATGTCGACGCCTCGCTGCCGATCGGCCATAACCAGACGATTTCCCAGCCGTATATCGTCGCCCGCATGATCGAAGCCATGCGTGCTGGCGGCGCCCTGGGCAAAGTGCTCGAAATCGGCACCGGCTGCGGCTACCAGGCCGCGGTCCTGTCCTTCGTTGCCAAGGACGTGTATTCGATCGAGCGCATCAAGCCCTTGCACGAGCTCGCGAAGACCAATCTGCGGCCGCTGCGGATATCGAACCTGCGTTTGCAGTATGGGGATGGTATGCTAGGCTTGCCGCAGGTCGCGCCTTTCGATGGCATCATCCTCGCCGCCGCCGGACTCGAGGTGCCGCGGGCCTTGCTCGAGCAGCTGGCCATCGGCGCGCATCTCGTGGCGCCGGTCGGCGCCCAGGTGCAGCATCTGCACCGTATTACCCGCACCGGCAAATCCGAGTGGACCAGCGAAACGCTGGAAGCGTGCCACTTCGTGCCGCTGCGCCCAGGCACCATCTAAAACCCAAGAAGGGCCGCCAGGCCCGCCGTACGCCGATAAGACAATAGAATGCCAATGACACAAGCACCGCGTTTAGCCCTCCTGACGATCCTCATCGGCCTCGTGGCCGGTTGTTCCACCACCACCCGCCAGGCGCCGGTCGTCGAACGTCCCGTCGTCGCCGCCCCGAGCCGTCCCGCGCCAGCGCGCGTGGAAGAAGCACCGAAACAGGACGAGCGCGGCATGTACACGGTGCGCAAGGGCGACACCCTGCTGCGCATCGCCCTCGATTTCGGCGAAAACTACCGTGACCTGGTGACCTGGAACAACCTGGCCAATCCGGACGACATCAAGGTCGGCCAGGTGCTGCGCGTGAGCCAGCCGGGCGGCGAACGTACTGCGAATGTGCAGACCCAGCCGGTGCCGATGCCGCCGTCGGCCAGCGTGCCGCGCAAGACCGAGCCGCGTGCCGACAAGACGCCTTACAGCGACGGCAAAGTGGCCACCACCACCACGCCGCCGGCCACCACCGCGCCGGCCGCGCCCGCGGCGCCTGCCGCCAGCGACGAAGCGCGCCTGAGCTGGATGTGGCCGTCGGAAGGCCGCGTCATCGCCACCTTCGACGATGGCCGCAACAAGGGGCTGGACATCGCCGGCAAGCTGGGTCAGCCGGTGGTCGCCGCCAGTTCGGGCAAGGTAATGTATGCTGGCAGCGGCATCCGCGGTTATGGTAATCTCGTCATCGTCAAGCACAGCAACAGCCTGCTGTCCGCCTATGCCCACAACCGCAAGATCGTGGTCAAGGAGGGCGACAACGTCAGCCGTGGCCAGGTGATCGCCGAAATGGGCGACTCCGACGCCGATGCGGTCAAGTTGCACTTCGAGATTCGTCAGCAGGGCAAGCCGGTCGACCCGACGAGGTTCTTGCCCGTTCGTTAGGAACGGTATGACGCAGCCGCCGCACTCGCTGGACCAGGAGGATACGGATGAGTTTCCGGATGAGCCGGAAAGCGAGCGCGTGCATGCTGATGACGATACCGGCCGCGGCGACGGCGCGGCGGGCCAGGAACCGCTCGCACGACACGCCGGCGTCGAGGCGGTCGACGAGCTGCGCAAGGTCTTGCAGGCCGAGCTCGCGACCGACACCACCCAGCACTACCTGAACCAGATCGGCGCCAGGCCGCTCCTCACGGCCGTCGAGGAAGTCCACTTCGCCACGCTGGCCAAGGCCGGCGACTTCGGCGCGCGCCAGAAGATGATCGAGCATAATCTGCGCCTGGTCGTCTCGATCGCCAAGCACTACATCAACCGCGGCGTGGTCCTGCTCGACCTGATCGAAGAGGGCAATATCGGCCTGATGCGCGCCATCGACAAGTTCGAGCCCGAACGCGGCTTTCGTTTCTCGACCTATGCCACCTGGTGGATCCGCCAGAGCATCGAGCGCGCCATCATGAACCAGGCCCGCACCGTGCGCCTGCCGGTGCACATGGTGCGCGAGCTCAACGGCGTGCTGCGCGCCAAATACCACCTCGAAGCGCAAAAGCACGACGGCAAGGAAGCCTCGAGCGAGGATATCGCCAGCCTGGTCGGCCGCCCGGTCGAGGAAGTGCAAGACATACTGACCCTGTCCGAGCACGCGACTTCGCTCGATGCGCCGCTCGACAACGATCCGCAATCGAGCCTGATGGACATGCTGCCCGACGACGGCGAAGGCAGTCCCGACGCCCACGCCGAGCAGCAAGAGGTGGCGCTGCTGGTGCGCGACTGGCTGACCCGGCTGCCCGACAAGCAGCGCCTGGTCGTCACGCGCCGCTTCGGCCTCGACAACGACGATCCGGCCACCCTGGAAACCCTGGCCGAGGAGATGGGCGTGACGCGCGAGCGGGTACGCCAGATCCAGCAGGAAGCGCTGGTCAAGCTCAAGCGCGCGATGGCGGCGCGCGGCGTGGTGCGCGATTCATTGCTGTAACGACAACTCCTCCGGTAGCGTCCACTTCGATTCCTTGCTATCATCCGCCGTTCTTTTTTGCGCGGCCTTTGAAGCATGCGCCGCCGGCCAGGGCCAGCCCCCTGCCTTCACTCCACTTTCTCATCACCATGCAAGAAATCTTCATCGACATCAAATCCCTCGACATGGACGGGCGCGGCGTGGGCCACCTCGAGAACGAGGACGGCTCGCCAGGCAAGGTGATCTTCGTCGAAGGCGCGCTGCCTGGCGAACGCGTCAGCTTCGAGACGACGCGCAAGAAAAAGAATTGGGAAGCGGGCCGCATGGTCACCCTGCAGCGCGCCTCGTCGATGCGGGTCGAGCCGAAATGCCAGCATTTCGGTACCTGCGGCGGCTGCTCGATGCAGCATTTGGAGCCGGGCGCCCAGGTGGCGATGAAAGGCCGCGTGCTGGAAGACAACCTGTGGCACATCGGCAAGGTGAAGGCCGAGATGATCATGCGCCCGATGTACGGCCCGACCTGGGACTACCGCTACCGCGCGCGCCTGTCGGTGCGCCACGTGGCGAAGAAGGGCGGCATCCTGGTCGGCTTCCACGAGCGCGGCTCGTCCTTCGTGGCCGACATCACCACCTGCGAGATCCTGCCGGATCACGTCGCGCGCCTGCTGGTGCCGCTGCGCGAACTGATCGCGAGTCTGTCGATCTACGACAACCTGCCGCAGATCGAGGTGGCGATCGGCGAGGAAAGCACGGTGATGGTGCTGCGCATCATGGAATCGCTGACGCTCGCCGATGAAACCCTGTTGAAAGCCTTCGCCGACCAGTGGGGCATCCAGTGGTGGCTGCAGTCGAAAGGCCCTGACACTGCCCATCCCTTCTACCCGCTTGGCAAGGAGCTGTATTACACGCTGCCGGAATTCGGCATCCGCATGCCGTTCAAGCCGACCGACTTCACGCAAGTCAACCACCAGATCAACCGGGTGCTGGTGGCGAAGGCGCTGCGCCTGCTCGACGTGCAGCCGCAAGACCGCGTGGCCGACCTGTTCTGCGGCCTGGGCAACTTCACCCTGCCGCTGGCGACCCAGGCGCGTGAAGTCGTGGGCATCGAGGGCAGCACGGCGCTGACCACGCGCGCGCTGGACAATGCCAAGGCCAACGGCCTGGCCGCAAAAACCTCGTTCTCGACCCGCAACCTGTTCGAAGTTACCAAGAATGACCTGGTGGCGCTCGGCCGTTTCGACCGCATGCTGGTCGATCCGCCGCGCGACGGCGCCATGGCGCTGGCGACGGCGCTGGCCGAGCTGCGCGAGACCCACGAAGACCTGATGCCGCAGCGCATCGTCTACGTGTCGTGCAGCCCGTCGACCCTGGCGCGCGACGCCGGCATCCTCGTGCACAAGGCGGGCTATGTGATGAAGAAGGCGGGCGTGGTGAACATGTTCCCGCACACCTCGCACGTCGAGTCGATCGGTGTATTCGAGCTGGGCGCCAGGCCCGTGCCAGCAGTGGATGCGGCGGCCTGAGTGAGGCGGATCGGCCGCCACGCGGCAGCCTTGCTGGCCGCCGCCGTCGCGACCGGCCTGGTAGCCAGCCTGGTCCAGACCCAGGTCAATCTTGGCGAACTCACCGCGCTCGGCGCGGCGATTCCGCTGTCGCTGCGGGCCTGGACCACGCTGCAAGACCTGGCGGGCTTCGGCCCGGTCATGATCGGGATCTCGTTCGCGGCGCTGCTGCCCGCCATGCTGGCCGGGCACGCGCTTGGGCACATGATCGGGCCGGCGCGCAGCGCGCCGCTATTCGCCGTCGCCGCCGTCGCCGGCCTGTGGGCGGCATTCTGGCTGATGCTCAACGTCATTCCCATGCCGGCGATCGCCGCGACCCGCGGTGGACTCGAGCACGCCCTGATGGCCATGAGTGGCATCGCCGGCGGCCTGGTCTATGCCCGCATGACGTCGCCGGCGCGGCAGGCCGCACAGCCGCGGCGCCAGGTGCTGGCGGCGGCGCTGATGGCCCTGGTCCCCGCAGCGCTCTTCCTGATCGCCTCGCCGGGCGCGGCCGACAAGCTCGATGCGGTCGACCCTGCCACTTACCGGGTCGAGACCGTGGCGAAGGGATTCGATCGGCCGTGGTCGCTGGATTTCCTGCCGGACGGCCGCCTGCTCGTCACCGAGATGGCCGGGCGCCTGCTGGTCATCGGCAGGGATGGCGCGAAGACGCCGATTGCCACCGGCGGCCTGCCGCCCGTGTTCCAGCGTGGCGGCACCATTGGCCTGATGGACGTCGCCCTCGATCCCGCCTTCGCGCGCAATGGTTTGCTGTACCTGACGATGGGCCATGGCGGGGAGGGCGCCAATGGCACGCGCCTGGCGCGGGCCAGGCTGGAGAATGACCGGCTCGAAGATGTCCGGATCCTGTTCAGCTCCACGCCGAAGCCGCGCGCCGGCAATAACGGCGGCCGCATCGCCTTCCTGCCCGACCAGACGCTGGTGCTGACGGTCGGCGACGGTAACTGGCGCCGCGAAGAAGCACAAAACGTCGCCAATCACCTCGGCACCGTCGTCCGGCTGGACCGCGACGGCAAGGCGCCGCCCGACAATCCCTTCCTGGGCCGTCCCGGCGCCGCGCCCGAGGTCTACAGTCTCGGCCACCGCAATCCGCAGGGCATCGCCGTCGATCCGGCCAGCGGTGACCTCTTGCTGACGGAGCACGGCGCGCGTGGCGGCGACGAGATCAACCGCATCGTGGCGGGCAGGAATTACGGCTGGCCGCTCGTCACGGCCGGCATCGATTATCCATTCGGCCGCGTGACGCCGTTCAGCCGCCTGGCCGGCTTCGAGGCGCCGCTGCTGGAATGGACGCCGTCGATCGCACCTGGCGGCCTGGCGGTCTATCATGGCGACCAGTTCCCCGAATGGCGCGGCGACCTGCTGGTGCCGGCACTGCGTGGCCGGGCCATTCACCGCGTCGTGCGCGATGGCGCCAGGATCGTCGGCCAGAAGACGCTGTTGGCAGAACTGAATCAGCGCCTGCGCGACGTCAAGGTCGGCCCGGACGGCGCGATCTACGTCCTGACCGATGGCATTGACGCCAGCCTGCTGCGTTTGACGCGCCCATGAAAAAACCGGCCCGCAGGCCGGTTTCTTGTCGAGATACAGCGATCGATCAGTCGTCGCCGCCCACGATGCCCAGCAGGCGCAGCAGGCTGGTGAAGATGTTGAACACGTTCAGGTAGATCGACAGGGTGGCGGTGACGTAGTTGGTCTCGCCGCCATTGACGA
>Ga0265780_10009487_pt1 | contig 11662 bp, 3 predicted proteins | sample P1T30metagenome_FD_192432 | JGI IMG/M metagenome (GOLD analysis project Ga0265780, IMG submission 192432) | Plant litter microbial communities from East Loma Ridge, Irvine, California - P1 T30 | ecosystem: Environmental > Terrestrial > Plant litter > Unclassified | place: USA: California... | reverse complement strand
TGCGGCGGCGATCCAGAACAATATCGCGTTCCACCCGGCGTTCGAGGTCGACCATCTGGCCACTATCGGCGCGATGGTCGCCCAGGAGCTGGGGGTCGCCGCCCTGCCCGCCATGGCCGCTGCCGTAATCGACAACCACAGGCTGGTGATTCGTCCACTGGTCGATCCAGCGATCCGCCGCTCGATCGGCCTGGTGCGATCGAGAGAGAACAGCTTTACGCCGGCGGCGCAGGCCCTGGTGGCGCTGCTGCACGACCTGATCGCGCGCCCTTGACGGCAGCGGCAGGTGGTGCCTACGCCCCCGCCGGCGTCCCTGCAACCCATAGCTCGACCTTGTGATCGCGCCGGTCATCCTGCAATTCGAACGTCCAGTCCGGACACGGCTGGCCATCGAGCAGCAAGCCTTCCATCCCGTCGCCCGCATGCACCGTGATCTCGTAGATCGCACTGTAATAGCGGTAGCGCAGGCAGAACCCGTCCCAGCCCGGCGCCAGATGCGGCGTCAGGTGCAGGCGCGCGCCGTTGCGCTCCACGCCCAGCAGCGCCTCGACCACCATCGACCACGCCGCCCCTGCCGACGCGGTATGCCAGCCCCCGATGGCGCGCCCGGCATGCGGCGCGACCGTGCGCACCCCGCCCGTGAGGAAGTATGGCGCTGCCGCGTCATCCACCGGCTGCTTGCGCGCGAATGGGTCGAGCATGTCGGCCAGCTGCCACGCGCGACCGGCATCGCCCAGGCGCGCAAAGCCCGTTGCCGCCAGCGCGACGGCGCCATGGTCCTGGCCAGGACTGGCCGCAACGCGCTCGCTCCAGTGACCATCCACGGGGGGATCGCAGCGCAGCGTGACGCCCTGCGCCGCGTCGACCAGGCGCTGCGCGGCGGCGCGCAGTGCGCCTGCGCCCTGCTCGGCGCCGGCCTGCACCGCCCAGCCCTGGGTCGACAGCTCGACGCGGCAAGCGGCGTTGGCGATCGAGCCGAGCGCGTTGCTGCTGTCCAGCCAGGTCCAGCGGTACCACTCGCCGTCCCAGCCGTGTTCTTCGCATTGCGCTGCCAATGCCAGCGCCGCGCCGCGGCAGGTGGTAGCGAAGCCGAAGTCGCCGCGCCGGTCCGCCACGTCGGCGAAACGCTGCAGCACGGTCGTCATGAAGAAGCCCAGGCGAATGCTCTCGACGCGACCGGTGCTGTCATCGTCGTGCAGGCGCGCGGCCGCCAGCGGCAGGCCGCGCTTGCCGAAGCGCAGGCAACCGCGCAGACCATGCACGCAGTGCTGGTACAGATCGTCCCGGGCGGCCAGGCGCGTGGCGTCGCCGGCATCCGCGCCGAAGGGCAGCGCACCCAGTACCGCGTGGTCGTCCGTCACCGCCAGATAGCGGGTCAGCGCGTACGGCAGCCACAGGAAATCATCGACCGCCGGCGCCGGCGCCGGCATCGATGACTGCGCCAGCGCGAAGTCGCGCGCCGTGCGCAGCAATTCATCGCGCAGCAGGTCGGGCCGTGCATGCACGCTGGCGAGCAGCGACTGCAGGCGCGTGGCGGGGCAGCGTTCGCCCCACGCTGCGCTGATGGCCTGGTACGGTAGCCAGGTGTTGACGCGCAAGTCGAGCGACGCGTCGGGCGAGCGCAGTTCGACCGCGCCGAGCGTGGTGTCCCACCAGTTGCGCAGGCGCTCCCACGCGGCGTTGGCGGCGCGTACGCCGCCATGCGTCTGCACTGCGCGGCTGGCGTCGAGCGTGCCGGGACCGGCCACGCCGAGCACGAATACCAGCTCGCACTGTGCGCCGGGGGCCAGCGTGAGCGGCGCCTGCAAGGCCGCGCACGGATCGAATCCGGCGCCGGCAGCGCCGGACAGGCTGCTGCGGCCCAGGGCCGCCGGCTGCGCGATGCTGCCCTGGCGGCCGATGAATTCATCACGGTCGCAGGTGGTGGCAACGTGTTCGGCATCGACATGGAAGAAGCCCACCTGGTCGCGGAAGTCTTCGCTGAAGGCATTGCGTGCAAACAGCGCGCCACTGGCGAGATCGATGCCGGTGACGATCTGCAGGCCGGGCGTGGCGTCGACGGTATCGAGTTGCCACGCGACGAAGCCGGTCACGCTCAGGCGGCGTGGCGCATCGCTGTCGTTGCGCAGCAGGAGCACGCTGTACTTGAGCGGCGCATCGGGCGCAACAAAGCAGCGCAGCGCCGAATGGATGCCGTGCGCGCGGTGTTCGAATACCGTGTAGCCGACGCCGTGCCGCGTCAGGTACGGTTCGGGCGATGGCGCCGGCCATGGTGCCGGCGACCAGACTGCGCCGCTGTCTTCGTCGCGCAGATAGAACGCTTCGCCGTCGTGCGGCGCCACGTCGTCGCTGCCGGCCGTCAGGCGCGCATCGCGCGCGCCGCACCACGTCACCGCATGCCCGCGTTCCGACACGACCGATCCGAAATCGGGGTTCGCCAGCAGGTTGGGCCAGGGCGCCTGGGGCGCCGGCACGCCGGCGCCGCTGCGCACCTCGTACTCGCGGCCATCCGGCGTGAAGCCGCCAATGCCATTGCCGAACAGGCGTTCGGGCTGCACCGTCGGTGATTCTTCCACCGTCCATGCCGGCAGCGGCGCCGGGGCCGCCACGAACGGCGGTGGCAGGGCCGCGCCTGGCCGCGCTGCGCGGCGCAACTGGTCGGCCAGGTCGCCGCGTCCACTCAAGAGCAGCACGCGCGCGCTGGCGCGCAGCAGGATGCGGTCTTCCTGCGCGACGTCTTCGCGCAAGAACAGATGCACGCCGCCGGAAACATCGAAGCGGTCCGGGTCGATCAGCGACACGGCCAGCTGCATCAACTGCTCGCGCACGGCGTGGCTGTCGCACAGTACCAGCAGGTCGGCCTCAAAACCACGGCTGCGCCAGTAGGCATGCGCCTGCAGCACCTGGCGCGCCAGGCCGGTATCCGCCCCCGCGGCCAGCTGGAGCAGCAGCACCGGCAGCGCGCCGTCGATGCCGCACGCCAGCAGATCGGCGCGGCCACGCGCATTGCGGGCGATGACGGCCGCATCGGCGCGCAGGGCCGGCACCGGCTGGATCAGGCAACCGGCCAGGCGGTTGTAGAGCTGCGCGTCGGCTTCGCTCACATCCAGGCGCCGCAGCAGGGCCTGGGCCTGGGTCCAGGCAGCGTCGATGGCCCGGTCGACGGCATGGCCGGCGCTGTAGCGCGCCGCCAGTTCACGCGCCATCGCCCGGCTCGATGCGGCGCCCAGCAGCAGGTCGACCGTGATCTCTTGCTGCGGCGCCAGCGTCACGCTGCGGCGCAGCGCCAGCAACGGGACATCGGGTTCGGTGACAAGGCCCGGCAGCGCGCCACCGGCGCCGATCGCCTGCGGTGCGCGCACATCGTGGCCACGGCCGATGAAGCGTGCGCGGTCCGTCTCCACGGTCACGGCGGGCGCGATGTCGCGCACCGCCATCCGATGCACGAGAACCGGCGCATCGGCCGCCGTCACGCACAGCAGGCTGGCGGCGGGGGCGTCGAATTCGATCCTGACGTTGCTGCGTCCGCCCTGCTCCAGCGCCGGTCCGGCCAGCGCCACGCTGCTGGTCAGTTCCAGCGTACGCGCATGCGGGCCGTGGTTGACGATGCGGATCCGGCGCAGTTCGGCGTCGTCGTCCGGCGCCACCACCACATCGGTGTGCATCGCAAGGCCATCTTCGAGACTGCGCACGCTGGCCCGGCCCTCGGCCAGCACCGTTTCACGCTCGCTGCCCTGCGCCGCTGCCAACGGCAGGATGCTCGACCAGACCTGGCCCGATGCCACGTCGCGCAGATGGCACGTCAGGCCGGCTTCGCCCGGACCACTGCGCGTGAGCGGCATGTCGTCCCAGTAACTGGCGCCGGCGCCATCGGCCGCGACGACCAGGTGGTAGCGGCCATTCGACAATAGCTGAACCTCGGGCAGCGCGGGCGGCTCGAGCCCGATCGTGCGGGCATACGGGCGCGCCGCCACGCCATGATCCGGCGTTCCTGCGCCGGCATAGCGGCGTTCGGGGGCGGCGCCGGACACCGGCATCGGTTCTTGCAGCAAGGCCAGCGCCGCGCGAAATTCGGGGTCGCGGCAGAAACGGCGCTGCATCGGCTCGCCCAGCAAATGGCGGGCCAGCGCCAGCAGCGTCATCGCCTGGTGGCGCGCCACGTAAGCACGCACGACCACCTGGCGCTCGCCCTGCGGCAGGCGGGCCGGCGCGTAGTCGAGCGCTTCATACAGACCGAGTTCGCCGAGCATGCCTTGCGCCGCCAGCGCGCGCAGGTTGGCGCTGGCCGGACCGGGCAGCACGCCCAGCGCCAGCGCGGCGGCGTACGGCGCGGCCACCAGATCGTCGTCGGCCAGGCGTTGCAAGGCGGCGGCCGGCAAACCGAAACTGCCGGCGCGGTAGCGCGCAGCAGCATCGACCGCGTTGCAACGCGCTTGTGAAAAGCCCCACAGCACGCCCTTGCTTCTGGCATGCGCTGACTGGGCGCGCACCAGCGCACGAGCGGCGCCGTCGAGCAGCGTGTCGCGCCAGCCCGGCATCCACAGTTGCGGCGCCAGGAAGTCGGCCATGGCGCCGCGGCGCGACAACAGCAGTGTGCTGGCGCCATGCATGCGCAGCGGGCGGCCGAGCGCCCACCAGTGCTGCTGTGGCAACTGGTCTTGCGCGATGGCGGCAAAGCTGGCCATGCGCGCGTCGGATGCCAGCAGGTCGCAACTGTCGCTGTCCATGCGCTTGTCGCGCACGTGGTAACCGGCGGCCAGCTGGCCGGTGGCGGGATCGGCCAGCGCGCCAAAGTCCATGCGCGCGGCCTCGCGCGCCGCGTCGGCCAGCGCCGCAATCCGCGCGCTGCGTTCGCGCGCGCAGGCGCGGCCTTCGTCGATCAGCGCCACCAGGCCGGCGCCAGCGGTGGCCGGCGCAGCGATCTGCGCCAGTTCATCGAGCCGCGGGATGCGGGTCAGGCTGGCGTCGAGCACGTATTCCTGCACCGCGCGCATCCACGGCGCCAGCGCATACAGATCCTCGAGCTGCGCCTCGCAGCCGGCCAGCAGGCGGCTGACCCAGGCGGCCAGTGCAGGGTCGGCGTCATCCGGCACGTTGGCCGCCAGGCGCGCGGCGTTGGACTGCGCCATGCGCAGGCAGTCGGCGAGGCCCGGCAGCGTATCGAGGGCGCGGCAGCGCTCGGGCGCCAGTGCGCCTTCCATCTCGTCCAGCGCATCATTGAATGACGCCGGCGCGCCTTGCGCATGTTCGCGCACGACCAGCAGCGCCGCGCGGATGCCGTCGGGCGCGGCGTCCACGATCGGCTGGCCCGGCAGTTCATCCATGCCGGCGGCGAAGGTGCGCAGCGCCAGCACCAGGCTGCCGCTGGCGGCGGTATCGACACGGTGCGGTTCGAGTGGCGCCAGCGTGGCGCCGTCGTAGCCGTGCAGCAGGTGGCCGTGCCAGCGTTCCAGCAGCGCCATGGCGGCAAATGTCCGTTCGCTCCGTTCAAGTAAACCCGCCAGCGGCAGAAAACCGAAGTCGCGCGCGCCGAGCGTCGCCAGCAGGCCCAGGCCGATGCCATCGGGCGAGACGCGCGCATCGATGGACGGCTCGGGGTGTTCCAGCACCGCTTCGGGCGCCAGGCCATGGCCAGTGGCGCCGTGCTGTTCAAAAAAGGCCCAGCTACGGCGCGCCAGCGCGCGCAGGAACAGGTTCTGCGCTGGCGCCAGGCGCACGCTGCGGCGCGATACCTGCCCCGTCCACCAGGCCAGCACCGGCGACAGGAACCACACCAGCAGCAGCGGCGCCGTTGCAAACAGGGCATACGGATTGGCAAAGCTCACCAGCATCGCGGTGCCCACTGCCAGCAGTGGCGGGAACCACATGGCGCGCCAGTCGATGTGCAGCGCACGGGCGCTGCGCGCCGGCGCGGCAGCGTGCAGGTCAAGCAACCGGCGCCCTGTCACGTGACGGCGCCACAGCCCGCGCACGAGGGCATCGGCATCGACCAGCGCTGCATGCGGCAAAAAGGCCGCCCACAACACGGTGCGCATCACGGGGGCGCGCGCAGCGCGCGCCCAGCCACCCAGGTGCTGGCGCCAGGGGGCATCCGGCGGCCGGTCGCCCAGCGCCACCACCAGGCCCGCCAGCGCCGGCACGAACACGATCCCCAGCACCGCCGCCATCCAGAACACTGGCGCGGCCAGCAGGCTCCAGGTCAGCAGCAGCAACGCGAGCGATGCCGGCGCCACCAGGCTGGCGCGCAGCAGGTCGAACAGACGCCAGCGCACATGCGCATGCCACAGACGCGCCGGCCCGCGGCCCAAGCGGTGCGTTTCCTGCCAGGCCGCGCGCAGGGCGCACTGGCGGCGCTGCATGTGTTCAGTGTAGGTGCCCGCGTGCAGCGCATCGATGCGCAGATCGCGCACGCGGCCGGCGCGCAGGCGGTCCTGCTCGACGAGGCCCGGCACTGCGCGGCCCTCATCATGCAGCGTGTCGCCGCCGGCGCGGCGCCAGGCATCGACGTCGTGGATCGCCACCCAGCCCTGGCCGGCATCCTGCGCGGCGCCGATGCCGGCGCCGCCACGCCACATGCGGGCAAAGCGCGGCGCGCGGTGGCCGGGCGGCGCGGGACCCCGTTCGGGCAGCAGCATGCCATGCCCCTCGAGCACCCTGCCGCTGTCGTCCTGCACCGGCTGGTGCAGCGGATGCGCCATCGCCGCCACCAGGCTGCGCGCGGCGTCGCGCGGCAAGCCGGCATTGGAATCGAGCGCGATCACGTAGCGCACTTCGGCGCCGGCGCCGGTATTGCCGGCGTTGAGCAGGAACCGTTCGTGCGCGCCGCACAGCCAGGCGTTCAGATCGGCCACCTGGCCACGCTGGCGTTCCTGGCCGATCCAGGCCTGCTGGTCGACGCTCCAGGTGCGCCCCCGCACCAGCAGCATGAACGGCGCGTGCCCGGCGTGCTCGTACTGTTCGTTCAGGCGCAGGATGGCGTCCCGCGCCTGCGCCAGCAAGGCGTCATCGGCCGGCAGCACTTCGCTGGCCGCATCCGGCAAGTCGAGCAGCAGGCAAAAGCGCAGCATCGGATCGCGGTTGCCGAGGTAGCGCACTTCGAGTTCGTCGCACAGCCGTGCGATCGTGGCGGCGTCGCCCATCTGCGCGCAGACGGCGACGATGGTGGGGCACGTGGCCGGAATGCCGGCGCTGACATCCATGCGCGGCGTGGCCGCGGCCGTCGTGCCCCAGCGTTCCATCAGGCGCACCAGCGAGCGGGCCAGCTCACTGGCGCCCGGCAGCGCCAGTACGGCGACCACCGCCAGCAACCACGCGCTCGCGTCGCCCTGGCGCGCGTGGACCACGATGGCCAACGTAAACAGCAACGTCAGAAGCACGCTGGCGCCGATGCGGGTGGCGACCGGCGTTTTCTCGAGCAGAGCGGCCAGGCGCGACCTGACTCCGCCGCCGGCGCGCAACCTGGCCGCGAGCGCGGCGTGGCCGGCACCGACCAGGTAGTGGCCAACGTGGCGCGTGCGCGCATCGAGCCCGCCTTCACCCGGCGCGCGGTGCGTGCCCGCCAGCGCCAGCGCTTCGCGCGCCACGCCGGTCTCGTCGACCCTGTTGCGCCGCGCCAGGCGCGCGATCGCGTGCCGGTAACTGTCGCGCGTCGCGCCGTCCATGCGCACATAACTGCCATCCGGGTCGGTGCGCAGCAAGGCATCGACGGCGCCATGCGTTTCGGCGAAAGCGCGCCAGTCGATGCCGCCGACGGTGCGCAGGCTGGCCAGGCTGTTGCCGGCCGAGATGGCATCCTCGGCCTGCTCGCCGTGCTCGCGCTGCGTGTGCTGCGCGATGCTCGCGCCGCCATCGGCCAGGTGCGCATCGATCCAGTCCAGCACCTGGGTCAGCGCCCCGCTACGGCCATGCAGGCGCCGCGCCAGTTCGGCCACGAAGCTGCTCCCGGCCGTCTGGCTGCTGCGCATCATGTCCGCCACCAGCAGGATCAGGTCGCCGGGCCGGGTCTCGGCGGTGTCGACCAGCCGCACGGCCCAGGCGGCCGCCTGTTCATGCGCTGCGCCGGCCCGCGCAGCGCGCGACGCCAGGCGGCGCAGGTTGTCGAGCAGGGCCAGGCGCAGCAGCGCGGGCAGCGCGTCCAGTTCGGCGCTGCGCAGCTGGGCGCCGTCCTGGTAGGCGGCGACGAACTGCGCCAGCTCGTCGGCGTCGATGCGGCCGTCGCCATGCGCCACCACATCGAGCACCAGGCGCCAGGCGCGCACGGCGCCATCCGGCGCCAGCAACGGCAGGGCTGAAGCGCTCACGCGCAACCCATCCTGCGCCAGGCGTACCTGGGCGTCGAGCAGGTGGTGCTGGTCGAGCAGACATGCGCCTGCAGGCGGCAGCACGAATCCTGCGCGCGCTGCATGGTCGAGTGCATCGCATGCCCGGGCGATGGCCTCGGCATTCGTGGTCAGCAGCGTAGCAAGGGCCTGCAGGCCGGCCGCGCCGGCGCTGCCGGCCTGCAGCGCATGGCACGCCGCCAGCTGGCGTGCATGTTCCGCGCGCTGGCGCGCGCCAAGCGGCGCTGTGCGCCATGGGGCATCGTCGCCGGTTGCACGCACCGCATCATGCGGCGCGGGCTGCCCGGCGGGCAGGTTGTGGTTCTTGACGTTCAACGGGACCTCGGGGCTGAGCGTGCGCAGCAGACCGCTGGAGCACAGGGGCGTCCGGGGCGGATCAGGGCAGGAAACGCTGGGCGCGCACGGCTAAGCCCATCCTAGGCAAACACGGACACCCTTACTGTGCGTTGACGTACACACACCGCCGACGCGCCGCATCGGCGCCGGCGGTCAATACCGGGAAGGTCAGGCCGCGAGTGCGAACCCGCCCACCAGCGACCAGGCGCCGGGGTGGCCCATGGCGCGCAAGGCTTGGGCGGCGCGGGCGCTGCGCGCGCCGCTGCGGCACACGAACAGCAGCGGCGCTGCAGCGCCCAGCCACTGGGGCGCCTGTTCGGCAAAGCGCGCCAGCGGCACGTTCTGCACGGCGCGGCCATGCAGCCGCACCTGGTCCGCGCCCCCGGCAACGCCGTGTTCGCGCGAGTCGCGCACATCGATCACGATCGCGTCAGGGTGCGCCGCGAGCCAGTCGCGGGCGGCGGCGGCGTCGATCAGCATGGCGGCATCGACAGCGCCGTCGCCTGGCGCAGGTTCGCCGCCAGCCGGTGACGGCATGGGCATTGGCGCGACCAGGGCAGCGCCGCAACGCGCGATGCGCGCGCACGCCAGATCGAGCGCGGCGTCGTCCAGCAGCGCCCCGAACGACAGGCGCACCGCCGCCGCGCTGCGCCAGGCCGGCACGCCCATCGCGTCGAGCACATAGCTGGGCGCGGCGTGCGCGGCCGAACACGCCGAGCCGGCGCTGACCCGCAGGCCGGCGGCATCGAACAGTTCGAGCAGCGTGGCGCTGGTGACATCGGGCACCGAGAAGTTGAGCGTGGTCGGCAATGTCTGCGCGAGCGGCGCATTGAAGACGATGCCGGGCAGTGCCAACGCGAGCGCCGCCACCAGGCGCGCGCGGCAAGCCAGCAAGGCCGCGGCGTCACGGAAGGTGTCGCCGCGTTCGAGCGCCGTCAGCACTGCGCCCAGCGCGGCGATGCCGGCCATGTTTTCGGTGCCCGAGCGCTGCCCCTGCTCTTGCCCGCCGCCGCACATCAGCGGCGTGTATGGCGCGCCGCGCCGCACATACAGCATGCCGATGCCTTTCGGCGCATACAGCTTGTGACCCGAAAATGGCGCGTAGTCGATGCGGCGCGCGCCAAGGTCGAGCGCCAGCTTGCCCAGCGCCTGCACGCAGTCGACCATCCACAGCGCCGCACTGCCAGTCTCGTTCAGCACGCGTTCGATGCCGTCCAGGTCGGACACCACGCCTGTTTCGTTGTTGGCGGCCATCGTGCACAGCAGCGCCACGCGCGGCGCCAGTTCGCGCAGCACGTCGAGCCGGTGGCGGCCATCGCCATCCACGGGCAGCATGCGCAGTTCCAGGCCGGTACCGAGCAGGCGGTTCCAGTGCGCCAGGCTCTCCGGCACCGCCTTGTGTTCGGTCGCACCGATCAGGATCACATCGCCGCAGGCGTCGCCGCGCGCGCGCCGCTCGCGCAACGCGCACAGGCTCGATAGCACGGCCGTCTGGATGCCTTCGGTGGCGCCGCTATTGAATATCACGCTGCCCTCGCCCGCCCCGATCACCCGGCGCGCGCTGGCGCGCACGCTCTCGCGCAGCGCCCGTGCACGCAGGCCAGCCGTGTGGCTGCTGCTTGGATTGCCGAAGCCGTCCTGCATGGCCGCCATGGCTGCAGCGGCAGCGGCAGGCAGCACGGGTGACGTCGCGTTGGTGTCAAGGTAGATTTCAGTCTGCATGAATAGGTGCCAAAAATATAAAAAAGGTGTCGCACAACATCTTATTGTCCAGTAATATGGTACGACCTAAAGACGGTCCATACGTCCTAAAATCCCTGATTCTCGGTCAAACAGTAGGATAATTATTCTTATAATCAGCAATGCGGAATATGAATTCACTCGACAAGTTTGATTGTGCGATCCTCGCTGCGCTGCAGGCGGATGCCACCCTCTCCATTTCGGGACTCAGCGAAAAAGTCGGCCTGTCCAGCACCCCGTGCTGGAAACGCGTCAAGCGCCTCGAAGAAGAGGGCTTCATCGAAAGCCGGGTCAGCATCGTCAACCGCGAGAAGGTCGGCTTGCCGGTCACCGTCTTCGTCAGCGTCAAGACCACCGAGCACGATGAAAAATGGCTGGCGCGCTTTGCCGCTGCCGTGATCGCCCTGCCCGAGGTGCTCGAGTTTCACCGCATGAGCGGCGACGTCGATTACCTGCTCAAGGTGGTCACGACCGACATCGCCGGCTATGACCGCTTCTACAAGAAGCTGATCAAGACTGCGCGCCTGACCGGCGTGTCGTCCGCGTTCTCGATGGAACAGATCAAGTCCACCACTGCCCTGCCGCTCGAACTGATCTCGCACGGCGCCTGAATCGTGCGATGATGGCGCCCGTTGACATCAACGGGAGACTCAGGGAATGCCATCGAAAATCACCATGGCGCCGCTGGCGCTGGCGGCACTGTTTGCCACAATCGGCGTGCACGCGCACGCCGCCGAGCAGGTCGTCAAGATCGGCGTAAGCGGTCCACTGTCGGGCGCCAATGCGTTCGCCGGCAAGGACAATGAAAACGGCGTACGCCTCGCCATCGAAGAACTCAACGCACAGAAGATCCAGGTCGGCGCCAACGTGCTGCGCTTCGTGCTGCAATCCGAAGACGATGCGGGCGACCCGAAACAGGGCGTGACCGTGGCCCAGAAATTCGCCGACGCGGGCGTCAAGTTCGTGCTGGGGCCGTACAACTCGGGCGTGGCGATTCCGACCTCGCGCGTCTACAACGACAACGGCATCCTGATGTCGACCGTCGGCACCAATCCCAAGATCACGGCCAGCGGCTACCCGACGGTGTTTCGCATCGTGGCCAGCGACACGCAGGTGGGCGCTTCGGTCGCCGGCTACGCGGCCAAGGAACTCAAGATCAAGAACATCGGCGTGATCGATGATCGCACCGCGTTCGGGCAGGGCATCGCGATGGAGTTCAAGCGCCAGGCGCAGCAGGCCGGCATCAA
>Ga0265780_10009486_pt1 | contig 11663 bp, 12 predicted proteins | sample P1T30metagenome_FD_192432 | JGI IMG/M metagenome (GOLD analysis project Ga0265780, IMG submission 192432) | Plant litter microbial communities from East Loma Ridge, Irvine, California - P1 T30 | ecosystem: Environmental > Terrestrial > Plant litter > Unclassified | place: USA: California... | reverse complement strand
CCGGCGAGGAACGTCGAGCCCGACACGGGCACCCAGGAGCAGGTCGCGGTGAAGCTCGACCAGGCCCTCGAGACCCGCTGGAGCTGCTCCTCCATCGCGGCGTCACAGGCGCGGGCGTGCGCGACGGAGATGCGCAGGTCACCGGGGTCGGCACTACTGGTCCCGGACGGTGAGCCGGCGCTCGTGCGGGTCCGCTGGGTGGCCGTGAAGCTCGCGGAGACGGTGGGCGGCTGGACGGGCGGGTCCGACGGTCGTCGGTCGAAGAGCCCTTCAACACCCGCCGCCGCGTCGTCGACGAGCGACCCCGACCGGCGACGCTCGTCGCGGTCCGCCTCACGGGCCTCCCACGCCGCCACACGTTCGAGGCGAGCGTCCTCCTCCGCAGCCTTGGACGTCGCTTCCTCGACCTGCGTGGCGAGGTCGTCGAGCACGCGGCACAGTCGTCCTCGATCGTCGGACTCGCTGATGCTGGCAAGACGGAAGAGCTCGGCGTAGCCGCCCCGGTACTCGTGGAGCGCGGTCTCGGCCGCACCGCGCCGGGCCGCACCCTGGCCGGTGAGCACGCCCTCAGCTGCCCGTGCCGCCCTGATCATCGCGTCCGCCGACGCGTCGTCGAAAGGGACCCCCATGAGGCGCAGCTTAGTGAGAGACGGTCTGGTCCGTACAGGGGTGCTCGACACCGCTCCGCCTCCAGGATTCGAACCCGGACCACACGGCACCAAAGGCCGGAGTGCTGCCGTTACACCAAGGCGGACCGCGCCCGGAGGCGCCCGACGAGTATCCCAGGTCTCGTCACCCGTCGCATCCGCCGGGGGCCTGGCGGCCCGGCTGCCATGATGGGCGCATGGCTCAGCAGGACGAGGTCGACCGCATCGTCGACGCGTGGCACCGCGAGCGGCCCGACCTCGACTTCGCCCCGCTGCACGTGCTCTCGCGCGTCGCTCGGCTCTCGAAGCACCTCGACCGTGCCCGCCGGGCTGCCTTCACGGCGAGCGCGCTCGAGTCGTGGGAGTTCGACGTGCTCAGCGCCCTGCGACGCGCCGGCGAGCCCTACCGGCTCAGCCCCAAGGCCCTCCTGCAGCAGACGCTCGTCTCGAGCGGCACCATGACCAACCGGATCGACCGGCTCGTCGAGCGCGGGCTCGTCGAGCGCCGGACCGACCCGCACGACGGCCGCGGGATCCTCGTCACCATGACCGACGGCGGCCGCGAGACCGTCGACGCCGCGATCGAGCGGCTCGTCGCGGCCGAGGCCGAGCTGCTCGCCGACCTCGGCGACGACGAGCGCGAGCACCTCGCAGCGCTGCTGCGCGCCCTGAGCCTGAGCGTCGGCGCGTAGCCGCGCGCGACTCCTGACGGCGCAGCGGGCGACCCGACTAGCCCTCGAGCTTCTCGCTGAGCTCGAGCCACTCCGACTCGAGCGCGGCGAGCTTGGCGTCCACGTCGGCGAGCTGCTGCTGCAGGGCGGCGAGGCCCGCGTAGTCGTCGTGGTCGTGCGTCGCGAAGGCGTCGAGCAGGCGCTGGCGCTCGGTCGCCGCCTTCGCCATCTTGCGGTCGGCGCTCGCCAGCGCCTTCTCGGCGGTGCGGCGCTCGCCCCCGCTGAGGCCCGAGGACGCGGCCGCGGCGGCCACGGCGGACTGCGGGCCGCGGGCGGCCGTCGGGCGGTCGGTCGCGCCTCCTGCCGCCCCGGTCGCCACGCGACGCAGCTCGAGGTACTGCTCGACCCCGCCGGGCAGGTGCCGGAAGGCGCCGTCGAGCACCGCGTACTGCTGGTCCGTGACGCGCTCGAGCAGGTACCGGTCGTGCGAGACGACGAGCAGGGTGCCGGGCCACGAGTCGAGCAGGTCCTCCATCGCGGCGAGCATGTCGGTGTCGAGGTCGTTGGTGGGCTCGTCGAGCACGAGCACGTTCGGCTCGTCGAGCAGGATCAGCAGGAACTGCAGGCGGCGCTTCTGCCCGCCCGAGAGGTCCTTGACGGGCGTCTGCAGCTGGGCGCTCGTGAAGCCGAGGCGCTCGAGCAGCTGCCCGGGCGTCATCTCCTTGCCGCCCGAGACGTAGGAGGTCCGCTGGCGGCCGATCACGTCGTTGACGCGCTCGTGGGCGACCTCGTGCAGGTCGGCGAGCTGCTGGTCGAGCACGGCGAACTTCACCGTCTTGCCCTGCTTGACGCGGCCCGAGGTCGGCGCGAGCTCGCCCGTGACGAGGCGCAGGAGGGTCGACTTGCCGGCGCCGTTGACGCCCAGCACGCCCGTGCGCTCCCCCGGGGCGATGCGCCACTCGACGTCGTGCAGGATCGTGCGGCCACCGAGCTCGACGCCCGCGCCGACGAGGTCGACGACGTCCTTGCCCAGGCGAGCGGTCGCCATCTGCGACAGCTGCACGGAGTCCCGCACGGGCGGCTCGTCGGCGATGAGGTCGTTCGCGGCGTCGATGCGGAACTTCGGCTTCGCCGTGCGCGCGGGGGCCCCGCGGCGCAGCCAGGCGAGCTCCTTGCGCATGAGGTTCTGGCGCTTGGACTCGCTCGCGGCGGCCATGCGGTCGCGCTCGACCCGCTGCAGCACGTAGGCCGCGTAGCCGCCCTCGAAGGGCTCGACGATGCCGTCGTGCACCTCCCACGTGTCGGTCGAGACCTCGTCGAGGAACCACCGGTCGTGGGTGACGACGACGAGAGCCCCCTGGCTGGGCGACCAGCGGCGCCGGAGGTGCTGGGCGAGCCACGCGACCCCCTCGACGTCGAGGTGGTTGGTGGGCTCGTCGAGGAAGAGGACGTCCCAGTCGCCGATGAGCAGGGTCGCGAGGGCGACGCGGCGGCGCTGTCCGCCGGAGAGGTCGGCGACGTCGGCGTCCCAGGGGACGTCGGCGACGAGGCCGGAGATGACGTCGCGGATGCGGGAGTCGCCCGCCCACTCGTGCTCCTCCCGGCCGCCGACGACGAGCTCGCCGACCGTGGTGCCCTCGGCGAGGGCGTCGCGCTGGTCGAGCATGCCGATGGTGAGGCCGCGGCGCCTCGTCACGCGGCCGGAGTCGGGCTCGAGCCGCCCGGCGAGCACCGACATGAGGGTCGACTTGCCGTCGCCGTTGCGGCCGACGACGCCGATGCGGGAGCCCTCGTCGATGCCGAGGGTGATGCCGTCGAGGACCACCTTCGTCGGGAACTCGAGTCGGATGTCTTCTGCGCCGAGGAGATGTGCCACCCGACGAGCGTAGTCGGGGCCGGCCGGGCATCCGCCGCGCGGGTCGCGGCGAGCGGGGCAGGGCCGGGGCCGGGGCCGGGGCCGGGGCGCGACTCCTGCCCGCCGAACGCGACAGGTCGACGGCGACACGCCGCGCGGGCAGCGTCCCGTGCGGGCACCGGCGCCCTCCCGGTCGCTCTCTCCGCCAGGGCAGTGGGGGCGGCGCGCGACGGAGGCGGCGGGCGACGGAGGCGGCGGGCGACGGAGGCGTCAGCCGAGGGAGGCGGCGGGCGACGGAGGCGTCAGCCGAGGGAGGCGGTCCACTCGTCGGTGCCGTCGGTGAAGGCCTGGCGCTTCCAGATCGGCACCTGGGCCTTGAGCTCGTCGACGAGGGCGGCACAGGCGGCGAAGGCGTCGGCCCGGTGGGCGCTCGCGACGGCGCAGGCCAGTGCGACGTCGCCGACGACGAGGTCGCCCGTGCGGTGCTCGACGGCGACGGTGACGGCGGGCCAGCGCTCGGCGACGTCCGTCGCGACGCGATGCAGCACGTCGGCCGCCGAGGGGTGCTGTTCGTAGTGCAGCGCAGTGACGCCGCGGCCGTCGTCGTGGTCGCGCACGACGCCCTCGAAGGTCACCACCGCACCGGAGGCGGGCCCCGCCACGAGCGCGGAGCACCCGGCCACCGAGAGCGGCCCGGCCGTCACCCGGGCGAGCCGGACCCGCGCCGCGGCAGCGGCACCGGCGCCGGCGGGACCGGCAGCAGCGGGACCGGCGGCACCGGCAGCACCGGCGGCACCGGCAGCACCGGCGGCACCGGCAGCACCGGCGGCAGCGGCAGCACCGGCGGGACCGGCGGGACCGGCGGGCTCAGCCATGCGCGCCTCCGGCCAGCTGGTCGACGACGTGGTCGAGGAGGTCGTCGAGCACCGCGAGGCCGTCGCGGACGCCGCCGCGCGAGCCGGGCAGGTTGACGACGAACGTGCGCCCCGCGACGCCCGCGAGCCCCCGGGAGAGCACGGCGGTGGGGGTCGAGGCGAGGCCGCGGCGGCGGAGCTCCTCGGCGATGCCGGGCAGCTCGCGGTCGAGCAGCGGTGCCGTCACCTCGGGGGTCTGGTCGGTGGGCGAGACGCCCGTGCCGCCGGTCGTGACGACGGCGTCGACGCCCCACTCGAGGGCGGCCTCGAGGACGCTCCCCACGGGCTCGCCGTCGGCGACGACGACGGGGCCCTCGACGACCCAGCCTCGCGCGGCGAACCAGTCGCGGATCACGGGCCCGGTCTCGTCGACCCGCGTGCCGGTGGCGGCGCCGGTCGACGCGACGACGACGACCGCACGACGGGGCGTCGGCGCCTCGTCGGGCGCGAGGGCGTCGGTCACCGCGACCAGTCCCCGCTCTTGCCGCCCTGCTTGGCGAGCACGGCGACGTCGCCGATCACCGCGAGGGGGTCGACGGCCTTGACCATGTCGTAGAGCGTGAGGGCGGCGACCGTCGCGGCGGTGAGGGCCTCCATCTCGACGCCCGTGACGCCCCGCGTCGACACCGTGGCCAGCACGGTCACGGTCGACCCGCCCACCTCGAGGTCGACGGTGACGCTGCCGATCGGCAGCGGGTGGCACAGCGGGATCAGCGACGGCGTCTGCTTGGCGGCCATGATGCCGGCGATGCGCGCGGTGCCGAGCGCCTCGCCCTTGGGCAGCGAGCCGTCGGCGAGCTGCACGACGACGTCGGGCCGGGTGGTGAGCACGGCCCTCGCGGTGGCGACCCGCTTCGTCTCGGCCTTGCCGGTGACGTCGACCATGTGGGCCGAGCCGTCGTCGCGGACGTGGGTGAGGCCGGGGGCGCCGGCCGTGCGGTCATCGCTCATCGAGGCCCCACACTACGACCTCGTCGCCCTCGTCGAGGTGGTCGACGCCCACCGGCACGTGCACGAGGACGGTGGCCTCGGCGAGCGCCGCGAGCAGGTGCGAGCCCGGCCCGCCGACCAGGCGCACGCGGCCGTCGAGGTCGAGCACGCCGCGCCGCAGCTGGTGCTTGCCGACCGGGCTGTCGACGCTCTCGGCCAGGGCCGCGGTCCCGTGCCGCCGGGGGCTGCCCGCCCCCGTCGCGCGCTGCAGGGCGGGCCGGAGGAACGCCTCGGCCGAGACGAGGCAGCTCACGGGGTTGCCGGGGAAGCACACCACGGCGACCTCGCGCCCGCCCACGGCGAGGGTGCCCCAGCCCTGCGGCCCGCCGGGCTGCATCGCCACGCCGCCGAAGGCGACGCCGCGCGGCTCGAGGGCGTCGCGGACGACCTCGTAGGCGCCCGCGCTCACGCCTCCCGTGGTGACCACCAGGTCGGCACGGGGAGCACGGGACTCGAGCAGGGCGGTGAGCGCGACCGCGTCGTCGCTCACCTGCGCCGTCTCGACCTCCGCGCCGACTCCGGCGAGCAGGGCCGCGAGCGCGACGCCGTTCGCGTCGTGGACCTGCGCGGGGCCGAGCGGCGCGCCCGGGCGGGCGAGCTCCTCGCCCGTCGAGACGAGCAGCACGCGCGGGCGCGGCACGACGGCGACGGCGGCGAGCCCCGCGGCGGCGAGCAGGCCCGCCCGCGCGGGGGTGAGGCGGTCCCCCGCGCGGGCCAGCACGGCTCCCGCGGCCACGTCGCTGCCGGAGGCGCGCACGTACGTGCCGGGGGCGACCGGGCCGGGCACGGCGACCCGCACCTCCGGCGCCCCCGGCGACCCGGCGGACGCGGGCCAGAAGGCGGGCGGGTCGACGCGCTCGATCGGGACGACCGCGTCGGCGCCCTCGGGCAGCGGGGCGCCCGTCATGACGGGGGCGGCCGTGCCCGGGGCGAGCGCGGGCGCCGCGCGACCCGCGGGCACCCGCGCGGCGACGACGAGCGAGGCGCCCTCGCCGACCTCGGCGGCGCGCACGGCGTAGCCGTCCATCTGCGAGTTGGTGAACGGGGGCAGGGCGAACGGGGCCGTGACGTCGCCGGCCAGGCGGCGCTCGGCGAGGCGCGAGCCCTCCCGGGCGACGGCCACGGGGTCGAGGGGGAGCTGCTCCGGGGCCCGCCCGGCGAGCGCGCGGGCCACCAGCAGGTCGATCTCGGCGGCGTGCTGGTCGACGGTGCGCACCGGGCTCCTCACGGGTCGCGGGCCCCTGCCGGGCCACGGTCGGCAGCGTACCGGGGTGGGTACCGTACCGGGAGACCGGTGCGGACCCGCCCGGCTGATCGATCCCTCGGGAGCACCATGACCGACCCCACCGACACCTCCCCCGCCGGCCCGCGCGTCGACGTCGCCGTCATCGGCGGCAGCGGCCTCTACTCGCTGTTCGGCGAGGGCGAGGCGACGAGCCACGTCGTCGACACCCCCTACGGCCCCACCTCGAGCGAGGTCACGGTCGGGACCCTCGGCGGCAAGCGCGTCGCGTTCCTCACCCGCCACGGCAAGGGCCACAGCGTGCCCCCGCACCGCATCAACCACCGCGCCAACGTGTGGGCGCTCGCCTCGCTGGGCGCCCGGGCCGTCGTGTCGTCGTCGGCCGTGGGCGGCGTGAGCCCGGACGTGCCCCCGGGCACCATGGTCGTCACCGACCAGTTCATCGACCGCACCTGGGGCCGCCCCGACACCTTCTTCGACGAGGACGGCGGCGTGCAGCACCTCGTCGCCGCCGACCCGTTCGACCCCGAGCTGCGCCGCCACGCGATCGCGGCCCTCGAGACCCAGGGCCACCCTTTCTCGCCCGTGGGCACCTGCGTCGTCATCCAGGGCCCGCGCTTCTCGACCCGCGCCGAGTCGCGCTGGTTCCGGGCCGCCGGCGCGCACACCGTCAACATGACGATGTACCCGGAGGTGCCGCTCTCGCTGGAGCTCGGCCTCGGCACCGTCAACCTCTCGTTCGTCACCGACAGCGACGCCGGCCTCGCGCCCGAGGAGGGCGAGGACGCCGACGCCGTCAGCCACCAGCTCGTGCTCGAGCGCCTCGCCGCCGCCCAGCCGCGCATCGTGGCCGCCATCGAGGCCATCGTGGCGGCCCTGCCGGACGACTACGCGCCTCCTGCGTCCGTCCCGGCCGAGGCCGTGGCCGAGGTGCTGGCGCGCCCCGTCTCGGGGGCGTCCTCGTGAGCCTCCTGCTCGTCACGGGCGGCGCGGGCTTCATCGGGTCGCAGGTCGTCGCCCAGGCCCTCGACGCCGGCTGGTCGGTGCGCGTGCTCGACTCGCTGCGCTCCGACGTGCACGGCGGCACGCCCGCGCTCGACCCCCGGGTGGAGCTCGTCGTCGGCGACGTCCGAGACGCCGCCACCGTCGACGCAGCCCTCGACGGCGTCACGGCGGTGAGCCACCAGGCCGCCAAGGTGGGCCTCGGCGTGGACTTCCAGGACGCCCCCGACTACGTCGGCAGCAACGAGCTCGGCACGGCCGTGCTGCTCGCGGCCATGGACCGGGCCGGCGTCGACCGCCTCGTCGTGGCCTCGTCGATGGTCGTCTACGGCGAGGGCAGCTACCGGGGTCCGCACGGGACCGTCCGCCCCGCCCCGCGCCGCGTCGCCGACCTCGACGCGGGCACCTTCGACCCGCGCGACGAGCACGGGGACCTCCTCGAGCCGCAGCTCATCGCCGAGGACGCCCCGCTCGACCCGCGCAACGTGTACGCCATCTCGAAGCTCACGCAGGAGCACCTGGCCACCTCGTGGGCGCGGTCCACGGGCGGCCGCGTGGCCGCCCTGCGCTACCACAACGTCTACGGGCCGGGCATGCCGCAGAACACGCCCTACGCGGGCGTGGCCTCGCTGTTCCGCTCCGCCGTCGAACGGGGCGAGGCCCCGAGGGTGTTCGAGGACGGCGCGCAGCGGCGCGACTTCGTGCACGTGCGCGACATCGCCTCGGCGAACCTCGCCGCGCTGCGCTGGACCGGCGAGCAGCCGGCCGACTCCTCGCGCGCCTTCAACGTCGGGAGCGGCCAGGTGCACACCATCGGTGACCTCGCGGAGGCCCTGGCCCGCCACGCCGGAGGCCCGGCCCCCGTCGTCACGGGCGAGTACCGCGCCGGCGACGTGCGGCACGTCACGGCGTCGTCGGAGCGCCTCCGGACCGAGCTCGACTGGTCGCCGTCGGTGACGTTCGAGGAGGGCGTCCGCGAGTTCGCGAGCGCCCCGCTGCGCGCCTCGGTCTGAACCGGCCGCAGGGGGACCGGGGCGGGCGGCACGCCCCGGTCCCCGTTCGGGGGGACCGTGATCTGCACGACACCTGTCACCTTCATGGGAAGTCGTCCCTAAGCTCGGCAGGATGACCGTGACCGTCGACGTGGTGCTCCCCTGTCTCAACGAGGCCGGTGCCCTCCCCTGGGTGCTGGGGCGCCTCCCCGACGGCTGGCACGCCGTCGTCGTCGACAACGGATCGACCGACGGCTCGGCCGAGGTCGCCACCGAGCACGGCGCCACCGTCGTGCACGAGGGGCGCCGCGGCTTCGGCAGCGCCGCCCACGCCGGCCTCGAGGCCGCCACGGCCCCCTACGTCGCCTTCTGCGACGCCGACGCCTCGATGGACCCCCGCGACCTCGCCGTGCTCGCGGCCCCCGTGCTCGCCGGCGAGGCCGACCTCGTGCTCGGCCGGAGGCGCCCCACGGCCCGCCACGCGTGGCCCCTGCACGCGCGGGTCGCCAACTGGGTGCTCGCCCGCCTCATGCGTCGCGCCAGCGGGCTGCGCCTGCACGACCTCGGGCCGATGCGCGTGGCCCGCCGCGAGGACCTCCTCGCCCTCGACCTCCGCGACCGTCGCAGCGGCTACCCGCTCGAGATGGTCCTCCGGGCCTCGGAGGCGGGCTGGCGGATCCGCGAGCTCGACGCGCCCTACTCGCCCCGCGTCGGCAAGAGCAAGGTCACCGGGACGGCCCGGGGCACCTGGATCGCCGTCAAGGACATGTCGGCACTGCTGAAGGAGGCCGGTCGGTGACCACCCTCGTCATCATCTGCAAGGAGACCCTGCCCGGCAAGGTCAAGACCCGCCTGCACCCGCCGCTGAGCCTCGAGCAGGCCGCCGAGGTCGCCGCGGCCGCCATCGCGGACACCATCGCCGCGACCGCGTCGCTGCCCGCCACGCGGCGCGTCCTGCTCTTCGACGGCAACCGCACGCCCGACGGCTCCGAACACTTCGACGTGATCCCCCAGATCGGCGGCGGCCTCGACGCACGGCTCGGAGCCCTCTTCGACGAGGTCGACGGCCCCACCGTGCTCGTCGGCATGGACACTCCGCAGCTCGACGCCGCGGTGCTCCTCCCCGCCTTCGAGGCCTGGCCGGCCGACGTCGACGCCTTCTTCGGGCCGGCGAACGACGGCGGCTTCTGGGCGCTCGGCCTGCGGGAGCCCACCGGCGACCTCCTCCGCGGCGTCCCCATGTCGCAGGACGACACCGGCGCCCACCAGCTCGCCCGCCTCGCCGAGGCCGGCCTCCGCGTCACGATGCTCCCCGAGCTCGTCGACGTCGACACCATCGACGACGCCCGGCAGGTCGCCGCGACGGCTCCCGACGGCGCCTTCGCCCGGGCCCTGCGCGCCGCCGACCCCGACGCCTCGTCCGCCACCTCCGGGAGCCCCGCGTGACCCTCACCCCCGACGCCCTCACCAGCCACGCCACCTTCGGCTCCGGCGGTGCCGAGCCCTACGCCCGCGCGCTGCGCCGCGACGGGCGCCTGCGGATGCTCCGCACCGACGGCGAGGGCCGCGACGCCGTCGAGACCGCCGTGCAGGACGACGACGCCTTCGACGTCGCGCGCTGGAGCGCCGACGCCGACCTCGCCGACCTCAGCACCCTCGACGGCGCCTCCTCGGTGCTCGACGTCGGCTGCGGCCCCGCGCGCATGGTGCGCGCCGCGGTGGGCCGCGGGCTCCGCGCCCTGGGCGTGGACGTCTCGCCGGTCGCGGTCGAGCTCGCCCGCGAGGCCGGCCTCCCCGTCGTCGCGGGCAGCGTCTTCGACGCCCTCCCGCACGAGGGCGACTGGGACGCCGTGCTGCTCCTCGACGGCAACATCGGCATCGGCGGCGACCCGACCGCCCTGCTCGCCCGCTGCGGCGCCGTCGCCTCCCGCGCGGGCGGCGTGGTCGTCGAGGTGGCCGACGAGCCTACGCTCGACGACGTCTACCTGGCGCGCGTGGTCGACGACCGCGGCTCCGCGAGCGACTCGTTCCCCTGGGCCGAGGTGGGCGCCGAGGCCCTCGCCGCGCACGCCCGCCGGGCGGGCCTCGAGGTCGGTCAGGCCTGGGTCGTCGACGGACGCACGTTCTGCCGCCTGGTCCGCACGAGGTAGCCCGTCACGGTGGCGGCCGTGAGCAGGGCGACGACGAGCCACAGCACGGCCAGGCGCGTGCCGTAGTCGAACGGCAGCACCGTGTCGTTCCTCGGCCCGAGCGTCTTCGCCACGATCTCCGGCACGACGACGAGGGTGAACACGACGCCCACGACGACCCCGGCCTGCACGATCGCGAGCACGGCCGGCGGCACGCGGCGTCCCGCACGACGCGACAGCAGGCTCGCCCCGACGACCAGCGGCGCCAGCACGGCGTCGTGGGCGACGACCGCCCCGGCGAGCCAGAGCAGGAGTCCCCCGTACCGGGTGGGCGCGACCGTCCCGTACAGGACCCACCCGCCCAGGGCGAGCAGCAGCACGCCGACCGCGACGAGCACGCCGCGCGCGACGCGCTGCCCGCGGGCGGCCGCAGGGGTGGTGGGAACGCTCATCGGAGCACCTCCAGGGTCGAGAGCCACTTGGTCTGGAGCACGCCGGGGCGGCCGGGCGCGATGATGCGCGCGGGGTAGCCGTGGTCGATGGTGAGCCGCTCGCCGTTGAGCTCGAGCGCCACGAGGGTCAGGGGGTCGGCGACGTACTCGCCGCCCATCTCGGTGACGCGGTAGCCGCCGCGCTCCTCGAGGCTGGTGATCCGCAGGCCTGCGCCCGCGGGGGCGCCGACGAGGGCGACGAGGTCGGCCAGGCGCACGCCGCGCCAGTGCCCGGTCTGGCTCCAGCCCTCGACGCACGAGATCGGCAGCGACGCCGCGCGCTGCGTCATGGCGGTGAGGTCGTCGGCGGTGAGGGACAGGCGGCGCTCGCCGTGGACGACGGTGAGCTGCCAGGACGGGTCCATGGCCGACTCGAGCACCTTCGCCGCCGCCGCCGTGCGGTTGATCGGCAGGTCGGAGGGACCGAGCCCGCGCTGGCGCGGGGCGAAGGCGTTGAACGGCTGCAGCGGGGTGAAGGACTGCCCGCCGGTGAGGACGACCACCCCGCCGGTGGCGACGCCGACGGCCGTGAAGAAGCCGCGCCGGGAGAGGCGCTCGCGACGCGCGGCCTCGGCCTCGTCGACCGCGGGCGGCGCCGCGGGATCGCGGTCGATCCAGCGCTGGACGCGCCCGACGAGGCCGCGCGCCTCGGAGGCGAGGGGCGCGGCGGTGCCGACCGCGCGCCTCCTGCGCAGCTCGCGCTCGGCATCGAACCGGGCGCCGTCGGGG
>Ga0265780_10009485_pt1 | contig 11665 bp, 10 predicted proteins | sample P1T30metagenome_FD_192432 | JGI IMG/M metagenome (GOLD analysis project Ga0265780, IMG submission 192432) | Plant litter microbial communities from East Loma Ridge, Irvine, California - P1 T30 | ecosystem: Environmental > Terrestrial > Plant litter > Unclassified | place: USA: California... | reverse complement strand
ATGCCCACACTGCAAAGTTTTGATACCTATATCAATCATGTAGAATACGCTATATACAAAACGCGTTTCATGAACGCTTACCCCGATGCGCAGCTTACTTATGAGGAGTGGATGCAGCAGGCCCAGGATTTTGTACAGGCCGAAACCGACCAGGTATTACAAGCAGGCCTGCAACAATTGCCGCGTGAGTTTTACCAGGTACATTATAAAGAGTTGCTTGCTAAACTAAAGCAGCGTCGTAATCAAATTCCGGCGGCTATGGCCGAGTATTACCGCTTTATTTACAAAACGGCCGACATTCGCACCAGCAATAAAAACGAGTTGGTTACCCTAACCGATGCCCCAAACAAAGGCCTGCGTATCCAGATCAACAAACTGGATAAACACGGAGCTGTGAAAGAGAAGCTGATGAACACGGTTTACAACCCAGCCATTACCAAAGAAATAAGGCTTTACGTGCAAGATGGTAATGATAAAGTAGTGATCAACAACACGGCATCGCCCATTAAATTGCTGGTAATTGGTGCTAATGGCGAAAAGAGCTACGAGGTAAAGAACTCGGTTAAGAAAGTAGAGCTTTACAGTAAAAAAGATAGCGTAACATTTACTGGCAATGCTTCCCGCTTTAACCAGCATTTAGCTAACGATACCAGCAATACCCATTACGTAGCCAACAACCCCTACAACGTTTGGATGCCGCTGGCCACCGCAGCCATTAACGCCGATGATGGCTTTTTACTTGGGCTGGGCTTTAAATACATTGGCAGGCAGGGTTTCCGCAAGCTGCCTTACACTACAATGCAGCAATTGATGGTTACACATTCGTTTGCAACCAGCGCTTTCCGTATTCGCTATAACGGGGAGTGGACACAAGCCATAGGTCAGGCCGATTTTACCATGAACGCCTTTATACAGGCGCCCGACAATACCCTTAACTTTTTTGGCCGCGGCAACCAAACCGTACTTAATAAGTTTGACGGCTACCGCAGGTTTTACCGCACCCGTTTTGATACTTACCAGTTTGACCCGGCCCTGCGCTGGCATACGGGTAAAAACAGCACGCTAAGTGCAGGCCCGTCATTTCAGTATTATCACCTGGATGCGAGCGATAATGTCGATAGGTTAATTACGCAAAGTGCATTGATCAAATCTTACGATAGCCTAACTGTAGGGCAAGATAAAGCCCATGTGGGTATAGCACTTAACTTTAACAGCAACCAGCGCAATAACAATATTTTACCCTACAAGGGTTATTACTTTAACGTTAGCGTGCAAGGTTATAGCGGCTTAAACAGCTATAGTAAATCGTACCTGCAAATTAAGCCTGAGTTTACTTATTATCAAAAGCTTAATGCCAAAGGCACCATTGTACTTACCGATCGTGTTGGCGGCGGTGTGAGCGTTGGCCGTCCGGCGTTCTATCAATCTATGTTTTTAGGTGGACAGGGTAATTTACTGGGATACCTGCAAAATCGCTTTGCCGGCGATCATATGCTGTATAATAACCTGCAAGCACGTATAAAATTGTTCGATGTTGCAGGCTATATACTCCCTGGTCAATTAGGCCTAAGCGGCTTTTATGATGCCGGCCGCGTATGGATCAAAGGCGAAAACTCCGACCAGTGGCATACCGGTACCGGCGGAGGTTTGTATTTTGCCCCGGCTAGCTTGGCCGTTGTACAGGTGTTGGCGGGCCATTCCAAAGAAGGCTGGTACCCATATGTATCTTTAAATTTTAGATTGTAATAGAGTTTATAAAACAACACAAACAAAATTTACAGTAAACGTTCAAACCCTTTACATTAAGAAAACACAGCAAAGCACGCTATACCTTATTTATAAGTAATTTTGCAGCGACTTTTCCTTATAACATGAGCATCGAGCAATTTTCGGATAATCCTTTTGAGATCCAGATATCTTTTCATGTGTATATTGAACACTTGGAAGACGTAGCACGCTTGGAAACAGGTTACACTGCCGAACGTGCGCGCGCGCTGTTGAAAGAAATTGAGCCTTATCCCGAGCTGCGCACCGGTATTACCGAAAAAGAGCAGATTCATGGTAATCTTCAAGTTATTCAGCACTTACTGGCCGATCTTTTTCCACCGTCGCTAGGCAATAATGAAATTAAGGCTGTAACTGTGCCTTTCCATAGTATTATTATTAATCAAACACAACGCCTTAAAAACATACTGCAGGCTGCAGGCCCTGATTTTGACATGGCCATCCGTGATTTTGACAATCACCAGTTTTTTGTAATGAGCTGTTGCCTGGTATTAAATGAATTTTACAATACCAACCTCGATTTTGGCAAACCCATGTTCTATGATATCCCTACGGCATCGGGTATCAAAAGGCATTACCGCATTTTGTATAACGCCGATTTTTTAGAGATCATTCCTACCGAGAGGGCACGCCAGCTAACACCCGAAGATATCACCCTGCTTATAAATAATTATGACAATATGGAACTATGGAAGCAGATGTTTCCACAGGGAAGTTATATTTTAAAAGGGTTTGCCATCTTAAATCTTTTTGATGCCACGGTTGAAAATGCAGTTTCGGCACTTAAAGGCACCTTAATTACCGGGTTGAATGATCTGGATGTGGAACAAGACTTTGAGTCTATATTTCGCTCTATCTACAAAATCCCCGACCTTAATATAGGCTTTACCGGCTTTGATGAGGAGGAAAATAAATTCATTAGTATTGCGCCTCTCCGCAAGATCAGGAGCTTTATGCTAAACAACAGTTTAGAGGCTATTTGCACAGATATTTTAGGGCCTAAATCGTATAAAGCCATTATGGGAAAGAGCGATTTCTTTGCCATATCTGATACCAAGCAATTCTTTTTAGAGCACCCTGAAAGCGAGCTGGCACATATATTTTTAATGCAGGGAATCAATAGTTTTATACTGGCCCCTGTGGTTAAAAACGGCGTATTGCTAGGTGTAATGGAATTAGTTTCTACTCGTGCTGCCGAACTCAATAGTGTAAATGCACACAAGTTAGAGGTGGTAATGCCGTTCCTGGTTAATACCATTGACAGGCAAATTACCGCTACGCAAAACCAGGTACAAGCCATTATTCAAAATGAGTATACTGCATTACACCCAAGCGTGCAATGGAAGTTTAAGAAAGAAGCCCGTAAGGCCATAGAACACCATAACAATCACCTCGAATATGAGTTGAAAGAGGTTGTTTTTGAAAATGTATACCCCCTTTACGGTCAAATAGATATTAAAGGCTCTTCAGAAACCCGTAACCTAAGCATTCAGAAAGACCTCGACAATCAGTTGGATGCACTTATTATGTTGCTGCAAAATCAGGACGATACAGCCGCATCTTTGCTGCTTGACAAAATGGTGGAATTTAAGCTCTTTACCACCGACAGTTCTTTACCGGTACGTACCGATATGGAGCAGTATATTCAACACTATATTGAAGATACTGTACACCCTTTCCTTAAACAGGTATCAGCTTATGCCGATGGTGAGAATATCAAAATCTATTTTAAGCAGTTAGATCGTAATTCTGGCAGCTTTTATACTTATCGCCGTAAGTACGATACCACCGTATCTACCATTAATCAAAAGATGGCCTTGATGTTGGATGAACGCCAGGTAGCGGCCCAGCAAATTTTCCCACACTATTATGAACGTTTCAAGAGCGATGGGGTAGAACATAACCTGTATATAGGTGCCTCCATAGCACCCAACCAAACTTTTGTGCTCCAGCATTTTCATAAGCTGCGCCTGTGGCAATTGCAGGTGCTTTGTCAAATGGAACAGGCGCATCATCGGTTTAAAGCAAAATTACCTTACCAACTTGAGGTAACTACCCTCATTTTAGCCTATAGTACTTATTTATCTATTCGTTTCAGGATGGATGAAAAGCGCTTTGATGTGGATGGCACCTATAATGCCCGTTTTGAAATTGTTAAAAAGCGGATAGATAAAGCCTACATCAAAAACCGCCTCGAACGCATTACCCAAACAGGTAAAATTACCATTGTATATGCCAGCCCTAACGAAGAAGAGGAGTATACCGGTTACATTGAGCAGCTAAAGGAGCAGGGCGTACTTACAGGCCCCATTGAAACATTGGAGGTGGAAGACCTGCAAAGCATTACCGGCTTAAAAGCGTTGCGTGTTGCAATTGCACACGAAGAAGTTTAATACGCTTGACAAATGTCAAGCATTGTTTTTGACATCTGTCATTTAGCGGGCCATCTGTTACCATGATCTTTGTAGTGTAAAACATCAAACATTATGAACTTACTATCGCACCTTATTGCTTTAAGCCTTCCTAATGCTAACGCTGCCCAGGTATCTGCTGCTATGTGCATTAGCATTACATATCTGAAAAATATTATTCATTAAGAAGTAGTGTTGATAATGAGAGTATATTTTCGCGGCTATCATTAATAATTGTGGCTGTGGAGATAATTTCGCATTTCCTTTTACGAAAACTATTTTCCTTTTAAGTGTTATACCATAGCATGTAAGCTTAATAAACATCATCTTATGGAAAATATAGAAAACACCAATCAAGACCCTACCCAAAAGTACGAAAGCGACCCAATGCCTGAACAAAATCAGAGCATACCGGGCACCGAAACTGAAATGACACCCAAGGCTGATCATGGCGAAATCTCTTATAAAGGTACCGGCAAACTACAAGGCCGTAAAGCTATTATTACCGGCGGAGATTCCGGTATTGGCCGCGCCGTTGCCATTGCCTATGCACGCGAAGGTGCCGATATATTAATTGCTTATTTGAACGAGCATAAAGATGCACAGGAAACAGCCCGGCTGGTAGAAGAAGCGGGCCGTAAAGCGATATTGGTAAGCGGCGATATCAGAGAAGAGGAGCACTGCCAGTTTATTATCAATAAAGCTGTTCTAGAGTTTGGCAGTATAGATATTTTGGTGAATAATGCGGCGTTTCAAATGTCGCGGCAATCATTGCAAGAGGTATCGAGCGAGGAGTGGGACCGCACCTTCAAGACCAATATTTACCCCATGTTTTACCTTTGCAAAACGGCCGAAGAATATCTGAAGCCAGGCAGTACCGTTATTAACACCACTTCGGTAAACGCTTATAAGCCTCGTCCTACTTTAATTGCTTACGCCGCCACTAAAGGCGCTATCCAAAACTTTACTTCTAACCTGGCGCAGCTTTGGGCCGAAAAAGGCATCCGTGTAAACTGTGTAGCCCCGGGACCGATTTGGACGCCATTAATTCCATCTACCATGAGTGCCGAAGAAGTAAAATCCTTTGGACAAGATGTACCGCTGGGCCGGGCCGGGCAACCAGCCGAACTGGCCCCTGCTTACGTCTTGTTAGCCTCAGAAGATTCGAGCTATATGACCGGTTCTACTATACAGGTAACGGGCGGTTCGCCTACTATTTAAAAAGGGAATTACACCCGCTCATCATTGCGAGGTACGAAGCAATCGCTGCACGACAGGTAGTCAGCTTTGCTTCGTACCTCGCAATAACGATTACTTTACCATCAATTAACATAATCCCGCTGGTATTTATTCCTATACTCCATAGGCGACAAACCCGTTATACGCTTAAAAGTGCTGCGAAAGGCTTTAGTATCGGTATAACCCACATTATACATTACCTCGTTCACATTATCGCGCGAGCTTTCGAGGCTCATTTTGGCGGCTTCTATTTTTACGCGTTGTATATATTCTACTACGGTATTGGCCGTGGCCTTTTTAAAGCGGCGCTCCAGGTTGCGGCGGCCCAAGGCAAACATAGAGGCTAATTGTTCTACCGTTATTTTTTCCTGGTAGTTCTTTTCAATAAAATCTTGCGCTTTTTTGATAGGATCATCGGCATGGTCTTTCTGTCCCTGGAAAATAATGAACGGCGATTGGCTACTACGTTCCATCTCAATAGCAAATACCTTAGAGCTGAGTACCGCCATTTCGCGCCCGGCAAATTTCTCTATCAAATACAAAATGAGGTTAAGGTAAGAGAAAGCGCCACCACTCGAATAGATGCCCTGCTCATCGGTAATGATCTTCTCGGTAACCAGCTCCACATCAGGGAACATCTGTTTAAACTGCGCCGCCGCCATCCAATGTGTAGCACATTGTTTGCCTTTTAATAACCCTGTAGAAGCTAATAAGAAAGCACCCATACATAAACTGGCCACCTCGGCCCCGTTACGGTGCTGCTTAATAATCCAGGGGATAAATTCTTCGTTGTTTTTTACAGCACTTACAATTTCGCCATCAAGAGCCGGGATGATGATGAGGTCTGTTTTCTTTACTTCATCTAAAACCACCTCTGCGTTTACGGTAAACAGTCCGCCGGTTATAGGCGTTTTATCGGCCAGGCCAACCAACTGCACTTTAAATACCGGGGCCATTCCTTTAGCCGCAAAAAAGTGGTTCACCTGCGTAAGCAATTGCCTTGAGCCCTCTAAACTACCCAGAATAGCGCCCTTAGGGACTAAAATTGATATGTGCTTCATCTCTCAAATCTATATTAAAGTATTGTCGCAATCAACCCCTAAATTGCCGTAAACAGCACCTATCAAACCTTTTTATTCCATTTATATTTGTAATAACACTCTGAGCACCTGCCTTTAGAGCTGTCCATTAAAATTAAATCAATCTAAAAACCAAAATTATGAAACGTATCGACGCTTACTTATTTTTCGAAAACAATTGCCGTGAGGCCATGAATTATTATCAGCAATGTTTGGGTGGCGAGCTTAATCTGATGTCGGTAGGCGAATCGCCGGTGGCCGCACAATTGCCGGGTAAGGAAGATAAGATACTGCATGCCTGCTTAACGCAAGACAATGTAGTACTTATGGCTTCAGATAACTGCATGGGCGGCCCGCTTGCGCAGGGTCAAAATTTTAGCCTGTCGTTAAGTTGTAGCAGCGAGGACGAGCTTCATGGTTTATATAGCAAACTAACAGAAGGAGGTGAAGCCACAATGCCACCAAAGACAGAGTTTTGGGGTGATATATTTAGTATGTTAACTGATAAGTTTGGTACTAACTGGATGTTAAGCTACAAGCCAGAATAGTCCATAGTCAAAAGTAATAATGTTTTTATTATCAATAAACAAAACCTATGATCAATCTTACATACCAGCATGTTTATGAAACGTATTAATGTCTTTTATTGGATACTTACCGGCTTATTTACTTTTGTGTTGTTTGGCTCGGCCATACCCGATGTTTTGATGATGGATGTGGCAAAGCAAGGCTTTAAAGAAATCCAAATGCCTCAATACCTGCTTCCGTTTGTAGGCGTAGCCAAAATGCTGGGCGTTATAGCCATACTCATACCAGGTAAGCCCCGACTTAAAGAATGGGCCTATGCCGGCTTAACGTTCGACATTATTGGTGCCACTTATGCCGTAGCGGCATCTGGCAAAGCGCTGGAAAACTGGGTGCCTATGTTGCTGCTTATTCTGCTGGCTTTTAGCTCTTACTATTATTACCACCAAAAGTTAAAAGCTGATGCATTAAATAAAGTAAATGAAAAACTAAATGAATTGCCTAACGTAGAAACGTCCTGGATTTAAAAAGAATGCAAACCAACATAGCGCCTCAACTACAAACCGGCTGTGCCCAGCCCTATGTTGCTATTGCTGTACGTATAAACCATGACAAATGGGATATGCTTGATGCAGTAATTATAGAATTAACAGATTGGCTTAGCCTTAACGGTGTAAAAGTTGCCGGTCCTTTATTTTACCGTTATTGGACTTTGGGTAATTTAGAAATGCTTAATATAGAGGTAGGCTATCCGGTTGCCACGAAGGTGCAGAGTAACGGGCATATTATCATCGGCACTATTCCTAAAGGCACCTTTGCTACCTTAGTCAACTGTGGCCCTCCCGGTTCCATAAGTTCTTCACTTAATAGCATACAGTGCTGGGCGGATGAGCAGGGTATTTATTGGAAGCATGAGCGACAAAACGGCAAGCAGGTTTGGGCGGGCTGCTTCGAGTTTTGCCTTACTAACCCTTTGGAGTTAGCTGACAAAAGCCAATGCCGGACAGCATTGGCACTGTTAATTAACGATGAAACTTCTTAATTAGTTGAGGCTGGCTGTTTGTTCTTTACTGCGTATCTTTGCCGCATGTTTGAGGTATTCCTGAAAAAAGGTAAAGAAAAAGCGGTGTTGCAACGCCATCCCTGGGTGTTTTCGGGCGCTATTGAGCGCGTGAAGGGCAAACCCGCTAATGGCGATATTGTGAAATTGCTTGATGCGCAAAGCCGCTTTATGGCTTATGGGTTTTATAACGATCAATCGCGCGTGGCCCTGCGCCTGCTGGAGTGGGATGAATCCGTAGCTGTTGATGAAGTATGGTTTCGTCAAAAAGTAACTACTGCGGTAGAGGGCCGCAGCTATGTGCTGCGCTCGGATGCGACTAATACATGCCGCCTGATATTTAGCGAAGCCGACTACCTGCCCGGCTTAATTGTAGATAAATACGCCGATTATTTGTCGGTACAGATACTAACCTCAGGCATACAAAATAATATAGCCGTTATTATTGATGAATTGCAGCGCCTGTTGCAGCCTAAAGGCATCTACGATAAAAGCGACGCCTCATCCCGTGCGCATGAAGGACTGGAAACAGCCAACGAAGTACTGGCCGGCAGCCCGCCGCCAGAATTGGTTTATGTGAAAGAGAATGGTATTACCTATGGCATTAACATAGCTGAAGGACAAAAGTCGGGCTTTTACTGCGACCAGCGCGATAACCGCCATTTACTGGCTGCTTACGTGCAGGATAAAAAGGTGTTGGATTGCTTCAGCTATACCGGCGGCTTCACCCTCAACAGTCTTCAGCAAGGTGCCGCATCGGTAGTGAGTGTAGATAGTTCGGCTTTGGCTATTGAAACTTTGAAACAAAACATTGAGCTTAACGGGTTTGATGCCAATAAACACAACACCTTTCAGAGCGATGTAAACAAGCAATTGCGCCGTTTTAAAGAAGAAGGACAAACGTTTGATGTTATCGTACTCGATCCACCCAAATACGCACCCTCACGCTCTGCATTAGACCGTGCCTCGCGTGCCTACAAAGATCTTAACCGCATAGCTATGCTTTTGCTCAACAAAGGCGGCCTACTGGCTACATTTTCCTGCTCGGGTGCTATGGATATTGATACCTTTAAGCAAGTACTTGCCTGGGCTGCGCTCGACGCCGGCAAACAGGTACAATTTATTAACCAGTTTTGCCAGCCAGAAGATCACCCCGTAAGATCATCATTCCCTGAAGGAGAGTATTTAAAAGGTTTACTTTGCAGGGTTTATTAGGAAAGGATTTGAATATTTTATAAGCTTCTTTTAGTCCCGTAATTAACTTCCTCCTTGGTAAGGGTAAGGAGGAAGTTAATTACAGGAATCCAAGCGCTCCTTCTCAGGCAGCAGCGAAGGTTAACCTGGCAGACAAGTAAACAATTTACTTTACCGCCTCTTTATTCACCACTACCTTCTTTTCCCGTTTTGAGCGCATTTTCAGGTTCAGCAGTTCTACCAGTATGGCGAAAGCCATAGAAAAATAAATATATCCTTTAGGAATTTCCTGATCGAAAGATTCGGCCAATAGCGATACGCCGATTAACAACAGGAAACTCAGGGCAAGCATTTTAACCGTTGGGCGGTTATTCACAAAGTTTGCAATAGGTGTGGCGGCCCACATCATAATAATAACCGATACCACAACGGCTGCAATCATGACCTCTACATGGTCGGCCAGCCCTACGGCGGTAATTACCGAGTCGAGCGAGAAAACAATGTCGAGTATCATGATCTGTACTATGGTACCCCAAAAAGAATGCGGCTTAGCGTTAGATTCCCCTTCGTCATCGTGGTCAATATTCTCATGTATCTCGTGGCTGCTTTTGTAAATAAGGAACAAACCTCCCACCAGCAAAATCAAATCACGCCCTGATAAAGCCAATCGTTCTATCCATTCGGGGTTGGTTATATGAAACAGATCGGCCAGGTTAATGAAGGGCTGCGTAAGCTTCATGATCCAGCTTATAGATAGCAACAGCAAAATGCGGGTAAGCATGGCACCAGCCAAGCCTAATTTGCGAGCTTTTCCTTGTTCGGCAACAGGTAATTTGCCGGCTTGTATAGATATAAAGATAATGTTATCAATCCCCAATACAATTTCGAGCAAGGTTAAGGTGGCTAACGATATCCACGCCTCGGCGTCGGTTAATAATTCCATTTACAATAGATTTTCTTAAATGCTAAAATAACAAAACCCTTGCCGTTATGGCAAAGGTTTTGTTATTCGGTTAAAAGAAGATTAAATCTTAATCAAACTTAACACTACCATAGTTAGATTTGATGGTGATTACCTTGTCGGCATTGCCTTTTCCCAACTTACCCTTATATACTTTGGTAGTACTGTAATGACGGTCATCATCTTGTGCTTGATTAACCAGGCTAACTGTGCGGCTACCGTAATTAAAACTGCCGTAACGCACGGTTACATCAATATCGGCATTCTCATTTTCGGCCATACCCAATTTCACACTGGAGTAGGAAGAGTTAACATTTAACGTTCTCAAATTATTTACATCGGCTATTTGCAGGCCGCCGCTATAACGCACATTAATGCTGGCAGAAGTAGTTAGTTTACCAATTTTAGCCGAACTGTAGCTTACATCAGCGTTGAGCTTATCGGCCTCACCTAAATTAAGGCTGCCGTAAGCTACGCTTAAATTACTGCTCCCCAGGTTTTCTATATTGGCACTGCCGTAGCGTATCTTAATATCATTAGCCGGATTGCTTAAATTTTTAGCGGTAAGGCTGCCGTAAGAATTATCAATAATTAGCTTACCCTGCAAATCGGGCAAAATAGTAGCACCGTAGCGGTTACTAATTTGCAATTGGCTTTTAGCCGGCATGTAAATAGTATAATTTATCTCACTTTTGCGGGTATTGCTTTTACCATTGCTAAACCAGGTACCCCAAAAGTTATTACCACTATTGTTGCTTGTACGTTCTATATTGGTTTTAAAAGATATTACCGAGTTTTCTTTGCTGTCGGTTATCGAAATATTATCCAGCATTTTTTGCGCATCATCATCCTCATTGGCATAGGCCTTTATTTGTACGTCTACCTTCACTTCATTTTTAGCCCAGGTATTTACGGTTACTTTTCCATACGTGTTATTAATCACCAGCTTATCATTACCATCAACCGAGTAGCTTTTACTGTAGTTTTTAACTTTTTCTACTACCTCGCCACTTTTAATTTGCTCCTGAAGTTTTTTATCATCGGCAGTATTAAAGTTAAAATCCAAAGAGCGCAGTCCTTTTAAGCTTTCGAGGTTAACACGCGGGCTAACAAACAACTTAGGATCAACGTTAACACCCAAACCCTTGCTCAGGCCTGATACATTGTAGTCATTAGTGTATGCCAAGGCCTGGCTGCTTAACTCTTTCGACAGTTTTTGCAGTTCTAACGCCTTTGCCTTCATATCTGTAGATCTTGTTTTGGCCTGGCCGGTAAGCTCTAAGGCCAGTTTTTGCATTTCAATAGATCTTTCGCGCATGGTTTTTACCTGCAGTACATTCATTTGCCTTTGCAGTTCGCCCATTTGCTTTTGCAGCTCGCTCATTTGCTGATTCAGGTCCTTATCGTCGGT
>Ga0265780_10009484_pt1 | contig 11666 bp, 4 predicted proteins | sample P1T30metagenome_FD_192432 | JGI IMG/M metagenome (GOLD analysis project Ga0265780, IMG submission 192432) | Plant litter microbial communities from East Loma Ridge, Irvine, California - P1 T30 | ecosystem: Environmental > Terrestrial > Plant litter > Unclassified | place: USA: California... | reverse complement strand
GCTCGGCTCGAAAAGTGTGAGTCCGCCTGCCCCTCTCTCCTGCCGGCGAAGCGGTATTTGTGGAGCATAGAGTCAGGCCAGAATAGTGGGCAGGCCTGTTGCTTAATGGCCCAAATCAGGCTGTTGCCCAGGTCAGCCACGTACACAGCGCGGCCGAAGCGTCGGGCATGCCGGCCGTGCCCGCGCGCCGGCCGCCGGCCTGGGCCTGGGCGAAGAGCGGCACGGCGGCCAGCAGCAGGAGCGCCGCGAAGCAGCGGCCAAAGGAGGAGAGACACTTCATAAGGCAAGCAAAAGCCAAGGGCCGGGACACGCCCCGCCGAACCTCGCACAGGTCCCGCTACTTTCCCAACCGTTTTGTAGCATTTTGATACGACAAGCCCAACTATTTCCCCGCCTCTCACCGCAACGCCCGGCCTGGAGACCGGAGGCGTCGCGGTGAAGGAAGAAGTCACCTGCCCGCCGCCCTACAGCGGCCACACCAGTCGGAAGGTAGTGCCCTGCCCCACTTCGCTCGCTACTTCTACCCGGCCACCGGCCTGGGTTATGAGGCGATGCACGAGGTACAGGCCAGTGCCGGTGCCCTCGGCCACCTCGGGGTGGAAGCGGCGGGAGAGCTGAAACAGCTCATTGCCGTGCCGGGCCAGGTCGAGGCCCCGGCCGTTGTCCTGCACGGTGAGTACTACCGTGTCGGCCACCCGCTCCGAGCGCACGGCCACCCGCGCCGGCCGGCCGGGCTCGGCGTAGCGCAGCGCATTGCTGAACAGGTTGTAGAGCAAGCTATAGACGCCCGGCCGGGTGGCTCGCACGGTGGGGGCGGCCGTGAAGTCAAGCGTAAACTCGCCCTGCTGGGCCAGGAGCTGGGGCTGCAGGCTGCCAATGATTTCCTCGGCCAGCGGGTGCAGGGCCAGCGCCTCCACGGGCATCCGGGCCTGCTGATGCTGCCGCTGCACCACCTCGGCCAGGCCCTCAATGGTGGTTATGGCCTGTTGCAGCGAGGCTTCGAACATGCGCACCATGGCCGCCGTTTCGGGGTCGGTGAAGGCGGCGCTGTGCTTGAGCTCGGCAAAAAGGCCGGCCATGTTGTTGAGGGGCTGGCGCAGGTCGTGGCCGGCCGTGTACACAAAATTATCGAGGTCGGCGGTGCTACGCAGCAGCTGCTCGTTCTGGGTCAGGAGCAGGGCGTTGGCTTGGGCCAGCAGCACGCTGTGCTCCTGCGCGAGGGCCTGGCTGCGGCGCAATTCCTGCTCGTAGCGGTGGCGCTCCGTGATGTCGAAGAGCGTGAAGCGAAGGGCCAGCGGCTGCCCATCGGCATCGCGCAGGAGGCGGCCACTGAGCAATATGGGGCGGGTGCTGCCGTCGGCGTGGCGCAGCTGGTAGCTGAGCTCACGCACCTCGTCCTGCAGCAGAAGCAGCGGCAGGGCGTGCATTTCGTAGTGCAGGCGCCCACCCACTGTCAGGAGCTGCTGCAGGGGGACGTTCGCCACCAGCTCATCGCGGGTGCGCCCCAGCCAGCCCACCAGCGTGGCGTTGAGGCGCACGAGGGTGCCATCGGGCAGGCAGGAGCAGTAGCCGCAGGGGGCCTGCTCGTAGTGGTCGATGAGGTCTTCCTCGGTCAGCCCCAGGTCGGGCGAAGGCAGGCGCCGGCTCACGCGGGCAGCGACGCTGCTGGTATGGGCAGCGCGTCGAGGAAGGGCGCGATGGCCGCAATGGTTTCGCGCGGGGCACTCAGGTGGGCGCAGTGGCCGGTGGTGGGCACCACCACCAGCTGGCTGCCGGCCAGCCGCTGATGCACGTAGTGGCCCACGGCAGGGGGCGCAATGGCATCGTTGGCGCTTTGCACCACCAGGGTGGGCGTACGCAGGCGGGGCAGGTCGGCGCGGTTGTCGCCCAGGAAGATGACGCGGGCAAAGTGCCGGGCAATGGCCGGGTCGGTGCGGCAGAAGCTGGCGGCCAGTTCCGCGCTTAGCGCAGGCTGCTCGGGGGCGCCCATCACTACGGGGGCAAAGCCGCTGGCCCAGCCCAGGTAATTGTTGGCCATCACTTCCAGGAGCTCTTCAATGTCGGCTCGCTCGAAGCCCCCGGGGTAGCCGGGCTCATTGAGGTAGTGCGGCGAAGGGTTGAGCATGACAAGGCCAGCGAAACGCTCGGGCTCCCGGATGGCGGCCAGCATGCCAATAACGGCGCTCGCCGAGTGGCCCACCAGGGCCACGGCCGATAGGTCGAGGGCGCGTAGCACGTCCAGCAGGTCATCGGCGTGGGCGTCGAGCGAGCTGTAGCGAACGGGGTCATAAGCCGTCAGGTCTGACTGCCCGGCCCCCACCAGGTCGAGCAGCACCACCCGGTAACGGTCCTCGAAGGCGGGCGCTACCAGCCGCCACATGCTCTGGTCGCAGCCAAAGCCGTGGACGAAAACCAGGGCGCACTCGCCGCTCCCCGATACCGTCACGTTGTGACGCCGCAACGCATCCATAATTACGAATCAAATGAAAGCTGCCCTCGCCCCCAGCCACGGCACTGGTGGCCCGGGCGGGAGCGCAGGCCTAATTCAAAGGTAGGTGGTAACGACCAAGTCTCCAATCCGGGGGCTTGGTCAGTCATTGAGGCGGCCGTATTGCGTTGCGATGCCACGCCTGGGGCCTTGCGCCCAACTTCTCACAGTTACCCAATAACTTGCACCACAATTTGTGCTACCTGCAACCCTTTCCACCTTCTTATGCTGCTACGCTACTCCCTACTGGCCGGCGCTGCCCTGCTCCTGTCGGGCGCCTCGTTCGGTCAGAACATCAGTTTTCAGCTACCCGATGGCCTGCGCACCGCCCCGGCCACCGGCAAGCCCTACCACCTCGCCACGGCCGACTTCAACGGCGACGGCCGCCCCGACATTGCCGCCACCTGTGAGGTGCAGAACGTGGTGAGCGTGACGCTGAGCCGCAGCAATGGCACGTTTGCGCCGGCCACGGCCTACACCGTGCAGCGCGGCCCACAGGCCCTGGTCACCGCCGACCTGAATGCCGACGGCCGGCCCGACCTCGTGGTAGGCAACCAGGCCGCCCGGTCGCTGTCGGTGCTGCTCAACGCCGGCAACGGCACCTTTGGGCCGGCTACCACCTTGGGCACCGGGCTGCTGGCCAACCCTACGCACCTGCTGGCCGGTGACTTCACCAGCGACGGCCTCCCCGACGTAGTGGTGGGCAGCACGTCCAACGGTTCGGTGCAGGTGTTTGCCGGCAGCAGCGCGGGTACGCTCACGGCCCTGCCCACGATGGGCGGCCTGTCCTTTACCGGGATTACCAGCGCCGACATGGACCGAAACGGTGTGCCTGACCTGCTGCTTTCGCAGCCCGGCACACCGCTGGGCAGCATCCGCATCCTGTTCGGCCTCGGCACCGGCGCCTTCACCTTCGGCGTCGCCTCGCCGATACCAACCGCAGCATCCTATGGCAGCGAGTTGGTGGCCGCCGACTTCAACCAAGACAACCGGACGGACCTGGCCCAGCTCGACCCATACCAGAACGAGGTGCTGGTGTTCATGAGCGGCCCGGCCGGGCTGGCACCGGGCGTCCGCTTCCGGGTGGGCACCACGCCCACGGCCCTGCGCGCCGCCGACCTCGACGGCGACAACCGGCCGGAGCTGATTGTGGCCAACGAAATCAGCAACAACCTCACGGTGCTGCCGGGCTCAGCCACGGGCTATTTCGGCACCGCCCGCAACTACCTCACCAGCGGCGGCCCCAAGGACGTGGTGGTGGCTGATTTCACCGGCGACGGCCGCCCCGACCTGCTCAGTGCCGATGCAACTTCGGTGGGGCCGCACAACATGACGCTGATGCCCAATCAGGCCAACGGCCTGTTCCAAAACCCGTCCTCGGCAAACCTCAGCCACTACGGCTCCCGCGTGGTGCTGGCCGACCTAAACGGCGACGGGCTGCTGGATGCGGCCGTGGCCGGCACCTCGTCGGGCGGCTTCGTGGGCGACATGAGCGTGCTGCTGGGTCGCGGCGATGGCCATTTCGGGCCAGCCCGCTCCTGGGGAACGTCGGGGTTGGGGCCGGGCTGGATTGTGGCTCGCGACCTCACCGGCGACAACCGGCCCGAAATTCTGGTGACGCACTACAGCAATTCCACCTTCACCATTTATACCAACGACGGGCAGGGCGGCTTCCCGACCCGCAATACCAACTGGATTCCGAGCACCAGCAACGGCATCGGGGGCGTTGCGACGGCCGACTTCAACGGCGACGGCCGCTACGATGCCGCCGTGGCCGGAGCCGAACCAACCTACAGCAACTTCGGGGTCGACCTTTTTCTGAACAACAACGGGCAGCTGGGCCCGGCCATTTTCCTGCCCACGGGGTCGTCGCCCTACTCCATTGAGGCGGCGGATGTGGACCGGGACGGCCGCCCCGACCTGGTGATGACGTTCTCGCTCTACAATGCCTCCACGGTGGGCGTGATGCGCAACCTGGGCAACAACGCGTTTGCGCCGCTCGTGAGTTACCCCACGCCCAACCAGACCAAGCAGGTGCTGATGGCCGACGTCAACGGCGACCAGTGGCCCGACCTGCTGGTTCGGACCGACGCCGCCCTCCAGCTCCGGCTGAACCTAGCCGGCACGGGTTTTGGGGCCGCCCAAAATTTCCCCACGGCCCAGAATTCTACGAAAGTCCAGGTCGGCGACCTGAACGGGGATGGGTTCGTGGACCTGCTGGTTTCCAGCAACGGCATCGACCGACTGCAGGTGTTCCAGAACGTAAACAACACCAGCTTCACGGCCCTGCCCGAGATTCCGCTTTTCGGCTACGGCTGGGACATGGCCGTGGGCTCACTCAACGGCGACGCCCTGCCCGACCTGGTGAGTGTGAACCTGGATGGCTACAGCGTAGTGGCCTTCCTCAACACGAGCGGGGCCCAGCCCCTTGCGGCCACCAACCCGGCCACTGCCTACGCGAAATGGACGGCTTACCCCAACCCCGCAACTTCGCTCCTGCACCTGCCGGCCCTGCCCACCACGGGCGCTGCTACGGCGGCTTTGTTTGACAGCCGGGGCGCCCAGGTGGGCCACTGGGCCCTCACCGGCGCCACTGACGCGGCGCTGCCCGTGGGCCAGCTGACCCGGGGCCTGTACTTCCTGCGCGTTCTAACCCCCGAGGGCAAGGTGCTCGTCGCCCAGCAAATTGTGCTGCAGTAACCCCAGGGCCTGTTGGTACGGCTGGCTACCGCGGCGAAATGAATTATAAGAACGATGTAGAGAGGCGAAGGGTCGCCTCTCTACATCAACCAGCCGATTTTCGCAACCCGGCCCGGGCCGGCGTTATCAGTGCTACCCCACGGGGGCAGGAGCCGTCTGTTCCATTGGCACGGGGGCGCTGTTGCTGGCCAGCACCTTTTTGGCCAGCCACCGCCGGATGGGCTCGTCGTACCATTTCAGGCTGGCGTAGGCGAGGGCAACGGCGCTCAGAAATACCAGCGACGCCACCGGCCAGCCCTCCCGCAACGACACCTTGTGGGTAGCAACCCAGGCCGTGTAGGTATAGATGAGCGGGTAGTGGGTGATGTAAATCGGGTAGGAAATGTCCCCCAAAAAACGGCTGAGCTTCCGGGCGAAGCCGCCGACCACCTGGCCGCTGGCCCCGAGAAAGATTATCAGCGGAAAGAGGACGATGATGCTGAGCGAGTCGTAGAGCCCGTTCCACCACAGGTGGGCGGCGCCGCCCACCCGGGGCATGGCCAGCACCAGCACCACCAGGGCGCTGCACCAGAAAAAGGCGTTGGGAATGGTCCGCAGCCGGGCCAGGCGGAACAGCAGCAGGCCGGCGAAAAACGGGTACATCAGCCGGGCAAAGCCGACGTGCAGCTGCTCCGGCTCGAGGGACCACCCGCCAATGACATCGCCCTGCGGGCTCGTGACGCCTAAGTGCACCAGCGCCCCCGCCGACAGCAGCACCAGCCCGGCCAGCGCACCCTTCGAGAATTTCCGGACCACTGTCGCGTACAGAAAGTTGCCTACGTACTCGAAGAACAGCGACCAGCCCGGCCCGTTCAGGGGAAAAGTTTCGTGCCAGCCGCGCACGTCCAGAGCCGGCGGCACGGGCACCGTGAAGCAGCCAATGAGCATCACCAGCAGCATCAGCCAGGGCGGCGTCTGGGTAATGGCGGGCCACAGGGCCGAGGCCTGGAAGTAGTAGAACCCCGCCCCCACCACCATGCCCAGCACCACCAAGGGCTGCAGCCGCACCAGCCGGCGCTTAAAAAAGCTGCCCACGCTCATCTGCGCCCACCGGTCGTCGTAGGCGTAGCCAATCACAAACCCCGACAGCAGAAAGAAGAAGTCGACCGCCAGGTAGCCGTGGTTGATGACTTGGTCGAGGTGGCTGGTGGCGTGGGCTTCGCACAGGTGAAAGGCTACTACCAGCAGGGCGGCCACGCCGCGCAAACCGTCGAGGATGGGGTAATGGGGCTTCGAGGCCAGGGAGGTGGGCTGCATAGCAGGAAGAGCAGTCATCCATTGCCGAAAGCCACCAGCCGCGGCCCAAGGCCGCCCGCTTCGACGGGCCAAGCACCACAGGTTAGAACGGGCATCAGCAAGAGAATAGTTGGGAGGGAAATGGCCGGCAAGCTACGGCATAAAGCCTTTAAAGCCTTTACCGTGCCGCTGCTCAACACCTGGCTACCGCTTGCTCGGAGGGGCTTGGGCAGTTGGCTTCCCGGTGGGCGCGCCGCCTGCCCGGCCCTGGTTGCCGATGGCGCCGCCCGGCCCCCACTCCCACCCTGCCGGCCACCCCGGACTCCCGGCCAACAAAAAGCCCCCTGCCAGCGGCAGGGGGCTTTTTGTTGTAGCATAGCGCAGACTTTCGCTTGGCTTCTACTCCACCGTGAGGCGCAGGGCTTTATTGCCGGTGCGCACCACGTATACACCCGTGGGCAGCCCGGCCGGCAGCACCAACTGGGCCGTGCCAGCGGCATCGGCCGGAGCCGAAAGCACCCGCCGGCCCAGGGCGTCGAATACCGTTACCGTCGTGCCAGGCGCGGCACCCGTGAGCGTGGCCGCTCCGCCGTGGGTCGGGTTGGGGAACAGGGCCAGGCTCGCGGCCGTCCGGCTCCCCGCCGTGGCCAGCGGGCCCGCGGCGCTCAGGTTCAGGTAGAAGCGGCCCCGCACCAGGGCACTGGCTTGGGCCGAGCTCACCGTGAAGGCGTAGCCGGCAGCCGGCAGCGAGGCCAGGTCGGTTTGGGTGCCTAGCTGGGTGTCGACCAGTACGACGGCGGTGCCCGCGGGCAGGTTCAGCAGCTGGGCCACCTGCAGGGTGTAAGCCCCGGCGGCGGGCACGCCCACACTCAGCGGCACCACGGTGCTGGTGGTGAAGGCGGGCAGGCCATTGATGGCCAGCTCATGGCCGGGCACAACCGAGGACAGGTTCAGGCCCGTGGAATTAGGCAGCTTCTCGGCGTCGAAGGCCGGGTCGTAGCCGGCGGTGGCGCCGGCCTCAGCGTACACGTAGGTGTCGTCGGAAGTCACGCCGGTGGTGCCGCGCAGCGTGAGCTGCACCAGCGGCCGGGTTTCGGCCGTGGGGCGGTGGTAGGTGCTGTTCGAGTAGGCAGTGGGGCGCTGGCTGTTGTTGAAATTGAGGCTGGCGCTGGTCTGCCCCTGCTCCACCCGCACGAAGAAGCCCTGGCCCAGCGGCAGGACGGACGAGATGTTGCCCACCCCGTTGTTGTAGAAGCCATACGAGCCGGTGTAGGCGTTGGTCGGGTCGTTGCTGGCAAACACGTAGATGGCCGGGTCCACATTGGGACGGTCGGCCTGGGCTACCAGGCTCCAGTCCAGGGGCGAGGGGTACGGGTTGCCCACCAGGGCCCAGCCCGCGTCGGCGGCCGTGGCGCCGCTGTTGCGGCTCAGGTTCAGGGTTACGGCGCCGTTGTTCTGCGGACCCGTCACGCTGAACGTCTGGCCGCCGGCCAGGTTCACGGTGTAGCCCTGGCCCACGGTCAGCGGGTCGCTCAGCGAGCCCGGCGAGAACCAGCCCTTGTCGAAGGCCCCGAAAGTGTTGGTCAGCGTCAGGCGGCTCTGGTCGTAGCCATACACCGTGGGGAAGGGCGTCACCAGGTTGGGGGCGGCCGAGGTATTATACGCAGGGTTCACCACGGGGCTGAAGCCAGCCGTGGCCAGATTGCCCACCGTGGCCAGGCCCACCGGTGCCGAGAAGTGCCGGTAGCCCAGGCCCGGGTTCAGGTCGGGCCGGATGTAGCGCTGCACCGTCACGCTGCCCAGGATGAAGCCGCCGGTGTTGTTCACAGCCATGGCCTGCTCCGAAATGCTGCTTTCCAGCACAAAGGCATTGCCCTGCGTTACGAAGGCGCCGTTCAGGGTTAGCAAGCGGCGCACCGAGGCGCCGGCCGATGTGCTCAGCAGCACGCCGTTGGCCTGCACCGTGAGGTCCCAGAAGCGCACGCGGCCCGAACCGAAGATATTCGGGCCGTTGGCTGTGGCCGTGGTGCCCAGCACCACCGTGCCGCCGGTGGGCTGGAAAGTGCCGTTGTTGGTCAGGTTGCCCCGCACGTCGAGCGTGCCGGTCGTTTGGGTGAGCGTGGCGCCGGCATTGAGGGTGAGGGAACGCACCGAGGCCGGGCCCGCCGTGCTGATGGCGGGCATGTTGGGCACTGCCGCCGGGATGGTCGCATCCGTGGTGGTGGTGGGCACGCCCCCGGTCCAGTTGCCGGCCGTGAACCAGTCCGTGCTCACGCTGCCGTTCCAGGTAACTGCCGTCAGCGTCACCGTGAAGGTGAGGCCGTTGCTGGTGCCGCCGGCCGTGGTCACGGTCAGCAGGCCGGTGGTGGCGCCGGCGGGCAGCGTGAAGGTCAGGCTGGTGGCAGTGTTGGCGGTGATGGCGCCCACGGCAATGGACGCTCCGTTCAGGGTCAGGCCGGTGGCGTTGGCCAGGTCCGTGCCCGTGATGGTGACGCTGGTGCCCACCGGGCCGCTGGTCGGGTTCAGGTTGGTGATGACGGGCACCGCTAGCGGGGTAAGGAAGGTGGCTTGGGCGTAGCTGCCCGCCAAGGCGCCTGCATTGTTAAACAGCTGCACCTGCTGCAAGCCGCCGCAGCCGCTCTGCACCTGGATGTCGTCGATGAACCAGCCCGGCAGGGCGTTCGCGTAGGGGTTGTTCCCATCGGACTGAAACTGGAAGCGCACCCGGATGGACTGCCCGCTAAACGAAGCGAGGTTGACGATGGATTGCTGGAGGGCCGTGGTACCCTCGAAGTCCAGGAATTCACCGGAGAAGCAGGGCTTGCCCGGCGAGGCCGAACTCGATTCAAAGACGCTGTTGTAGCCATTTTGCAGGAACAAGGCACCCGCGTCCTGCCAGGCCCCGTTGTTCACCGAAATAGCCACCATGCCGCCGTCGTAGCGGGCTTCCGAGTTGAAGTAGTGGTAGAACGACAGCACCGAGAAGGCGCCCGGCGTGAACGCGGCCGACGTCAGGGTGACGTCGGAGCTGGCGTTGGGGTCGCCGGCGCGCCAGGCGGTGGTGCCGCTGTGAGCGCGAACTGTGCTGGGGGCCCAGGCATTACCGCCACCATTGGTCACCACGGCGGGCGTGAAGCCACCCACGGTGCTGGCCTCGCGGTTGTCGTTCACGGGCAGGGTCACGGCGCAGCCCGCGCCGGCCGCCGTCTGGGCCACAATCTGGAAGGTGCGCTGCTGGCCCGTGGCGAAGCTCAGGGCCGGGAAGGTGACGGTGCTGCCGCTCAGCGTGCCGCCCGTGCTGCTGAGGTACTGCAGGCCGGCGGGCAGCTGGTCGGTGATGGACACAGGCGCCTGGGTCTGACACTCGCAAGTGGCCGAGATGTTGATGGCAAACTGGTTGCCCACCAATGGCGTGCTGTTCTGGCGCAGGCGCACACCCGGCAGGTCGGTGGCCGGCGTCTGGTCAATGGCGCTGTTTGAGGAACCTTCGCGGGCGCTGTAGCCCATGCCCCGGCGGGCAAACGCCCCCCAGATGGCGCAGTGGTAGCGCCCGTTATAGAGCAGCGAGTCGGCGGCCAGAATGGCGTCGCGGCTGTCGAGGAAGCCGGGCTCGCAGGCCTGCATCTTCAGGCCTTGCATCACCAGCTGCAGGGCCACGGCGTTGCCGCCGGTGCTGGCGCTGTTGTAGAGGTTGGGCTCGATGCTGCCTTGCTGCTGGATGATGTTCCAGGTCATGTCCCAGAGCGTGGCCGTCCAGATTTCGCCAATGGCGTGCACCTCCGGGTTGGTGGCCACGTTTGCGTAGGTGAGCGGGTTCACGGCCAGGCTGGTGCTGTAGGGGTAGCTCCGCAGGCCGCCGTCGGTGGGTGCCTTGCCCTGAACATAGTTGCCCATGGGCCGGGCGCGGGGGCCGTCGGTCAGAGGGGTCGTGGTCCAGTCGGTGGTCATCATCAGGGCGAAGAAGTCGCTCCAGCCCTCGCCGGCCTGTTCGGCATTGCCCAGGCAGCTGGTGTTGGGGCCACCGCCGGTGAGGCGGTTGCTGATGCCGTGGCCGTACTCGTGCGCCATGATGCCGCTGTCGAAGTCGCCGTCGAGCTGCAGCGGGGGCTGGAGCGTGAGCTGCACAGTGGCCCCGGCGTTGAGCTGCCCCGCCAGGGTGGCACCGTCGGCCTGCGACACCATCACGGCCGGAATGGTGACGGTGTTGTCGGTGCCGCCCATTGTCACGGGAGGGCCGGGCGCGTTGTTCACCATCACCACGGCAATGGCGCCCTCGTTCTGGGCCGCTTTCACCTTCGTGGAGTAGTTGCAGGTGCCCCGGTAGATGAGCGCAATCTTGCCGCTCACGCTGGTGGACGACGGCGAGGTGCAGGCGAAGTGCGTGCCCGTGCCGGGGTCGGTGTAATACGCCAGGGTGCCGGATGTTGGTCCCTTGTTAACCAGCAGGTTCGCGGTGCTGAAAGTGCCCTCGGCCATGGGGTAGGTTCGCGCAATAGTCGCCGGGGCCGTCACCACTAGGGAGTTGCTCGCGGTGGGGTTCCACAAATACATCTGCATGCGGCCGGACTGGCCGTCGGGCGGGGTGCTGAAGTTGGCGTTATTCAAGCCGAGGCCATCCTGGGCTTCGGCCTTCACGTAGTCGGCCCCCACGCCGCCGCGGCCCAGGTTGTCGGTCTGGAAGTTGGCGCTGGCTTCGTTGAAGCCGTACTGATACATCACGTCGTGCATCAGGTTGTTCCAGTAGAACAGGTTCACGGTGGCGGCCCGGCGGTTCTTGCCCAGCGTGGGCTTTGCGGTAAAGTCGGGCAGGTAGTTGAACACCAGCGAGCCGGCCGTACCGGTGGAGGCGGCGAAGCGGCCCGGTATGTTCTGCTTGAGGCTGTCGTCGTAGGCCCACACGTTATTGCCGCGCGTGTCGGTGTAGTTGGTGGTGCCGTCGAAGTGCCAGCCGTGGGTGGTGGCGGGGTTGCCGGCCCCGGCGCGCAGCCAGGGGTTGGTATCGGTGGTGGGCGTGCTCACGTCGGGCCGCTCGCCGGGGAAGGGCACCACGATGTAGCTGGCCGGCGTCACCGTCAAGGTGCTTTTTGCTCCCATAGGGCGGCGCAAGGCGGGTGCTGCGACGGCACGGGCGGGGCTGGCCTCTGGGCGCAGCGCCGGCACGGCAACCGAATGCGCGGCTTTTTCGCTCACAGTCCAGTTGTCC
>Ga0265780_10009483_pt1 | contig 11667 bp, 8 predicted proteins | sample P1T30metagenome_FD_192432 | JGI IMG/M metagenome (GOLD analysis project Ga0265780, IMG submission 192432) | Plant litter microbial communities from East Loma Ridge, Irvine, California - P1 T30 | ecosystem: Environmental > Terrestrial > Plant litter > Unclassified | place: USA: California... | reverse complement strand
TCCCCTTGTCATCGAAATGCTACAACGTCGCTGTTGTTTGCTAAAGTGCCGCACGATGAATGCCGACCATTTAGCCCTCCTGCTCGTTCGAGAAATGCCTTATGGCAAATACAAAGGCCGCAAGATCGCCGACATGCCCGGCCATTATCTTGGCTGGCTCGCGCGCGAAGGGTTTCCGCGCGGCGAGTTGGGCCAATTGCTGGCTCTGATGTACGAGCTCGACCACAACGACTTGCGCGGCTTGCTCGATCCGCTGCGCCCTCCTGGCAACCGGCGCGGGTAGTTGATTCTTTGCAGCAATTCATGTGGCAAACCAGGCAGGCACATCGGTATAATCGAACATTCCTTCACGAGTTCATCATGCCGAACGAACAAGCATCATCGCCACTGGTCGTGGTTGTCGAGGACGATGACCACATCGCCCAGGTTCTGCGCTTCATGCTCGAGCGCCAGGGCTACCGCGTCATTCACCTGGCCGACGGCCGCGCCGCGAGCGAGCACATCGCCGCCGCCGAAGCGCCGGCCCTGATCCTGCTCGACGTGATGCTGCCGTACCTGGACGGGTTCGAGCTTGTCGCCCTGGCGCGTGCGCGCGCTGACTGGGTCGGGGTGCCGATCCTGATGCTCACTGCGAAAAACACCGAACGCGATACCGTGCGCGCGCTCGACGCTGGCGCCAACGATTTTGTCAGCAAGCCGTTCCAGCCCAATGAATTGCTGGCGCGCGTGCGGCGCCTGCTCAAAGTCGATAACGCCTGACCGGGATGGCCGGCGCTGAACCGTACGCGCCAGATCGGACTATTGACTTAAAATCAAGTCATGTCCCGTTCGCTCCCACTCCTGTTGTTACTCTCCCTGTCGACCACGCCCGCACTGGCTGCCAGCCTGCAGCTGTGTCCCGGCACGCCCGTTGTCTCGCCTGGCGCCATCACGGCGCAAACGACGGCGCCCGACGGCTCGATCCTGCATGCCATCGTCACCGAAGAACCCGGCAAGCCACAGGCGAACTGCCGCATGTTGCCGCTGCCGGCGGCCGTCACGGGTGTGCAGGCACTGCACTTCCTGCCGCCTGACGCCCGCCCCGGCAAGACCATCCTGCTGCGCGGGATCGAGGCCGACAAGGGCAAGTCGTTCAGGGTCAGCGAACACACGCTAGTGAGCGACCAGCCGGCGCCCCGGCCCCAGACCCCGATGCCGTTCGGCGCCAGCCTGCTCGGCGCCATGCAGACCCGCACCCATGGCGACACTGAGCGCATCGACGCCAATATCAAGGATGGCCGCCTGTACCTGACCTGCCGCGCCGGCGCCAGGCCGGCGGGGGTCGCGCTGCTCGGTCCCTGGTTCATGCCGCGTGCACGCGTCGTGATGCAGGCGGCGTATTCGGGCAATGGGCGCTTTGGCATGGGGGTCCAGAGTGGTGCGCCGGCAAAGCCCGACGGCGCGCTCGATCTGGGTGACCTGAACGCCACGCAGCGCGTGCAGACGGCCCGCTTCGCCCTGCCCGAAAAACTCGACCGGGCAGATTGGCGCCAGGTCTCGCTGGCCTGTCCGCAAGGCGCGGCGACGCTGACGCTCGACGCACTGACGCTGCAAGCGGCGGCCGACCCCGACCCCGCGGCTGCGCCGCGCGCGACCTGGACCTGGAGTCCGGACGAATGGCGCGAGCGCGCCGCGCCTCTGCTTGACTGGGCGGTTGAACAAAAGATCGGCGCGGTGTTCATCACGGTGCCGCTCAAAGACGGTGCGGTGGCCGACGCCGCGCAGCTGGGCGCCTTTGTGCGCCAGGCAGGCAGCCGCGGCATCGCCGTCAGCGCCATGGAAGGCGCGCCCGAGATGGTGCTGCCCGATCACCAGGCTGCCGCCGTCGCGCGTCTGCGCGCCTACGCCGCCTATAACGCCGCCGCCGCCGAGGGCGCCCGCTTGAACGGGGTCCAGTACCATATCGAACCGTATCTGCTGCCGGCCCACGTGCTGCCGCAGGCGCAGCGCGACCGACGTTATCTGGAGCTGGCAGCCAAGCTGCGCCAGGCAGCCGGCAAAATGACGCTGGACGTCGTGGCGCCGCACTGGTGGGCGGGCAAGACCGATCTGCTGGACGCTCTGGCGAAGTACGTCGACGTCGTGACCGTCAAGAGCCCACGCACCGATCCCGCACAGATCTACCGCCTCGCCGTACCGTTCCTGGACTGGGGCGCTTTGCATGGCAAGACCGTGCGCGTAGCCCTGGACGCGGGCCCGATCGGCGCCGGCGTACAGCGCCGCTACGAGCGCCGCCCGCCCGGCGCGCGCGGCGACTTGCTGGTGTTCGAACTGGGCGGCCAGAAGATCCTGCTGCTATTGCAGGTGCCGGCCGCGCACGACAGGGCGCAGGCGTATGCGCTGGCCGCGAGCCAGGACATCGATGCGGCCGACGCCAGCTTCCACGCCGACAAGGGCGCGCTCATGCGCCTGCTGCCGCAGCTCGAACGGGTATTCGGAACGTGGGAGAGTTTCGGCGGGATGGCGGTGCACGATTTGCGGTGAGGGGGTGATGTAAGGATGCGCCTGGCCTGTCCACGCGCCCCCAGCACGTCGTTCCCGCGAAGGCGGGAACCCAAGTCCGATGCGCACCACTTACGTTTGAAGCAACCGGCTACTCGACCAACTTGGGTTCCAGCCAAGGCGCCCGGCGAGGGCTGGAACGACGGTCTTCAGGTTAGCGGTGGAACGACGTGCTGGCGCAGGCGGCCAACCTCACGCCAGCGGCAACTCCACCGTAAACCGCGTCCCCGCCCCGGCCCGGGTTTCAAACCCGATCGTGCCGCCATGCTCTTCGATGATCGCCTTGCTGATGCTCAGGCCCAGGCCCGAGCCGCTGCGCTGGCGCGAGTCGGCGGCGTCGGCTTGCGCGAAGCGCTCGAACACGCGGCTCTGGAATGCCGGTGGAATGCCGGGGCCTTCATCGGTCACGCTCAGACGCGCCCAGCCCGGGCGCTGCGCCAGGCCAAGCGTAACGGCCTTGCCGCCCGGTGTGAACTTGATCGCATTCGACACCAGGTTGGTCAGCACCTGCACCATGCGGTCATGGTCGATCTCGGCCTGGACGCGCTCGGCGCCCGGCGGCAGGTCGAGCCGCAGCGTGACGCCCGACTGGCGCGCCTGGCCGTCCATCGCCTCGACCACATGCTGCATCAGCGGCGCGAGCAACTGCGGGGTGCGCTGGTATTCCATATGGCCCGCTTCGATCTTCTGGATGTCAAGCAGGTCGTTCACCATCCGCATCAGGCGGTCGCAGCTCTGGCTGGCAATGGCGATCAGCCTTGCCACGTCGGGCGGCAAGTTGCCGGCCATGCCGCCGTCGAGCATCGACAACGACGCGTGGATCGACGTGAGCGGCGTGCGCAGCTCGTGCGAGACGGTCGAGACGAATTCGTTCTTCATGCGCTCGACCTTCTTGCGCTCGGAGATATCGTGCAGGAAGATCGAGAAGAAGGCATCCTCGCGTTCGCCGGCCAGCGTCACCGTGCTCTCGACCGTGAATTCGAAGCCCTGGCGGTTGATCACGGTACGCTCCATGCGCCGGGCCAGCATGAACTGGCCGTCCTGGCGGAACGAATGCAGCGCCTTGCCGATGCTGAAACGATAGCGCTCGGGCAGGATCATTTCGGCCAGCGGCCAGCCCACGGCTTCGTGGCGGGTCCAGCCGAACATGCGCTCGGCGGCCGGGTTCCAGTCGACGATCATGCCGCGCAGGTCGACCGCGATAAACGCATCCTGCGCCGCCTCGACGATGGCGATGATGCGCCCTTCGCTGGCGCGCACCGCCACCAGCGCGCGTTCCAGTTCGCGCGTACGGCTCTCGACCCGTTCTTCCAGCGTGTCGTTCAGGGTTTGCAGCTCGGCGCGGCGCTGCACCAGCGCCGTCACCAGCGCATTGAGCGCGCCCGACAACTGGCGCACCTCGGTGTAGCTGCGCCCGGCCGGCACCAGTTCGTGCGCATCCCCGCGGCGCAGGCCGTCGGCCGAACTGGCCAGCGCCGCGAGCGGACGCGTGATGCGGCGCGCCAGCAGCCAGCCGCCGAGTGAGAACAGCAGCGCCAGCACGCCGCCGCTCCACAGCGCGCGCGCGCGCAACTCGCGCACCGGCGCGTAGGCATCCTGGATATCCTGGCGCACCAGCACGTGCCAGCCCAGACCTGGGTAATCGCCCACCGCCCTGGTCGACGCGTAGCCGACCAGGTAGTCGCGCCCATCCGGCCAGCGCTCGACCGCATACCCGGTGCGCCCTTCGCGCGCCGCGTTCAGGCTGTCCAGTTTGACGGTCGTGTCCAGCAAATCTTCGGGGCCGAGCAGCACCACGCCTTCGGCGCTGACAATCAGCGCCTGCACTTTGTTGCGGGTCTGGACCGGCGCGATGATCGAGCGCTCGACCTCGCGCGCCCATTCCCACGACAGGTGCGTGCCCATCACGCCGGCCGGCTGGCCATCCGCGCCAAGAAACGGAAACGCGACGTCGACGAAGCGGCGCGGTTCGCCCTCTTGCACCGGCAGCAGCTTGGCCAGCAGCACCGCCTCGTGCACGTCGCCTACATACGTGCCGGCCAGCGCATTGCTGAACCACGGGCGCTTGGCGACGTTCTTCCCTTCAAGCAGACCACGCGCTTCGACCAGCACCGTGCCATCGAGGGCGGCCAGGCCGATCCATTCGTAGTAGCCGTAGGTGGACTGCATGTCGGCCAGGATGCGGCGCCGTTCGTCCTGGCTCGTCGCGGGAGAAATCAGATCCTTGCGGCGCGCCATCAGGCGCACTTCGCGGAACCGCTCGTACATGCCGCGATCGAGCTTGTCGGCGGTCTGCATCGCCATCTCGCCCAGGCCTGCGCCGATGCTGCTCTTGACCTGCGCGGTGGAAGAGCGATCGACGACTTCGACCAGCAGCAGCGTGAGAACGGCGCTCATCAGGGTGAATGCAAGAGCAAGCCTTGCACCGAGGCCACGTGGCGTCAGACGGTGCAACAGGGATTGGAAAGTCAGCATGAAAAACCTGAGCGTATCGATTTTACGAGCGTATCATGCCAGTAATACTGTAGAGCAATACTACTCTTGGTTATCGACTAATAGTCACATGAAAAGCGCTGTCAGCTACCCAGACTGCTTGAAATGTGTTGCAAGGGCGCATTGTCAGAACAAACCGGCCAGCATTGGCGCCAGCCTGCGGCCGGGCTATTCCGCACGGCCATGCCCGATTTCCGATAAACTTGCGCCCTACAAGTACATCGTCATCGATTGGAAACATCGTCATGCCAGCCACCGCCACCATTCCTGCCAACGTTTCGCCTGCCCTGCTCGACTACGCCACCTCGTGCGCACTGCCGACACCGTGGGCCGAGTTCACGCTGCACGCCTGGGTCGAAGCGGCCACCGGCAAGGAACACCTGGCGATGGCGCTCGGCGACCTCGGTAATGGCGAGCCGGTGCTGGCGCGCGTGCATTCCGAATGCCTCACTGGCGACGTGATGTTTTCACAGCGCTGCGACTGCGGCGCCCAGCTCGAAGGCGCGCTGCGCCGCATCGCCGAGGAAGGCCGCGGCATCGTGCTGTACCTGCGCCAGGAAGGCCGTGGCATTGGCCTGGTCAACAAGATCCGCGCCTACCGCCTGCAGGAAGCCGGCGCCGACACGGTGGAAGCCAATCTGCAACTGGGCTTTCACGCCGATGCCCGCAACTATGAATTGTGCCGGCCGATGCTGGCGCAGTTCGGCATCAAGGCGGTGCGCCTGATGACCAACAACCCGCGCAAGATCGACGCGCTCACCCGCCTGGGAATCACCGTTACCGAGCGCGTGCCGCTGCTGGTCAACCGCAACGCCCATAACAACAGCTACCTCAATACCAAGCAGGCCAAGCTCGGCCACATGATGGCGCCCCTGACGTCCCTCGAGCAGGGCGAGCCGGTGGCCCAGGCAGCGCCAGCCCCGGTTGCGTAGCGCGCGCAGCGCCAGCCACGCAGATGGCAAGATAGCGTCTTTCTTCTGCTGTTGGTGACCGCATGAACCGGGCCTGCCTTGCACGCTTATCTGCCTTCCTGCTGACTTGCCTGGCGCTGGCCGCGTCACTGGACGCGTTCGCGCCGCCGGCGGCCGCGCAGACAGGCCGCGCGGCCGGCGTGCGCACTGCGCTGCCGGCGTCGGCGCCGGTCGCAGTGCCCGTGCCGCAAATCGCCGTCGACACGCCGCCGGCCGCCACGCCGACCGAGCTGATTCCCGGCGAGGCCGACACGCAGGACGCCCTGCCCCAGCCTTCGTCGGCCGCGCAAGACCTGTACGAATCGGCACGCGGCGACCTGCTGCAGATTCGCATGCTGCTCAAGAATGGCCGCACCCAGTCCACGGTCGGCTCGGGCTTTTTGGTCGGCACCAGCAACCTGGCGCTGACCAATTACCACGTGGTCTCGCAGATGGCGCTCGACCCGGCCATCTACACGGCCGAATACATCGACACCGACGGCAATACGGGTCCGGTCGAACTGCTGGCAGTCGACGTCTTGCACGACCTGGCCGTGGTGCGCATCAACCGCAACGGCAGCGGCTTTTTCAAGGTGCCCGAGCAAAAAGTGAAACTGCGCCAGGGCCAACCCCTGTACTCGCTCGGCAATCCACTCGACCTGGGCTTTGCGATTTCGGAAGGCGCCTATAACGGCGTGCTCACGCGCAGCTTCTACGACCGCCTGATCTTCAGTGGTCCGATCAACTCGGGCATGAGCGGCGGCCCGAGCGTGACCGCCAGCGGCACAGTGGCAGGCATCAACGTCTCGCGCCGGCGCGACGGCGAATCGGTCAGCTTCCTGGTGCCGGTGAAGTATGCCCAGGAACTGCTGCGCAACGTGGCGCAGCAGGCCGCGCCGCCGACGGACTTCAATCCGCTGATCGGCAAGCAGCTGCTGGCGCACCAGGGCGGCATGGTCGACCGGTTATTGGAAGAACCACTGACGCTCAAGGGCATGGGGCCGTACCTGGTGCCGGTGCGCGAGTCGGGCCAGGTGCGCTGCTGGGGGCGTTCGAATACCCGGGGCGCATCGTATGCGGTCGACGCGATGAGTTGCGTGATGCAGTCGGCGGTGTTCGTCTCGGACGTGCAGCAGACCGGTAACGTGTCGATGACGCACCGTTATATTCGCTCGGGGACGATGGACCCGATGCGCTTTGCCACGCTGGCCAGCGGTATCTTCCAGGTCGATAACCTGGGCAGCACGGGCGACCCGCGCCTGACCAAGCCGTTCTGCACCGAGCGCTTCGTGCACACCCGCACGCTGCCGCTGCGCGCCGTGACCTGCGTGCGCGCCTACCGCAAGTTCGAGGGGCTGTACAACTTCACGCTGCTAACGGCCAGCACCGACGCCTCGCAGGCGAGCCTGCAAAGCCGGCTCGACGTGTCGGGCGTCTCGTATGAAAACGGCATGCGCGTCACGCGTGCCTACCTGGGCGCATTCGGGCGCTCGGTGCGGCGGTGAGTCGCGTCATGAGCGGTCAAATGAGCGGCCCCTGGACCATCGAGACGCTGGCCCGCAACGGCGAAGTGCTGCACCGGCACCGCGTGACCACGCTGCCGATCCGCCTGGGCCGCGCCTACGACAACGACTTCATCGTCGACGACGAGTACGCGGCGGCCCACCACGCGCTGGTCGACCTGGGCGCCGATGGCCATCTGCTGCTGCGCGACCTCGATACGCGCAACGGCATCAATCACAAGGGCCGGCGCGTCAAGGAAGTGCAACTAGGCGGTGACACGATCGTCCGCATGGGGCACACGTCACTGCGCATCCGCAGCGCGGCGCACCCGGTGCCGCCCGAGCTGGTCGACCGCACCATGCACGGCTGGGAAGGCATGCTGCCCGGCGTCGCCGGCATCGTTCTGAGCGTGCTGACCGCGCTGCTGGCGGCCTGGCTGCTCGACGTCGGCGGCGACCCCGAACGCTACGCGCTGTATCCGGCGGTGGCGGTCGGCGCCGGCCTGGCCTGGAGCGGCATGTGGGCGTTTTCCAACCGCCTGTTCGGCCGCCGCGCGCGCCTCGGCCGCCACGTGTTCATTTTCGGTTGCGGCTTGGGCGCACTGGTCGGCGTGCGGCTGCTCGCCAGCGTGGTGGCCTATGCGTGGTCGATCGAATGGCTCACCGGGTATGGCTCGCACGCGATCGTGGTGACGGTGGCGGCGATGATCTACTTCCACCTGGCGACGATCACGCCGCAGTTCCGGCGCCGGCTGCGCCTGTCCTGCGCCGGGATCGCGGTGCTGGCCTCCCTCCTGATCCTGGCCGGGAACATGCAGCGCCATGGCCGCACCGCCGACGAGCTGTACATGCCGGTGCTGCTGCCGCCCGAGCTGCGCGCCAGCCCCGACGTGCCGGTGGCCGAGTATATGGGCAGCGTGGGGGCGATGAAGCGCGAGATCGATGCCGAGCGCACAGGCGGCGCGGCGGAGTGATAACGACGCTTAGTCCAGCGCCGCCAGCAGCCGGCTGACCGTCTCGGCCGCGATCGGCTTGGTGAAGTGCTGATCGAACCCGGCCTCGCGCGAGCGCGCCTGGTCTTCTTCCGAACCCCAGCCGGTCACCGCGACGATGGTCATCTGCGCCAGTTCGGGCATGGCGCGCAGGCGCGTGGCCAGTTCGAAGCCGGTCATGCCGGGCATGCCGATGTCCAGAAACGCCACGTCCGGCACGAACTCCTGCGCCAATACCAGCGCGTCGCGGCCATTGGTCGCGGTGCGGATTTCGTGCGAGTTCAGCTGCAGCAGCAGCGACAGGCTTTCGGCGGCGTCGGTATTGTCGTCCACCACCAGGATGCGGAAGGTGCGGCGCTGCGCCGTGCGGCGGTCTTGCCGCGACGTGTCGTCACCCGCCACCGCCATGCGCGCGCCCAGCGGCAGGCGCACGGTGAAGGTGCTGCCAAGGCCGGTGCCTGCGCTCTCGGCGCTGACGCTGCCGCCATGCAGCGCCACCAGCTGGCGCACCAGCGACAGGCCGATACCGAGCCCGCCCTGCGCCAGGCCCATATTGCGGCCGACCTGGTTGAACATCTCGAAGATCGTGTCCTGGTGCTCGAGCGGGATACCCACGCCACTGTCGGTCACCGAGACCACCGCCTGCCCGCCGCCAGTGCCGCCGCTGCGCTCCTTGCGCACCGTCAGCCGGATATTGCCGCCGGGCGGCGTGTACTTGGCCGCATTGGTCAGCAGGTTGTTGATCACCTGCGCGATGCGGGTCGGGTCGATGTCGAGCAGCAGCGGCTCGCCCCACATGTCGACGTCGAGCACGTGACGCGCGCCCTGGATCATCGGCGTGCTAGTCTCGACCGCGCTGGCCACCACGCGGTTCAGGTCGACCAGCTGCTTGCGGATGTCGATCTTGCCGCTGGTGACGCGCGCGACGTCGAGCAGGTCGTCGATCAGGTGCGTCATCTGGCGCGTCTGCCGTTCGAGCATTTCGCGCACGCGCTCGATCGTCTCGGGACTGTCGGCGCGCAGGCGCATGATTTCCAGGCCGGTGCGGATCGGCGCCATCGGATTACGCAGTTCATGCGCCAGTACGGCCAGGAATTCGCTGCGGTGGCGGCTCGCCTCGGCCGACTCGTTCGCCTGGCGTTGCAGGGCCGCCTCGACGCGCTGGTGTTCGCCGGCGTCGATCTGGAATGCGGTGTGGAAGTACCCGTGCACCTTGCCGGCAGCGTCGCGCAGCGGCGAAAAAGCGGCGCTGAAACTGCGCGCGCCGGGGGCGGCAACCAGCACCACGTCGTCCAGGTAAGCCGGCGCGCCGGCCAGGGCGCCGTCGACCAGTGGCGCGAGGCGAGGCCAGGCATCGGGGAGCACATCGGGCAGAGTGCGGCCCAGCGCGGACGCGCCGCGCTCGCCCAGCAGCCGGGCGTAGGCGTCATTGAACAGCACCGGCACGCGCACCGGCGCGTCATTCGATGCCGCCCCGGTCCAGCCGACCAGCACCGGATGCCGGGCGTCGAGCATGAGCTCGATCGCCACCCGCAGCTCGGGCGGCCAGCCGGACGCGTCGCCCAGCGCGGTTGCCGCCCAATCGTGGCTGCGCACCAGCGCGCGCATGTCCACATCGTTGGAGGAAATGGAAATAGGTCGGCCCGGATCGCTCATGTCTTTATTGTCGCATGAAGTCCAATTGACAGTAGGCAATTGCGCGACGATGATGCAATTTCGCAGCAGTGGCAGCCAGCGTGCATGGCGCTTTGACAAGCGCTGGCAGATGACCGATGATCGAACGCCGCCATTCCACCCTAGTCCATGCTCTCACGCCGCAGCACGCTCGTTGCCAGCATCGCCTGGGTCCTGTTCTGGACGATGATGGTGATCGTCGCCGTCGAAGACAACCGGCGCGACGGCGGCGTCACGCCCTGGGCGCCGATCCTGTGGGAGAGCTCGTCGGCGCTGGTGGCGACCGGCCTGTTCCTGGTCCAGCGCCGCTTCAGCGCGCGGCACGACAGCCTGGTTGCCTCGCCGTGGCGCTGGTTCAGCCTGCAGGCGCTCTGGCTGCCGCTGTACTGGTTCGGCTTCACGCCGATCGTGTTCGCGCTGCGCCACGCGGTCTACGCCGTAGTCGGCGCCCGTTACGAGCACGAAGCGTGGAGCGAGGTGTTCGTCTACGAGGCGCTCAAGATCTCGCTGTTCTTCGGCCTGTTCACGACGATCGGTTTCGGCTTGCTGTCGTACCGCGAAATGATGAAGGAGCGTCTGCGCGCCGAGCAGGCCAGCGCCCTGCTGCGCGAAGCCCAGCTCGAGCGCCTGACGCGCCAGATGCAGCCGCATTTCCTGTTCAATGCGCTCAACACGATTTCATCGCTGATGCATACCGACGTGGCGCGCGCCGACGCCACCCTCGTGCGCCTGGCCGACGTGCTGCGCGCCACGCTGGCGCTGGGCGAAAAGCCGCAGGCGAGCCTGGGCGATGAGCTGCGCCTGGCCCAGGGCTACGCGGCCGTGATGCAGGAACGTTTCGACGGACGTGTGACCCTCGCCTGGGACATCGAGCCGGCCGCGCTCACCGTATTGCTGCCCGCCATCAGCCTGCAACCACTGCTCGAAAACGTGTTCAAGCATACGGTGGCGCACCGGCGCGCATCGACGGCAATCCGGATCGAGGCCAGGGTCGCCGACGGCGCCCTGCGCCTGTCGATCGAGGACGATGGCGGCGCACTGGCGCCGTCGGACACGCCGGGCATCACGGTCGTGAACCTGCGCACGCGCCTGGCCGCGCTGCATGGTGAGCGCGCGGGCCTGGCGCTTTCGGCCCTGCTGCCGGCCGGCGTGCGCGCCGAGATGCGGGTGCCATGCGCCTGTTGATCGTCGACGACGAACGGCCGGCGCGCGAGCGCCTGCGCCGCATGCTGGCGGCCGAACCGGGCATCACGTCGGTGATGGAAGCGTCCGACGGCGTCGAAGCCTTGGCGCTGGTCGCGCGCGACGCGCCCGATGCGCTGCTGCTCGATATCGAGATGCCGGAACTGTCGGGCATCGATGTCGCCGCCTCGCTGCCGGCGCCGGCGCCGCTGGTGGTGTTCGTCACGGCCTACGATGACTATGCGCTGCGCGCGTTCGATGCCGAAGCGGTCGACTATCTGCTCAAGCCGTTCGATGCGGCGCGGCTGCGGCGCGCGCTCGAGCGGCTGCGGC
>Ga0265780_10009482_pt1 | contig 11668 bp, 14 predicted proteins | sample P1T30metagenome_FD_192432 | JGI IMG/M metagenome (GOLD analysis project Ga0265780, IMG submission 192432) | Plant litter microbial communities from East Loma Ridge, Irvine, California - P1 T30 | ecosystem: Environmental > Terrestrial > Plant litter > Unclassified | place: USA: California... | reverse complement strand
GGCCCACGATGGCGCTGGCGCATTGCAGGCAATTGCGCAGGCCCGTCCGCGGGTGGTGTTGCTCGACGTCGGCCTGCCGGATATGTCGGGCTACGAGGTGGCGCGCCGTGCGCGGGACGCTGGCCTGGTGGGCGCGCATACGCTGTTGATCGCGCTCACCGGATGGAGCGATGAAGAATCGCGCGCGGCGTCAAATGCTGCCGGCATTGCGCATCACGTGAACAAGCCGGTGCAACTGAGCAGCCTGCTGGAGTTGATGCATGGCCATCTGGAGGCCGAGCCCGCCTGCGTATAAGGCCGGCGCTTGGCCCTTTGGCAGCGTCGCTGTGCGCGGCGCCGCCCGACGCTGCGCACAGCGCCGATGCCGAATGTAAAGGCGCTGTCACCGTTATCTATGGATGAGCATTGAACTGTTGAGCTGCGTTGCGGTCGAAACCTGATCCTCATCGACAGGAACCACCATGAAGGCGCCCCGGTTCGAGAAATGGTTTGCTGGCCTGACGTTACTGAATCGGCCACAGCGCATGCGCGTGCAGCACGCGCTGCATCCCGCAGCCGGGCTCGAGCAGGTGATTGCGCTCATCGACAAAGTGCGGACGGACGCACGCCGCTGTCCACGCTGCGATTGCCCCCGATGTTATCGCCACGGCCACGCCAATGGCTGGCGCTGGGCGCTCGACATGGGCCGAATTGCTACCGCGGAACAATTGTTCAACATCGCAATCAAACTCATCTATATGAAACGGTGACAGCGCCAATGTAAAAGGCGCGGTCTCGTGAGAGACCGCGCCCTGGATCGAAGTGCCGCGACCTTGCTGCGTCAACGGTCCTTGTCCTGCTGCTTGCTCCAGTCGGTTTGCATCGCATCGCTTTGCGCACCGGACTGACGGTTGCCTTCCTGCGCATTCAGATCGTCCAGCGCCGGAGTGCCACCGGAAGCGTGCTGGCCGCCGTGCTGCTGGCTTTGGCCACCATTTTGCTGCTGATTACCTTGTTGCTGACTGCCTTGTTGCTCACTACCTTGCTGCTGACTACTGCCTTGCTGACTACTGCCTTGCAGATTACCGCTCTGCTCATTTCCAATATCCAGCTGTCCATCTGCGCTTTGCGGATCAGTCGCGCGATTGACGCCAGAACCCATGTCGTCCAACTCGGGGTAGCTTGGATTTTTGTCGCTATGGCCCTTGTTTTCTCCCATGCCGGTCTCCTTGCACTGAGTATCGATGGAGACCATGGTACGCCTGCAGGCAGCCATGCCAATCGGATAAACGGTGGCTTTGTCGTAGGACGCTTCGGACAAAGCCATCAATAAACCGAGGGCTTACATGTTCGGATAGTTCGGTCCGCCGCCGCCTTCCGGCGTGACCCAGACGATGTTCTGGGTCGGGTCCTTGATGTCGCAGGTTTTGCAGTGCACACAGTTCTGGGCGTTGATCTGCAGACGGTCGCGGCCTTCATCGGTTTTCACGAACTCGTACACCCCGGCCGGACAGTAACGCTGCTCGGGACCGGCGAACTTGGCCAGATTCACGTCGACCGGCACGCTCGGGTTCTTCAGCGTCAGGTGCACCGGCTGGTCTTCGCCATGATTGGTGTTCGAGATGAACACCGACGACAACTTGTCGAACGTGAGCTTGCCGTCCGGCTTCGGGTACGCGATCGGCTTGAAGTGCGAGGCTGGTTTCAAACATTCGTGGTCGGCATGCTTGTGGTGCAGCGTCCATGGCGCCTTGCCGCGGAACACGATCTGGTCGATGCCGGTCATGATCGTGCCCAGCACCAGGCCCTTGCTCATCCATGGCTTGAAATTGCGCGCGATGTGCAGTTCTTCGTGCAGCCAGGATTGCTTGAAGGCCGCCGGGTAGGCGCTCAGTTCGTCGCCCTGGCGGCTCTCGCCCAGCGCCGCGAACGCCGCTTCGGCGGCCAGCATGCCGGTCTTGATCGCGCCATGGCTGCCCTTGATGCGGCTGGCGTTCAGGAAGCCGGCTTCGCAACCGATCAGGCAACCGCCCGGGAACACGGTCTTCGGCAGCGACTGCAGGCCGCCCGAGGCGATCGCGCGCGCGCCGTACGAGATGCGCTTGCCGCCTTCGAAGAAACCGCGGATTGCCGGGTGGGTTTTATAACGCTGAAATTCTTCGTACGGCGACAAATACGGATTCTGGTACGACAGCCCGACCACGTAACCGACCGCCACCTGGTTGTTCTCGAGGTGATACAGGAACGAGCCGCCGTAGGTGTCGTTCTCCAGCGGCCAGCCGGCGCTGTGGATCACCAGGCCCGGCTGGTGTTTGGCCGGATCGATCTCCCACAGTTCCTTGATGCCGATGCCGTAGGTCTGCGGATCGCAATCTTTCTGCAGATCGTACTTGGCCATCAGCTCACGCCCCAGGTGGCCGCGCGCGCCTTCGGCAAAGAAGGTGTACTTGGCATGCAGTTCCATGCCGAGCTGAAAGTCCGGGCCCGGCTCGCCGTCGCGCTTGACGCCCATATTCCCGGTGGCCACGCCCTTGACCGAACCATCGGCGTGGTACAGCACTTCGGCGGCCGGGAAGCCGGGGAAGATCTCGACGCCCAATGCTTCGGCCTGCTGGCCGAGCCAGCGCACCACGTTGGCCAGCGACACGATGTAGTTGCCGTGGTTGGTCAGCGCCTTGGGCACGGCGAACGAGGGCGTCGCATACGATTTGGTTTCGGTCAGGAACAAGACCCGGTCTTCGGTCACCGGGGTGTTCAGTGGCGCGCCTTTTTCTTTCCAGTCCGGGAACAATTCGTTCATCGCGCGCGGATCCATCACCGCGCCCGACAGGATGTGCGCGCCCAGTTCGCCGCCTTTTTCCAGCACGCAGACCGTCACTTCGCGGTTTTTTTCGAGCGCCAGTTGCTTGAGCCTAATCGCGGCCGACAGGCCGGCGGGGCCGCCGCCGACGACGACGACGTCATACTCCATCGCCTCGCGCGGGCCGTATTGTTCGAGAAGATTCGTGGTCTCTGTCATGGTATTTTTTTAAGTAATAAGAGGGCTGAAGAAAATTAGCACGAGTGTGCGGGTTTTCGCTGCCGAATGCAACTTTCGCGCCATTGTAAGTGCAATATCCGATGCGACGATCTAACACTCGGCATTTGTGGGATCATTATGCTTTCGCAACTGCATGGCGCAGACAGCGCCTGGGAGCCGGCCGTGGGTATTGAAGTCAATTTCGAAGGAAAGATTGCAATGGTCACCGGCGCATCGAGCGGCCTGGGCGCGCGTTTCGCCAAGGCGCTGGCCGCGGCCGGGGCGCAGGTGGTGCTGGCATCGCGCCGCACCGAACGCCTCAAGGAGCTGCGCGCCGAGATCGAGGCCGATGGCGGCGCGGCGCACGTGGTGCGTCTCGACGTGACCGACCTCAGCAGCATCAAGGCGGCGATCGCGCACGCCGAGACCGAGGCCGGGCCGATCGACATCCTGATCAACAACTCGGGCGTGTCGACCACCCAGCGCCTGCTTGACGTGGGCGAAGACGACTACAACTACATCATGGACACCAATCTGCGCGGCGCCTTCTTCATGGCCCAGCAGACCGCCAAACGCATGGTGGCGCGCGCCAAGGGCGATCCGCGCAAGCAGCATCGCATCGTCAATATCGCCTCGGTGGCAGGCCTGCGCGTGCTGCCCCAGATCGGGGTCTACTGCATGAGCAAGGCCGGTGTGGTGCAGATGACCAAGGCGATGGCGGTGGAGTGGGGCAAGTATGGCATCAACGTCAATGCCATCTGCCCCGGCTATATTGCGACCGACTCGAACGAAGACTACTTCGAGACCGAGCCGGGCCGCAGACTGATCGAGATGCTGCCGCGCAAACGTCCGGGCAAGCCGGAAGATCTCGACGGGTTGCTCCTGCTGCTGGCGGCAGAAGAATCCCATTTCATCAACGGCGCCATCATCACCGCCGACGACGGCATGACGGCGCAATAATTCAAGAAACAGAGACACGTAATGAGCAGCGAGCAGTCCGTAGCAAATGCAGTACCGCAGTTGGTTCATACCATGCGCATGCCGATCCGCTGGGGCGACATGGACGCGATGGGGCATGTCAACAACACCAATTATTTCCGCTACATCGAATCGGCCCGCATTGCCTGGCTCGAGCAGGTTGGCGGCCTGGCCAACCCGGCCGGCGAAGGTCCCGTGATCGTCAGTGCATCAATGAATTTCATGAAGCAGCTGACCTATCCGGCCGACATCGAGGTGCGTACCTTCGTGGCGCCGCCGGGCCGCTCGAGCGTCGAGGTGTCGCACCAGATCCGCCTGGTCGGCGCCGATGGCGAAGCCGGCGAGGTGCACGCCGAAGGCACGGCCAAGGTGGTGTGGGTTGACTTCAAGATCGGCAAATCGGCACCGTTGCCAGCGTCGCTGCGGGCGGCCTTGCCGGCGCAATGACGGCTGCGGCGCGGCGCACGATCCGCTTCGACCGTGAGCGTTTGTCGATCGGCGACGTGGTCGCGATCGCACGCGCTGACGCCGATCCGGTACTGTCGAGCGACCCGGCGTTTCGCGCGGCTATTTCGCGCGGCGCCGATTTTCTCGACCGCTTGCTGCGCGAAGACGGCGTCATCTATGGCGTGACGACTGGCTACGGCGACTCGTGCACCGTTGCCGTGCCCGCCGCGCTGGTTTCCGAACTGCCGCGCCAGCTGTACACCTATCATGGCTGCGGCCTGGGCGCGTATCTCACGCCCGAGCAGACGCGTGCGGTCATGGCGGCGCGCCTGGCCTCGCTATGCAAGGGCTATTCGGGTGTCAGCATGGCGCTGCTGGAGCAGATCGTGCGTCTGTTCGAGGCCGGCCTGCTGCCGGTGATTCCGTCCGAAGGCTCGGTCGGCGCCAGCGGCGACCTGACGCCGCTGTCGTACCTGGCGGCGGTGCTGTGCGGTGAGCGTGAGGTGTGGCGCGCCGGCGCGCAGCTCGCGGCCGCCGAAGCGCTGGCCGCAGCCGGCATTGCGCCTTTGCGCCTGCTCCCCAAGGAAGGGCTGGCGATCATGAACGGCACCGCCGTCATGACCGGGCTGGCCTGCCTGGCCTGGGACCGCGCCGAGTACCTGACGCGGCTGGCCACGCGCATCACCGCGCTGGCCTCGTTCGCGCTGGACGGCAACGCCCACCATTTCGACGCAACGCTGTTTTCAGTCAAGCCGCATGCCGGCATGCAGGGCGTGGCGGCCTGGCTGCGCCATGACCTGGGCAGCATCGATCCGCCGGAGCGCAATGGCCAGCGCCTGCAAGACCGTTATTCGATCCGCTGCGCGCCGCATGTGATCGGCGTGCTGGCCGATGCGCTGCCATTCTTCCGCAGCGCGATCGAAAACGAACTCAATAGCGCCAACGACAATCCGATCATCGACCCCGACGGCGAGCGGGTGCTGCACGGCGGCCATTTTTATGGCGGGCATATCGGGTTCGCCATGGACAGCATGAAGAACGCGGTCGCCAACCTGGCCGACCTGCTCGACCGCCAGCTGGCGCTGCTGGTCGACGTCCGCTACAGCGCCGGGCTGCCGCCCAATCTGTCCGGCATGCAAGGCGAGCGCGCCGCGATCAGTCATGGGCTCAAGGCGCTGCAGATCAGCGTCTCGGCCTGGACTGCCGAAGCACTGAAACTGACCATGCCGGCCTCGGTGTTTTCACGTTCGACCGAATGTCATAACCAGGACAAGGTGAGCATGGGCACGATCGCCGCCCGCGACTGCCTGCGCGTGCTCGAGCTGACCGAACAGGTGGCGGCGGCGCTCCTGATTGCGGTGCGCCAGGGTGCGTGGCTGCGTTGCCGGATCAACCCGCAGCGCGCACCGGGGCCGGCGCTGACAGACATGCTGACGCAGCTCGCCGACGATATCGCGCCCGTGATCGACGACCGCCGCCTCGACCATGACCTGCAGCGTTTGCTGGAGCGCATCCGCAGCCAGACATGGTGTTTGTACGCTTGAATAAGACACGACCGCCATACATCGTTTGCAACACAATCTATTTCTGAGATTTCACGAATGTTGTGTTTTGCGCATGGGTGAGATTGGGTGAGAATTGACGCAAGGAAAGTCGGTATATTCCCGTTCGGCTCGATAACGCGGCGCAAGCACGGTATCGCGGACCGCACAATAAGTGATAAACACTAGGGAATATATGAAAGAACTTTCTCGCCGCATCTCGACGGGAGCATGCCTCGGCATGTTGGCCTTGATCGCGGGATGCGCAACTCAGGCGCCACCCACCCAGCTTCGGGAGTCGCCGCACTCAAACGCCGAGCAAAAACGCGCCCAGCAGGAAATTGCCATGGCTGCGCCGACTCGTCCGATGCTCAAGCGCAAGATCGCGCTTGGCCGCATCACGAACGAAACCAGTTATGGCAAATCGTTGCTGCGCGACAATGCAGGTGATCCGGTCGGCAAGCAGGTTGCCGATATGCTCAGCAAGGCGCTGACCGAGTCGGGCGCGTACGTCGTTCTCGAACGCACTGACTTCTCGAAGCTCGAGGAGGAAGCGGCGCGCACCGGCGTCAAACAGAATCTGGTCGGTGTCGACGCCCTGATCATGGGCTCGTTGACCGAGTTCGGCCGCAAGACGGTCGGTGAGCGTGGTTTTGTATCCGACACCAAGAAACAGGTGGCATTCGCCAAGATGGACGTGCGCCTGGTCGATGTCAGCACCGGACAGAGCTTCTTCGCCACTTCCGGTGCAGGCGAGTCGTCCACCGAAACCGGTTCGACTTTCGGCTTCGGTTCGCGCGCCTCATATGACGGCACGCTCAATGATTCGTCGATTCGCCAGGCGATTTCGGAAGTCGTCAACCGTCTAACGACCGAGTTGAGCAACCGCCCGTGGCAAACCGCTATCCTGGCCGCTGAAGATCAGCGCTACTTCATCGCAGGCGGCAAGTCGCAAGGCCTGCGTGCGGGCATGGTGTTCTCGATCCAGACGACTGGTGAAAAGGTCAAATCGCCGCAGACCGGTTTCGAGATTACGTTGCCGGGCAAGGAAATTGCTCAACTGCGCATCGATTCCCTGTTCGGTGATACCGAAGTGAGCGAAGGCGCAGTTGGCAGCCTGATCAGTGGCTCGCTGCAGGGCTACAAATTCGACAAACTTACCGTGCGCGCCAGGGAGGCCATGTGATGACTCGCCACATTCGTTGCGGACTGTTCGCAGTCCTTCTGGCCGGCGCCGCACTGAGCGGCTGCGTACAGATGCCAACCGAAAAACAGTCCGTCGTGGACCAGCGTCCACAAGTTTCGTTCCAGATCGCCAGCGAAGCGCAGGGCGCTGCGCGCGTACTGGTCGACGGCCTCGACATGGGTGCGGCAGGCGGATTTGCTGCCGGCACATCGGCGCTGCGGGTCCTGCCCGGTACCCACGTGGTCGAGGTGCGCCTGGGCAGCCAGGTGCTGCTGAGCGAACGTGTCTATCTGGCCGATGGCGTCGCGCGTTCGTTCCGCCTGAATCAAGGAAATTTATGAAACCGATGTTTCGAACGATGCTGGCGGCCGCTGCGCTGCTGGCCATGACCGGCTGTGCGTCGCAGCAAGGCATGTATGACTGGGGTGGCTACAGCGGCTTGCTGTACCAGAATTATAAAAAGCCGGAGACGGTGGCCGCCAACATGGTGAAGCTGCAAGAACATGTCGCCGTGATGGAGCAACGCAAGGCCAAAGTGGCGCCAGGCCTGTACGCCGATCTCGGCACCATGTACCTGCAAGCGGGTGACCGCGATCGCGCAGTCGACAACTACCGCAAGGAACGTGCCGCGTGGCCGGAAAGCGCAGGTCTGATGGATTCGATGATCAAGAGCCTGGCCGGCAAGCCGGCCGTGGAGGCAAAATCATGAAAGTCTTCCTTGCCGTGTTCCTGGCCTTGCTGGTAACTGGATGCGCCGCGCCTGTCACCAAAAGCGACTTCAGCGCTTTCCAGGCGGCCAAGCCGCGCTCGATCCTGGTGGTGCCGGCGGTGAACAAGTCGCTCGATGTCGACGCGCCCAATTATCTACTGACGACCCTGAGCGTGCCGTTGGCCGAAAAAGGCTTCTATGTGTTCCCGGTGCATACCACGCGCACGGTGCTGGAGCAGGAAGGTTTATATGAGGGCGACGCCATTCACCAGCAGCCGCCCCAGGCGCTGGCAAGCCTGTTCGGCGCCGACGCGGTGCTGTACGTGACGATCAACCGCTGGGATGCCCAGTATGCGTTGATCACCACGACCGTTACCGTCAATTTCGACTACCGCCTGGTGGCCAAGGACGGCACCGAATTGTGGAAGGCGAACAAGCAGATGCAATATGCGCCGCAGACGCAAAATACCGGACACCCGCTCGGTAATCTGATCGCGGCGGCGGTATCGGCCGCACTCACGCGCGCCGATCCGAACTATCTGCCGCTGGCCGTCATGGCCAACGACCAGGTGTTCAATATCGGACCGACGGCGATCCCTGTTGGTCCATACCGCGTCGTAAACTGATCGCGAGTTCCCTCTCAGGCGCGGCCTTTGCGGCCGCGCCGTCTTCCCTTGCGGCGCTGGGAAGGTCTTGATTCGCGACTCAGGCCGGCACCGCCGACAGCACATCCCAATGAAACTGCTGCATGGTCGGCCCCGGAATCGGACATCCCATCGAGGCGTCGCCCGGGTCGACCATGTGCAAATTGCCGCGTGGATTCGGCGCCAGGGTCAGGGTTCGGCGCGTGTCGCGCACTACCCGACCTTCGTACAGCCACCAATGATCGATCGTGATCGCAAGCGTCGTGCTGGGGTGGGTGTTGCGGTAGTAGAGCTGGCGCGAGTCGTGCGGGCCGCACACGGCGCCGCGGATGGGCTTGATGTACTCGAGATACGACACGTCGACTGCATTCATCTCAGTCATGGCTTTCTCCTGGGATAGCGTTGAACGATCGCCGCGAGCGGCCCGGATTGGCAAAGCAGGGCGCCGGTTGGCCAAACACAGCCATTGGGCAGCGACGATGGTTGCACAAGATCGCACGCGTCTCAATGTGTAGCGGATGAAATGACGTCAACCGTTGCAGCCCGATCGGTTTGCCAACCGCCGCTGCGCCACGCATGCGGCGCCGCGCGATCAGCGATTCCCAACCAGCTTGTTGACCAGCTCCGACGACGTCGACGCCGAGAATTTGCGCATCAGGCTGGCGCGGTGCATTTCCACCGTGCGCGGGCTCAGGCCAGCATCGCGGGCGATCACCTTGCTGGTCTTGCCCTCTACCAGCAAGGCGGCGATCTCGCGTTCGCGCGGCGTCAGCTCGGCCGTCACCGGGCGCTTCTCGCTCACGTCCTCGAACGTCCAGACGCCGGCCCCGAGTGGCTGCAGCGGGTCGAGTGCGCGCCCGGTGACGTGGCACCAGAACAGCTCGCCGTTGGCGCGGCGCATGATGCGCTCGTCCGAGTAGCGTCCTTTGGCATTCATGATCGGGATGATGCGGTCGCCCGTGCGCAGGAATTCATCCATCGTCGGGTACAGCACGCTGAACGACTGGCCCTGCAGGCGCGCCGGCGGGTGGCCGAACATGGCGCCCAGGGCGCCGTTGCAGGTCTGGATGATGCGGTCGCGCGAGACGCACATGCCCACCGGCGCCTGCTGGAAGATCATCTCGTAATCGATGACGGTGGTGGCGGGCGCTGAGTTCATCTGGGGCGGGTCGACAGCGAAGTTCATGGGTGGTGCATCAAGGGCCGTGGCCGTAGTTCTACGGTATTGTGCTTGTGTTGTGCGTATTCTATGCTGAGACTCTACTGAGCAGGTCAGAACAGTTAGCGGCTTAACTATAAAAGGGACGGGTATGAATAAAGTGTATCCAGATGCACAATCGGCGCTGGCCGGCATCGTGCAGGACGGGCAGACGATTGCGGTGGGCGGCTTCGGCCTGTGCGGCATTCCAGAGGCGCTGATCGCCGCCTTGCGCGATTCGGGCGTGAAGAACCTGACCGCGATTTCCAACAACGCGGGGGTGGACGGCTTTGGCCTGGGCCAGCTGCTCGAAACGCGCCAGATCAAGAAGATGATCGCTTCCTATGTGGGCGAAAACAAAGAGTTCGCGCGCCAGTTCCTGGCCGGCGAACTCGAACTCGAATTCACGCCGCAGGGCACGCTGGCCGAAAAGCTGCGCGCCGGCGGCGCCGGCATTCCCGCCTTTTTCACCAAGACCGGCTACGGCACCATCGTTGCCGAAGGCAAGGAAACGCGTGAATTCAACGGCGAGCATTACGTGATGGAGCACGCCTTGATGCCCGACGTTTCGCTGGTCAAGGCGTATATGGCCGACCGCGCCGGCAACCTGGTGTTTCGCAAGACTGCGCGCAACTTCAATCCGAACGTGGCCACGGCCGGCAAGGTCTGCATCGTCGAAGTCGAGAAACTGGTCGAGATCGGCGAGATCGATCCCGACCATGTGCACACGGCCAGTATCTTCGTGCACCGCATCGTGCATAACCCGACGCCCGAGAAACGCATCGAGCAGCGCACGGTGCGCGCCGCCGGCAACTAAGACCACAAACGGAGACACAACATGGCATGGACTCGTGATGAAATGGCCGCGCGCGCGGCTAGAGAACTGCAGGACGGTTTCTATGTGAACCTGGGAATCGGCCTGCCGACCCTGGTGGCGAACTACGTCCCCAACGATATGGAAGTGTTTTTGCAGTCCGAGAACGGCTTGCTGGGCATCGGCCCGTTCCCCACCGACGATGCGGTCGACGCCGACCTGATCAACGCCGGCAAGCAGACCGTGACGGCGCTGCCGGGCGCGGCTTATTTCAGTTCGGCCGATTCGTTCGGCATGATCCGCGGCGGCAAGATCAACCTGGCGATCCTGGGCGCGATGCAGGTGTCGGCGCAGGGCGACCTGGCCAACTGGATGATCCCTGGCAAGATGGTCAAGGGCATGGGCGGCGCGATGGACCTGGTTGCCGGCGTCAAGCGCGTGGTGGTGGTGATGGAACATGTCGCCACTGCCAAGGATGGCTCGACCAGCCACAAGATCCTCCAGAAATGCGACCTGCCGCTGACCGGCGTCGGCGTGGTCGACCGCATCATCACCGATCTCGGCGTGATCGACATCACCGAAGGCGGCCTCAAGCTGGTGGAACTGGCGCCGGGCGTGACGCGTGAAGCGGTTATCGCGGCCACCGGCTGCGAGCTCGATACGTCGGCGCTGTAAGCCGAACGCGGGCAAGAAAAGGCGCTGGAACTTCCAGCGCCTTTTTTACGTCTATGAACCGGTTCAGGTTTTCCAGACGTATTGCACTTCGGTCCAGCGCTCGACCGGGGCACCATTGACCGTGGCCGGCCTGAAGCTGCATTTCGAGAGCGCGCTGCGCGCGGCGTCGTCGAGCGAATTGTCGCCGCTCGACTTGCGCAGGGTTGTTTCGCGCACGCTGCCGTTGGCGCCGACCAGGAAACCAAGTGTGACCGTTCCTTCCATCTTGCGCCGCAGCGCTTCGGCTGGATAGTGCGGCCTGCTGCACGACTTGAAGTCGGCGACGGCGGCAGTTTCCAGCACGTCGGCCTTGACTGTCACGCCGGGCGCCGTGATCGCCGCTGCCTGCTCGGGCGTGGCCTGAGCTTGTTGCGCGCAGCCGGCCAGGGCGGCCAGGGCGAAGCCGATGACCGGCAGCGCGGCTTTCCAGCTCAGCGTT
>Ga0265780_10009479_pt1 | contig 11669 bp, 6 predicted proteins | sample P1T30metagenome_FD_192432 | JGI IMG/M metagenome (GOLD analysis project Ga0265780, IMG submission 192432) | Plant litter microbial communities from East Loma Ridge, Irvine, California - P1 T30 | ecosystem: Environmental > Terrestrial > Plant litter > Unclassified | place: USA: California... | reverse complement strand
ACGATGCCATTGCTGCGCACCAGGGAAATCGAGGCGTCGGTGCCGAGGTCGATGCTGTCGTAAAAGCGCGAGAAATAGCTCGGCGCCACGCCGGCGACGATGACGCCGACCACCTTGCCGTCGTCGCCCAGGATGGGGCGCGAGAACTGCACCGACCAGAGTCCGGTGACGCGGCCCTTGCGCGGCTGGCCGATGGCGAGCTGGTCGCGTTTGCCATCGAGCGCGGCGCGCACGTACTCGCGGTCGCTCAGGTCGACCGGCCCGCTCAGCTTGCCGGCGCTGGAAAACACCGCCCGGCCGCGCGCGTCGGTGACGATCACGTTCACCAGCAGCTGGCCTTGCAGATGTGTATTGAGCTCGGCCACGATGGCGCCGAACTGGGCCGGATTACGCAGCCAGCTCAGGCGCAATTGGCTGAGCGACAAATCGATCGAGGTGATCGTCGAGCGCACTTCCTCGGCAAAGGCGTGCGACAGGTTCTGCACGTTGCGCGTGCTTTCCTCGTGCGCGGTATTGCGCAGCTCGACATGGGCGCGGTAGACCAGCAGCCAGGTCAGCGGCAGCGCCACGGCCAGGAACACGGCGAGACGCAGCAGCACGCGGCCATGGAAATAGGCACGCGCGGCGCGGACGAAACGCAGCGAGGTATCGATCTGGTGGGGCATGGCCGGGTACGACCCGGCGAACGTGGAGCCGGTCAGGACAGTTGACGAAAAATCACATGCAAATTTTATAGCTGAAGTATCTCAGCGGCAAGGAAAACAAGCGGTTTCGTTGTTTCACGCGCCGAAAGTATGTGGATTGGGTGAAATTTTCTTTCAAACTGCCGCATTTGACGAAATATTATTTCATCGCTGCCGGGTCATGCATAATGCGTCCATACCCTTTGCGACCCTATGAAACTGCTCTTCAATATCATCGGCGTGCTGGCCGTGCTGCTCGGCATCCTGGGCCTGTTCCTGCCGCTGCTTCCGACCACGCCCTTCCTGCTGCTGGCCTCGGCCTGCTTCGCGCGCGGCTCCGACCGCCTGCACGGCTGGCTGCTGAACCACCGCGTGTTCGGCGTCTACCTGCGCAACTTCGAGGCCGGCAACGGCATTCCGCTGCGCGCCAAGATCGTCGCCTCGGTCATGATGTGGAGCTCGCTGCTGGTGGCCATGCTGCGCTTCGAGCACCTCGGCCTGCGCGTGGCGCTGGTGCTGATCGGCGCCAGCGTCAGCCTGTATCTGTGGCGCTACCTGCCGACCCTGCGCACCAGCCGCTGAACCGGCCTCAGGCGTCGTTGTCGGCAATCGACTGCGCCACGCCCTCCTCGACATCCCTCAGGAAACCCGCGCCGGCGCCGGACAGCGCCAGGCTCGGCGCCGCCAGCTCCAGCAAGCAGGCCAACATCGGCTGGAACCAGGCGGTATCGCTGCCAAGATCGGGATGGGCGTGGGTATCGCTCAGATAGAGAATGGCGCGCGTTACCATGTTCGGGTCGCGCCCGAGCTGCTGCACGTAGTCGGCGTGCCGGGCCGCATCCTGCATCAGGCGGCTGGTGACGGTGTCGAGGATGTCGTGCGACACGCTGTTGTGGCGCGCCAGCAGGATGCGCGCGAGTAGCGCGCAAGCCTCGTCGAGTTCATTATTCCGCAGATGCATGGTTCCTTTCGCTATCGTGACGCGCGGCACAGGCCTGCCGCGCTGCTCGCTTTGTCCGATAATCGTAAGCGATATCCACGAACAGCGAAAAACAATGGAATTCCAGTTCCTCGGCACCTCGGCCGGCACCCCGACGCGGGCCCGCAACGTCACCGGCCTGGCCCTGCGCCCCGGGGCCAAGACCTGGTACCTGGTCGATTGCGGCGAAGGCACCCAGCACCGCATCCTGCGCACCCCGTACTCGCTGATGAGCCTGGGGGCGATCTTCATCACCCACATCCACGGCGACCACTGCTACGGCCTGCCCGGCCTGCTGGCCAGCGCCGGTTTGCTGAACCGCACGGCGCCGCTGCTGATCGCCGGCCCGCCTTCGGTGCGGCGCTTCGTGGACGCCGTGCGCGAGACCACCGAGCTGGCCTTGCCATACACCATCGACTTCATCGACGTCGAGGAAGCGATGGACATCGACGCCCTGCCCGACCTGGCCGTGCGCACGACGGCACTGTCGCACCGGGTGCCGACCTTTGCCTACAGCTTCACTGAAAAGCAGGTCGAGCGCCGCCTCGACATCGACAAGCTGCGCCGCGACGGCATTCCCTCCGGCCCCGGCTGGGGCCAGCTGCAGGACGGCGCAGACATCGTGCTGCCCGACGGCATATTGGTGCGCAGCGCCGACTACGTCCAGCAGCCAAGGAAGCCGCGCAAGCTCATCGTCGCCGGCGACAACGACACGCCGTCGCTGCTGGCGGATGCGGCAGCCGGCGCCGACGTGCTGGTGCACGAAGCCACCTATACCCAGGCGATCCTGGACAAGGTGGGCCCGGCGCCGATGCACAGCTCGGCAAGAATGGTGGCCGACTTCGCACGCGCGGTGCAGTTGCCGAACCTGGTGCTGACCCACTTCAGCCCGCGCTACCACGAACTGGGCGAGATCGAGCAGGAGGCGCGCGCGGCCTATGGCGGCAACTTGTTCCTAGCGCGCGACCTGGAGCGTTATGCGCTCGACCGGCATGGCGCGCTGGCGCCGGTGCCCGCGCCGGTGCCTGCTACGCCGGTGACGGCCGCGCCCCCAGCGCCTTAATTCCTGGCCAGCTGCAGCCGGGTCGACGGCGCGACGAACGTACGCAAGTGCGCGCGGCTGCGTCCTTCCATCGCATGGCGCAATTGCTCGGCGCTGACTGGCGGGCTGTAGAAAAAGCCCTGGAACTGGTCGCAGTCGTGCTCGCGCAGGAATGTCAATTGCTCCTCGGTTTCCACGCCCTCGGCAATCACCTTCAATTGCATCGTGTGCGCCAGCGCGATCACGGCGCAGACGATCGCCGCGTCGTCGGCATCGGTGGTCAGGTCGCGCACAAACGAGCGGTCGATCTTCAGCGCGTGGATCGGGAAACGCTTCAGGTAGCTCAGGCTGGAGTGGCCCGTGCCGAAATCGTCGATCGACAAGCTCACGCCCATCTCCTTCAGTTCGTGCAGGGTGGCGGTGGCGCCGGCCGGGTCGGCCATGACCACGCTTTCCGTGATTTCCAGTTCCAGCAAGGCGGCGTCGCAACCGGTTTCGGCCAGGATCTGGCCGACCAGCTGCACCAGGTTTTGCTGGTGGAACTGACGCGCAGACAAATTCACCGCGACCGTCATCGGCGGCAAGCCCGCCTCGCACCAGGCCACCAGCTGCTCGCAGGCGGCGCGCAGCACCCAGGCGCCGATCTCGACGATGAGCCCGGTTTCCTCGGCAATCGGAATGAACTCGGCCGGCGCCACGGTTTCCCCGCCCGGCGGACACCAGCGCAAGAGCGCCTCGACGCCAACCTGCTCGCCCGTGGCCAGGTCGATCTGCGGCTGGTAATGCAGCACGAACTCGTGGCGTTCGAGCGCACGGCGCAGGCCGCTTTCCATGCGCAGGCGATCCAGCGTGCGCGCGTTCATCTCTTCCGTATAAAACTGGAAATTGCCCCGGCCCAGTTCCTTGGCGCGGTACATGGCGGCATCGGCATTCTTCAAGAGCGCATTGCTGTCGACGCCGTCGCGCGGGTAGATGCTGATGCCGATGCTGCCCACCGGAGAAAACTCGTGGCCGAGCACGTTCATCGGCAGCAGCAACGCTTCCAGCAATTTTGCCGAGAGGACGGCGGCGGCGCTGCCGTCCAGGATGTCCGGCATCAGCACCACGAACTCGTCGCCGCCGAGCCGCGCCACGGTGTCGCCCTCGCGCACGATGCCGGCCAGGCGCCGCCCCGCTTCGACGATCACATGGTCCCCCGCTTCGTGGCCGAGGCTGTCGTTGATCGTTTTAAACCGGTCGAGGTCGATGAACAGGATGGCCACCTGGTGCTGCGCGCGGTGCGCCAGCGCCAGCGCCTGGTCGAGGCGGTCCATCAGCAGGCTGCGATTCGCCAGGCCCGTCAGCACGTCGTGGCTGGCCATGTGGCGCAGCTCGTGCTCGTACTGCTTGCGGCGGGAAATGTCCTCGACCACGATCATGAGATTCACCTCGGCATCGCTTGCCACCATGCGCGATACCGCCACGTTCACCCACACCGGCTCGCCATCCTTGCGCACGTAGCGCTTTTCGATGGCATAGCTCGGGATTTCGCCTGCGAGTAACAGCCGCAGTGAGGCTTCGCTGGCCAGCATCTCGGACTCCAGCGACATCTCGCGGAAACTCATGGTCTTCAATTCTTCCTCGCTGTAGCCGGCGATGTCCTGGAACTTGCGGTTGGCGCGCAGCCAGCGCCCGTCGCGCGCGGCCTGGGCCAGGCCGACGGCGGCGTGATCAAAGGCGATGCGGAAACGTTCCTCGCTGTCGCGCAGCGCCGCCTTGGCGCGCATCGGCACCGTCAAGTCCTCGGCAATCAGCAGCAGCAGGTTCTCGCCGTCGAGCCAGGCGCGCGACAGGGCGCAGCGCAGGTAACGCGGCTCGGTGGACGGCAGCCCGGCCGGCAGGGTCAGCATCAGCTCTTCACAATGCTCGGGCACGCGCAGGGCGACGTCGATGCGTTCGCACAGCTCGGGCAGGTGCAGGAAGGCGGCGAAGTCGATGTCCTGGGCCGACGCTGACGCCGGCGTAGCCACGCCCAGCATCGCGCACATCGCCGGATTAACGGTGCGCACCTGGCGCGCGGTATCGATCACCATCACGCCCGACGGCAAGCTGCTGATCACTTGTTCGGCGTAATTCTTGAGGCCCGAGAGTTCGATGCGGCCGGCCTGCTCGTAGGTGTCCAAGGCCAGGCTCATGTCGAGGCACATCAGTTTCAGCAGTGCGTCGTAGGTCGGCTGGTAGCGTTCGGGCGTGGCGGCCAGGGCGGTGCGCAGGATCGGCGCCAGTTCCGCCAGGTACTTGCGGTAGGCGCCGATGTACCAGCGGATTTCCAGGCCGACGTGCTGGTGCACCAGGCCGACACGGACGCGGTTGCGTTCGTAGGTTTCGTCGTAGTTGCCGGCGGTCAGGCTGTCGAAATACATGGCCTGCAGGTGCTTGAGGCGGGCAAAGGCGTGGCGGTCGTCCAGTAACTGGCGCAGGCGCGGGAAGCGCAGCAGGTGTTCGTAGAAAGCGAGCACGACGCCGGACTGGTGCGCCTTCAGGTAGGGATGGACGTCGCGCAGCAGCTGGGCATCGCGGTCGTCGAATTCGAGGTAGGCGCGGTATTGGGCGGACGTGGCGGGGTCCGGCGCCATGAGGTCGGTCATGGCGTCGATGTCGAACTGTTTTCTGGTCATCGGTGGTGGCGTCGGCAGGACGCGGCTTCTTGTGTACATTCGTTGAGCGAACACAAGGATGACGTAGATAAACGGATTAGTTCTTGAGGCAGATCAAAATATTGCCGATAGGCACGTAGGGTGGACGGGTTTCCCGTCCACGCGTTCAACCACATCTTGCGTTTCTACAGCGCCAACTGTGTTGAACGCGTGGACGGCATAGCCGCCTTGCGCGGCCCGGTCCACCCTACCCCTACACCGATATCCGCCACGGCGCTGTCGAGTCGTAATCGCTCTTCTCCGAGTTAAGCGAAATGTGGATGTGCCTGGTATGCGGATTCGACCCGCTGTAGCTGCGCCACACCCAGGGCGCGGTGCCGTCGTGCGCATACGAACTCATGATGCGCCGGTTCCAGATCACGTATTTCACCCGTCCATCCCGCCCCGACTGCAACGACTGCGCCAGCGTTTCGGCGCTGCATCCGCCCGCCGTGTCGTGGGTGATGTCGATGGCCGACACCACGCCGGTGCTGCCATCCTCGATCCAGGGATTGTGGTCCGAGTCGCGTGTGCGGTGCGCGGCGTCGCCGATGGTGCCGTCGCTCGCCTTGTTGCGGTTCGGCGCCTGGCGGTTGACCTCTTCGCGCAAGGCCGTGATCGCCCGCGCCAGCCGCCACGGACGGGCCGAATCGATGTAGGAAGACGACAGCGGTGCCAATTCGGAACCTACCCCCGCCGCACCCGTCCCCGGCGCCATTTCGCCGGCATCGTCGCCGATATTCGGCGTGCGCACCTCTTCCTGCACGCCCGGCGCCACGCCCTCGCTTGGCGAGCGCAAGGCCTTGCGCAGCGCACCACCGAACAGCCCGGACACGGAAGCAAACCCGGCATCGGTTGGATGCAGCTCGTCGGCCCAGCGCGCTCCCACCGTGCCGCGCACATCCACATGCCAGGCATTGCGGAACAGCCCGGTCGGATAGCTGGCCCCGCACAGGCGCTGCAAGACCAGGTTCAGGCGGTCGATCAGCTCGTGCACGATGGCGCGCTGCAAGGCCGGGTCTTCGATGCCGAGTTCCTCGCGCATTGGCCGCCCCAGCCATTTGTCGACCGCCGCCCAGCTCGGGTTGCGCGTTTCGCCCGGCCCGCCGCCCGGCAGCGCGTAATCGTAGCCATGGCAGACCACCGGCAAGTCCGGAAACTCGCGCGCCACGTTGTCGAGCACGCGGCGGTAGCAATCCTCGACAAAGCGCAGCTTCTGCTCCACCGCCGGCGTATCGAGATACCAGCTCACCGGCTGCCCGGCCTGGAAGCGCTTGACGATCTGCGTCACCACCGACTTGCCGCGCCCATCCTCGCCGACGATGTCGTTGCCGCCGCCCGAAAAGAGGAAGGCCTTCACGTTGCCGGCGTTGCGGCGCAGCGCCTGCATGTACTCGGCGGAATCGAAGACCATGTTCTGCAGCGTGTCGCCGGCGGAATCCACGCTCCACACGTTGTAGTCGCTGTTCAGCTGGTCGATCACGTCGGACAACAGCACCGGGAACTGGAACCAGGAATCGCCCTCGGACACCAGCACCGGCTTGCGGTCGCCGGTGGCCATCCTCGCCTGGAAAGCCGCCTGGCGCCGCATGCGGCTCAGGCCATTTGCCCAGGACATCGCCATCGCGCCCTCGACGATGTCGCGCGGCTGGGCGATGTCGACCAGTTCCGGGTTCGGGATAATGCCCGGCGCGAACGGTTTCGCCAGCGCCGGATCGCCCACGAAATACGGACGCAGCTCGGCTTCGTCGACGGCAGGGTCGCGCATCATGTCCGTCAATTCCTGCATCGACACACGGCCGCGCGCCCTGGCCGCCGGCTTGATCCTTGCCATGGCGCGTTCATCGGGCGTGGCGATGCCGACTTGCGGCACGCCTTGCACGTCGACCGTGATGCGCAGGTTGATCGGGATCTGCAGTGCGCCGGTTTCGCCCGTGGCCGACTGGGTCATCGAGACGGCCGGGCGCGTGGATTGCTGTCCTTGCGAGGTTTCGAACATCCGTCCCGACGACTGCCGGCCATCGGCGAAGATCCAGGCCGGCTGCCAGAGGTCGGTGACGCCGATGCGGCCGTCGAACTGCACGCCGGCATCGAGCACGCGGGCATCGCGCGCCAGCTCGTAGCTCGGCACGGCGTAATTCGCCTTCAGGTATTCGCCGGCGAAATGCAGGCCGATTACGTGACCGGTGGACACGTCGATCACCGACGAGCCCGAGCTGCCGCCCAGGGTCGAGCTGTCGTGCACCATGGCCTGCACTTCGTTCTCGAAGCTGCGCACCCGCGTGCGGCGCCGGATCTTGCCCGGCTGCAGGCGCTTGACGTTGTAGACGCCGCCAAAGATCCGGTCCTGCAAGGCCAGGTCGTTGCGGTCGTCGCGCGCCGGATAGCCGACCGCTACCATGTCGCGGTTGAGCAGGTCTTCGGGCGCGCGCACCGACAGCGTCAAGGGCTGGGCCGAGGCCGGCAAGCCGCTCACCTGCAGCAAGGCCATGTCCCAGTAGGGATGGATCATCAGCACGCGTTCGACGGTGATGTAATTGGCCTGGGCCGGATCACTGTCCACCTGGCATTCGAAGTCGACCAGGGCATCGCCCGGCCGGTAGATCAATTGCTCGACGCCCAAGCCCTCGGCAAACAGGCGCGCCACGTGGCGGTTGGTCATCAAGAGTTGCGGGCCGACCAGGAAGCCGGTGCCGCCATACGGCACGGTGTACATGTAGGGCAGCTCGATGCGGCCGACCGAGCCCAGCAGCGGATCGATGCGGTTGCGCATTTCCTTGGTGTCGAGCTCACCCCAAACGCCGCCCAGGTGGTCGTAGGTGCCGGCGCGCACGAACACGGCCGGCCGGTCATGGGCCAGCACGATCGCCTCGACGCCGAACAGCTCGGCCGGGCTGACCTGGTCGTCGCGCTGCTCTTTCAGCTTGCGGATGCCCTCGAGCGCGTCGTTGTAGCCGAACTGCAGCGCGGCGCTGGGGCGATGGTCGCCGGGGGCGGCGTCGAAGGGCTGGAGTTGGCCGGTCCAGTCGGACGGCGGGATCGGTAGTGAGTCGAGGTCGTCGCCGGGCGACAACTGGCGCAGCATCGCGCGCACCCGGCTGACCCTTTCCGTGTGATTCAGCATGATTCCCTCCTGCATGGTTGCTGGTGCAAACAACAGAGGGGCCTGGCCGGCATGGGTTCGTCGGTGTCAGGCCATCCTTGCGCTGCTGCGCTGGGCGCGCATGCGTCTTGTGTGGGATGTCAGTGGAGGGGTGGGATCAGTCTAGGCAAATGGGTGCAGCCGAGCAAGGTCGTGCGTTGCGTTTTTGGCATGCCAGCCTGGTCACTGCGCGCTGGACGCCGATGTGACGATTGTGCGGCGCCAAACCGCCTCGGCCGCGAAGGCGTAGTGTTACCAACGTGGCGCCGAAAACGCCGTAAGCATTTGTTTCTAAAGGAATTATTTCTCAAGCAGCAGATGTTCTGCAGTACATCGCGCATGCATTTCATGGTGCGTCGCGTAGCAACGTTCACCCAGGTGGCGGGTTCACGTTCCGGCGGATGCCATCGGTCTGTACAGCCGGCCTCAACTTCTGGAGATTGTCATGCTAGTACGCAATCGCATCTCGTTGATCATGCTGTCGCTCGCTGCCGGCCTGGCCGACGCGTCCCCCGGCTACGCGGAATACCGCGTCACCATCGTCGGCCCCGCCAATGGCCAGCCGACTGCCATCAACGCAGCCGGCGCCGTGGTCGGCATCGTTCCAACCGGCACCCTCACCTACCGCAGCTTCGTCAACTACGGCACGGGCGTCATCAACCTGAACCTGCCGGGCAGCTCCTCGAATCTGGCAGTGGGCATCAACAACAAGGGCGAAGTCCTTGGCAACTGGACCACTACTGCCGGCCAGGCACGCGGCTACGTGTATTACCGCGGCAGCTTCCGCCAGCTGAACGGCGTCGGCGGCCGCCCTACCCGCTATGTGGACATCAACAATGCCGGGTATATTCTGGCAACGAGCACTCCGCCAAGCGCAGACCCCGTTGGCGGCAACCCGCTCGCCTACCTGCGCGCGCCGAACGGCAGCTACCGCAATATTGGCACCCTGCCCTATCCCAATCCCACCACCTTGCCTGAGGCACTCAACAACCGCAACCAGGTGACAGGCGAGTCCGGAACACTGTCCGGTCCAGAATTTCCGTTCTATGCCTTCGTCTGGACCAACGGCGCCATCCGCCAGCTCGGCAGCTTCGGTTTCACGCCTAACTATGGCCTCGACATCAACGACTGCGGCGAGGTCGCCGGCTACACCTCGACGGAAACCTTCCGCGAAGCGCTCGCGACTGTGTGGACCAACGGCCGTGCGGTCCTGATCGATACGCGTCCTGCCGGCGATTACCGGTTCAGCACGGCCCAGGCCATTAACAACCATGGGCATGTCGTTGGCAACAGCAATCACCTGGGCTCGTTTGTCTACCGCGGCAGGCGGATGGAGAGCCTGAACGCGCTGATCGATCCGCGGTCAGGATGGAATATCAGCTTTGCGCGCGGGATCAACGATGCTGGGCAGATTATCGCGGATGGGGCTCGGGGCGGTGTGCAGTACGCGGTACGGCTGGATTTGATTCGGCCGCATGCGCTGGGGGCAGCGCCGGTTGCGGCGGATGATTGAGTGGATGCTTGAGCGCAGCCAGTGAAGGGGTGGATGAACCAGCGAGCGGTTGGCGCGGAGTGCAGGTGCGGTGTTGCGCCAACCGCTGATGACTGATTCGACCTACGGTTTGATTGATACGCTATTCCACTGAACGTGTGAGAGAAATGGTATTGGTCGGCCTCCTGGGGTCGAACTGAATCTGCTTACGGGGTGATTCAGGAATTCTGTGTTCAACGATAAGAAAGAACGGAACCTGCAAGCTGATACGACCGTACAACGCTTACTGCCGTATTGCCGACCTAAGCTGCAGAACCACAACTGCAGCACAGGCTAAAAAGTGGAGACTTGAAGCGAGTCAACGTCACGCTGTCTCCAAGTTTTACCATCGATCATTGTCCGCGCTGTATTACCACTCACTACCCACCCAGTTGGGATGGCGCCAACACTCCAGACAGGATGCTTTAATGGACTTGAAGGATTTGATACAGGCGTTCGCCGGCTTGTCTGAGGCACAGAGCTTCGATTAAACGATCGCAAACACTTTTACCCCAACAGTTATACCCACTACGGTAACAACCAGGCGCGGCGGAGCTTTGATCAAATCATATGGGAAATCGACAAGTACTGTGCCGACCCTGTCGGGTGGCAGGACTGGCCTATCCTTCGTGACACTAAGCAAGGCCGACTGGAGCTCGTTCGATGGGATCCTTCACATCCGGGCAGTAAAACTTTCAAAATAACCGATTTTGAGGTGCCCGGACCGATACATGCCACGATCCTGCCACCTTCGACTCCAGACGATCAGACCGTTCAAGCCAAATCTGCCGACCATCAACTAAAGAGTGGCATGTTCAAAGGCGTATTCCGGCAGACTGGATACGAACACCAGTCAAGTTACAAGAATCCTCGAGCGATCGCCTCGACTTTGTACAGCATCGTTCGCATTGCGCAAAAGGCAACATGGGCCTGTGATAACGGGTAATTGCAAATGTCAGTCATTCAACGCCTGTGCTTAGTCCCTCTCGCCGCAGTTTTAATGCTTAACGCCTGCGACCGCAACCCGAAAGAATGGAAGACGCCAAACATGACCCCTCCCACACCTCGCCTGCAAGCCATGTTCGAGAAAACCAAGACCGTATGCTTTGGCCGCTTCATAGTCGATGTGCCTGCATCAGCGACCGTGGCTTGGGGGGAGGTTGCAGTGCCTCTGGGTGTGAACGTCTACCCTAACGGTACAGCTGAAGTAAAAACGTTGGCGCAAAAATTCATTGATGAACTAATGAGCGACAAGGCTATCAACCAAAACGATGTCCCCTTGCTAATCTCGGTCCACGATGTGGACCAACCTGAAGGAAAAATAGTCGTCGGTTACGAAGATTTTCAAGCTATTAATGGGCTAAAAATCAATGGGTACTTTAGATTGAACAATGACGGTGTTGTCATCGACTCACGCCCTTTAAGGCCCCAAAAAGATCAGGTAATCGCAGACATAACCAGCATCGCCCGGCGTTTGCAGCAACGGGCTGAAAACGAAATCCCAGCCGAGCCTGGCAACTGTATCGAATATGCCTTCCTCCCTGACAACCCGGCTCCAGGCGAGGAACCGCCCGTAGAACTCATTCGTATCGGCTTTCGGTTAAAGGAGTTCCCTGA
>Ga0265780_10009477_pt1 | contig 11671 bp, 12 predicted proteins | sample P1T30metagenome_FD_192432 | JGI IMG/M metagenome (GOLD analysis project Ga0265780, IMG submission 192432) | Plant litter microbial communities from East Loma Ridge, Irvine, California - P1 T30 | ecosystem: Environmental > Terrestrial > Plant litter > Unclassified | place: USA: California... | reverse complement strand
AACAAGGTCTTTCGACTTCCGTGTACCTGTTTCTCGATATTTGTCCCGATTGCACTTTCCGAAAATGCGGTTTTGGTGACGGAAGCGTGAAGCACTGTTGCTAAACTCCTGAGTTGAGCGACAGGTATGGACCACTTTGTAACGTCAAATCGTCGTGTCGTTCTTTGCCGTCAGATGCATACTTCAGACGTGGGTCAGCAGCACGTCTTCCCGTGGAAGGAGAACCTCCTTTTTGTTACCCCACCGTGCGCGCGCCTCTCGGAACGCGACCTTATGATCTACGATGGGAGAGGGTAACGGATTGTGGAGCCAGTTCCAGGGTTCATGCGCAAATCCGGGCGGGACCGTCTTCAGCTCGGGTAGCCAGTGGCGTACATAATCCTCGGTTGGATCCAGATCATGCCCCTGCTTGACCGGGTTGAGAATTCTCGGACCGCGTTCCTGCATGACCGTTCCGTCGTTCAGTCCAACCTGTGGCCACGTGATGCCGGGTTCGTAATCGTCGAACATCTCGGCAAGTGCGCTCCCGACCTCCGTGGCCGGCAGGTCAAGCAGCTGGACTCCGTAGGATGTGACCAGCTGACGCAGGCGGAAGTTGATCCACCCGGTCATCGCCAGTTCGCGCATCGCCGCGTCAGGCATAGGTATGCCGGTCCGGCCCTCCCGCCAGGCACGCACACGGTCACGCTGCGCGTCTGTCACGGCGATCGGCATCATCGTATCTTGAAAGCGAGAGAACACGGTCAGGAACCCCGTTCTCATGCCCACCCTGCTACGAAAGTGCCGGAAGGATGTGGCCGCGACTGAGCCTGCCTTGTCCGGATTGTCCGCCTTCCAGCGCCGTTCGGCTTTCGTTGTTTCCCACGCCGCACGGTCACTCGACAATGTGCCGGCCGCGAAATGGGTCGAGAGTTGACTGGAGCTGGTCCGATCCCGGCCGGGTATCCACATGTCGGCAAGGTAGTTGCGGGCCGGCAATTCCAGCAGGAACGCCCGAAGCAGCGGCAGGGGATGATCGGCGGGCAGACTGTCCGACTCCACGATCTCGTCCTGCGACAGGAACGCTCGCTCCGGCTTTGCCCCTCCAGGACCTAAACGACGGATCATCTCGCCGTTCACCGTCAGTAACGGAATGCCGGCCGATCCCAGCTCCTGTTCCCATTCGACCCGGTACGCATTCTCAACTGCCATGCCATCGGCTGCGTTTCGAATGACGGATGAACATCCCAGCCGATGGCAGGCCCGCACAAGCGACGTATCGTCCTCTGGACCCAGAACTTCAAAGGAGATGCCTTTGTGGCTTAGCTGTTCGCTCAGGCGACGCTCAGCTGCGTCTTCAACCTCGCGTCGGTGTTGGGTGCGGAGTGGCCGCCCTCGCGCTTCGGGAAGGATGCGCAAGACGGCCAGTCCATCGCCGTCAGGGTCCGATGCGATGGAAAGGCGAGATTGTCTTCCAACCGCAAATCTTCGGCCATCAGAACGAGGACTTTTCCACGCAAGGACATTTGCATTGTCGGCAGCCCTTCAGTTCGGATTGACGACGAAGTTGGTAAAGCCTCCGCTGCGTTCGCCTGTGCCATCGATCGCATCGTTGACGGCGGATAGCGGGTATTTCTGATTCTCGAAGAACGACAGATCAAGAAGTCCGCGCTCTACCAGTGCCGCCATCTGCTGACCTTGGCCAGTGGTGAACCAGCTTGATCCTATGATCCTGATATTATTCGACAGTGCCCAAAACATGGGGATCGGGACATCACCCGAGGTGGCACCGATGTTGACCAGGCAGCCACCACGTCGCAGCGTCGAAAGCACCGATTGTAATGCTTCTGGAGGTGCCCCGTTTCCAAGCGCGTCGATCACGATATCGACACCATCGCCGTCGGTCTGACCTAATGCCCATTCTCTCGTATCAGCCGTGCCCAATTCGAGGATCTCGATCTGCCCGTCTGCCCCTAGCGCCTTCACGCGGGGAAACAGTTTTGCGTCCCGCGCAGTCCCGAGGATCTTGGCGGCACCCATCGCTACCGCGATCGCCACAGCACCAAGGCCAAGCGTTCCCGTAATCCCGTCGATAAGTACGGTTTTGTCGGGACCGCAGCCAGCCTGCTGCAACGCGCTGAATGCCGTCCCTAGATAGCCAAACCGCGACGCGGTATCGAAATCCAGGCCGTCCGGTAGACGAACGAGGTTTCGCTGAGGTGCCGTCATGAACTGGGCAAAACCGCCCTGGGGATAATCGTCGAGCGACTTTTGGCTTTTCGGACCAATGCCGAAATACCCGCGCAGCGCAAACGCCTCACAGTCGATCGATCGGTCGGATCGGCAGGCCTTGCAGCCCCCACAGGAAAGTCCGGGGTTCACATAGACCCGGTCACCTACCTCGAAGCCGGAAGTGAGCGAGCCGCAACGTTCGACCGTCCCCGTCACGTCGAGCCCGAAGACCGCCGGAAGCTGGGGGAACGGGAAGGAGATCGGGGCATCGTCCATACCCTTGAGGACATTCTTCAGGTTCTGAACGACGTTACAAGCCTGGACCTTGATCAAAACCTCATCGGGCCGGATGTCGGGAACCGCAATTTCTTCGAGCTGCATGTCGGAGTCGACATCATACAACCGAGCAGCCTGCATCTTCTGCGGCGTCATCATAAAGCAGCCTGCATCTTCTGCGGCGTCATCATAAATTCGTCCTTGTGGGATTGATGAGGTTAGAGCTGCCGGCCCTTTAAGAGTGTGGGCCGGCAGCGTCGTCTGCCGTATTCTGGATTGGATCCTGTTAGGCCGCGGCAGCCTTGTTGACGCTGGCCTGAGCGACATCGGTGTAGCTACGGTCGAGCGCGTAGCACTCGTCGATCATCTGATTGAGCTTCTCTGAATGCGCCGGCATGCCGAGCGCCGTGGCGGCAGCACCGTGCGCGCCGTACGCCGCGATAAAATAGTGGAGACCGGTCTGCTCGCCGGTCACCAGCGCCACATCAACGATCTCAGGCTCTTCCGCTGCCTTCAGCGAAAGCGCGACGCCGTCGCCGATGCCCTTCATGATCTGGTCGACGAAGTCGTTCGGCTGCTCACCGATATCGGACAAGAAGCCGACGAACGCTTCGTGATGGCGTCCGAGCATAGCCTTACCGTCAGTGGCCAGCGCTTTTGCATCGGTGTCGGTGAAGTGCTGTTCGGCCTTCTCGGCAGCCGCGACGCCCTGCTCGCAGGCAGAGCGAACTGCGTGGGAACCTGCCTTGTACCATTCCAGATAGGCTGCTTTCGACATTACTTGTCCTTGGTCTGTCCCCGACCAGCGCACGCCTCCGGTCCCCCGCAAGCCTGCATGGGGAGGAGTAGGTAAGACTGCCTTGTGGGGACGGTTGATACGTTGTGATCGCCCCCCCGAATTAAAGGAGGCTTTCGTCCATTAAGACGCACTGGCGTCGGCATTGTTCCAGAGACTGACGCACATGCCGGAAATAAGCTGCTCTACCGGCAAGGGTTTTGCTGGATCAGATCTCGTTAGTCCTTGAGCAACCCAGTCGCCGTCAGCAGGACGATAGCCTCGTCAACATGGCGACTGACCTCCTTTTTCAGGACGTCCGGATCGACGCCGAATGTTGCCTGGAAGCTAATCGGCTGGAGGGCGAGTTCGACGAAGCGGCAGGCTGTTGGCAGAACGCTCGCGACTGGAACATCCCCGCCTGGACCGACGATTGCATCCGCGACATAGCGCGCCGTGCCATCGAAGCTCATCCGATACCCAAGCGTCGCCAGATCGGGAAAGTTGCCCGCTTCCGCCGCGGTGATCCGCATCAAGGCCACGCACCGTGTGTCCAGCATCACCCGGGCCAGTTCACGACCGATGTGACGCAGACGACTTCGGACGTCGCCCTCGGTCGGGTCAGCCTCCAGATCGTCGAACATCGCGTCGATCGACCGGGTCACGACAGCGGCGAACAACTCTTCCTTGTTCGCATACCGCCCGTACAGCGTCGACTTACCCGTCCGCGACCGGTCTGAGACCTGATCCAGCGTGGTCCGGCCATAACCTTGTTCGAGGAACAGCGCCGTCGCGGCATCGAGCACGCGTTCATCCACCAGACCGCGATCTTCCGCGCGGGGGCGGCCCTTACGTGGGCGGTCCGGAAGAGCTGCGTCGGTCATCAACGGACATGTAAACCGATCACGTCACAATGCAACAAAGGACGATATCGTCCGTTTACGGGCGATGCTACAAAAATCGACGCTCGACTTCGCTAAAAAGCTGGCCAACCACAATGACAAGTCATGGGTCGACGCGCATCGCGATGCCTTGAACGCTGCCCGCGACGATCTCCTGGCACTTGGACAGGAACTGGTCGACCGTGCCGACGAGTATGATCCGGAGATCGCCCAAGCCGGGAGCGAGGCGCGGCACCTTACGAGGTACAACCGGGATCCGAGGTTCCTTCACGGAAAGCCCCCCTTTCGAACAGACCTGGATCTGTTCTTCAACGCCGGCTCCGGGGCCGAACGCGTCGGCTACTACCTCCACGTCGAGCCGGGCCGCTGCTATGCCGGTGCGTCTCTGTTCATCCCGAGCCCGCCAGCGCTTGCACGCATGCGCGACCTGATCGCGACCCGAACGGACGAGTGGAACAGCATCATCTCGGCCAAGCCATTCGTGACGGCGTTTCCCGATGGCATCGAAGCTTACGGCGAACTCAAGACCGCACCGCGTGGGTATTCGGTCGACCATCCCGCCATCGCATTCTTGAGAATGAAGGGATTGGGCGCGCGCGCCAAGCTTACCGAGCGCGAGGTCTGCGCCGATGATCTGGTCGATCGCCTGATGCCTATCTTCCGGGCCGTCAAACCGATGGTCACCTTCCTCAACACTGGCACCTGACACGGTCAGGCTAAGGAGCAACGTCATGATAAAGCCCGCGACATTCAAATTTCTGCGCGATTTGGACAAGAACAACGACAAGACATGGTTCGAGGCGCACCGCGATGCGTATGAGGCTGCGCTCGAAAACGTGACAGACGTTGCGTCGCGCTTGATCGATGATGCCGCCAGCTACGATACGACGATTGGCGACCTCGATCTCGAACCTAAAAGATGCGTTTCGCGCATTCACCGCGACATGCGGTTCCAGAAGGGCAAACCTCCCTACAAGACCGACTGGTTCATCATGCTGGGTGGCGACCCTCAGGCCGGCAAGGCAGCCGGGTATTTCCTCCATGTGCAGTCAAGTGGATCCTTTGCCGGAGGCGGGCTCTACACGCCCGATACCGCGACGCTGCACCGGATCCGTGAGCAGATTTCGCGCCACTTCGATGATTGGACGTCGATCGTGGAAGGCAAGCCGCTCACGAAGTTCATGCCCGATGGGATTACCTCGCCCGACGCGTTGAAGACTGTCCCGCACGGGTTCGACAAGGACGATCCGGCAATCAAATATCTACGGATGAAGGGCTATGTCGCCAATTGCCCACTGACAAACGGCCAGCTCGAAGGCGACGACGCACATGATCTCGTCATCGAGGCCTTCAAGGCAGCACGCCCGCTAGTGGCTTTCCTCAACGACGATTGAGCGCTGGTTGGTTCAAACACCACCGTGCCTTCACCGTTGCAATTAATGGACGATATCCTACATTTAATGTTCTGCCTGCCGATCGTCGGCGGTTTCAACCCTCGATTGAAGGTGACGACGATGGTGCATTTCAGCCTTGGGAGGACGCCGGCCACGATCGCTGTCGAGCCTGCTACTCGTCTCTATGCCATAAAGCCGAATGGGCAGGAGGCCGACCGCGCAGGCTCGACGGGTTTGGCTGACGCCGCATGACCAGCCTGCCCGAGCGGTTCGATCGCTGGTTTAGCGATCGCGGCTGGATGCCGCGTCGCCACCAGCTCGACATGGTCGACGCGGCCCGTGTCAACCGTCACGCGCTGCTCGTTGCACCGACCGGTGGAGGTAAGACGCTCGCAGGCTTCCTACCCAGCCTTCTCGATCTTGCCGAACGACCCGCCGGTCAGCGAGATCAGGGGCTTCACACGCTCTATATCTCGCCGCTGAAGGCGTTGGCGGTGGACGTTGCCCGTAACCTGGAAACCCCGGTTGCCGAGATGGGGCTGGATATTACCATCGAGAGCCGGTCGGGTGACACCAGTTCGGCGCGCCGGGACCGGCAACGCAATCATCCTCCAGACATTCTTCTTACCACGCCTGAGCAACTCGCACTTTTTTGCGCTTGGGAAGGCGCGCGCGAATGGTTCGCGTCGCTTCGGTGCATCATTCTCGATGAAATCCATGCGCTGGCACCCTCCAAGCGTGGTGATCTTCTGTGTCTTGCCCTGCAACGCCTCCAGTCCTTTGCCCCCGAAGCACGCCGTGTCGGATTGTCCGCGACGATCAAGAATGTCGAAAGCCTTCGCGAATGGCTGTCGCCGGGTGCGGATGCGGTCATGGTCGATCTGATCCGCGGCGGTGAGGGAGTGTCCCCGCACGTCGATGTTCTTGTGCCTGATGCGGAAGCACCCTGGACCGGCCATCACGCGCGATACGCCATGCGTGACGTCTATGCGGCGATCCAGACTGCCAGAACCGCCCTGATCTTCGTCAACAGTCGCTGGCAAGCAGAGTTCGCGTTCGAGCAGCTGTGGAAACTGAACGAGGCGAACCTGGCGATCGCGCTTCACCACGGATCATTGTCGGTCGAGCAGCGCCGCAAGGTCGAGGCGGCAATGGTGCGCGGCGAGCTGCGCGCCGTCGTGTGCACGTCGACGCTCGATATGGGTATCGACTGGGGGGACGTGGATCTCGTGATCCAGTTGTCGGCGCCCAAAGGTGCCTCTCGCCTGATTCAGCGGATCGGCCGCTCGAACCACCGGATGGACGAGCCGTCAAAGGCGCTCCTGGTACCTGCAAACAGGTTCGAGGTATTGGAGTGCTTCGCGGCACAAGGTGCCGTGGCTGACGGCGAGCTTGACCATGAATCCATGCGGCACGGTGCGCTCGACGCGCTCGCCCAGCACGTCATGGGCGTTGCGTGCTCCGAACCGTTCGATCTAGTCGGACTGTACGAAGAAGTGACTGGCGCGGCACCGTTTCGGGACTTGGCGTGGGAGGACTGGGAGAGCGTCGTCGATTTCGTCGCGACAGGTGGGTATGCGTTGCGGACATACGACCAATATCGCCGCATTGCGCCCGGCAAGGATGGTCGTTGGGCAGCGACAGGTCCCGCGGTCGTCAAGCGGCACAGGATGAACAGCGGGGCGATCGTCACCGACGGCACGCTGAGCGTCCGGATCGCCGGCAAGAAGACACTCGGCACCGGCCGGAAGATTGGCGAGGCAGAAGAGAGCTATTTCGAGCAGTTGAGTATTGGCGACACCTTCGCGTTCGCCGGGAGGGTCTGGCAGTTCAATGGCATCAAGGGTGTCGACGCCATGGTGACGCTGGCCTCCGATCCCAATCCAAAGCGCCCATCCTGGGGCGGCACGCGGCTGCCGATTTCTCCATCGCTCGCGCAGCGTGTCCGACAACTGATCGAAAAGCCGGACATGGTACCGCTGCCTCCATACATTCGCGACTGGCTAGCGACGCAGCGCGAGCGATCCACGATCCCTGCGCCCGACGAGTTACTGATCGAGACCTTCGCCCATGACGATCGTTATTACCTCGTCTGCTACCCGTTCGAGGGCGTGCTTGCGCATGGTGCGTTGGCCGTTCTGCTGACGCGTCGTCTGGCGCAGGCTGACATGCGACCGCTCGGCTACACGATCAGCGACTACGCAATCTGCATCTCGGCAAGCCGTTCACTCGATGCCGTCGACTTCGACCAGCTTTTCCAAGCCGATATTCTTGGCGAAGATCTGGAGGCGTGGCTGGCCGACACCTTCATGGTGAAGCGGAGTTTTCGCGATTGCGCAGAGATCGCCGGATTGATCGATCGCCGTATCCCGGGTCTCGTGAAAACCGGGCGGCAGGTCACGTTCTCGACCGACCTGATTTACGACGTCCTCCGACGGTATCAACCCGATCACCTTCTGCTCAGGTGCGCGCGCGACGATGTCGCCGGGCAGCTCATCGACCGCGATCGGCTCGCGGAGATGCTGACGCGGATCAGCAGCAGGATCGTCCACCGTGCGCTGGATCGTCTCTCGCCGTTCTCGGTGCCGGCCATGATCGCACTTAACCCCGAACCGGTGAACGGTGAGCAGGACGATGACCAATTGCTGATCGAAGCAGCAGACCGAATTGCCGAAGCGGCGATGGCGCCTGCTGCCGCGTCACCCCAGCGCGCCGCCCGTCCGCTCAGCGTTTCCCGGAGCCGTCTGTCATGACCCGTACCAGCGATCTTCTCACCCTGGCCCCGGCGGGGCTCTATTGTCCGCCGGGCGACTTCCACATCGACGCGACCAGGGGCGTAGCGCGCAATCTCGTCACCCACGCACATAGCGATCATGCGCGTGGCGGGCACCAGACCGTCATGGCGACGCAAGAGACCCTCGACATCATGGAGTTGAGGCTGGGGGCGGCCTTCTGCCGGCAACGCCAGATGATCCGCTACGGCGAGCAGATCGCGATCGGCGATGTCCGCGTCAGCTTCCACCCGGCCGGCCATATTCTGGGCTCGGCACAGATTGCGATCGAGCACGACGGATTCCGCGTCGTCATCTCCGGCGACTTCAAGCGCGCGGCCGATCCGACCTGTATCCCGTTCGAGGTCTTCACCTGCGATGCCTATGTGACCGAGGCGACGTTCGGCTTGCCCGTCTTCGCCTTTCCGGATGCCGACGCCGAACTCGCCCGGCTGCTCGGGTCGCGCGAGATGTTTCCCGAGCGCACCCACACTGTCGGTGCCTATGCGCTGGGCAAGGCGCAGCGCGTGATGCGTATGTTGGCGGTCGCCGGCTATGATCGTCCGGTCTGGTATCATGAGGCCATCGCGCCGCTTGCCGCCTATTACGGCCGTCGCGGCATCGATCTGGGCGACATCCGGCCGGTCGCCGATGCCAGTCCGAAGTCGCTTGCCGGCGAGATCGTGATCTGCACGCCGGGCGCTCTGAAGAACGGGTGGGCCGAGCAGTTCCCGGATCCACTGATCGCCACCGCATCCGGATGGATGAACGTGCGGGCGCGAGCGCGTCAGGTCGGGGTGCAGCTACCGTTAGTCATCTCCGACCATGCCGATTGGCCAGCTCTGTGTGCGACAGCCAAGGACGTCGAAGCAAGCGAGCTCTGGGTAACGCACGGCGAGACGGAAGCGCTGGTCCACTGGGCTACGCTCGAAGGGATCAACGCGCGTCCGCTCGACATCATCGGCTATGGTGACGAAGATGCCGAGCCTATCATGGAGGATGCCGCGTGAAGGCGTTCGCTACCCTACTCGATCGCCTGTCGTTCGAACCGGCGCGCAACGCGAAGCTTCGCCTGATCGCGACCTATCTGGCGACCGAACCTGATCCGGATCGCGGCTACGGCCTGGCGGCGTTGACGGGGTCACTAAAATTCCGCCACGCCACGCCAAAGCTGGTCCGCGTACTGCTGCGCGAGCGCGTCGATCCGGTGCTCTTCAATCTCAGCCATGAATTCGTCGGCGATCTCTCCGAGACCGTAGCGTTGCTATGGCCCGAACCCGCGGAGCGCGGCAGTCCGCCATCGCTTTCAGAGGTCGTGGCAACGCTGGAGACGACGAGCCGCGCGGCATTCCCCGCGCAACTGACCCTGTGGCTTGATGCGCTCGACCGTGTCGGTCGCTGGGCGCTGCTCAAGCTCATCACCGGATCGTTGCGGATCGGCGTCTCGGCGCGGCTTGCCAAGACCGCGCTGGCGCAGGTCGGCGACCGCGATGTCGCCGACATCGAGGAGATCTGGCACGGCCTCACACCCCCGTTCACCGCGCTTTTTGCGTGGCTGGAGAACCAGGGCCCGGCGCTGACGTCGGTGAACCCGGCCCCCTTTCGGCCACCGATGCTCGCGCATCCCTTCCTCGATCGCGACGCTGCTGCGCTCGACCCGGCCGAGTTCTCCGCGGAATGGAAATGGGACGGCATTCGGGTCCACGCCGTGTCGGGCCAGTGCGGCAACGAGCCCTGCGTCGCGCGGCTCTACTCGCGAACCGGCGAGGACGTCTCGGCTGCCTTTCCCGATCTGATGGCAAGCATCACCACGGATCGGTTCGGCGCCGCCACGCTCGATGGTGAGTTGCTCGTCGTCCGGGACAATGTGGTCGAAAGCTTCGGAGTGCTCCAGCAGCGACTTAATCGGAAGACCGTTTCGACGAAGATGGTGGCGGAATATCCGATCCATCTGCGTGCCTATGACCTGCTGGCCGAGGGTGGCGAGGATCTGCGGCCGTTGCCTTTTGCGGCCCGCCGCGCGCGGCTGGAGGCCTTCGTCGCGCGCCTGGCTGATCCACGCGTCTCGATATCGCCCATCGTGCCGTTTGCCGACTGGGATGACCTCGCCCGCATCCGCGCCGACCCGGAGGCGGCCGGCGCTGGGATCAATGCCCCTGCGATCGAGGGGCTGATGCTGAAACGGCGCGATGCTGCTTATGTGTCGGGGCGACCGCGCGGCCCCTGGTTCAAATGGAAGCGCGATCCCTTCAACATCGATGCGGTGATGATGTACGCGCAGCGCGGTTCGGGAAAACGATCGTCGCTCTATTCCGACTTCACGTTCGGGGTCTGGCACGCAGGCCCTGACGGCGAGGCGCTGATCCCTGTCGGCAAATCCTATTTCGGGTTCACCGACGAAGAACTGGGGCAGCTCGACCGCTATGTCCGTGAGAACACGGCGTCGAAGTTCGGGCCGGTGCGCGAGGTCGTCGCGAACGCGGACCAGGGACTGGTCCTGGAAATCGCATTCGAGGGCCTGAACCGGTCCAAGCGTCACAAGTCTGGGGTAGCGATGCGCTTCCCACGCATCTCGCGCATTCGCTGGGACAAGCCGTCGATCGAAGCCGATCGGCTGGATACACTGAACGCCATGCTCGACCAGAAAAGGACCGCTGCGACGGCGACGTCAATCACACAGGCCCAGCCGTGATACGCGTGACGCAAGTACCTTATGCGGTGATCGCCGGGATCGGGCCGGCAGGATGCGTCAGTTACGGTCCCTTTTGTTGACGGCCCCGACACAATCCGAGACGATATCCGCACCGGATCGCAGCCGGAAGATCATTCACGTCGACATGGACGCCTTCTATGCGACCGTTGAGCAACGCGATGATGCCCGGCTCCGCAGTATCCCGATCGCTGTAAACGATCATCGGGGCTGGGGCGTCGTGGCTGCAGCTAGTTATGAGGCCCGACACCATGGCGTACGAGCGGGCATGACGCTCGCCGAGGCGCGTCGGACGTTGCCGGGGCTGACGATCGTGCCTGCTCGCATGGATGTCTATCGCGAGGCATCGGCGCAAGCCCATGCGATCTTTGCCGACTTCACCGCAATCATCGAGCCGATCATGCTCGACGAAGCGTACCTCGACGTCACGGCCACGACGCTGCCTTCGGCGACGGCCGTCGCCGTTGAGATTCGGCAACGTATCCGCGCAGAGCTCGGGCTGGTCGCGTCGGCAGGCGTTTCCTACAACAAGTTCCTAGGTGTTTGATCCCACGGTTTGATGGTGCGATCCTTTCGTTGGAATGGAAGGAAGCCATATGGGACAGGTACGTCACGGGAGCGCCACGACCACG
>Ga0265780_10009476_pt1 | contig 11672 bp, 14 predicted proteins | sample P1T30metagenome_FD_192432 | JGI IMG/M metagenome (GOLD analysis project Ga0265780, IMG submission 192432) | Plant litter microbial communities from East Loma Ridge, Irvine, California - P1 T30 | ecosystem: Environmental > Terrestrial > Plant litter > Unclassified | place: USA: California... | reverse complement strand
GCGGTCCCAGGGCGCATGTTCCTCGTCCAGAATCACGAAGTCGAAGCCGTCCAGGCCCAACACCTCGGTATTCTGGGGAGCCGGCACCTTCATGAAGGAACCGATCAACGGCTCGCCCGCCTTCAGCCGGGCGCGAAACTGACGGGGATCGGGACGCATTGCCATGATCTTTTCCTCTCTATGGTTTCCGCCCGGCAGGCCGGACGCGCGGGCACCCGCGACTCGTCCTGCTTTCGGTCGTGTCGCTGATGTGCCTGAGCTGATCGCTGATCCGCCCCGTTATCCGGGCACGAACACCGGCAGCTTCTCGTCGCCTACGGTGTCTACGAACTCGACGCGCACACGCTGACCAATTGCGAGCGCCTCCGGCGTATCGGTCAGGATGTTCGTCATCAGCGTCGGCCCCTCCGATAACGTGACCATCGCCAGCACGTAATCGCCGCCCCGCCGCGCGACCTGCGTGTACGAGTAGAGGGTGCCCTCACCCGAACACTCTACCCAAGAGCTTTCGGACAGGCAGAACGGACACAGCGTGCGTGGATAGAAAAATGGCTGGTTGCACGCGTTGCAGGTCTTGATCAGCAACTTGGCTTCACGCAGCGCATCAAAGAACGGCGCAGTGTCCGGATCCCGCACTGGCGAGGCAAACACATCATTTTCGGCCATGTCAGATCGCCTCCAGAATGAGCGTTCCGCAATTGTGTCGGGTCGAGAGCGACATGCCCATGCCCTGCACCAGCGCAATGTCGCAGTTCGGGACCTGCACCGCAGGATGCGCTTCACCGCGCAACTGGCGCACCGCTTCGAACACTTTGGTTGCGCCACCACGGTTGTTGGGGTGGTTGTTGCACAGTCCGCCACCATCGGTGTTGAAGGGCAGCTTGCCGACGCCTGAGATCAGGTTGCCGTCCGCGACGAACTTGCCGCCGTCACCCTTCGCGCAGAAGCCGAGATCTTCGAGCTGAAGCAGCACCGTGATTGTGAAGCTGTCATAGATGGACGCGTATTTCACGTCTGCCTGTGTCACGCCCGCCTCGGCAAAGGCCACCGGTCCCGAGCGAGCCGCCGCGGTGGTGGTGATGTCAGCATGACCGCCCTTATTGTAACTGAAGGCTTCTCCCGCCCCTCGAACGATAACACCTGGCCGCTTCAGCGAGCGCGCAATCTCCGGTCGTGCGACGACGATGGCGCCGGCGCCATCGCTGACCACGCAACAATCGAGAAGGTGCAGCGGATCGGCGACCATGCGGGAATTGACCACATCTTCGACAGTCACGACGTCGCGCAGCATCGCATTGGGATTGTGTTGCGCATGATGCGAGGCGGCTACCTTGATCCATGCGAGTTGCTCGCTGGTGGTACCGAATTCATGCATGTGCCGGCGCGCGGCCAGAGCGTATTGGGCGGGGGTGATCGGAGAATACGGCAGCTCGAACGAGCTTTCGGGCGTCGCCCCCATTGTCGGCGGCGAGCCGCCCAGGCCCGAACGCGGCATTCCGGCAAAGGTGACCAGCACGACGTCGCACTTGCCTGCCATGATAGCCTGCGTCGCGTGTGCGACATGATTGACGTAGGATGAGCCGCCGGTGTCCGTGGTCTCCGCGTAGCGAACGTCCAGACCCAGATACTCGACCATTGACATCGGCCCCAGCCCCGGCGCCACGCTGTCGGTTATGTAGCCGTCGACGTCCGAGCTGGTCAGCCCTGCATCGGCGAGCGCACCGCGCGCTGCCTTGGCGTGGAGTTGCGCGAGGGTCCGGTTCGTTATCTTGCGGTCGGGATATTCGTAGATACCGACGACCTGCGCCTTGCCGTTGATGCTCATAATACCTCCTGCCGTTCTTGCTGGAGCGATGCGGACGATGGTGCGACAGCGCGGTGCAGTTCGATGCCGGTTCTGGCCTGCAGTTCGTCGAAGCTTAGCCCCGGCGCCATCTCGCGAACCGTCATGCCGGCAGTTGGATCAACGTCGATGATGGCCAGGCTTGAGTAGACCCGCGTCACCGCCGCTATCGCCGTCAACGGATAAGTGCACCGTTCGACCACCTTCGGCTCGCCGGACTTGGTGGTATGCTCGGTAATGATCCACACCCGCTTGGCGCCGACCACGAGGTCCATCGCACCACCAACACCCGGCGCGACGCTGGTGTCGTCGGTTGCCCAGTTGGCGAGGTCCCCCCGCCCCGACACCTGATAGGCGCCGAGCACGCACAGATCGAGATGCCCGCCGCGGATCAGCGCGAAGCTGTCGGCATGATGCACCAGCGCACCGCCGGGCCGAATGGTGACGTGTTGCTTGCCGGCGTTGACCATCCATGGATCGAACTCCTCAGGCGTGGGCTTCGGCCCCATGCCGATGAGCCCGTTTTCCGAGTGGAACATCACCTGACGCCCATCCGGAATATAATCGGAAACAAGCAGCGGGATGCCGATGCCGAGATTGACGTACCAGCCGTCCTGGATGTCTTCCGCGACGCGGCGAGCCAGTTCGGCCCGGCCAAACGGGGTAAAGGACGTGGATGTGTTTAACATGTGCTTCCCTCAGAAGGTCGGAACGAGCACGGGAGCGTGAACGATGCGGTTGACATAGATGCCGGGCGTCACGACCTCCTCGGGATCGAGCTCGCCAATGCCGGCCATGCGGCTCGCCTGAACCACGGTGACCTTGGCTGCCGCCGCCATCACCGGGTTGAAGTTGCGGCCGGTGCCCCGATAGGTGAGATTGCCGATCGGATCCGCCGTCCAGGCTTGGACAAGCGCGACGTCCGCGTGGATCGGAAGCTCCAGGATTTGTTGTACCCCGTTATACTCGCGCGTCTCCTTGCCCTCTGCCAGCAACGTGCCCGCCCCAGTCGGCGTAAAGAAGGCGCCGATGCCGGCGCCGGCGGCGCGAATGCGTTCGGCAAGCGTGCCTTGGGGAACCAGCTCAAGCTCGATCTTGCCGGCGGCATGGAGCTTGCTGAACAGGTTGCAGTCCACACTTCTGGGGAAGCTGCAGATCATCTTGCGGACCTGCCCGTTCTCGAGCAGTCGCGAAACGGTCCGGCCCGGCGTCGTCCCGGCACCGTTCATCACCAGCGTCAGATCCTTGGTGCCGAGTTCCGTCAGCGCGTCGACCAGATCGTCTGGCTGTCCGACAAGGCCAAAGCCGCCAATCATGATCTGCGCGCCGTCCTTCACGTCCGACAGAGCTTCAGCGGCACTCGCAACGACTTTGCTGTTCACGTTCGCAGATCCCCTTCCTTGCATTGCGCCGCACCGCCGCGCGGGCCCTCTGGCAGGGTCCGTCGCGCCAACTGGCGTTCATTCGTATCAGCTGCGCAGCCGCCAACCTGCGCGAAGACGGCTAGCGAGACGCGCCTGCGCTGCCCGACACCTGCCGGAACATCAGCAATCCGCTGCCGTGACCACACATAAGGGCGGAACCGCTTCAACCGGTCTTTGCAGCTGTGAGGCATTCCGCACGCCCTTGAAGCCGCTACGGCATCGGGTAATCCTGCGCGTTCAACACCCATCCGGGCTTCATCGAAAAGTCGAAACGCGGCGGGCTGAAAATGTCGATAAGGTGGCACGGAGGCTCGGGCAGTGCCTGTGACGTATGGATCGCCGGTGGTGGGATGATCGTCATCGATGGCGCGGAACAGCGGATCTTGGCATCGTCGCGCCAGATCGACTTATCCGGTGTCCAGGGCCACCGGACATAGTGCATGTAGTCACCTTGCAGCGTCAACGAGCATTGCTCGAAGTCGTCATGGTGATGCGGCGACATTTTGCTCGAATCGCGCGGCACCTTGGTGACCGGCAACAGGTTTATCATCAGATTGGTGGATCTGTAGAGTCGGCCGAACCTGCCCGGCTCATCAGGCGGGTCCATGGGATAGAGTCGCAGCTTGTACCCCTCGGGCGGAGCAGGCCACGGCTTGAACGGCGGGATGTTGGGATGCGGCCGCTCATAGCTCGCCGCATTATACGATCGTGTACAAAGGTCGGGTGAAACCGCGCTGAACAGCCGCAGAACCCGCCCCCCTTCCTTGACCAGAATTCTGCTGTCACCAGGAGGAATGATCGCCAGCCTGTAACGGACGTTGATAGCGTCGCCCGCCTCGCTTTCGATGTCGGCCACCACCGATTCATCCGGGAAAAAGGCCATGTATTCGTCGATCTGGGCAGTTCGCTCGAGGATCACGCCCGCGTCAGCTTCTGTATAAGATAACACGAAGTTTTGCCCGCGCCCATACCACGTACGATAACCCGGCCCTGTCTCCGACGGCGCGACTTTGTGGAACTCGATCAAATCCGCATCGGCATACTCAAGAACGACCGTTTTCTGCGCGTCTTCCGCACCACTTCTCAGAGTAGATCGGGGATCATTGATGTCGTACATGACTCGCCCTCCTTGGTTTCATTATGAACCCACCGGGATTGATGTCAAGAATGTTATTCGCTATGGAGAATGCATGCTGCTCGCACACGAACAAAAAGCCGAAACGCCGGTCGGAAAGCCGGTCGGAGCGGTCATGGCCGCCATTCAGATCCTGCGCTATCTGGCAGACCAGCCCGCGCCGGTGACGAACATCCAGATCGCGCGAAGTTTGAACCTCAACATCAGCACCAGCTTCAACATCCTACGGACGCTTTCGAGCGAAAGCCTGGTTACCTTCGACCCCGCCGCAAAGGCATATTCGCTCGGTTATGCGTTGCTCGAGCTTGCCAACAGCGCGCTCGACCAGATGAGCTCGGTGCGTCTGATCCACCCCGAGCTCGAGCGCCTGACACAGCAGTGGGAGGTCACCACCGCCCTGTGGCTTCGCATCAGCCAATCCCAAGTCTTCCTGGTAGATCGTGTCCAGCCCAATTCCTGGGTGCGGGTCGAAATGCCGGTTGGCCGCCGCATGCCCGCCCTGGCAGGCGCGCTTGGTCGGTGTCTCGCCGGCTACCCGGGCATCAACGCGAGCGAAATGGCGGAGTTGTACGCAGCGGTACGCGGCGACGATCCCGTTCCTTTTGACGACTTCCTAGCGGATGTCGCCGAGGCGAAGCGGCTCGGCTACGGGGTCGACCGAGATCGCCTCTGGCGCGGGCTGACGTCGCTGTCGAGCTGCATCGTCGAGCCGTCCGGCCGGCCCATGTTCGCGCTGTCCGTGGTGACGCTGAGTGCGCGCTGCTCGCTTGAGCAGCAGCTCGCCATTGGTGCGGACCTTCAGGAGACGACGAGCCGGATCAGCCGCCTTCTGCTCCGCCCGCAGATGCAGCCGGACGATGGCGTGGAACAGGAGACGGTATGAGCCCGTTGGATTGTACACAGTCGGAACGCGGTTGCGGTACGACGAGGCGACGCGTCGATCATCGCGCCACCACCTGTCGGTCGCGGAACAGCGCCGTTGCGCCGGGATTGCGCGCGTGAACAGTCGCCGTCTCGACGCGGCTGAGTGCGTCGTTTCGGTCCTTCTTTCGATTGCGGCAGCGCACCTGTTTGGCGCGTCGAATGTGGCATGGGCAGCCTTCGCAGGCCTTCTGGTCATGCGTGGTCACGCGGCGGACACGCTGCAGCGGGGATTGCTGCGGATCGCGGGTACGATCGTCGGCGGCGCTCTGGCGTTTTTTGTGGTGCCGTTGCTCGCAGGAACCCTGGCGTTGCGTGCCGCGGGGCTGTTCGTGGTCGGCACCGCCACCATCTACATGGCCCTGACGGCGCGGCACGCCTATGCCTGGCTGATCTCCGGCCTCACGTTCATCATGGTGTTGCTCGACAAGGTCGAGCATCCCCACGTCGAACTGACAGACTTCGTCAAAACGCGTCTGATCGAGAACGCCACAGGCACGGGCGTGTGCGTGCTCGTCAGCCTTGCCTCGACGCTCACGCTTAGGCGTTGGTGGCCGGCGCCACGGATGCGCGCTGCAGAACCGCTGGGGTGGCACCGCCATGCCTTTCGTCATGCCGCGCAAGGGGGAGTGGCAGCGGCGTTGCTGATCGCGATGGCGTCATTATTGCCGTTGCCAGCTCTCTCGCAGAGCGCCATCGCCATCGTCGCGGTCATGCTGGTGCCCACGGCCGATCTGCGCGCATCGACGCTGTCGCCCGTTACCAACCGGCTGTTCTATCGTTTCGTCGGATGCATCGCAGGCGGCGTGTTCGGGGGTGTTTTCGTGCTCCTCGCCAGTGGTGCCGTGATCGTTCTGATGGCGGCAACGGCACTGGGCGTCGCGGCCGGGCGGTATTGGGAGAGTGGCAGCCCCGCGCATCGCTACGCTGGCACGCAGTTCACCTTCGCCGTCTTGATCACGCTGGTGCCGGACAACTTCGCCCAGGCCACCGCTGGTCCGGGATGGGACCGACTGCTCGCCGTGTTCATAGGCATGGCAGTGGTCGAACCCGTATTGATCGCCTCGCATGCGCTCACCCGCCTTCGCTTGTCCGTCAAGCCCTCTCAGCCGGGCGCGCCGGTGGAGTTCGTCAGTGAGGTGCGACCCGGATTGGACACGGCGCAAGATCACGCCTGTGCCTGTCAAAGCGTCCGGTGACGGCGATGCTGCGCTCCGTCCCGACCTTTTCCCTGCCAGCGCCTTAACGGAATGCGCGGTGGCACTGCCCGGTCGAAGTTTGTGGACATACTCTAAGCAAAAAAAGAAGAGGATGTGAGATGGCGAATACAGGTTCGGCGCCCGCAAGTCGGGACAAGCGACACGGGCCGTGCAGCGACAGCGGTCGCAACAGGAAGATCACCGATCCTGCATCGGAGCCTGCCACGGCGGATATCGCATGACGGGGGGTGCGACGGTCCCGGAGAGCCGGAGCACACGCGGAGAGGCGATCACAAGCGCGCTGGATACCGACTTCACTTGGCGGAGCCGCTCGCTGCCGCCGATCCTGCTCGGCGCACTGTTGTTGTTCGATTCCTGGGATGTCGGGCTGATCTCGTACGTGGCGCCGGTGCTCGCGAAAGAATGGCACCTCGGTTCACTCTTTCTCGGCACCGTTCTCTCGGCGGGCTACGCTGGGCAGTTCTTTGGTGCCTTGTTATGTGGCGCGCTCGCCGAGCGATGGGGGCGTGTACCGGTCCTCTACTTTGCCATCATCGTCATGTCGGTACTGAGCGTAGCGTGCGCTTTTCTGCACAGCGCCGAGACGATGATCGTCGTTCGCTTCGTGCAGGGCATCGCCATCGGCGGAGCACTTCCCGTCGCGGCTTCGTACATCAACGAGATCGCGCCATCGCAACATCGCGGGCGATACTTCTCCTTGTTTCAGTCGCTCACTATGTCGGGCTATGTCTGGGCGGCGCTGTTCAGCGTCCTGATCATCCCCCACCTCGGCTGGCGCTGTATGTTCATCGTCGGCGGCCTGCCGATACTGAGCCTGCCCTTTGTCTGGGCAAGAATTCCAGAGTCTCCGCGATGGCTGGCGAGAAAGGGGCGTTTTGCCGAGGTCGACCGCGCCCTTGTCAAGCTGGGCGCGCGTTCCTTGCCGCCCTTCGCCGGCCTGGAAAGCGCTTACGACGAACCAGCCTCCGCCAAGCCGGGGGTCTCCGCGTTGTTCCAGCCCGAGATCAGAGGGCAGACCATCACCGTCATGGCCTTGTGGTTTCTGGTGTCGTTCGTAAGTTTTGGGCTGGTGACATGGGTGCCGACGCTTCTCACCACAGTGTTCAAGATGCCGTTGCAGGATGCGCTGGCGGTCGGGGCCGTGAACAGCGTCCTGTTTCTGATTGCAGCACCGCTGGCTGCGCTGGTGCTCGACCGTTTTGGCCGGCGACCACCCGCGATAGTGGCGGCGCTGCTGTCGGTGGTAGCTCTCGTTATCCTCGCCTTCCTGAAGCCGCACCAGCTCCCGTTCGTCATCGCAATGCTGATATTGGGGAAACTGTCGGCCGCGGTCGGCTCGGTGATCTTGTGGCCCTTCTCGGCTGAAGTATTCCCGACTCGCATCCGGGCCCTTGGCCTGGGGGTTGCTAGCAGCCTCGGACGGGCAGCGTCGATGACGACCCCGCTCGTTGTAGGGCTCGTTCTGAGCTTCCAGAAATCTCCGACTGCCGTATTCCTGGTCTTCGCTGGGTGCGGAGTGGGAGTTCTACTGCTCTGGTGGCTGGCTGCGGTGGAAACCTTGGGCCAATCTCTCAGGGAAGACTAGGCCGTGAACTCATCAAGCGCGTTGAGGTGCCGACGTTGGCGTATATCAGCCGCCTGTCGAAGGCGGGAAGCGTATGACGTGACGTCGACAGCAGCTGACCGACAAGGAAAGGCAGATCCTCGAACCATCGCTGCCAAACAAGCGGCGCGGAGTGCCTCGCATTGACGATCGTCCCGTGTAGGGCGGCGTTTTGCGGCGGTTCCGTTCCGGCGCGCCCGGGCTGGAGGTCCCAAAACGCTGCAGGCCGACACCCTGTTACGGTCCGGTTCGCAAGTCGGCGTGTGCGACAGGCTCCTGGCGGCGATTGCCGCGCCTTACACCGGCGAATTTTGATATCGATTCTACCTGCATGCGCGCCTCCAGCACGGATCTTCAATGTGCGGGTCTTCAGATGGCCTGGTGACGTCCCGTCTTTACAGTGCCGAAGACATGCTCAATCCTCTGAGTCTGACCGCGCATGTATCAAGCATGCGATCACCTGCACATGGGGGCGCTTCACGTATTCGATCGAACCCGAGCGGCCGTTTGTTGGGCTCGCGTGGCGAAGTCCAGTTTTTGAAAGCGCTACCTCGGAGGGACGCTCGGCGAGGAACTTTGTCGCCACCGCCTCCTATGCCACGATCGTATCGGCGTCGAGACTGGCTCCAACTGGCTGGGAAAGGAGCGTACAGCTCGCAAGCGCACCGAACAGCTTTACGCTAACATCCGCCTACATCTGCGGGTGAACTCGCCGCACGTGGTGCGTGAGGCGGTGCTCGCCGGCCTTGGCGTCGCGCTCGGCCCGTATTGGTTATTTGAGGATGGCCTGCGGACGGGCGCGCTCCGTCGCATTCTCGTCGGACAGGAGGCGCCGACGGTGACCATTCACCTGCTCTACGCCGCCAATCGCTTGCTCTCGCGGCGAGCAGTCGCCTTCATGGACTTCACGGCAGCCGTGTTCTCCTCAACTCCTTCGCTTCACGTCGGCCGGCGCGACGAACTCAGCAAGGACGGCGCGACGAAGAACCCACCAGGCGTTTAAACATCGTCGAAAACGCCGTCGAGCTCTCGTGGCCGAGATCGAACGCGATTGTTGTGACCGGTTCGTCTGCCGCTAGCCGGGGCAGTGCAACGGCGAGCCACGCCTGCCGGCGCCATTCCGCAAAGCTCATGCCCCTTTTCCGGCGGAACAGGCGGGTGAAGCTGCGCCGGTTCATCGACAGCGCTGCGGTCCGGAGTCGGTGGTTGCGCGAGCGTCAGGTTGTTCAAAAAGGCGTGGCCGCGCGCCGCTGGCGCCGCATGGGTCGGAAACGGCACGGCCAGCCGGATCAACGGCGCACGCTCGATCTCTGCGATATCCAGCCTCATTAGAAGGCCGTCGCGACCGCGCTCATCATACGCGACGGACAGACTGGCTGCTTTCTGACCGTGATCGGATCATCGACAGCCGCGAGCCCCGCTTGCTGCATGTCGCGCGGGGCGAGATGCTCGCCTCCGACGATTGGCTGTCGCACCGTGGACATGACTCGGCCTTCGCTCTGTTCGCACCTAACAACGCGTCATCGCGCCAAACGGCGCAGCCGCCCTGCACGCTTATGAAATGCATGCCGACGACGTTCTACGGCAACGATGTCGGCACCGCCGCGGGCCCGCAGCTCTTCCACATCGCTTCGAATCCGGGAGAGACACGCAACCTCGGTTCGGTCGAGCCCCGACGCGTGAAGGCGATGGCGGCAAAGCTGGAGCCGCTCCGTGCTGCCGGCCGCAGCCGCAGCCGGCCCGCGTCAGTGATTCACTCCGACGATAAAGAAGATGATTTTCTAAATCTGCTTGCTCGTCTCGCAACGAGGTCTTAGCCTCGACACCGAAGCAGCCATTCAGCGCAAAAGCTGCCGAATCCGCGTCGGATCATGTCTGCCAGTCGGAGCTGATGATCCTGCGCCGCACACGTGAGAGGGAATATGGTGGCTTCAATCTCGGGTGCGCCGGGGGCGCAGATCGGCCGCCGCGAGCTTCTCGCGTTTGGCGCGCTGGCGCCGCTGGCACCGCTGGCGGCGATCGTCCCGGCTCATGCAGTGGGCGCCAACCGGTCGACGCGCCGTCCTCCCCCGAGCGAGCGGCGCTTCACCAGCCACGCGGTCGAAACGGAGATTGCGCGGGTCCGCACGCGCATCGCCGATCCCGAAATCGCCTGGCTGTTCGAAAACTGCTATCCGAATACGCTCGATACAACCGTCCGCCCTGGCACAATCAACGGCAAGCCCGACACGTTTGTCATCACCGGCGATATTGAGGCGATGTGGCTGCGCGACAGTTCCGCCCAGCTACAGAGCTATGTGCATTTGACGCCGGGCGATGCCGATCTGCGCCGGCTGTTCCACGGGGTCATCCAGCGGCAGGCGCGCTGTATCCTGATCGATTCCTATGCCAACGCCTTCATGGCCGATCCGAACGCGAAATCGAACCTCGGCGCGATCAACGATTTCACCGAGATGAAGCTGGGCGTCGCCGAGCGGAAGTGGGAACTCGATTCGCTATGCTATCCGATGCGGCTCGCGCAGGCTTATTGGACCGCGACGCGTGATGCCGCACCGTTCGATGCCTTGTGGTCGCAGGCGATGGCCCGTGCGGTCGCGACGATGCGCGAGCAGCAGCGCCTCCACGGCGACGGTCCGTACCGGTTCGAACGCGCCACCCGTCGCGCCACCGAGACGCTGATGCTTAAGGGTGTCGGCGCGCCGACTCACAAGGTCGGGCTGATCCACTCGATGTTCCGCCCCTCGGACGATGCCTGCACGCTGCCGTTCCTCATCCCGTCGAACCTGTTTGCGGTCGCGGCGCTGCGGATGCTGGCGCAGGTCCACGCAGAGGCGCGGCATGACATGGCCGCCGCCGCCGGTTGCCGCGCGCTCGCAGATCAGGTCGGCGCCGCGTGTGAGGCCTATGGCCGCATGCCGGATGGCGCGGGCGGCACGGTCTGGGCTTATGAGGTCGACGGGTTCGGCAACGCGCTGTTCATGGACGACGCCAACGTGCCGAGCCTGTCGGCGTTGCCGCTGCTCGGCGCGGCGACGCGCGACGATCAACTTTTCCGCCGAACCCGTGCGCTGGCGTGGAGCGCCCGCAATCCGTACTTCTTCGCGGGCAAGGTGGCGCAAGGCATCGGAGGGCCGCACAAGGGACCCGGCATGATCTGGCCGATGTCGATCATCGCGCGCGCAATGACGAGTGACGACGACAGCGAAATTCGTCAGTGTCTGATGTGGCTGAAGGCCGCGCATGCCGGCACCGGCTTCATGCACGAGTCGTTCGATCAGGACGATCCCGCGACATATTCAAGACCGTGGTTCGCCTGGGCGAACGGCCTGTTCGGCGAGTTGATCCTCGATCTCGGCCGCCGCCGCCCCGCGCTGCTCGCGCAGACCTTCTGATCCATCCTCCATGTTCCAAGGAGACCTTCGCTTGATCCGTGCTACCCGTCGCGAGCTTCTCGGGGGCTCCGCGCTCGCCGCCTTCGCCGCCGCCGTTCCGGGCGTCAGCCTCGCTCAATCCCCCACCGTTACAC
>Ga0265780_10009475_pt1 | contig 11672 bp, 14 predicted proteins | sample P1T30metagenome_FD_192432 | JGI IMG/M metagenome (GOLD analysis project Ga0265780, IMG submission 192432) | Plant litter microbial communities from East Loma Ridge, Irvine, California - P1 T30 | ecosystem: Environmental > Terrestrial > Plant litter > Unclassified | place: USA: California... | reverse complement strand
AGTTGATGTCGAGCGATAGGAGCCGCTTGGAGTTCATGAACTCCGCGGGGCTGATCCGTTTTCCAGTTCTCGTAAAAACGGCACTTCTCAAGCTCGTCAACGCGGGTCTTGCCCCGGTTGATTGTCGAGAGGCATCACTTCACGCGGCTTTTTCGCCGAGTGCGATCACGAATAAGCCAACCGTCCCGATCGCATAAAGAATGAGCACGGCGAGCGAGTCCACACCCATGCCAAGGATGTTCCGCTTGGGGCGGAAGATCAGACCACCCAGGTAAACGCTCGTCAGCAGGATCGCGAGTCCGGCGAGATAAATATCGGTGTCGTGCGCCTGTGGCAGTACCGCCTTGCCTGAAATGAGGGTCGCGAGAAGGAATAGCACCGGCAGGAAGGCGTTGCCGCCGAATATGTCGCTGACGGCGAGCTGATAGTCGCCGAGCTTGGTGGATGTGAGTCCCGTCGAGATTTCCGGAAGTGATGTGGCGGCGGCGAGCACCGTCGCGCCGAACAGCACCCCGCTCATTCCGATATGACTGGCGATACCATCCCCCGCTTGTTCGAGGGTCACGCCAGCTGTAAGGGTGACGATAGCGGCGACGATGAACACCAGTACCGTCCGTGCCGTGCTGATCCCCTGCTTGCTCGCCGCCGCTTCCTTGGTGCCTTTGGAATGCCCTTTGGGTGCTTCCTGCGTGTCGGGGGCATCGCCTGCACTGTCATGCCAAGGTAGACCCTTGTTCGCGCGCGTGATCAGCCAAATCCCGATCATCCAAAGGATGGCGATCAGCAGCGCATCGGGAGCTAGGCGCGCGACGACCAGCGTTGGCGGTAACTGCGTTCCCATGATAGCCACAATCAAGACCGCGACCACCATCAGTCCTTCGATCACAAGCGTCAGGCTGGCGGCCTTGTAGGTAAGCGGCACCTTCTCGTGCATCCCGAATGCATCGAGAATCACGAGCACCACCGTTTGAATCGCGATGCCGCCGAGGATGTTACCGACGGCGACGCCCATGTTTCCGGACCATGCCGCAGTCGCGACGATTGCAATTTCCGGAAGGTTGGTTGCAATAGCAAGGAGGATCACGCCGCCAATTGCCTCGCCGAAGCCGAAGCGATGGGAGAGCACATCAGTGGTGTTAGAGAGCTTCACGCCGGCGATCCAGATCGCACCCGCCGCGATAAGGAAGGTACCGACCAGGGCGACCAGCGAAAACGAATGGAACATGCGCGTCTCCTACCCCCTTGTTAGAACGCCTCTGTTCCATCCTCGCTCCGCGGACCGCAAGCATCCTGAGAGGCGACGGCGAGCATAGTCGACGATGACACTCGATTGTTGCCGACCAGAGTTGCCCGGCGAAAGGACAAAAAGCATGATCAATTACTTATGATGAGGCCTCTCTTCACGATCGGTCATTCGACCCGAACTACCGCCGATTTTATCGCGCTTCTAAGGGCGTCTGATATCGATTTTGTAGTGGATGTGAGAACTGTTCCGCGTTCGCGCACGAACCCGCAGTTCAACCGCGACACGTTGCCCGACTCGCTTTCCAACGTTCAGATTGCTTACGAACATATCGCCGAGCTCGGAGGGCTGCGTGGGAAGCAGCGTTCCGTGGAGGGCTCGCCGAACGGGTTCTGGAGCAACACCAGCTTCCGCAACTATGCCGACTACGCCCTGACGCAGCCCTTTCATGTCGGGTTGGAGCGACTGCGCACCATCATGCTTGAGCGCCGATGCGCCATCATGTGTGCCGAAGCGGTGTGGTGGCGCTGTCATCGTCGGATCATCGCAGATTACCTGCTGATAGGGGCTGAGCCCGTCTTCCACATTCTTGGGTCGAAGCACGTCGATCCGGCGGTGCTCACTGCTGGCGCTCGCCCGGGTCCAGATGGCGCGGTGTTCTATCCTGCCGCTTCCGAAGATTCCTAGGCGATCAATCTAAAAGCCAACGCGTAGTTGCGGGATGAACGGCTTCTTAGTTGCAAGTGATGCATTGTTCCGATCAAGCAGCGCGCAGGTGGCAACTAAAGCAAACTACTTGAACGGCAAATCGTTATTATCGATACAGCTGTAGAGGTGTAACCTATATGGTCTAGCAAACTTTGCCGCGGAAAGATCGATGCGTTCCAACTCGCGCTGCATCTGCGCCTTTGGCGCAACCACTTCGTTGAAACCGAGTTTGACGATGAGTCGTCGTATTTGCGCAGAGTATATATTTCCGTATCCCTATCACGGCGCGCTTAACACTGCCACTTCAGCGATGGCATCCGATCGTAGAACTCGACCTGCATCCGCATGGCCCCAAGTGCCTCCACAGAGTGGGGTTGATCCGGGAGCACGAGGCCTGGTCGATCCGGATCGAGGACAGTTTCAGAGATCGGGTCCAGCACGTGGTAGCGTAAGCGGCCTTCCAGCACCCGGATGATTCCCCACACGCCGGCCTTGGTGCGATGCTCTTTGCGCAGACCGCTAGGAAGGGTGTTCTCATCGAACACAGGCGTGCTCTTGTAGGGTTCCGGCGCGCTCATGATGCCTGCACCGTTCGGAAGTGAACCGCGCGATCAACAAGATCAGTCATGTGATCGGCTGCCTGAATGGTGAGCGGATGCTGAGTGAAACCCGGCCGAGGAGAGATATAGTCCGCCATCTCCCGCGCCACTTCGAGCTGACGATCCGAGCCTTCCGCCAAGACGGCGATTATCAGGTTTTCAAGCGCGATGACCCGGATGCGCAGTTGGACCAGTTCGGCGTTGGTCATGTCGGGAACATCCGCGTGCGTTCCATGCGGCATCGACGCAAGGGCACCACCTTCGTTGTCCCATTTCGAAAGCGCACGCCGTCGAAGTTCGGAAGAGTCTAGCGGTTTGCGATCAGGCATCAGAATTTCCTCATGGACGCGGCTGCGATGGCTTGAGACCAGTCATCGGTAGCCAACGCCCTTTACGTACTCGACGAGTTGCGCTTCCTCATATTCGGCATCGCTCAGGAGAATGCGAAGGACCGCCCGGGCAGTAAGCACCCCAATTGGCCGGCCCCCGCCATCCACCACCGGAATGTTCTTCAGGTGCCGCTCCTTCATAAGCTTGGACACGTCTTGCAGAAGGTCCGTCCCCCGGCAGAGCGCGACATCGCGCGTCATCACAGTCGATGCCGGACACATGCAGGTGGCACCTTGGCAGACACTGATCTGCCTGACGACATCGGTTTTGGTGACGACGCCCTGCAATGCACCCCGGCCGTCGCACACGATCACGAGGTCAGTCCCGGAAGTCAGGAGTTTGGCGGCTTCGATTAATTTGGCATCATAGGTGATCGTCACGAGCTTTTCGCGTGCCGTTTCCAACATTCCTTCAACGAACATCGTTTGGTCTCCTTGTCGCACCTATGCGTCCAGCCGGAGTTCGGCGGCATGTTGCGGATAGGGTGCGGCATGTGCGTAACCGACGGGTTTACCGGCGAGCTTGCTTGCAAAGCGATGATTGACATCGCGGTGGTGCGCTTCGTCGGCGCGCACGACCAGAACGACATCCCGCAGCGTCGCGTCGTCCGCCATCTTCCAGTAATGCTTGGCAATCGCAGGGGCGGGCACGTTCGGCGAACGCCCTTCGTCGATTTCCTTCAGGTACAGCGTGTAGCTGGTAACTGCCTCCTCCTCGAAATAGCCCACGACCCGGTGTGCGGTGCGCGACGAGAGGAGGTAAAGGATCGAGAAGCCGGCCAAGAATACGCCCTGTACGAGCAGGATCACCATCCGTTCGAACCAGGTCGGCTTGGCGATCTCGATGAATGTCATGAGGTGCATGCGCTCGTTCTCGGCTTCTTCCATCAGCGTCCGAATCCAGCCGTCGTCGTCGCGCATACGACGCAAGCAGGTGAGGTGGGTGAACATGGCACCGACCATCCCCGGCACGGCCGCTACCGTTTCCAAGACGATCGCCCGATGGCCGTAACGTTTGGCAAAGAAGGTGTCGGCGCTAAAACGAAGCAGCTTGGTAAAGCCGAGGGCAAAGCGATCGGAAAATCCTTGCGCCTGATGATGGACGGCGGGCTGAGCGACGCGTTCTTCGGCGAGCGCGCGCTTATCGGGTGTGAGGATCGAATTGGTCATGCCGGGTCCTTTCAGGACGCCGCAAGGACCGGCCGGGGTGAACCCCCGGACGCCGGTGCCAGACGGAAATAAAGTGCTAGCTTGAGACTTTCGGCGAAGCGCGCCGCTTTGTCTTGGAGTGCGATGGCAGCTTCGGGCGACAACAATTCGTCGGTAACTTCGGCCCACAGCGCCAGCCACCGATCAAACATCGGTGGCGTGATAGTGGGCAGATGCTTGAGATGCGCTGCGACTGGGTTACCTTTGTAGCGCCCGCTGGTAAGCATCACCGACGACCAGAAGGCGACCAGCTTTTGGAGATGATGCTTCCAGTCGTCGATCGCGTTATTGAATACAGGACCGATCAGCGCATCGTCGCAGACACGCGAGTAAAATCGCGGGATCAGGATTGCCAACTGATCTTCGCTGATTTGGGCATTGTTGCCCATGATACTGTTCCAGCCCGGTGCTCGGCATTGCGTCTGCCATGAAGACGACCCCACGCGGTCAGAGCCGCTGTATCCAAGCGACGGCGTGTTACGCATCCTCGCAGGGGACGCGGGGTAGAAACTCTTATTCGTGAATAACATGAACCACGGTCGAAAGCTATCAACGCAGGCCGGCAGTAATTTCATCGGCGTTCGGTCATTTTGAATCGAAACCCGTGACCTGCTGCAATTCAGCGACGTCTTCTGCGCGTCGACTTTTGACCAAGTGAATGTGGAGCAGCGGCATCAGGAAGCCTTCTGATTACGGACGGCGTTTAGCTCGCCCCTGAGTGTTTCAATAAGAGTGGTGGCAGGCATGGCGCGCGTGAGCGGCGCGCCCTGGCCCGCCCACTGTGCTCCGAAGCCATGTTCGCCGTGCGCCTTGGCCGCTGCATGGAGGGCTTTGCCGGCGTCGTAAGCGATGGGATAGTCGGGCGGCAGGCGCTCGGCGAGTTGCTCGACTAGTGCTGTGAAGCGGCTGGCGATGGCCCGCGCTGGTCGGCCTGAAATCAGTGGTGTCAGCGTCGTGTGATACGCTCCCGGGCCAGTCAGCGCAGCGCGATAGGCATCGTCGGCAGCGGACTCCGGGCAGGCTACAAAGGCCGTGCCGAGTTGCGCTGCGACCGCGCCCAGGTCGAGTGCGGCCGCGATGCCCGCACCATCCATGATCCCGCCGGCAGCGATTACCGGCAGCTTCGTTTCCCGCACGAGCAAGCGCGTCAGCGCCATCGTACCGAGAGCATCGTCGGGCTTCGCCGGATCGAAAACACCCCGGTGACCGCCCGCCTCGATACCTTGCGCCACGATAGCATCGATCCCGGCAGCCTCGATCGCGCGGGCTTCCTCCAGGCTGGTCGCGGTCGCCAGCATGTAGATGCCGCGTAATCGCAGTGCCGAGAGGACGTCAGCAGACGGCAGGCCGAAATGGAAGCTGACGACCGGCGGTTTCAGCGCGAGCAGCGTTTCCAACATGTCGGCATCGTCGGCAAAGCTCTTATAGATCGTACGCAGCGCCTTGGGTGGTTCGGCGTCGAAGTCGGCGAACAACGGCGCTAGCCATTCCAACCATACGCGCTCACGCTCCGGATCGGCCGTGGCGCTGCCATGGACGAACAGATTGACGTTAAAGGCCCCATCAGTGCGGTCGATGCGAGCGCGTGTTTCCTCGATCATCGCGCGTGCGCCTTTGGCGTCGGTCGCGCCTACTCCAATCGATCCTAGGCCGCCTGCATTCGACACTGTTCCCGCCAGTGTCGGCGTCGAGACGCCGGCCATCGGCGCCTGAACGATGGGGAGCGTCATGTTGAGCCGGTTGAGCATTCTAGCCTCCCTATGCCGCAAACGCTTCGTCAGTCGGCCCGAACAGTTCGTAGTGAACCTGCCCCGATGGCACACCCGCCCCGATCAGGCCGGGAACGAAGGAGCGCAGGAAGGGACGCGGCCCGCAGAGGTAAAAGTCGGCTTGCTCGAACGGGGTGTTGGCCTTCAGCCAGTCGAGCGTGACGAGCCCCGCTTCTGCGTTATCTGCCTCGCCCCGTCTTTCGTAGAACGTGTGGACCCTCGTTCCGCCATGCTGACCGGCCAGTTCGCGGATATGGCCGTCGAGCGCGTGCGCCTCGCGGCTTGCCGTGCCGTGGACGTACCAAACGCGAGCGGCAGGATGCGCTTCCGCGATCATTTCCATCATGCTGACCATCGGCGTCAGTCCCACACCGCCCGACAGCAGCACGATCGGGCGTTCCGGCACGTCGGCGAGGAAGAAGTCACCCGCAGGCGGCGTGGCTTCAACCATCACCCCGGGAAAGCCGTGATCGTGCAGGAACGCCGAAGCACCCCCGTCCGCCTGCCGCTTAACAGTGATGCGGTAGTGGTCGTCGCTGGGACCGGACGAAATGGAAAAGTTGCGCTTCAGTCCGGGCGGGCCGGCTGCGTCGAAGCGGAACGTGAGATACTGACCGGCGCGATGGCGCAGCACCGGACGACCATCGACAGGCTTGAGAATGAAGGACACGATGCCTTCGCTTTCTGGCCGGCGCTCGGCGATGACGAACTCGCGCCAGTCGGTCCAGCCGCCTTCATGCGTCATGATTTCGGTGCGGATCGTGTCTTCGCGCCCGATTAGAATGTTAGCCAAAAACCAATATGCCTCGCCCCATGCGGCAAGGATCTCCGGAGTAGCGGCATCGCCCAGCACTTCCTCGATCGCGCCAAGCAGAGCCGTTGCGACGTAGGGGTAATGCTCGGTCTTGATGGCGTAGCCGATATGCTTTTGTGCGATCCGCTCGACCGCCGGGCCAAGCGCGCCAAGGTTCTCGATGTTGCGGGCGTAGGCGAGGACAGCGGTCGCCAGCGCATGGACCTGTGCGCCGTTCTCCTGATTGGCCGTGTTGAACAACGCGGCAATCTCCGGGTCCTCGAAAAGCCGGCGGTACATCGCGCCGGTGATGGCGCTACCATGCTCGGCCAGCGCCGGGACGGTGGCCTTCACTATGGCGATTGTTTGCGGTGACAGCGACACGGACATGGGCGACTCCATAAAGAGGTATTACAGATGCCTCTATTCTCGTCGCCATATACATGCAACAAATATACCTGTATTAATCGAATGGAATGAAACTCACCCGCTACACCGATTACGCACTGCGCGTGCTGATCCACCTCGCCGCGCATGAGAATGAGCTGGCTTCGATCGGGCGGATCGCGTCGCGCTATCTTATCTCGCAAAACCACCTGATGAAGGTTGTTCAGGACCTTAGCCGGGCTGGCTTTGTCGAGACGGTGAGGGGACGGAACGGTGGATTACGGCTGGCCCGGCCGGCCGCGCAAATTAACGTCGGCGAATTGGTGCGCCACACTGAAGGCGGCTTTGATCTGGTAGAATGCGGTGGATGCGTGATCGCGCCAGCCTGCGGCCTCCCACGCGTACTCGCAGAAGCGACAAAGGCGTTCCTCGCCACGTTGGATCGTTACACGGTCGCGGACCTCTCTAACCGTCCAGCCGACCTGCGCGCTCTATTTGCATTGCGCGATACTGATGTCGCGGTGTCGGACGAGGTTCTGGACTCGGACGGCATTACCATGAGCGATGAGCCGCATAGCTGAGGTGTCAAAACCGGTTGGGACTGTCGAAAAAGGCCTGACGTTCCCCTGATCGTCCTGATTGGGATCGAATTTCGGGAAAGGGGCGGCTTGTTTGCTGCGACAGCGCAAACGAACAACGCCGCCCTCTACCAAGCTATTTCAGTGGCAGGAACAATTCCGCGACCGCCTCATGCTCCGGCACCTCCGGGAAGAAGGCGACGCGCTGGCAGTAGAGTGGAAAATCCCGTGCCTCCTCGCCGCTGGCGGGTAGCCAATCGCGGTAAAGGTACAGCGCGGCCGGCTCCAGATTATCAGTGTTGCCGACGACGCGCAGCACCGCGCAGCGTCCGCCGGGGATGGTGCCGGCCTCGATCCGCTCGCCGTTTGCCTTGATCGGTCGATCGGTGCCGACGCATAGGTCCATGCGATACTCAGCCGGGAGCACCGTGCGCGGATCGGAGTGGAATACATTGAATGTCGGGCTGACCTTCGGCGACAGGCCGGTTGCCTTCCGCCAAGCGATAAACCGCTGGATGGTAGCGCCGATCGTCGCCGGATCGCCGCGATGCTCCATGATCGCCACCGGGGTCGGCGCTACGTCGCGGATCTTAACATCGTCGGGTATATAGGTGGTCTGCACAAGCTTGCTCCTCGCGTTGTTGAGAGGCCCGAAGGCCGCAAGCCACGGTTCTCAATCGGGAGCCTTCCTAAACGACGAGGGCGATTGCCCGACCCGTTGCCGGAAGGCGCGGGCAAAGGCATCCGGGGCGTCGTATCCGGCGTCCATCGCTATTTCAGTGATACTCTGCGCGTCCCTGTAGGCCAGCCGATAGGATGCACGCTTCATGCGGGCGAGCTGGACGTAGCGATGCACGGATACCCCGAAGGTCGCCATAAACTGCCGGTGGAAGTGGAATTTCGAAAAGGCCGCGACGCCGCTCATCGCATCGAGGTCTAGATCATCGTCCAAATGCCGGTCGATGTGATTTAGTACCCTCTGCATCCGGGCGTGGTAATTGGGAAGCGCCGCCTTCATCGTCCTGTCCTCCGTGGCGTCGCTAGCTAGGCGCTCCCGGATATGACGCGCTCGACCGTTCTTGCGGTTCTAGCATGGCTCGCAGGCTCTCCCGCAAAGGAACCGCCAAAGGACGGAGGGGCGGCAAATCCTCGCGGCGGTCCACGGGGTATGGCGTTTTCCCGAAATCTGTTCTCGATTGTATTTTCCCGAAACGGACCGTTGCATGGGATAACGGGACTCTCGGGTTTACGCGGCTGCTTTGGACTGCTTCACGACGAGGAGGCGATTAAACAGGATGCTGGTGCGCTGTTGGACAGGCGCAGCTCTCGCGGCATCAACCGCACTTTGGTTATACGGAGCCGCTGACCGGCGCGGAGTGATGCTCGCGGTTTCGTTTTCGGATTCAAGAGCCGGCGTTGGCGCGGAGGTATCTGTATTCGCTTCCCCGCCGGCTGCGGACGCCTCGATCACGCGGAGACTGTTGGCGGCGATCGCCGGGTCGACGCGGATAGGAGGCATTTCCGGCGCCGGGATCTTGGTCCGCTCGGCGAGCTTCTTCTCGGCATAGTAACGGACCTTCTTGCCATAGGTCGCGTACATGCCACGCCGGAAGACGATGAGATCGTTCTCCGGCAGAAGCTCGACCTCCTGCGGCAGCATCAGCGGCCGGCGCTGATCGGAATCGGATGTAGAGCCGCCACCACCACCCCACGTTCCCATCGAGCGTGAGCGCGCGCGGAACGTGTAGCTCCCGAGCTGGTCAGAAATCTTCTTGGCCTCCGCCAGCCCGGCCGGCCGGAGGACGAGGCGCACCGCGCAGTTTCGTTCGATGTCGGCCGCCACCTTGTCGCCATAGACACCCTGAATCTGCTCGAGCGACTGGAACGCCGGCAGCATACGCAGCCCATAGCCGGCGACATAGCTGAAGGCATTCGCCAGCACGGTGCATTTGCCGAGGCTGGCAAACTCGTCGAGCGCGAGAAGGACCTTGATCTGGTGCTTGTCGCCCTTCGGCAGCTCGCGCACGTTACGGTCGATGAGCTGCTGGAACAGCAGGCCATAGATTGGCGCAACCCGGTCCAGATCGTCAGGCGACACGCCGAGGTAGAGCGAGATTCGCTTGTCGCGGAAATCGCTCAGATCGAAATCGCTCTCCGACGTAGCGGCGTCGACATAGGGGTTCAGCCAGCCGTTGATCTTCGACGTGACGGACTGGCGCAAGCCGGAGAACGTGTTCGCGGACGATCCGGTATAATCCTTGATCGCCGAAACGCACCCTTCCGACAGGGGCTTACCAGCCTTCTTGCGGTCGGCGATGATCTTCGGGAAGCGGCGCTGGGCATCGCCGGCCGCAAACTGGCGATAGACCTCGCCAAGCGTGAAGGGGAGCGCATCCTCGCCATCATCGACTGTCGCCGCGATATAGGCCGTGATGCCGAGAAACGCCGTTCGCGCGCCTTCGGCCCAGAACTTCTCACCGGTGAGCGGATCGGGATAGAGCATCGCTGCGATCTTCTGCAGCTCGTTGATAACCTCCACGGGATCGCGCCGATTGATGTAGCTGAGTGGGTTCCACCGCACCGTGTGGCCAGTGGGATCAAGCGGGTTGAAGAGCAAAACCCGTTGGCTCAGGATCTCTTTTCGGAAGCCGGCGGTATTATCGTAATTTTCCTGCTTAATGTCGAGAACAACCAAGGAGTCGGGCCAGTCGAGCAGATTGGGGATGATGACACCTACGCCCTTACCGGCGCGGGTCGGCGCCTCGAGCATGACATGCTCGGGTCCGCCAAAGCGCATCACCTTGCCACCAATCTTGCCCAAAACGATACCTCTTTCCGCAAGCATCTTGCCCTTGCGGACTTCGCCCACACGCGCAAAGCGCGCCTCGCCGTGGAGCTTCTGCCGCTGGAATAGCGTCGAGATGATGGTGATGACGGTCAGGATCAGGCCGATCCCGAACCCGACCATGAAGGGCTTATAGACGATCGGGTAGCCCTTCATCGCCCAGAGGGCGGCCGGCACCTTGCGCCACGGGGTATGGACGCTGAGGAGGTGCGAACTCCACAGCACGGCGATCGCGCCTACGCCCGCGCTCACCGCTAGGCCGATCAGGGCCAGAAACACGATAGCGCCCGGCTGCGATCCCTCGTCGCTACGAACCCACTTACCGCTCATAGTGGCATCCTCTCAGCTGTTTGATTTGCTCGCCGGATCGAACCAGACTTCAGTCATGCGATAGCGGGCTGGCCGTCCGTCGCCGGGAGGGAGCCGGTGCATCTGCACGACAATATCGACCAGCGAGCGGAGCAACGCGCGAATATCGTGGCGATCGAGGTCGTTGCCGCCTTCCGATTCCTTGACCAGCAGCGTGAGCTGCTCGAGCGCGCCCTCGGCCGTGTTGGCGTGAACCGTCGTGATCGACCCGGGGTGGCCGCTGTTGACGTTGCGCAGGTAGAAAAAGGCGATGCCGTCGCGCAGCTCCTGAAGGAGGATGCGATCGGGCCGCATACGCAATGCCGATTCCAGCAATTCCTTCGCACCGGCCTTCTGGAGGCTCTTTCCGTCCTTGGCGTACATCATGTGGACGTGATTGCGCTGGGGCACGACGAGCTCGCGCGTGTCCTCGATCGTGAGGATCCGCTCGTAGTCGGGGATCAGCTTGATGAGCCCCTTGGAAAAGCTCGTCTTGCCCGACCCTGTGGCGCCCGAGATCAGGATGTTCTTGCGAGCCTCGACAGCGAGCTTGAAGAACGCTTTCCAGTCGCCGGCGTCGCGATACCTCAGCAACTCCCCATCGACGTCCGCGTGCAGGCCGTGCGCGCGAACCTCGCTGAAGAGGCCCGCGCGCTCGAAATCGTCGATGTTCATCGTCACGCCTGACGCTTTGCGGATCGTGATCGAGATGAAGCCTTGCTCGACGGCCGGAGGCACCACGACCTGCGCGCGCTCGCCACCCGGCAGGACCGACGAACAGATCGGATACTCCGAGTTGATGTC
>Ga0265780_10009474_pt1 | contig 11673 bp, 9 predicted proteins | sample P1T30metagenome_FD_192432 | JGI IMG/M metagenome (GOLD analysis project Ga0265780, IMG submission 192432) | Plant litter microbial communities from East Loma Ridge, Irvine, California - P1 T30 | ecosystem: Environmental > Terrestrial > Plant litter > Unclassified | place: USA: California... | reverse complement strand
GGTTTCAGGCAGTATCGTTTTGCCGGCCAGCAAATGTTTTATAATAACTTGTCGGCAAGAGTAAAAATCAATAATTTATCACCTTACATTTTACCCGGTCAATATGGCGTAACTGCCACCTATGGCCTGGGCCGTGTTTGGGGGAATAATCAGCCATCTAATACCTGGCATAATAGTGTAGCCGGCGGCATTTATTTTGCCCCGGCCGATTTAATGTTACTGCAATTACAAACCGGCTACTCCAAAGATGGCTGGTATCCGTATGTAACTCTAAAACTTAATATTTAAAGCAGAAAAGCCAGTGGCTTGTTATCATTAAAGCATGCAGATTAACTTATACAATATTGACGAAAAGTTAAAATCGACAGAAATTGTTGATGCTGCGTTTTCTTTCCATGTATTTACCGAAGAGATTAAACGGCGGATAGCTAAAGAACAAACCGTTAAGGCCGAATTTTACAAATTTGTACTCGCAAAAATAGAAGAGCACCCGGAGTTACAAAATCCAATCCCGGTATCAGATGCTGCAAAATATAAAACCATATTAGAGTTGGTATATGCCGTGCTATCGCCACCCATGGCTGATGAAGCCGATTTTTACTGGGGGATAGGTATGCCTGTGCCCGGCGATGTGGTTTACGGTACAGATGCGTTTCAACAATTTATTGCCGGTTATAACAGCGATCCTAAAACGATTACCAACCAGGGGTCTGCGGCTTTTACCAAAAGAGTAAAAGAATACCTCTACCGCCTGATATTGGCCAAAGTTTATCATATATCGTCGCAGGTAAATGGTAATAATGTTTACACTAAAAGCGATACCGAAAATGGCCTCGAGCAGTACTATAATATCCATCTGGATACAACTTATGTAGAGATAAAAGCAAATGGCCCGCTACCCGAGCTTAAGCCCGAACTGATAGAACTTTTTTTACAGGAATCAACCGGAGCGGAGGTGCTTGAAGAAACTATGCCTCTCAGCATGTTCAGGTTTGAGGGATTTGCAGTAATTACAGTTAAAGATATTACCGAAATGCAGTCGATAGAAAACATCAGGCTGGCCTTAGGTAATGATACCACAGATCAGGCTGCGCTGTTTGAGCAGGTTACCCATTCATTGCAAACTTTAACAGGTAATAATAATATTGAATTTGGTTTGCTGCCCCTGATAAAGGTGAACGGAAAGTTTGTGTACGATACCGAAGAATGCTATAACAGTGTGCTTGTTAAAGCTTATACACAACAAAATGTATCGGAAGAGATTTACAATATTTTAACCGAGAACTACATTAAAAATCCAAAGTCTACATTTTATAATGAGATTACCGGCAATAATGTAAGAAATCATTTCTACCTTAAATCGCTGCATACGGCAGGTATTGTTTCTTACGCGGTATTGCCTGTTTTTTATAACAAAAAGTTGGCCGGTGTAATGGAGATCTATTCTAAAAAATCCCCGATTATTTTTGATAAACTGCTCTCTAAGTTAGAAGCTGCTGCACCATTTTTAGCACAATTACTGCACAACAGCATAGAGCAATTTAATAATCGGATTGAAGAAGTGATTAAAGCCAAATTTACCACCCTGCAGCATTCAGTAGAGTGGAAATTTAACGAGGTAGCCTGGAACTATATTCGCCAGCAAAAAGAAAACACTGCAGAGCCTGAAATAAAAACGGTATCATTTAAAGATGTGAATCCGCTTTACGGGGCTATAGATATTCGCAGCTCTACTGCTAAGCGTAACATTGCCTTGCAGCAGGATTTAAGCACTTTATTAAATCGTTTATCGGTTGTGTTTGTTGAGATAGCAAAGGTAGAAGGCGCATTTATTGAACAAGAGTTAATTAAGCAATGCGAAGCCTGGCTAATTCGTATTGGGAAACAGATAACCGATGGCGACGAGCTGAATATTAAAGAGTTTTTAGAGCGTCGCATTTACCCGGTGTTGGATAAACTGAAAGTCGAATTCCCTCAAACCAAAACTTTAATAAACGCTTACTTTGAAGCCTCGGACGAACTAACCGGCGAAGGTTTTGCCGGCCGCCGCGAGCTTGAAGACTCAATGCAGATAATTAATACGGCGCTTAATAATTATTTTGAACGTGCCCATACCAAACTCCAACAAATTTATCCCTGCTATTTCGAAAAGTTCAGGACCGATGGGGTTGAGTATGATATTTATACCGGGCAATCGCTGGCACCTAATCTGCCGTTTAATGAAAGCCATTTAAATGAATTTCGCCGCTGGCAGCTAGAAGCTATGATCAAGATTACGCAGATCACCGCTAAACTAACCGGGCTTATGAAATGTAAGCTTGAAACAACCCAGCTTATTTTTGTGCACTCGGCCCCAATTGATATTTGTTTCCGCAAGGATGAACGCCGTTTTGATGTAGAAGGGACTTACAATATCCGCTACGAGGTGATCAAAAAACGGATAGACAAAGTATGTATTAAAGATACCGAAGAACGGCTTACTCAGCCCGGTAAAATTGCGCTCATATATTCCAGCGAAAGTGAAGCCGATGAGTTTATGAAATACATCAAAGAGTTTCAGGATAAAGGTTCATTATCAACCAATGTTGAACGCTATGATTTGGAAGAGCTGCAGGGTGTTACAGGGTTAAAAGCCATCAGGTTGAACGTCAATATAGAGGCATAGCCCATAACTGGTTGCTATATTCAATTAATCTGCATTATACCGCTCACAAATGCTAACTATTGGTGTTAAAGTAGTAATTTTCCGTAAACGTATTATTTAACCTGAATACAATCGATATAAGCCGTACATGTACCTTAATAAGACCATCAAAATTTTCAGCATTTTCTTAGCTGTTTTACTGTATTGCGGCGCACTCACGGCTTCGGCACAGGTTATTAAAGGCGACAGTATAAAAGTTGCCGTAGCACCCGAATATGATAGTGTTGGCCGTTTTCATCGCAAATTATTCGGCGAAAATTACCGCAAGCTATGGGCTACGCCGGTAAAAATGAAGGTCTTTTATCTCGAAAAAGAAAAAGGTGGTTTAACGGTTGTTGGTAAAGGCGGTGGTAAACAAACCCAATCGCTGCAATTAAAAGATAAGCAGGGTAACGACTGGCGCTTGCGTACCGTACAAAAATATCCGGACAAAGCTTTACCGCCCGATCTGCGTAAAACCATTGTTAAAGATATTTTACAGGATGAGGTATCAACCTCGCATCCTTTTTCGGCATTAATTGTACCACCGTTAGCCCAGGCTTTAGGTATTCCGCACTCCGACCCGCAGATTGTTTATGTGGCCGACGACCCGGGACTGGGCAAGTACCGTAAGGATTATGCCAATAAAGTTTTCTTATTTGAAGACCGCGACCCTGCGGACGTGGATAAAAGCGATAACACCGAGAAAGCCGAAAAGAAACTAGAGGGTGATAATGATAACCGCGTTGAGCAAAAATTAGTGCTCCGTGCCCGCTTATTGGATATGGTAATTGGCGACTGGGACCGCCATGAAGACCAATGGCGTTGGGTGCATGATAAAGGCGATACCGGCATTGTGTATACGCCAATCCCCCGCGACCGGGATAAAGTTTTTTATACAACGTCGGGTATTTTTCCGTGGGTATTGGCGCATCAATATTTAAAATCGCAGTTGCAGCCTTATGCCGGCGACATCCGCGACGTACCAGGCTGGAACTTTAATGCCCGTTACTTCGACCGTTATTTTTTGACTGATTTAAGTGAGGCAGATTGGAAGGAACAGATTGCCGATGTACAACGCCTGCTAACAGACAGCCTGATTACAAGCGCCATGAAGCGTATGCCCGATAACATTTACCGCATGTCGGCCCCGCAACTCATTCCTGCATTAGAAACCCGACGAGATAATTTGCTCAAAATTGCTTTAACTTATTACACCTTCCTGGCCGACCATGTAGACATCCCCGCCACCAATAAAATGGAGCGCTTTGATGTTGACGAACAAGCAGGCGGAAAAGTAGAAGTAACGATCCATAAAATTAAAAAGAGCGGCGATACGGCCCAGGTAATCTATCACCGCGTATTCGATCCTTTGGTTACTAAGGAGATCAGACTGTATGGTTTGGGTGGTAAAGACGTTTTTAACGTTACCGGCGCTGAGGCTTCGCCTATTAAAGTACGCATGATAGGTGGTGATGGTAAGGATAGCTTTTATGTAGATAAAAAACTAAACAACCGGAATGATCTGTATGTATACGATCGGTCGGACGAAAAAAACATGCTGCCGCCCCGCGCCGATGCCAAAATTCGCACAGCAAAAGATACACTGGTGAACTCCTTTGATCGGACGGCTTTTAAATACAATAATACATCGCCCATTGTGCTGGCAAACTATAGTACAGACGAAGGCGTTATCCTGATTGGCGGTATGCTGTTTGAAAAGCAAGGTTTCCGTAAAGAGCCTTATGCCTACAGGCAAACTCTAGTGCTGGGGTATTCGCTCGGCAGGCAATCATTTATGATTAATTATAATGGCGACTTTAAAAAGGCCATTGGCAACAACGATTTAAACGTGGCCATTAGCTCAAAAGGTCCGCATAATATTGCCAACTTTTTTGGTGTAGGTAATAATACCGAGTTTAATAAAGATGATAATCACGGTATCGAATACTATAGAAGCCATTATAACTATATCAATATAGATATCCGGTTGTTTCATAATTATAATAACTGGCAAATAAGTGGAGGTGCTGCAGGGCAAATCTATTATGCTTCAGAATCTGATAATGTAAACCATTTTTTGGGTACTTACAGCACGCAAAACCCAAATCAGAATGAGTATAGCACCAAACTTTTTGCAGGTGCAGTTGTAGGTTTTAGGTATGATACCCGTAACAGTATTACCAACCCAAGTAGTGGTATTTTCTGGAATACCAACATCACCACACTAACAGGAGTTGCCAATGCTAACAATACATTTTCGCAGGTGGTATCTGAGTTTAATACTTATTTTGCCCCAGCCGGAGATTCTACATTTATTATTGCCAACCGTGTTGGTGCCGGTACAATTATCGGCCATGCCTTGTTTTTCCAGGATATGCGTTTAGGGGGCCCGCAAAACTTAAGGGGCTTGCATACTAACCGTTATACCGGCCGCACCATGGCTTACGATAACTTCGAGATTAGAATGAAGCTCTTCAATTTTAACTCCTATCTATTACCCGGAACAGTGGGGCTGATTGGGTTTAACGATATTGGCCGTGTATGGGAGCCGGGCGAAAAATCGGACGAGTGGCATGATGGTTACGGCGGCGGCTTATTTGTAGTGCCGGCACGTGCTTTTACTTTCTCGGCTGTAATGGGTTTCTCGAAAGACGGATCATTGCCTTATTTAAACTTTGGGTTTAGGTTTTAATATTTTCATTCCGCTCTTGAGCGTTATTGTGAATAGTTAAAAAGCCTCTGCTTTGGAGAGGGTTGGGTGAGGTTTCTTCGATTCTTTTGCTATTTTTGTTAGCAATCTAATTGTTGACTCTTATCCGCCATGAACCGTATCGACCGTATCTCTGCTATATTAATTCAGCTGCAATCGCGCCGAACAGTGAAAGCGAGTGACATTGCGTCGCGATTTGATATAAGTTTGCGTACGGTTTACCGCGATGTTAAAACGTTGGAAGAAGCCGGTATACCCATCATCGGCGAGGCTGGCATAGGTTACTCCCTGGTTGAGGGCTACCGCCTGCCCCCCGTAATGTTTACCCGCGATGAAGCCTCTGCCTTTTTAACTGCTGAAAAACTGGTTACGCAATTAACAGATGATGTTAACGGTGCCAGCTACAGCTCGGCGATGTATAAGATTAAAGCCGTGCTAAAAAGCGTAGATAAAGATTACCTGGAGGTTATTGATAACCATATAGAGGTTTTAAGATCGCGCAACCACCCGGAATTGAAAGAGGATATTAACCCCTTGCAAACCATATTGCAGGCCATTGCCGAGAAAAAGATTTTATCCATACGTTATACAGCTGCTTATAAGCAAACGCCAACTAGCCGCGAGATAGAGCCCGTTGGTGTGTTTTACCTCGATAACCATTGGCACCTCATTGCCTATTGCCGGTTAAGGAATGATTACCGTGATTTCAGATTCGACAGGTTAGATCATATTGCCGTTACCGGCCAATGTTTTGTGCAAGTTCATCCGCCTTTAAAAGAACATTTGAAAAGCCTGTATAAAGCCAATGATTTGATCACGATTGTAATTCGTATTAAAAAAGACATCGCGCCTTTTTTGGGCGAACAGCGCTATTACCACGGTTATGTATCAGAAAATATTGATGGCGACATGGTTGAGATGCAGTTTTTAACACCTTACCTCGAAGGTTTTTCGCGCTGGTATATCAGCTTTGCCGACCATTGCACTATAATTGAGCCTCCTGCCCTTAAAGAAAAAATCAAGAGCATTGTAGAAAATATTTCAAATAATTTATAACAGCAAAAACATGCTGACATAGGGCTGTCACAACGGGGTGGTTAATTTGAATATAAAATCAAACACACCATCACATGACATTATTAAAAATTTTCTCGGAAGAACTGGAAAGCGAAGCTGCAATTACCATAAAAATGCTGGAGCGAATCCCCGACGATAAATTCGGCTGGCAGCCACACCCTAAAAGCATGACTATTAAGAGGCTGGCCACCCATATTTCTGATCTGCCCAACTGGATAGCCATGGCATTGACCACCGATGAGCTCGATTTTCAGAATAACAATTGGGAAGAACCGGATTTAAATACCACGGCCGCACTATTAGTCAATTTAGAAAAAGCCGTTACCAATGGCCAAAATTGCCTGGCCAGTGGAAAAGAAGAAATATTAGACGAGCCCTGGGTACTCCGCTCTGGCGATCAGATCTTTCTTACTACCAAAAAACGCGAGATGATACGCACCTCATTAAATCAGATTACGCATCACCGCGCACAGTTAGGTGTTTTCTTAAGATTGTTAGATATCCCAATCCCTGGCAGTTACGGCCCAAGCGCAGATGAAAATGGCTTTGCATAAACAATTAATAATACAGGCAGTGGTATTCTGCCTGTATTATCTCTACGAAATATTGTGCACGTTTAGAGGGTTAACAACATGATTGGGTTTCTTTACCGGCATGCTGAATTTATTTCAGCATCCCACTTGCTAAGCCTGCTTTGCAAAGTTTGCGACCTGTCATGTGGGGTGCTGAAATAGTTTCTAAATTTTCATTCAGTGTGCTAGCGAAGAATCTCTCGAGAAGCATATCTGCAATACAATGCGAAGAAGGTTCCTCGTACCTTGGAATAACAAGATATTGTTGGATAAATAGAATCTACAACACCTCAACCACTTCATACTCCATACCATTAACCTCAAATTTATCCCCGGCTTTTTTGCCTTTGAGTTTAATACCAATGGGCGATGCAGGCGAAACAGCAAAGTAATTATCGCCATTGAGGGTTAAAGTACCTGCGCTTACGGCCAGGTAAAAGCGGCCTTTATTGGTAATAACAATACTGCCGGTATCGGCAATGGGCGATGAGCCGGCGGTGCTTACCGCATTGAGTGCCACCATTAGTTTTTTGGCCTCGTTAAGCGTGCCGAGGTTGCGGTTTATTTCTTGCTGCATCATAGCGCGGCCGGTTTCGTATTTGTCGCCGGCACTGCTTTTTGTTTCCTGCTGCTGTCCTTGTTGGGCTTCGTCAATAGCGTGCTGTGCATTATTAATGCGCGTGTTAATGTGGTCGGCGCATAATTGATGCAGCAATAGCTTGGTATTGTTCATCCTGCTAAGTTAGGAAAGGAAATAAAGAAAGGCTGATAATTACATCGCCATGTCGTGGCCTTCCCGAGGGTCTTCTGGTAATATTTCCATATCAGGAAAATGGATATAATTGGCATACCATTGTATCTCCGCAACCACATCGAGTGCATCGTCGGGCGTAATGTTAATGGTTTCAAATGCGTAAAGTTTATGTTTTGCGTAACCATATAACTGAATCTCGTTCGCATCGGGCGAAAAATTCTCATTGCTTACACAAAATACCTTCACTTTCAGGTCTGTATCGCGCGAATGAATAACGTCTCTGCATGGATCCTTCGGATCGGTGGCCAGTAAAAATACATTATGATCCATAATAATACTTAACAATATATAAATGGGAAAGTTTAGTTTTATGTATAACAGTTAATGACTAGGCTATGGCTGCTTTTAGAAACAATTAGCAATCTGCTTTGTCTGCAATATAAATTAATTAATATGAAAAGGATATTCGTTTTTGCTATCGCATTGAGCTTAACCGGTATATTTACGGCTTGCCATAGCAACCCTAAAAACAGTTTCGGCGGTCCGTCAAATACGCCTAAAGATACTGCAGCAAAAAAGCGCGATACCAGTTCGTCAATCCATTAATGGGCTGCGGCAGGTTTCTTCGTTAATGCTTTCTGGCCAAATTTAATCAGGTCGTTTGCACCAATATAACCAACGGTACCTAATACCGGGTTACCTGCCGAGTCAAAAATAATTAAGGTTGGATATGCCTGCATACCCCATGCCGAGGCCAGTTGAGGCCCCTGGCCTTTTTCCATATCAATAGCTACGTTTACAAAATTTTTGTTGAAAAAATCTGCCGCCCTGGCGTTTTTAAAAGTAGTTGCTTTCAGCATTTTGCAGGGGCCACACCAGGTAGCGTAAGCATCAACAAAAATATATTTATGTTGTGCAGCAGCCTGTTTGAGTGCTTCTCCCCAAGAGTTTTCTATAAAATTGATCTGAGTTGCGGGGGCGGTATATCCGCGCACTATCCCGGGTTTCTTAAATGAAAGCAATATGATGGCTGACCCCATAAGGATCGCTATGAAAAGCAGGGCAGATAATTTACGCATCAGGGAATAATTTGGATATAAAAATAGCACATATCTGCTATTAAACAGATATGTGCTTATATAATAATGTCAACAATAGTTAGCGTTGGTGATGCTCTTCTTGCTGCTGCTGCTGCGGTGGGCGTTGAGGCCTTTGTTGCTGCTGCTGGCGTTGCTGTTGTTGCATCTGTTGTTGCTGACGTTGAGCTTGCTGCTGTGCCTGTTGCTGCTGGCGTTGCTGCATCTGCTGCTGACGCTGCGCTTGTTGCTCACGCTGTTGTTGCTGGCGTTGCTGCATCTGCTGCTGACGCTGGGCTTGTTGCTGCGCCTGTTGCTCACGCTGTTGTTGTTGAGCTTGCTGCTGTGCCTGCTGTTGCTGGCGTTGCTGCATCTGCTGCTGACGTTGGGCTTGTTGCTGCGCTTGTTGTTCACGCTGTTGTTGCTGAGCTTGCTGCTGTGCCTGCTGTTGCCGGCGTTGCTGCATCTGCTGCTGACGTTGGGCTTGTTGCTCACGCTGTTGTTGCGCTTGCTGTTGCTGGCGTTGTTGCCCCTGCTGTTGTTGCATCTGTTGCTCACGCTGTTGACGTTGAGCCTGCTGCTGCGCTTGCTGTTGCTGGCGTTGTTGTTGCGCTTGTTGCTGCTGGGGTTGTCCCTGCTGCTGTACATCGCCGGTTGGGCGGCTATTTGGTTGGTTAGATCCTAGTTGACCCATTTGTGGATGCCTTTCCTGACCGTGTTGATTAGGGTTGTTGGGTTGCGCTGGTTGCCCCTGCTGATTTGGCTGTCCATGCTGATTAGGTGTATATGGACGGCCTTGTTGTCCCGGTTGATTTGGTTGCGGGCGGTTACCTCCCGGCTGATTAGGCAGGTTTGGCCTGTTATTTACCCTTACCATATTGCGATTGGCGGCATCATTACTACGCGCTATAGCAGCCAGTTGGGCGGCATTATTGTGGTTAATGTTGCCGGTATTATGGTTGCCAATATTGGCTGCGGGGTGCGCATTGCGGTAAGCATTGGCATCAACCACACGGGTTGGGCGGGCTGTGGTTACATGTGTAACAGATGGCCTGTAAATATTAACGGCATGATTGTATATGCCCGGCCTGCCTGGTCTTTCTGCATTGTTAATGTGGTAAACCGGCGGTGCAGTATGGGTGTAACGCTGTATATCTTCGCGGCGCGGGCCTGCATAATACCTGCGGTTATCATTTACATATACGTTTGTAATGTAATTGGTTTGGCGTATGTAGGTATTTACCCTTGCACGCGGTACATAGTAATTGTAAATACGAGGGCTGTTAATATAGGCCGCCGCTGCAAATACCCAATAACTTTCGGGCACATCATAGCCACTGCCGAATGATACGCTTACACTAAGGCCAGGGTTTAAAGGTGCCCAGCCATAATAACCGCCACCACTGCGCCAGTTAACCCATGCTGGTCCCCACTCGTAACCGGGTACCCATTCCCATCCGTAATAATCATCAAAACGCCAGCGGCCGTAGTGGAAAGGTGCCCATCCCCAATCGTAATCAGAAACCCAGGTATTTCCATAGTCGGTTAATACCCAATGGCCGTCGCTGGCATAGGGCCTAAAATTTGGACCGGCATCCGGCACCCATACGTTACCGTAATTAGGGTCATCGATCCAGGTTCCGTAGGGTGATAGTTCATCATAAAATGTTTGGAAGGATATGGCCTCTCCCTGGGCATGGCTCTTATTGGGTATGGCCATTATAATAGCAAATAGCATTAAGCTTTGCCATATATATTTTTTAAGGGTTTTCATAGCTGTTTTTATTAAGCCAATTTGGTTGATTGGTATAACTTATTTGACTGTAATTAGTGACAAGCGTTTAATATTAGAAATTGTTTGCCTCCATTAAGATGATTATCTGCGTGAAATAAAACTTATTAACAATCTTTATCGTTGTGTTAATAAGTTTTATTTTTATCAGCGATAAAATATTATATGAGCACAGTAAATATCCCAAGATTAGATCTTAACGATTATATTAACGGTACCGAAGGGCAGCGTAAACGCTTTTCGGACGAAATAGGTAAGGCTTTTAACGAAACCGGATTTGTGACCATCACTAATCATGGCCTCAGCAAAGAGCTGATTGATAAATTGTACGAGCAGGTTAAAGAATTATTTGCCCTGCCCGAAGATGTGAAACTGAAATACGAAAAAGCCGAACTGGCCGGCCAGCGTGGTTATACCAGCAAAGGCAAGGAAACGGCTAAAGGTTTTAAAGTGCCCGACCTGAAGGAGTTTTGGCAGATTGGCCAAACGGTTACCGACAACGACCCGGTTAAATTTGATTATCCTGAAAATGTACACGTAGAAGAACTGCCTGAGTTTAACGCCGTAACCGGCGAAGTTTACCAACGCCTTGAAGCGGCAGGTAAACATTTATTACAGGCCATATCCGTATACCTGGGTTTGGATGAGCATTACTTTGATGCCAGTGTACATAACGGAAACTCCATTCTGCGTACACTGCACTATTTCCCGATAACAGATCCGGATGCATTGCCTGATGATGCTGTACGCGCGGGTGCCCACGAAGATATTAACCTGATTACTTTGTTAATTGGGGCAAGTGCAGATGGCTTGGAGCTTTTAACGCGCGAAAATACCTGGTTCCCGGTTAAAGCGCATGGCGAGGATGTGGTAGTAAACGTAGGCGATATGCTGCAACGTTTAACCAATGGCAAACTAAAATCAACCACGCACCGTGTGGTTAACCCACCGCGCGAAATGATGAAGTTTTCCCGTTTCTCGGTGCCTTTCTTTCTGCACCCAAAAT
>Ga0265780_10009473_pt1 | contig 11673 bp, 10 predicted proteins | sample P1T30metagenome_FD_192432 | JGI IMG/M metagenome (GOLD analysis project Ga0265780, IMG submission 192432) | Plant litter microbial communities from East Loma Ridge, Irvine, California - P1 T30 | ecosystem: Environmental > Terrestrial > Plant litter > Unclassified | place: USA: California... | reverse complement strand
TTCTCTTTCGGGTCGAGTTGAATTCGAGGACATGTAGCAATTCATACTCGTCAGGTTCTTCACTCAATGGTGTCGACATTTTGAGGATATTGTGATCACGACCTCGGAAAATGAATCCGACATCGGCGGCAGACTGGACGAGAGCAGCTTCATCGGGCGATTGGGCCTTGTATTCGATGACTCCAGGTTCGGGCTCGGCAGCGAGGACAGTGTGACAGAGAGCAAGGACGGAAAAGAAACCATGCAAGATTCTCGATTGTTCTGAATCGTGATCCGCCAAGTCTCGGTTGATATTAGCATCGTGGAATGGTAGTAGGACTTCTTTCGGCAGAGCGACCTTGATACCACCAGCCTTGGGTTGGTCGGAAGGTCCGTCAGATTGCGAGTCGGCGGATGAATCGCTCGAGTCTGTTTTTCCAGCTGCTGGGCTAGCGACCGTGTCTGCAGGGGGATGCTCATCTCCGATGTAGACTTTGCCGCCAACTGAACATTGTCTGAAGATCATGGCATTCTGAGTGAGAGTACCGGTCTTGTCGGAGAAGATGTATTGAATCTGTCCAAGATCGTCCGACAAATTCCAACTTCTAGCCTTGGTCCTAGTCGTGACACCATTCTTGACATACTTGGTAGCGTGATCCCAGTAGATAAAGAGTGCCTGGGCGGTTCGTACAAATTCGATAGAGATGTAGAGCGAGATCGGAACGATATTCTGGAAAGTAATGAACGCGTTGGCGAACGTTACGAGACCGTTGATATTAGGGTTATCGCCGGATGTATCGGCGTACAATTCCCAATATGCTTGTTCTCGATGCCACTGTAGTTCGTTGTAGTGATCGACAAGAGCACAGACCACGGCAATGATGGCAAGAAGGGACAGATTGAACAGAACCTGGGGATTCATCTGTCGCTCGACCTTGGATCGTTTACTGGGAGTACCACCTGAGTTCTGGACGATCTTTGTGTCCTGACCAGTAAACATGACAATTCCGACTACCCAGGCGGTATTTCGGAGGACGCATCCTCGAAGAAGGGTAGTCTCGAGGGTGACCGGGTGGATCTTGGTTTCAGAATTGCCGACTTCGTTGAGTTTGATAGCGGCACCGTTGAGCTTGAACATGTTGACTTCGGGTGCTTCTAGATCGATCCGGACTGGGACTTTGGAGCAGACCTCGGCGGTACGTAGATCGGTCATACCAGTGACGGCGTTTCTCGACTTCAAATTGGTCTCTCCGTCCAAATTCTTGGTCTCGATGTATGCGACATCCTCTTCTTCCGAAGTGGCGCAGATCATGATATCTATCATTAGCGCTACACTGCGACCCAAACCAAAGGCAACTCACCAGCTGGGAATTGCTCATTATCGTAAATCTTGACAAAGTCGCCAACATTGATATCCTCCCATTTTGTCCTATGCCAACCGAGCTCCTCGGGAACATCTCCAGCTTCCGGATCGTCGTGCCATGTAGACACCTGACTTTGCATGCGGCGTAGAGCTGCCTGATCCTGTCCGTGGGGTGAGGGTTCTGTGGATGCTTCCCCAACAGCATTCTTCGCTATTGCCTTGTCCTCCTCCTCCTTGCTCCTGGCCTTCTTGCTCTTGAAACGGGGAAGCGGAATACCGGGCACAAACGTTTTGGATTTGGTTCCCATAGCATTGTTGTTGACATAGTCCTTTCCTTTCAATACGTGAACAATACCATGATTGACCTTTCGATCTGCCTGATGTCGTTTGACGTCCTCATACCCATCCTTGAGAGCGGTAATGGCGAGAACGGCGAGTAGGGGTAAAATAACAAGTCCTGGCGAAATTGTCGAAAATTTAGGGAAGAATTGTAAGATGGCAATAGCCAAGAAGAAGATGTTTGCGATACGTCTGAACTGCTCCAGCAGATTTCGAGGTAAGAAAGTCAAGATGGTGTATTTAGAAGTGACGACTTGATTTGTTGGGTAGACATTCTCCTTTTTGACCTTTCCTTTCTTGTCGATGTAGTCTGCTGGCAGTGCATCGTTCACGTAGACCGATCGTGGTCCTGATGGCTTTCGCTTGTGAATGAACAAGGCGGCTGGTGATAAATTGGCGATCGGGCCCAACATCCGCTGAAACCAGTTTTGTCGTCGACGCGGCGGCCGGCGTACTAGTGGTTTCGTCGACGAGATTGATTTTCCCATGATGAACCAAGCCCTATGGGCGGTGGCGAATAGGGGACGAGAAGTAGCGATGGACCAAGTTGATGGTCAATTTGACGCGAGTGTGATGTGTGAGAAGTAAAGAAACGAGTCCGTGTGGGAATTCGATGACCGACGTAGATCGGTTGTTTTCGGTCAAGTTTCGGATCTGACTAGTGAATGACTCAGTTGAAATGGGCCGGATGCATGCCTCTGTAGTTTCGAGAGGAGGTCGATGTAGAGAGGTGTATGCAGTAACGAGGACGAGATAGAGAGGATGTATGCAAGAGAAAGAGTAATAGTAGTAATAGTACACTAGTAGTGAAGAGGATGATCGTTTGTCATGAAGTTTACGCAGCTCACCCCTTGATTACAAACTAACACGGAACGCGGCAAATTAACTCTCTCTTTCTCTTCTCTGCTCTTCCCTCGGCCTCATGCCCGAACTAGTCTACATCACCGAACTCGGTCACTATGCATAGTGGACAGCGGATCCATCCGATAAATCATGCATCTCAAAGTGTCATACTCATGCACCACTGGGCAGCCCCCTTGTCACCTATGAGATCGACTCAGATGGTCAACAACACACAACAATCAGGACATAGGAACTGCCAAGACCGGCTGAGTTACTCGTCATCTCCGGCGCGTCGTATATCATATCCCGAGCGGTACTTACGAGCGGTTGTACCAGCGGCCGCCTTTTTCTGATATTAAGCAGGGATGATACTTTTCCACACACACTCACTCATACTGCATGCATGCATGGAACTTGACATTGCACTGCTTCAACCACTCGAAACCAGTCGCTCATGCTCAGGCCTAATGGCGGGGCTTTATAACCTCGACTTTTGGGCGCTCCGGCTAATTCTGATTGTGCAGTGTCTCCCGTACGAGTCATTGGAAGTCCTCATGCTTGCAGGTAAGTATCGAGATAGACCCACTGCATTACAATTGCAATTGCTGTACGGGTGTCTCGATATCACGCAGCCGCGAATACGACCATTGCGACATTATCCTGCAAGTCTCTGCCCCTAGATCTTTCGGAATGGATTTCTCAGTCAGACCGCTCGAGGACACGATCTTGAGCAGCGCGACCTTCGATCGTGGTGCTTTCCTTCCGGGCATGCGGCGAGGTGTCAGAACAGTTCTTCGGTATTTGTTGCTGGACGTAGCTCCCAGCACTTCGAGGTCGATTCTGACTTGTACTGTCTCGATCTGCGCCTGGCTACATGTCTGAATGAATGCATGACGATAAAGATACAACCTCTCTCTAAGCCTTTTTAGGTTTCTTGGCTGGATGATTAGCTGGAGGCCCAAAGGCACAAAACAGCTTGACTTACCTCCATACTTCGATCTCGACTTTGTTCTTCCAGCCACACCGCTAAAGTCAAGCGCACCCCTGACAACCTTGTACTACCTGATCAGTACTAATTCCAATATTCGATCTTCAACTTGAGAGGTAAATGACTTACCCTGATACCTGGCAAATCCTTTGTCCTCCCTCCTCTGATCATAACAACACTATGTTCCTGCAAATTATGCCCTTCTCCCGGGATATATGCAATCGTACTCTTTCCCGTCGATAACTTGACTCGGCAGACTTTACGTACAGCCGAATTAGGTTTCTTGGGTTTGGTGGTATATATCTTTGAGCATACGGCTTTACGTTGAGGAGCGGCTTCGAGTAGTGGTGATGGGACTTGGGGTTTGGGAAATGTATGACCAGCTTGCTTCCGACGGCATCCTCTGATTACTGTCTGTCAGAAGTGATTCTGATCTTCGGTTGAATGACTGACCTTGTCTCATTGTTGCAGATTGAGAAGGGGTAGAGGAGAAAGGTCGGAATGTAGATTGAAGAGTCAATCTTGATGTCGAAGCGATCGGGGAAGCGTACGACGCGATAGGAGCAGTCGGTCGTACTGCCAAACGACTGAAACTCGATGTGAGCACCATCAGGGATCGTGTCGAGGCCATCTTGTATGCGGTATGTATACGTCTAGAGGTACAGGCTAGGAATACTCTACTGGTAAGGGGGAGACAGTCAGAAATGTCAGATTCTTTATCACACCATGACGTGTCACTTGCATCTCTGTGCCTTAAAGCAGATATTTCAGAATTCAACGTCCACCTTGAACCAGCGTATACCCATTTCATATATAGTCATATAGAGCAACAATGGCAGAGGACGATTTCATCCCACTTGATCCATCCTCGTCAACGGGGAAGATCAAGAAGCCAAGAGCGGAACGTGTCAAGTAAGCTCCAATCCCTTCTTTCAGCTCTCTGGACACGAGCTAACGAACAGTACGACGGTCTTTGTCTCGTCTTTACCTTACAACGCTACTACCACAGACATCATTACCCATTTCTCATTCATCGGTCCCGTCCGACATGGCTTCATTGCCACCGATAAGGAAAGCGGGACTTCGAAGGGTGTTGGATATGTTACCTATGCTCAGAAAGAGGATGCCGACCGGGCAATTGAGGAGCTAGATGGAGGGGCTTTCGGAGCCAAGGGCAGGAAGATTAGAGTCACGCTAGCGGACAAGAGAGTAAGTGCTTCGCCCTCATAGATAGGCACTGCCATACGCTGACTCTCTAGCCCGATCCTAGGGATGAAGTTGTGCCCAGGCCCAAGAAGGAGGCAAAGGTTACACAGCCCGCCGCTGCTGGATCTACTGACCCCAACGCCATCAAGACCCTGGTACTCACTGGATTGCCCAAGGACTTGACCAAGAACGTATTGTGGAAGAGAGTTAGGAAAGTCAGTGACCAGATCGAGCTGGTCTACCCTGTAGAAGGTCAGGAAGATACAGGTTCGTTCGCTTTCACCGTGAAATGGTTATAGCTGATATACAGCAAACCTCATCTTCCCCACGCACAATGAGGCTCAGCAATCTATCTCCAAATTACATGGTCACACCTACAAAGGGGCTGTCATCTCTTGTGTGCTCAAAAAGAGACTCGAGAAGTTGTCTTCGGCTGCATCTCACGCTGGTCGTCTCATTGTTCGAAATCTCGCATGGGATGTAGGTACTGCCTCATCATACCAAGATGTAAGCTGATTTAAAGACCACCGAAAACGATCTTCGAGGTACTTTCCTCCCCTTTGGTCCTATCAAATCTATCGATCTACCTACCCTGCCTACCAAGCTCCCTGCTTCCGCCGATCCATCCAAACCAGCCCCACCGCCCCGTGCGAGGGGTTTCGCGTTCGTCTGGTTCCTCGTCAGGAAAGATGCTGAGGCAGCTATGGAGAAAGTCAATGGTACAATCATCAAGACTAAGACTTCTGGATCCAAGGAAGGAAAGGAGGGCAGACCTGTTGCAGTTGATTGGGCACTAAGTAAGGATAAATGGGAAGAAACTCAGAAAGGCAAAGAGGGTGAGGTGAAGGATGTCAAGCTGGAAATCAAGTCTGAAGATGGATCAGATGATTCCGATTCCGACTCCGACTCCGACTCTGACTCTGATGAAGAGGAAGATGAGGATAAGCCAGATATTGAGATGGAGGAGGAGCCTGTCAAACCAAAACTCCCAACTGTCGATGTTGGAAGTACGTTATTCATCCGAAATCTACCATTCGAAACTACAGAGCAGGAACTTGGAGAATTATTCAGGACTTTTGGACCACTACGATACGCTAGAATCACCATTGATAAATTCACTGGACGATCGAGGGGATCTGGTTTCGTCTGCTTCTGGAATGTGGAGCACGCCGATCGAGCGATCGAGGAGGCTGAAAAGGTCGCCTCAGAGACCGGGGCGAATGCCATGCCTGTAAGTCTTATCATTCACGTTGTATACAGGGCACTGATAGCATAGCTTGGCGGCTCAAATCCCTTTGCTCTGCCTACTGTACTTACAGCCGATCCCTCCTCTTCGCTTGTTAGCAAGTTGGTCCTACATGGTCGAACGCTCGATGTTGCCCGTGCCGTCACTCGAGAACAGGCAGGTCAGATGAGGGAAGATGGTGAAAAGGCAAGAAACGCTGGGTATAAGCGAAACACCTACTTGATGAGGGAAGGAGGTAAGCTTTCGCCAGTTGTCCGTAATTCAAGCTGACTCTCAGTCGTCTTCCCCAACTCGCCCGCAGCTAACACGATGCCCGAAGCCGAGATCGCTAAACGACAAGACGCGTTTACCGCCCGAAAGACTCTACTCAAATCCAACCCATCGCTTTATATTTCCAAAACCCGTCTATCCATTCGACAACTTCCCTTGTTTGTGACTGATCGAACTCTGAAACGATTAGCTATCCATGCTATCCGTACATTCGACCAGGAAGTTGAAGCATCTACTCGGGAACCATTAAATCGATCTGAAGAGATGGACGATACAGTCTCTCCGGCTGTTGTGGCTCGAGATGGTAAAAAGAAGAGGGGTGAAAGGGAGACTGCTGTCATTCAATCTAAAGTTGTTCGACAATCCGAAAAGACCGATCCGATCACTGGTCAGGGCAAGTCCAAGGGATATGCTTTCTTGGAAATGAGAACTCATAAAGATGCCTTGAAGGTATTAAGGTTCGCCAACAACAATCCCGAAGTTGGAAAATTGGTTCTAGAATGGTACAAGATTGAACTAGGGGAGATGCTGGAGAAGGCCAAGAAGGATCTCAAGAATATGAGGGAAAACAAGTCAAAGGTCGTCGAGGCAGTAGCAGAGGCTGTCGATAGTGATAAAGAGGAAGAGAAGCCGGCTGCTACCAAGCCAAAGCCGGAGACTGTCTCAGAAGAGGACCTGGAGGCAAGAGTGAGGAAGATCGAGTCGGGTCTACAAGAACGACAAGATGGCATGCGAGGTGGAAAGACTCTGCTTCTGGAATTCAGTATCGAGAATGTTCAGGTGAGCTATTACTGCCTAACAATTCAAGCACAAGCTGATAGAAATAGGTAGTCAAGAGGAGAGGCGAGAAAATGACTGCTACTCGAGATGGAGCCGATACACCCCGAACCGATCGATCTTCGAACAAGCGTAAAGAACGCGACGAGGGTGAGGGCGAGGGTGACGCTGAGGGTGGCAAGAAGAGAGATGGCGAACACGAGAAGAGTACCAAGAGGGGTAAAGAGCGTAGAGATAGATCAAAGGGCAAAGCACTACGAGAAGAGGCTGCGAAAGCCGCCCCTACCGAGAGTAAGGATGAGGAGAAGGTAGAGAAGAGAGGTATTGAGAAGGATGGTCAGAATATCGGCAGTCTGATTGGTCGAAAGAGACGTAGAAAGGCTGGCAAATAGTCAAGTCGAGCTTCTGTATAGATGTATCTCATCTCGTGTATAACTGTTACAATTCGTTTGTTATCTCGTACTAGAACTTCCGAATCCTGTTGCTCGCCTCATCTCCCCATCTCCTCCTCCACCACCACCACCTCCACCACGTCTAGATGGCCCGACCCCTCTATCCCAATCATTACCATCTTCCCAATCGACTCTTGGTCCTCGCCTCTCCCTGAGGCCTGGACCTGTATTATCGTCCCGCCTGTCCCTATTCAAGAAATAAGTAGCTGCTCCACCAGCTGCTAGCCCTGTCCATAAATTTCCCAATCCCCCTCCCACAGCTGGCTGTGCCTGAGCAGGAGCAGGGGCACCTGGTGGGTACGTCGTGGTGGGTGTATCGGTCTTTGCGTATGGTGGAGGAGGTGCGCCGCCTCCTCCTCCTCCTGGACCACCATTGAATCCAGGTCCTCCCCCTCCCCCGCCGCCGCCACCCCCGGCACCGGCATCTCCAGGATGCGTAGGTCCAAAGTACTTCCTCCACAGAGCCCCTCCAATCCCTTTAAATAGATTATACAGAACCCAGAGAGTCGTCAATAACGTAATAGCCTGCGTTACGCTTGATAAGAGATCGTTTCCTGAGGAACGAGGGAAAGATGGGTAATCGTATTCACCCCTTTCTAGTCCTTTGTCAATTGTCACTAGATCGTATGATAATCCACATGAGCCTTCCATCAGCCTAGCCATAGAAGGTAAGACTGAACAGTACCTTGAAGGACGTTCGTATCGCCAGCCCTTGTCCAGCCTTCACACGAAACATCAATCTTTCCGAATCGCATGCCTTCTGGTAAATCTGCATCGCACTGTCATCAGCTCTTTCAACCCAGCCGGACGTTGGACAAACCTTCCACTGAACAGATCCTGATCCATCGTCACCTGTGTTCTGGCATTGCACCACTTCAGGCTGAAAACGCCGACATGCCTTCCCATGACATTGTAATTGAGCTAACCATCAGCAAGTGTCGGGCAGTGGGACGTACGAATAGGATCTGTTCTCCTTCCCACCGTCTCTTGGCCAGAGTGGAATGTTAGACTCTTGATACTCTTCAGAGCTACTCTTTTAGGGGCCATGGTATATGTAGTGACTGTAGACAGGTTAACGCAAACTGAAATAGCATGAATCAAAGTTCCACGTCAAAAGTGGACCACCTCCACCTTCCACGTCACATGCAGCCAAAGGAGCGTAAAGAGGTGATTTTCATCGTCAACTACTCTACTCTATCTCAAGTGAGAGATTATCATACTCGAGGTATCTCCTTCTCCTTTTCATCATTCTCCTAAGAAACAGGGAAGAATGTGCTATGTACATCGTTTCCACAGACTACTGTTGCCATCCAGAGTAGCCACCGTTCCTGCTACCTCCATATTGCTGCTGCTGTTGTCCATAAGGACTCCAATCTTGCTGTCCTTGAGCCTGGTATCCACCTCCGTAAGGGTATCCAGCTCCTCCGGCACCAGCGCCGAAACCTTGAGGACCCCTTAGTCCTTGTGCTTGACCTTGGGTCTGTTGACCTGGAACAGGGGTTGTAGAACTTACACCACTCTGGGGAGTTGCAGACTTGAATCCTTCATCGGCAGATGGAGTCGAAGCTTGTTGACGAGCAGCGTTCTGCTGTCCGACACCGAGGAAGTTGTGTCCGTATTGGTTCTGGTTGGTCTGAGCGGCTGGTTTGGAATCACCGAATCGACCTCCGACGGCGGATCCGAAAGAAGATTGGTCTTCGTAACCCGAAGGAGGGTTGTAGGGCGCACCACCGTAGACTCCCGTTTGGGTCTGAGCTGGCTTGCCTTGGGGGATTGGTGCGGGAGCAGCAGGGGGGATAGGCTGGTTGTAGAGGTTTCGGCCAGCGGTTGGGTAATACGCCTGGAAACCAGGTTGGGGTGCTTGAGCATCTGGAATAAGCTAGGAAACTATAAAGACAGAAAGGACTTACACTGCTGGTAGTAAGGGTTGTAGGCGTTCTGGTAGTAGCCCATGCCTCCGAGTTGCGAGTAGTACTGATTTTGTGGGTGGAGACCTTGTTGAGGCTGCTGAGCAGGGGCAGTAGGCGTATGCGCGGGCGCTGGTGCCGCTGGCTTTTGTTCCTCGTTACGAGGGTATCCACTGGCAGCGTACGAGTCATAAGGCTGTCGACCAGAGTAGGCGTCGGTAGCTTGGCTAGGTTGTTGCTGGTGATGCTGTTGCTGCTGTCCTTGGCCGTATAGCTGTTGCTGAGATTGCTGACCGAATGCACCGAATGCCGAGTCGTAGGCACTAGCGGAAGCGGGCTGTTGGCCTTGCTGTTGCTGAGGCTGAGATTGCTGAGCGGTGGGTTCTTGTGATTGAGATCCGTAGAAATCGTTTCCACCTTGTCGGTAGAATGAGTGTTGAGATTGAGATGCAGCGGGGTCTTGAGATTGTTGTTGTTGGTGAGGCTGCTGAGGTTGATGCTGTTGTTGCTGCTGTTGGTACTGGCCGAAGTTTGTAGCTTGTTGTTGGAGTGTGACGTGAGGGGCCTGTGGAGCATGCTGAGACTGTTGAGGTTGCTGAGATTGGTGGGATGGAAGAGATTGGTATTGCGGCTGATATTGTCGTAGTGCGTCGGGAATGGCTTCATCGGCTCCTCCATAGGAGTATTTGGGCGATGCCATCTTGTTCTGAGGAGGCGAAACGACGGGCGAAAGAGGAGCTTGCGATTTGGCTGGAGTGGCTTGCTCAGGAACAGGAGGTGCATCGGCACCATCACCGTTGAGACCACCAAAGCTGAGGGATCCAAATTGCATCTCGACGTTTCCGAGGCTGGAGTTGACGGCAGTGGGAAGAACAACACCTTGTCCATCGGCATTCTTGTATCTCTGAGCGGCACGCGAGTTGGATCGAGGCTGAGCAGGAGCTTGTGCCTGGACTTGAGCAACAGGGCCCTTGGTGGCGGTAGGCGAGTTGAATCCAGGTGGACCCGTGTAGGTAGTGACTGGCTCGGGTTCGGTCTTGGGTTGCTCTTGAGCGTCCTTGACCCACTCGGGCTGGTTTCCGGTTCCTCCAGATCCAGCAATTGCTGGGTCTTGCCATTCCTCCTCTTGTGTCTCTTCGGCCAATAGATCATCGGTCTGAGGAGCAGTAGTCTCGGGTTCGGGCGCAGTCTCGGGTAGTGCGGCGGCCTGTTCCTCGACTTCTGAAGCAGCTGGTGCGTCACCGAATGACTCGATTGGCTCAGCAGCTGCTTCCTCTGCTTGTTCAGGTGCGGAAGCAGGGGTCTCTTCTGCTACAGCGGGCTCCTCGACCTTCTCGGCGACAGGTGCTGGGACTGACTTGGGTTTGTCGGCGGGTCTGAAGTCAGTCAAGCGATCTCCGGCAAACGACTGCACACTCACTTGGCGATCTGGGCCCATGTCAACTTTGGTGGTCCGGTAGGAGCAGCAACAGGAGCTGGAGCGGCCGTGTTAACCTGCGACACTGCCTGTTTTCCTTTTCCTGCCCAACCTGCGTTTCCAGACTTGGCAGCCTTTTGAATCTCCTTTGCAGAAGGTGCGTCTCCCCATCCTCCAGCAGCAGCGAAATCGTCTCCTTTTCCGGCGGCAGCAGCTTGAGTTGAAGATTCGGCTTCCTTTTGTTCTTGACCTTCACCATTCTGAGCAGAGGTGGCTTCTTCAACCTGAGCGGCCCAACCTTCGGTAGTCGTATCCGTAGTCTCAGTAGTGTGGGCAGCGCCGTTGGATCCAGTGTATCCGCCTCGACCGCCTCGCATACCACCTCGTCCACCACGACCTCCTCGGACGGGTTCTGACGTCAGCTCATATACTCGGTGATTCCGTTCGTGCTCACCTCCACCCCGACCGCCTCGGCCACCACGTCCACCTCGGGCACCACCTCGACCTCCTCGTCCAGCGAATCCTTCTCCGTTCGAGTTCTCCCATCCGCCAGTATCGGCATTACGGTTCGAGTGCTTTGAAGTTGTGTCCCTGGTTGGTGCTTTTGGGGCCTTCTTCTTTGTGGTTGCTTCGGTGAACTGGGTTGCTCGGCCTACAGCGTCAGCATGTATTCAAGCGAACCCAAGATGGACAAGCGACTCTACACAGGCGGAGTCGGGCAGAGCTTGATCAGGCGAACAAGCATGAAACTCACCTTCTGTGATCATCATAGCTGCTTCATCCACATTCCCCTTGACATCCTGTAGCGTGAATGCCAAATCTCCTTCATCCCATGTTGGGAAGATAGCTTTCAGCTGTCGAAGCTGTGGTCCATATCTGGAGGATA
>Ga0265780_10009471_pt1 | contig 11676 bp, 9 predicted proteins | sample P1T30metagenome_FD_192432 | JGI IMG/M metagenome (GOLD analysis project Ga0265780, IMG submission 192432) | Plant litter microbial communities from East Loma Ridge, Irvine, California - P1 T30 | ecosystem: Environmental > Terrestrial > Plant litter > Unclassified | place: USA: California... | reverse complement strand
ATTATATCTCGCCAAGGCAGTTGTAAAGCCTGCCGACTACATCAGGCTTTTCAAAAGTTCATGTTCAAATTCTTTCGGTATGATGTCTCCGCGTATGTCCATCACTCAAGCCTCACCCTCACCCTGCTTCTTCTTCTTCTTACCACCTGCCACACCCTTGACCTTACCCACGACCTTGCCCATACTACCGAACAGCTTGCCGAACCCAAAGCTCCACCCCTTGATCCTCACGCTCCAAATGAAAAAGTATACCAGCGCCCAGTTACTACAGCAAAACGCGAGGAAGATGCCAAAGTCTCTCCACTTGTCGCTCGCCTTGATGTTGATGGTGGCCAAATAGTCGTTTCCAACCGAATAAGGACAGTACTGGCATCCATTCGTTGCGTCAGGGTTGAGCAAGTAGCCAGGTGTCTGCGCGACGAACGCCTGCGCGTACTGGCCACATGTCTGGCCAGGCGGGGCGTTGAAGACTGCAGTCTCGGTTTGCTGGCATTGCACGGGGATGCCGTCGAGAGTAGCGCTGAGGACGCCGCCGATCCAGTAGGTACTGGGATTGACGTAGTACATCCAGTAGCGCCAGAAGACGGGCATTTCGGCGTAGGGCCGCACGACGCCGTTGAACAGGCCGAACATGACGAAGAAGAAGGGGAGCACGTTGCTGATGACGGTGAAGGAGGGGGCGAAGGCGCAGATCCATTGGCCCCAGGAGGAGACGAAGAGGTAGAAGAGCATCGTCATGAGGAAGACGTAGCCGGATGTGGACGAGTCGGTGGGCAGGCCGGTGGGGAAGTACCACAGGACCCAGTAAAGGACGGAGGAGAGGATCGCAATGGGGATTTCAGCGACGACTTGGGCCTGGGGGATGTTAGTGTGTTTTCAAGATAGGTGTCGGAGTAAGAAGTGCATGTGGTGTAGGAGATAGACATGAGCATACGTACCGTGCAAAACGGTATCCACCCATATATCCTCGACGGCAACTCTCTTGCTTGCCACAACGCCATGTTCTGGTAGAATTTTGGAACCACCGCACTAGAGTGTTGTCAGTATTGCTATGTGAAGTGATGGAGGGATTAGAGAAAACATACTTGACAATCGTGGGTGGAATCAGCAGAATCAAGAACGACGTGAACATCCTGTTCTGCAAATCTCCAATCGTGTTACCAAGTTGGTAAAATGTGAAACCATTGAAGATGCCGATGACAACTGCCACAAAGAGCTTGCCGTATAGGTACGACGGGTCGCGCCAGTATTGGGTGAATGTGCGTTTCGTCTATGACTTGTTGTTAGTATATTCGGGCGACGACAATGACGTGAAATTAAACAAACGTACCAGCATAGTGGTCTGAAGCCATATAGGCGCCGCGAACTCTGTCTGTTCCACTTCGTCCTGCTCGGCGACTTTCTTGCTGCGGTCTGCCTTGATGCGATCAATCTCCTTGAGCATCTCCTGATTGTTCGGGGATTTCTGCCACTCGTCGTTCCAGTTAATGCGGCTGCCGTCTTTGCGTTTGACAGGCTTGGCGGCGGTTTCGAGGATGAATTCAGCGACGTTCTTGTTGGGCGGGCATTGGACGCCGCGGTCGCCGAAGTACTTGATCACATCGCCGCCGTTCTCGCCGACGGGGCCAAAGTAGAATGTGTTACCGCCGGGGTTCAGAGCGAGGATCATGTCGAATTGTTGGATGAGGACACTGGAAGGCTGGTGAATGGTGCAGACGATGGCCTGGCCAGCTGATGCAAGTTTCTTCAAGAAGCGGACGATGGAGTAAGCGCTGTTGCTGTCCAATCCGGATGTTGGCTCGTCAAGGAACAGAAGCAGAGACGGCTTGGCCGCGAGCTCTACACCAATGGTGAGGCGCTTCTTCTGCTCGACACCCAGACTCGACACGAGCGCATCCTGCATATCATGAAGCTCGAGGAGGTCGATGATCTTATCCACGTAGTCAATCTTCTCCTGTCTCGGCGTCTCCTTGTCTTGACGTAAAATGGCTGAGAACTCGAGGGCTTCGCGGATTGTCGCTGTGCCGTCATGGAGGTCCATTTGCTCGCAGAAGCCGGTGCCTCTTTGGAAGGCCTGGATAACTCAAGTTAGTGTAGCACTTTATCGGTATTCGAATAACGTACCTTTCCTAGGTCTTTGCCATCCACAAGCATCTCGCCGGACACGACACCAGTGCTCTGGCGTTGTGACAGCGTGTTGAGCAACGTCGTCTTACCAGCTCCGGAAGCACCAACAAGCGCAACCATAACACCCGGCTTAGCGTACCCATGTACTTTGTTCAGAAGCTTCCGTTCACCACCCTGGTACGGGACAGTATATTCCACATCCTTCCAAGTGAAAACGCTCTCGCTGCTCGAGATGGACTCAAGTGCCTCCTCCTCATTCGCATTGGCAGTCGCAGTCTCCGAAGAGCTGCCACTCGAGTCTCCCGCCACGACCTTCTCTTCATCAGCCGTATCTTGCTTGACAGCCTTCTTCGCGCGCTTCGATTTCTTAAAAATGAGCGCTCCTCCGCCGGATTTGGCGAATGAAAGGCACTCGGTGCCGATGACGGTGACGACGAGGTAGAGGACTGCAAATGCGATGACGACTCCAAAATTGCGCCAGAGGTTTGATCGCGAGTAGTTGAAGCTGGTTGCGAGGTAGTCGGCTCCAGGCACCCTGTTCGAGTTCGGAGGCGCGCCAGTCAAAGCGCACCCTTGGTATGCAGGATCGATGCCGGGCCCCTGGGGAACAAGCTGCTCGGGAGCACATTCCATGATGCGGTTGGAAAACTCGTTGGCTTCTACTGCCTCGAAGGAGTAGGCAACCGGGTTTACGTAGTACTACAATTTTATTAGCAATGCTCATCCTCCCCATTTCAAGATGTAAAGACTTACCAGCCATCCGAACCAGATATACTGTCCCAAAAGCTGAGGCTTCGGAATCACGTAACCAGTGTAGATGATCAAAAGGTTCAGCGCAATACCCGAAAACCTCACCGCGTCATCAATCGAAGGTGAGAGCGCCGCAAACATACGGTACAGTGCCGTGATGCAGAAGGTAGTCGTGTAGATGAACAGGAAGTAGATAAAGAACTTGCTCACATCAACATCAAGTCCCTGCAAAAAGTACATGATGAGCGCTACAGATTGTTAGCTGATACGATTGGATGGAGAACTTCAATGCAATGTGCTTACCGAACGGGATGACCTGGACGAGCAGGAGAGGGAAGTCCTGAAGCACACGAGCAATGCTGACGGCGCTGGGATGGTAGAAGGCAAAGTCTTCATGGCGCTTGACAACGTCGCGACCGGAAACAGCTTTCATGAGTTCAGAGAGTTGTAGCCAGCCAAGGAACAAAATCGAGAAGAAGAGCGAGCCGCCACGACTGAAAGCTCCTGAAGTGTTGAGCGACTGTCCATAGAAGAGCGATCCGACGATGAGGCCGTTGGAGATAATGATGAAGAACTTGGTGTAGAGAGTCGTCTTGTCGCCCCACGTGAGCCAAAACTCACGCTGGGTACAAGCCAATACTTGTCGGATGAAGGAGACAGTGAAAGGCGACTTCTTGCGTACAGTCTTGCTCTTGCCTTCGCGCACAGCGCCTTCGAACTCCTTGGCATCCTTGTACTCGCTGTTTTTCAGGTCTGTTTCGTATTGCTCAATCTCAGCGAGTCCCCTTTTGTGCACGTCAGACTGTCTGAATGCCTTTTCGAGGTCTTCTGGAGTTTTAGGTGCGCTGACTTCGTAGCCTTCGCGGAATTGACGTTCGGTGGGATCGGTGACAGCAGTGAGAAAATCAGCAGTAGTTTGTCGTTCGGGGCAGTGAAAGCCGAGGTCGATGAAGTATTGGCGTGCTTCGCGTGCAGGGCCTTGGTAGATGCAGCGGCCTTGGTCAATAACGATGACCTTGTCCATCACCTCATATATGCCCTCTCCTGCTTGATAAAGTGTGACGAACGTAGTTCGATTGGAGATGTCGGTCATGATGCGCAGCGATTTGGCATAATCCAAGGCGGTCGAGGCATCCAGCCCACGAGTCGAGTTGTCCCAGCAGACAACAGTGCTCTTGGTCGCCAGAGTCTCTGCAATAGAGACGCGCTTGCGCTCACCACCACTCACGCCACGGACATACTCGTCACCCACCAGGGTATATTTGGTATGTGAAATTCCGAATATCCGCAGGAGTGCGTCAAGGATGACAGGGATATCGCCCTTCTCGTTCTTCCTCGTCTTGTTCTTGAGCGCAAAAGACAATGTCTGCCAGACATTGAGGTTGGCCATATGCGAGTCATCCTCTGGATTGTAGTTGACCTCTCCCCGAAACTGCTTCTTCTGTTTCTCCGCTGAGATTCCCCCATAAGACACATCTCCCTCGACGGAGGCGTAGCTTTCTCTGCTGTTCGCGATCGCCTTCAAGAAGGTAGAGCATCCAGATCCAGGCCTTCCGAGCACAAGACACATTTCTCCGTCCTTTACAACTCCAGAGAAGTCATGTATCAACGTCCTCGTCTGCTTATGCCGTTCAAGCCTGATCGCAGGCACCCACCCCGAAACAATGCGATAAAGATCCGGCCCAAAAGTGCCAATCACAGCATCAGGCAGCGTCCTCACAAACGACGCCGTAGACCCCACACCCTTCACCGTGAGATTCCTGTATACGACACCGACCTTCTTCGCTGACTCGCCATCTTTCCTCTTCTCAAAATGGCCCTCTTTCATGAACTCGCCAAGCTCAAAGTCATCTTCCTTCTCTGCGGCCACAGCACCGATGTCTCCAGGCTCCTGGTCTGCTTTATCGCCTGAGTCGTCTTCTGTGCAAGGGATTGAGCTTTCGGTTGAAGTTTGGTGGGCGGCATTTGGACGTGTGCTCTTCCTACTGACTGTCTTTGCTAGCTCGTCATGCTGGTGTCCGCTTTGACGCGTGCTCTTCCTGCTGAGCGTCCTGAAAAGGCCATCATTGCGATCGGGCTGCTGTTGGCCGTGTGAGCGTGTCCGGGATAATGACGCCAATTCCTCCCTAAGGACATTGAGGTCTTCCGCGGCGGTACGTGTGTTCAGTCGCCCTGCGTCGCGCTCGCCCCAGGTCCCTGCATTGCGATCGACCCCGGTTGGGCTGCTGTCGTCGCTTTCGCCGGGCGTCATTACTACTTCTTCTCTTCCATCACGGAGATATTCGTCCTCGTGCCATGGGTTTCTGCGACCATCTCTTGACGGTTGGTTTTGGAGATTAGATCCCCAGAGCATGTTGGCGGTGTGGGTATGTGCGTCACTGATCGGTTACAGCACGATGCAGTTGAGAGAGGAAGAAAATCACAACAAAAGAGAGAATTGGTAATAGACATAAAGGGAAGGCGCAATAGGGGACCCAAACGTCACAGGAAGATCTCATCGGGGATACAAGGCCAATCCCAATGTTGACAAACGCGAGGCTGGAGATTCCGGAGATAACATTAATCATTTCGTCATAACACTTTTGATGAACTCGACCTAGCAGAGCTAATTGATACCATCGCGCGGGCCGCAGGCGGAACAACTCCGGGTATACATGATATTCTCCGCTAAACGGACCCTCGACCAGGAAAAAGAGTCATCAAGTGCTGGGCTGTTCCTGAGCATTGTTGAAGCCTGAGTCGTGGTGGAGCTGCACCCAGCGATTTGCTCACCGATTTTTTTTGATGCCCAGAAATGAGGCGGCGTCTCATCGGCAAAGGCCATATCCACTCGCACTGATTGGCTCGCCAATTCAATGTGCTTTGAAATACTTCGGAGTGCCGTCCGCGGACCTCGAATTAGTAAAAGTTACACCTGACGTCAGATATTGGTTTGTCGCGAATACACCAGCATGCTGGGCTTGTTGAAGCACGTTGTGCTTTCGGCTAGCTACTCACCGTTGCTGATTTCATGCATGTGGCTGACAAAGGACCGAAGTTTATTAAGCACGACGGAAAGTGAACAGGGGCAATGAACAGGTTGAGCTGTACACGGTAACGTTGGGCTTCAATTGCGACGACAAGATCCCGTGTATAGCTTCAATACGAGATGAGCTGCTATCGGTTGGACCCTGCTCGCCTCTTTCGTATTTGACATCATGCAGAAGAAGAAACGCGAGAGCTCTATTTGACGTTGCATTGCTACGAGCCTTTTGAATGTTCTATTTTCTTGCTGGGTATCGATTTTGGTCTTGTTGCAATGTACATCCCATCCATCACGCGTGCGATGCGTCTGTCCACTCACAGATTGCCACGCTGTGGTAAGCGCAGTCAGAACTTTGGCTTGACGACCTTTGGCTCGATGAGCCTCGGGATATCCTCCGGCTTGTTGTTGCCCTCCAAAATGTTGTACACGGCTGTGAAGAGGGGGTACTCCTCCTCTACACCCTCGCTCTTCAAGAACTCGTTCACCTCGTACGCGGTGCTGGTACCTTGGAGTTTCTGGCCGTTGAGCTCCGACTGCTCAATCTCGTAGATCGTCTTGCCGCGCTCGATTGCCATCTTGGCACAGCGGAAGTTGCGACCACCGGAGCATGATGTAATCACATCCGCTACACCACAGCTCTCCTCGGTGAAGGTGCTTGTGCGCGAGCTCTCGCCGAAGAATGCCTTGCCAAACTTGACCATCTCCAGAATGCCAACGCGCATCACGGCCGCTTTGGCGTTGTCTCCCCAGCCGAGGCCATCAACAAACCCGGCTGCTAGGGCGATGATGTTCTTCAAGGCTCCTCCCAGGGACACGCCGGCGACATCGTTGACAATGCGCACGTGGAAGTATGGTCGGTGGAAGAGGGTTCGGACGTTTTCATGCGACAGTGGAGGGTACTCGATGGGGAGTGGGGTAAGATGCGCTGAGCGTGGACCAGGGACTGCTTTGCTCGGGTTGATGAGATCGACCTGGGAAGCATTTGGGGAACCGCTTGGTGTGGGATTGCGCGAATCCATGGGCGGCGGGTCGTACGCGACCGTGGTCTCCGAGTATTTCTCCTGTGCAATCTCAGAAGCAATGTTGGCTCCTGAAAGGGCACCGCAGTAAATGTTCAAGGTCATGCCAATCGTCTCAGACATGAGTCGGATGCCCTTCTCGCTGACATCAACGCCCTTGGTGCAACATATCGCTCGCGCATATGGTAGTATCTTTCCTTCGAGTTGCTTGCATGTCCTGGCGATGAACTGATGTGGCAGGACGAAGATGAGGAATGTAGAGTCCTTGCAAGACTCGGGGAGGTCGGTGACAGCAACGACATTGGACGGCAGCGTAATGTTCGGGAGGTACTTGACGTTCTCGTGTTTGGTGTTGATGATCTCAGAGAGCTTCTCCGGCTTGTCTGTGCCCTTGTAGTGTCTTGAATCCTTGGGTATGGTGACGTCTTCCTCGTATACCCACATGCGTATCGTCTCGTCAAAGAGAGACGGGTTCTCCTTGACCGTCTCCGCGACAAGCTTGGCCATGGTGGTTCCCCTAATCTTGTCAGTTTCTGGCTGTGCCGCTTTTTCATCTTGCTTGCTGGGATCTTCACGACGTGAACTGATTTTGAAAGCGAATGAGTGACGTACCAGTTGCCGGAGCCTACGACCGTCACCTTGTGCTTGCGCTGAGCACTGAGAGACGCCATGGTTCTATTTCTAGTCTTTGTTGTTCTACAGCTGTTGGTGTACGGAAGAATTGTTGGTGATAGTCGAGGGCGCGGTGTGTAGCAGTGATAAGCTCTGACGTAGCCTGCGGGGTGTGTAGTGGGTTTCGCAGCGAACAACGATGTAAACAAGCTGGTGGAATCCAGTTTATATACTTTCGGGAGACTGCTGGGTAAGTCAGAAAACTTTGTTCAAGCTACGCCGCCCGCCGAAGCTGGCTTTTCATGCGACGCACCTGTATCGTCAGTAAGCGGCAGGACCTCTGGCCTCGGCTGCCTGTGATGCGGCGACGCCGAAAAGCTTCAATTGGCAAATCGGAGGGTCGGCGCGGAGATGAGAGTTTTGGGCGCCTGGGAGAGGATTGCGAGGGTCAAGAATAAAACAGATTCTTAAAACGAGGCTGCTCAACACAGTTCTAAAAGTTGCGTTCAAGCGGCCAGGGTCAGCTGGGCTAATGCACTCGAAGCCTGGGTCGGCTGATCGCCGCCAGCACGGATTGGCCAATTGAATCGCCGTCCGCGTCGAGGCGCATGCAGCTGTGGACGACGGTCTGGTTGACGCATCTGGCAGCTGTACCAAGGTTCAATAGTCTACCATAAACGGTATTTCGCATTTGACATCCAAGATGAAGCGCACAACGCTTCGAATTGGTAAGCAATCGGATCATGATCACACGAGCAAGGGAGAGGGTGACGCGGCGATTGGCGAGCTGGTACAATGCGGCAGGCGACATGAACAGTCGCATCACAAGGGCACAAACAGGAGAATGGTTGAACAATTGATGGTGATTGGGTATTGCAAGTCGTGTATCCTTCATATAATCGCATTACTATCCTCCGCGTCGACCTCCATGAATGCCATGCAACACAACGCCAACGAGAACGAGGAAATGTCCAATGCCCGAGAACGCTGAAGACAATGAATCGCCCTCACTATGCGCCGTGTGCTCATGCTAGAGAAGATTGTGGTTCTAAGCCACTCAGTTCACCGTCCGATAGGGACCGGCCCGCTGCGCATCAGAGATGGTTGCTGTTGTTTACAACGCAAGGCCGAAGAGAGCCAAGAAACCACCAGCGACGACGGGGGCGCCGTACTGGGCGAAGTTGGCAGCAGCACCAGTGCTAGCAGCGGGGGCGGCGGAACCACTGGCAGAGGAGCCGGGAGTGCGCGAAGCCTGGGCGCCCGAGGAGGAAGCGGAAGCAGTGGAAACAGCGCCGCTCTCATCAATCTTGAGCTGACCGCAGGTGGCGTTCTTGGCCTTCTCGCACTCGAACTGCTGGGCGAGGTTCTGGTTGGTGGAGTTGACGCATTGGCCGTACCAGAAGTAGCACATCTGGGCGGGGACGGACTGCTCATAGGCGGCAATGGCGGTCTTCGCGTCGGTGCCGTTACTGCACTTGCAGGTGAAGTCAAGAGTGCTCTAGTGGGGTGTTAGTCAGATGCAATTGTGAACGATCGAGACAGCTTACGTCGTCGCAAGAGTTGCCGTTGCTGGCGATGTTGGCCTGGCCGCCGCAGATGTCGACGCAGGTGTTGACGTTGGCCTCGCACCAAACGGACCTCTCGGACGAGGGCACGGTGCCGGTAGACACAGTGCAGCAAGGAATGGGGGTGTTGAAGGTCGAGTTGCCCTGGGCAGAGGCGAGGCCGGCAAAGGCCGAGGCGGCAACGACGAGAGATGAGTAGAGCATGGTTGATGGTGGAGAGATTATCGATGCCTGTGGAGAAGCTGTGTGAGCGGGAGATCGGCAGAGGTTGAGGTGCGCGGCGCGAAGGGGAATAGAGAGCAATTGCAGGGCAGCGCGGGGCGCGGTGGGTTGTTATATATGGGCGGGTGGGGGACTTACAAATGCAGATGCAATGTTTGAGAGTGAAATCGCTGGGGGATAATGCTGGCGAGAAGAGGCGGGTGGTGGACCGGCGACGGGACTAAATACACTCGAGCAACAAGCACTGGCCGCTGCGGAAACTGCGTACAATTCGCGCTAAGGCTGGATCGGGCAAGCGCGAACCCGGTGATGATACGCTCAGACCAAAAGGCACGAACGCTCAAGCTGAGGAAATTGCTCAATTTATCCTCCCATCGATTGCAGTCTGCTGCTCGACGACCTCACGCCCGCTTCCTTCACCGAAGATGCCTTGCGTCTGACGTGCTGCCAGCATCTTCTTCGCCGCCTGCGCCGAATAGTTTCAGAAGCAGTCTCAGAAACGCGTCGCATTTGGGTGTAAGCCGCTACCATGCTATACCCCACACCATGCTGCAGCAGCCTCAATCGACCTCTCACCAGCAGGGCTAGGGCCGCAATGCCTGTGCCGCCTGCCGGATGCGCGTCGATTCAAACGCCTGTGGTTGGTGCTGCATTCCTCCACGCCGTGGCCAAGGCACGCAACTAGGCTCTTCAGAGCGCGCAGAGCAATCATTTCGCGACGGCGGGAACAAGTATGCTTGGCCCGGAGGCAATGGCAAAACCCACGGTCCACAGTCCACGGTCCTCGGATGCTCCTCATCAGCAGCGAACAGACATGGCCGGACCGAGCTCCACAGCCTTTCGAACCCACCTCGGCTGCATCATCCAACTTCACCGCAGCCTTGCGTCGCCCTGCCGCCGTCGCTCCGCCGTCATCGAGGTGCTGCTGTCGCACTGTTTCAGGCTCGGTTTTGCTGTCAGGGCGGCAGTCGCTGCCATCTGACTGTGCCAAACACCAACAAAAGCGCCTCAAATACTGATACTAATGTTGTCACTAGAGCAACAAGCGTCAACGACTTCCGGTTTTTCCTAGCCTACTGCTGAAAGTAGTGGCAGCGCGCATAAGCGCCGCCGGGACGCACGGACAAACGCTGCACAAGCTCGACTCCAACACCGTCTTTCGCATTTGACAAATCCCGATGAGGAAGCAGATTTATGGATCGCTTCCAAAATCTATGTTTGCCAATGCCATTGCCATTGCCACTTGTGCGCCTCTTGCTTCCGAAGATGGCCGGTGTACAACACCCTTGCGACGCACAATTGCCGGGCATTAGTATTCGTGTATCTGACCTGACATTCGGGACACCACTGTAACCGATGAAACAGCTCACGATCATACATGTGCCCCGACCATGATTCCCGCACCCATGCTTTGGGAAGACTGCCATCGCATCACGCTCACCCGTCCGTCGCGTTCCATGCACTTTTACAACGCTTGTGCGACTCCTTCTTTGACCATTCCACTGTCTCTACGTCCCAACCTTCAGACTTTTCAATTCTGACTAGTCACTTTGTTGTGGCGATCTACCGAAAAAGTACGGCATTCGCCTGATTCGCCGCCATTGATTCGACAATTGTGGCGATGCATTACCCTTCCTGGAATGCCAACAAAGCCGGATATGGTAGTCCGCGATGTTCAAAGCCATCGTGAGGGGTTGTCGCTTCCAGCGTCGTCACTTGCTGACGTGGACATCAAAACCACCACCATGCGTCTCAAGCCCTCGCAAGCCTTTCATCGTGTGGCAACAGCTGCGCCGCATCATGGACACTAGAGCCGTTCCTGGCCGTCATGGTTTGAGCGCGCGGTCACCTGCTAACTCTATCACGAACTTACTTTACTTGCTTGAACTTTGCAAAGGTCGCCAACATCATCTAGGCGGCTGTGTTGATCCTGGAAGTCATAGTACCAAGGCTGGTAACAAACTTGGATTCTTTGATATAGAAAGCCGAGTGCTTAATGTTCGTTTCATCAGGTCTTGACCTTGCACTCATGACCTCACTCACTATACGTCATCATGCTATCCAGTCGAGCCCATATCGCATGCGAAGCAGATGCCGAGGGCGTTCGAAAGGCGACGCTACTCAGTCCGACGATAGCGGTTGCAGGCGAAAAGTGCCCCAGCGGCGGCTGAACATTCGCGAATCTCATGAAATCGATTGAGAAACATGTGGCCCGTGCCTATCGCGCCTTCCCTGGGTAGATCTACAGCCTTATCCATCGACTCTAGTTCTACCACACATTGTCAGCTACGACAAAAAGCGACCGGGGCACATTAGCCATCTTGAAGCTCATTATATAGCCTGAATTCACACAGAA
>Ga0265780_10009470_pt1 | contig 11677 bp, 7 predicted proteins | sample P1T30metagenome_FD_192432 | JGI IMG/M metagenome (GOLD analysis project Ga0265780, IMG submission 192432) | Plant litter microbial communities from East Loma Ridge, Irvine, California - P1 T30 | ecosystem: Environmental > Terrestrial > Plant litter > Unclassified | place: USA: California... | reverse complement strand
AACGGCCATCCGATCGCCTTGAAAGGGCATATGACCCGCTGCCCGCAGTGCCAAGGCGATTTCCCCATCGTGGATGGCCTGGGCTTCCACAGTTTCGCCGGGATCGGTACGGCAGTCGAGGGCATGAAAACCGCATGCGGCGCCGTCCTGATCGCCAAGGCTGCGAAAGGTTTCATGATGATCGACGACCGCTCCGAGGCCGAAGCATCGGCAGTCGCATCCGCAGCGCAGGCCGTCGCGCCGAACGCCGGTTCCTTCCGCGCAGTCGACAGGAACACCGGCAAGCCGGTGCCGGATATGCCCTATCGTATCGAGCTGCCCGATGGTTCCGTCTTGCGCGGCGTGACGGATGCCGACGGCTACACCGAGCGCGTGACTGGCCACGACCCTGCCACTGTCAGGCTGCACTGGGAATCCGATCAGGCGGCCGAGGCCAAGTAAGGGCGGCGCAACCCCGATGACCGGTCCGGCGCCAGACGCAAGCTGCACCCTTTCCCCGGAAGGCGCCGTCACGACGGTCCTGGTCGGGGCGAAATGCAGGCTCACCTACGAATTCGACACCAAGGCAACCCATGCCGGCTTGGTCCTGCCCTATGTGGTGAGCCTCGACGGCCAGGTGCTGCCGGAGCACGCACAGAAGCCGGGCGCCCTGCGCGACAAGCGCAAGATCGAGCTGGTCGTGAACCCCGGCAGCAAGGTCGCACTGTTCCTGAACAGCGACGTGCATCCGAACCACCGCAGGAATCCGGTGTACGCCGTACAGGTCGGCAACAACGACGTGCATGTGAAGATCACAGAACGAAAGGGCCGCATCGGCCATGAACAGGCCACGCTGCGCGGCCCGTTCTGCCGTTCGAGCGCCACGCCGGGCAAGCGGCTCGACGTGTACGAAGCGACGCTCACCGGCGACATCTGGATGCAGATCTCGCACCTGTACACGGCCGCCGAAGCCGATGCGCTGCTGCCGCCCGACACCACCCCGACGGTCCGCGCCGCCGTGCGCAGCATCTATGCCGGCCTGACGCGTCCGGAACTGATCGTGAACTTTCCGGCAAGCGATGCTGCGCCGAAGCTGACGCTCAGGGTGAAGTTTCGCGCGGAGATGCAGGACAACGTACGGGCGAACACCACGCACTGCCCCTGGCTGACCGGCATCCTGCCGCGCACCCATCCGTGCGCGTTTGCCGCACTGCTGACCGAGGCGCATGCCGCCGGCGTCAGCTCGGTCGCCGTGACTTCAGGATGGCGCCCCAGCTTCGGCTCGATCGCCCACCGTGCCGGCCTGGGGCTCGACATCACCTATCTCGAGGGCGGCGAGAAGCGGGTGTTCCTGAACCGCGCGTTCCTGATCAACGGGGGGGCGCCGCGTAATGGCAATGTCAGCGAGCGCGAGAAGACCTTGTGGCGGGATTATCAGGAGGTGAAGAAGGTGCTTTCTACTGCGGAAAAGGAGCGCGATGCGGCGCAAAAACGGCTGAATAAAAACCGCGATCCCGAGAAGGTGGCGCAATTGGAGCGGGAGTTGGCCGATGCCAAGAAACATGCCCTTGCTTTGCAGGAACGAGAAACTAAGGCGCAGGAGGAGTGGGACAAAGAGCGCAACCGCAATGAACCTGAGCTAATTCGTAAGCTGCGCGATCGGCTGGGCCTGAACAAGTCCGTGAAGCAGCTGTTCGACCCGTGGTACATGGACGTCAACACGGTGGATAACATCCCGCCGGCTCCCAATGAACAGCGCGAAGCGAACGCGAACGAACGGACCCATAACAACCATCTGCACATCACTGTCCTAGAGCCAAAAATACTATGAGACATCTCGTTCTTGCTGTCCTCTCAACCATGCTAGCCCTGGCTGCACCGGTCGCACACGCCTCGCCCACACCACAGACATGGCTCGACCGACCGTGGGAAATTCGCTACGTGCTGTTCGCCGAAGAAGAAGAAACAAGACAAATTCGAATCAGAGTCGCGAAGGAATTCAACGCCCAACAAAAAATGCTTGGGAAGGAGAAAGATCATCTGAGCGCCGCAGCACTATTAAAACCCACATTCACGTTCGCCGTTCCTGGTGCGCGGCCGATTGCTGTCGTCCTGCTCGCATTCGACCGCACCGGCCGCATCATCAATCAACAGGGCACCCTTGGCAAAATGTCAGGCAAAAGGAATATGCTCGACACCCTTGTTCTGATCAGCGACGATGCTCCCGGCGCGGGACCATATTATTTCGCCAAATGGACGCAAGGCATTCCGGGTGATGTCACGTTCTCGCCTGCAGTGTGCAGCTCCGACGACAGGCGCCGCTACGAAACCGGCTGGGACAGCGACAGCTACACCGGCAGTTTCGGCTGCCGCGAATGGACCGCCCAGCTCTACGCCCGCGACCAGCCCTACATCGACGTCACCTCCTACGCTTCCCACGGCACCTTCATCGGCGAGCTGGTCGGCTGGTCCCGTTTCGAAGACCCGCCGAAGCCAGTGATCGGACGCCACGGCAAGACCTGGCTCTGCCTGCACGAATGCCCGGCCGGTGAAAAGCCCGGGGTCATCCCGAACATCAAGGCGTGGACCACGAAACACGGTTACCCGATGCCGGAACGCCCGCGCAAGCAGCCGCTCTATCCGAATGCGGATTACGCGGACGACCTCAACGAATGAAGGCCGCCGCGCCGGTTATCAGCGGAAGCTCAGCGCCGCTGTCAAGTCTCCCGGCCCGCGCGCGCCGCGCGACGCAAATGCCGCATCGCGCGCCGCCAGGCCTTCCAGCAGCGGCAGGCCGTGCAGGCGCGTGATCAGGCGCATGATCGAGGTGGTGTCGTAGTAGTTGTGGTCCACCGCGCCCTTCTTCGCATGCGGCGACACCACGATGGCCGGAATGCGCGAGCCCGGGCCCCAGCGGTCGCCCTGCGGCGGCGCCACGTGGTCCCACCAGCCGCCGTTCTCGTCGAAGGTGATGATTACCACCATGTCCTTCCACTGCGGCGACTTCTTCAGGTGCTCGATCACGTTGGCCACGTGGGCGTCGCCCGACTCGATGTCGGAATAACCGGCGTGCAGGTTCAGGTTACCCTGCGGCTTGTAGAACGACACGGCCGGCAGCTTGCCCGCCACCACATCGGCAATGAAGCGGTTAGAGATCGGGCTGTCGCCCAGGCCGCCGTCGCGCAGGTGTTCTTCGCGCGCCTGCGTGCCCGGCGCGAACTGCTTGAAGTAATTGAAAGGCTGGTGGTGGTGTTGGAAGTTCGGGCGCTGGCCGGCGCCGCGGCCGTCGATCGCCGCTTGCCAGGCGCCGCCATACCAGGCCCAGCTGACGTTCGCGCGCGACAGCAAGTCGCCGATGGTGTCGTAGCTTTGCGGCGGCAGCACCGACGGGTCGCTGGCGTCGGCCACGTTCGTGTCGCCACCCGGCGCCGGACGCACCCAGCTCGGCTGGTAAGGCGGCGCCATGGTGTTCACCGCATAGCCATCCGGCGTGATCGCGCCGGAATGCACAAACTTCGGTTTGCCGTCGAGCGCGCTCTTTGGCGAATCCGGGGCCACCGCCAGGCGCGTGCCCTGCGGGCCGTCTGCCAGCACCGCGATTTTCTTTTTCGCCGGCGTTTCGGCGGCGTTGAAGAATTCCGGCGTGCGGCCGCTGATCAGGAACTGGTGGTTCAGGTAAGAGCCGCCGAAGGCCGCCATGAAGAAGTTATCGCACAGGGTAAATTCGCGCGCGATCTGCCACAGGCCCAGGTGCTTGTCGGTCTCCCCGTAATGGCCCATCACCAGCGCGCCGGAGTCGCCCCACGCGACAAAACCATCGTTCTTGCCGCCGTTGATCTGCATCTGGTTGTGATAAAAATTGTGCACCAGGTCGCGCGTGACCAGGCCTTCCGGCAGCGGCTTGCCGTCGCCGTCGACCAGCTTCCAGGGGCCGTTCGGCAGGTTGGCGATCTTGTCTTCGCCGATCAGGTATTCCTTGCCGCCGATGTCCTGGCGGCCCGGCACCATGCCACCCCAGATTTTCGGCAGCGTCGGCAGCACCGAACCGTCGCGGTCCTTCTGCGGCGCGCTGGTTGGCAAGGGCGCGGCCAGGCCGGGGAAGTTGGCGAACAGGTTGTTGAAGCTGCGGTTCTCGAGGTAGATCACGACCACGTTCTTGACGTTCGCCTTCAGCTTGGCGTCGAGCGAGGCCGGCTTGGCGGCAGCGCGCTTGGCTGGTGCGGCCTGCGCAGCTGGCAGGCTGCCGGCAATTCCGGCTGCGGCGGCAGCCTGGAAGATGCGGCGGCGGCCCGGGCTGGCGGGCTGGTCGTTTTCAATATCGTGGTCTTGCATTGCTGCTCCTGTGCTCGGCTAACCGGAAACGATGATTATCGTTTCTTTCTTGCCGAAGGGGAACCCGCAACCGCCAGCGTACCCGGCGTATGGACGTGCGATAACAACGTTCGCCCGGCAGCAGTGGGTTTGCGTTTGTGGCAACATGACCGGGTTTTCATTGAAGGAAATCGCATGGACCTTGCCCTGAAACGCCAGCTCGAACAACTCGCCGATTTCGGCAACCAGAACGATGCCGCCGTCGGCAAGAGCGGCACGCGCATGCTGAACATCACACCGGACACCGGCGAATTCCTGTCGGTGCTGGTGCGCGCGACGCTGGCGCGCCGCGTGCTGGAAATCGGTACTTCGAATGCCTACTCGACGCTGTGGCTGGCCGACGCCGCACGCGCCATCGGCGGCGCCGTGACGACAATCGAACGCTCCGCCGACAAGGTGGCGATGGCGCGCGAGAACATCGCCACGGCCGGCCTGAACAGCGTCATCACGCAGGTCGAAGGCGACGCCGGCGCCTGGCTGGCGCAGGCGCCGGACGCCTCGGCCGACCTGGTCTTCCTCGATTCGGCGCGCAGCCTGTATCGGGACTGGTGGCCGGACCTGCGCCGCGTGCTGCGCGCGGGCGGCCTGCTGGTGGTCGACAACGCGACCTCGCATGCGCATGAGATGGCGGACTTCGTCGCCGCAGTGAAGGAGGACGCCGCCTTCAGCACCAGCCTGGTCCCGGTCGGCAAGGGCGAATTCCTGGCCGTGAAGGCCTGACTGCCTCAGCCTGATTTTCAGGACTTGACGGCGTGCGCGGCCGCCTGCGCTGCAGGCCGCAGCGCCGCCACCGCCTCGACCAGCAGGCTTGGGCTGACCGGCTTGACCAGGTAATCGGTGAAACCATTGGCGCAGGCGCGGTCGCGGTCCTCCTTGCGCGCAAAGGCGGACAAGGCCAGCGCCGGCATCAGGCACAGCCCGATGTCGTCGAGCGCACGCACGCGGCCGATGAATTCGAAGCCATCCATGCCCGGCATGCCGATGTCGCTGATCAAAAGGTGCGGGCGCTCCGCGCGCAGCAGGGCAAGCGCCTCGTGCGGCGTGCGCGCCACGGCAACGTGGGCGCCGGCCGCGGCCAGGATGGTGCGCAGTACCTCGAGCGAATCGGGATCGTCGTCCAGCGCCAGCACGCGCATGCCGGACAAATCGGGCAGGGCCGCCGCATCGGGGCGCTCGCCGTCGCCGCCGGATGCGGCCGGCGCCAGGCGCCAGTCGGGCAGTGCGGGCTGCAGCGGCAGGCGCACCGTGAAGCTGGCGCCCTGCCCTTCGCCGGCACTGTCGACCATCACCGTGCCGCCGTGCAGCTCCACTAGCTGGCGCACGATTGACAGGCCCAGTCCCAGGCCGCCGTGCTGGCGCGTGGTCGAGGTGTCGGCCTGGCGGAAGCGGTCGAACACGTGCGGCAGGAAGTCGGCATGGATGCCGGGACCGTTGTCGCGCACCCGGATCGTCATCTGCTCGCCTTCGCGCCACAGCCCCACCTCCACCAGGCCGCCGCTTGGGGTGAACTTGACGGCGTTCGACACCAGGTTCCACAGCACCTGCTGCATGCGGCCGCTGTCGGCCAGCACCGGGCCGGCTTCCTCGTCGAGTTCGGCCTCGATGCGGATGCGCTTGGCCATCGCGGTCGGACGCAGCGATTCGACCACGGCGCCGACGAATTCGGCCGGCTTCACCGGCTGCAGGTCGAGGCGCACCTTGCCCGACAGGATGCGGCTCATGTCGAGCAGATCGTCAATCAGCTGCACCTGCACGCGCGCATTGCGTTCAATGGTGTCGAGGCCTTTGCGCAGCATCTCTTCGCTGGGCGCCTGCTTTTGCGCCAGCAGCTGCGACCAGCCGAGGATGGCGTTCAACGGCGTGCGCAATTCGTGCGAGACGGTGGACAGGAATTCGTCCTTCAGCTGGTTGATGCGCTCGGCCTCGACGCGGGCCTCGACTTCCTGCAGGTACAGGGCCTTGCGTTCCTCGGCCACGGCCAGCGAGGCGTCCAGGCTGGCGGCGCGCGCCTGCAGGCGCGCATCGAGCACCGAGAACAGCAAGGCCACGACCAGCAGGCCGACGATGACGGCGGCGACGATCAGCGCCAGGTTCTGCTGGCTGATCAAGCCGGTGGCCGCGCGGCAGACGCTGTTTGCGTGAAAACCGGCGGCGGCCATGCCGGTGTAGTGCATGCCGGCGACCGCAAAACCCATCACCACGGCGGCCGCCGATTGGGCGACCCAGGCGCCGGCCGTGCCCTGGCGCAGGCGAAAGCCGATCCACAGTGCGCCGGCGGCGGAACCGACGGCAATCAGCACCGACAGCGCGAACAGCCAGGGATCGTATTCGATGGCAGGCGACATGCGCATCGCCGCCATGCCGGTGTAGTGCATGGCGTTGATGCCGACGCCCATCAGCAGCGCGCTCGACGCCAGGTCGCGCGGACGCAGCAGCGGCGCGCGCAGCTGCCACAGCGCCATGCCGGACACCAGTACCGGCAGCAGCAGCGACAGGAGCGTGAGCGGCACGTCGTAGCCCAGCGGGATCGGCAGGCTGAAGGCGAGCATGCCGATGAAGTGCATGGCCCAGATGCCGCTGCCCATGGCCAGCGCGCCGCCGGCGGTCCAGGCCAGGCTGGCGGCGCCATGCGCCTGTTTCACGCGGCCGGCCACGCTGAGCGCGGTGTACGACGCGAAGATCGCGACCAGCACCGACACCAGCACGAGCGCTGGATCATAACTTCCGATGAGCATGGGTGGATCGGTCTCCTGGATTCTCGGTTTGCGTGCTGCCACACCTGCGTCAATACATCCGTGCCCGCAGTATAGACCGGCTTCAACCGGCGCGGCTACCGCCTGCAAATGTTTCCCTAAGGATACATCTTAATGGAAGGCGAGCGCTTACAGTTGCTTACGAATGCATAACCGCAGCTAACAGCGCGGCGCCCCAGAATCGGCCTGAACAAAAAGGAAACCACCATGCCGATCCGCCGCCTTGCCTTTGCCGTCTCCCTGTGCTGCGCCACCCTGGCCCATGCCGGCGACACCGTCACCCTGCCGAAGGAAGAACTCGACCAGCTGATCGCGGCCTATGCGCTGGTGAAGTCCCAGTATGTGGAAGCGCCCGACGAGCGCAAACTGCTGACCGCCGCCATCGGCGGCATGCTCGCCTCGCTCGACCCGCATTCGCAGTTCCTGGGCAAGGACGACCTGGCCGGCCTCGAACAGGACCGGCTGGGCGAGTACGTGGGCATCGGCGTCGAGGTCGAAGTCGAGGACGGCCAGATGCAGGTGGTCGCCGTCGCCGATGACGGCCCGGCGGCGCAGGCCGGCATCGAGCCCGGCGACACGCTGGTATCGCTGAACGGCGACCCCATCCTGCGCATGCGCCCGGCGGAACTGGAAAAGCGCATGCGCGGCGTGCCCGGCACCGCGCTGGCCCTGGGCCTGCGCCGTGGCGGCAAGGGCGAAGTCCGCAGTGTCGACGTCACGCGCGCCGCGCTGCGCGCCGACACGGTGCGTACCCGCATGGCCGCGCCCGGCGTGGCCTGGATCAGGATCTCCAGCTTCGAGGGCCGCACCGCCGCCGACCTGGCCGCGGCCCTGGCCACGCTCGACGCCGCCGCCGGCGCGCCACGCGGCATCGTGCTCGATTTGCGCAACGACCCGGGCGGGCTGGTGGCGTCCGCCGTCGGCGTGGCCGGCGCCTTCCTGCCGCAGGACGCGCTGCTGTTCACGGCGAAGGGACGCATGGCCGGCGCCGAGAGCCGGGTCACGGTCGCCCCGCGCTACTACCGCGGGCCGGGCGAACCCGACGTGCTGGCCGGCCTGCCCGCCTGGGCTCGCACGGTGCCGCTGGCGGTGCTGGTCAACGGCGGCTCGGCCTCGTCGGCGGAGCTGGTGGCCGGCGCCCTGCAGGACCACGGCCGCGCGCGGATCGTCGGCACGCCAACTTTCGGCAAGGGCTCGATCCAGACCGTGTTCCCGTTGTCCGACGACAGCGCCGTGAAGATGACCGTGGCGCGCTACTTCACGCCCAAGGGCCGCGAGATCCAGGCGCGCGGCATCGTGCCCGACGTGGCGGTGGCGCCCCTGCGCGGCAAGAGCGGCGCCGATGGCCTGATGCTGCGCGAAGCGGACCTGGAACACCATCTGGCGGCCACGCTGCCGGCCCGCGACGACGCCGACACCGCGGTGCAGGCCCGGCGTGCTGCGCCGGAAAGCACGCGCATGTTCGGCAGCGGCGGCGACCTGGCCCTGGCCACGGCAGTGCACATGCTGGCGCCCGACCTCGGCCTGGCGCACGAAGCCGGCTCCCTGCTGCGCAAGCTGGGCCTCAAGATCGAAGCCTCGGCCCAGGCCGTTGCAGAAAGACTGTAGCGTCAGCAAACTGTCACCTGGCGGTCAAACGCCTGTCACATTCGTGGGCCAACATGGCGCCTGTTCACACGAACACGGCAGCTTGCCTGCCCTACCGGCGCCAGCGGTCGGGAAATATACTGGCACCAATTCCTTCCTGATGAGGTGCACGGCAGTGCGCACGCGTTTGCCATGCCTGCGCACTGCCGAGCTTCTCATTTGATCTGCGCCAGAAGCGGCCTCCACACCTGTCCCTAAGCTGGAACGACTGCGTTCATTTAGCACCTATTCCTGCGTGGCATGTTGATTGAGCGCACGACACTGGATCAGGAGGAACAAATGCAAGCGAGAAATACGAGCGGCACGCTGCACCGTGCAGGCCGCAAGCCCTGGCTGTTGCGGCCCCTGGCCGCAGCTGCAGCCGCATCGGTGGCGGCAATCGCGGTGGCGGCCCCGGCTGCTGCCCCCGCCAGCGCATCCGGCAGTACGGCGACGATTCCACACTACCGGGTCATCCAGCTCTCGCCCTCGAGCGCCTTTGCGGAAATCAACGTCAAGGGCCAGGTTGCGTTCACCGAATTTTCCGCCGGAACCGGCACCCGGGCCAAGTTCTACGATGGGTACACCGTGCGCGACCTGGGCACGCTCGGCGGCCCGAGCGCGGACGTCGGCGCACTGAACGACTACGGCCAGATCACCGGCAGCGCCACGGTCGATGCCGCCGGCGAGGTCTACCACGCCTACCGCTGGAGCAAGGCCAGCGGCATGGTCGACCTCAACCCGCCCGGTTCCGGGCGCTCGTTCGGGAATGCCATCAACAACCGCGGCTGGGTCGCCGGCGCCGTCGCCACCGCACCCGGCCGCTCGCCCCTGCATGCCTTCCGCTGGACGCCCACCTCCGGCGTGGTCGACCTCGGCTCCTTCGGCAACGCGTCCAGCGCCAACGCGCTCAACGAAGCCGGCACCGTGGTCGGCTATTCCGAAGGCCCCGAACTCGGCATTCTCGGCCGCGCCTTCCGCTGGACCGAGGCGGGCGGCCTGCAATCGCTGGTCAGCATCTCGAGCGTGGCCTCGGAAGGCCTCGACATCAACGAGGCCGGCAAGATCGTCGGCAGCGCCTCGTTCGACGCCTCGCTGTCCGACCAGGCCTTCCTGTGGACGCCGGGCGGCGGTTTGCAGAAGATCGGCACGGAACCGAGCTACCTGGCGTTTGCCCAGCGCATCAACGAAAAAGGCCTGGTCACGGGCCAGTACTACGACGCGCCGGTCGAGCCGAATGGCTTTATCTGGAGCCGCGACAGCGGCCTGCAGCTGATCGGCACGCCCGGCACCGATGTCTCGAACACCGGCGACGTCAACAACCTCGGGCAGGTGGTCGGCAGCCTGAACGACCGCGCGTTCGCGTGGACGCGCACGGCCGGCGTGGTCGACCTGAACACGCGCATCCCGGGCGCCCCGCCCGAGCTCGAATTGTGGCAGGCGCAGGCGGTGTCCGACAACGGTTCGATCGCCGCCGTCGGCAACACCGGCCTGGTGCTGCTGGTGCCGAGCGCGGCCTATCACCAGGCGCCGGTGGCCGCGCCGATCAAGCTCACCGGCCCGACGCGCGTGAACTCCCTGCTGTCGTTCTCGTCCTCGTTCCGCGACGTCGACCTGCGCGATACCCACAAGGCCACCTGGACCTGGGGCGACGGCGCCAGCGCCGCCGGCATCGTCAGCCAGGCGGCCGGCAGCGGCAACGTCAGCGGCCAGTACGCCTACCGCAAGAGCGGTATCTACACGGTGCGCCTGAACATCCTCGACAGCGGCGGCCAGGGCACCAGCGTCGAGCGCAAGCTCACGGTGTGCGGCTGCAGTAGCGGCGCCGTGGCCGGCGAAGGCGCCTTCCTGTCGCCGCAAGGGGCGTCGGCGCGCGACACCAAGGGGGCCGGCGTCGCCCGCTTCGCCTTCCTGTCGGAAGCGACGGGGGCGCGCGTAAAACAAAGCGCGTCCGAAGTCCACTTCAGCACCGGCAAGCTGAACTTCCGCAGCACCGTGGTCGACAGCGTGACCGCTGAAGGCAAGCGCGTGCGCTACAGCGGCAGCGGCAGCGTCAACGGCGTGGGCGGCTACCGCTTCACGCTGACGGCGCTGGCCGGCGGCGCAGCGGCAAAGGACCGCGTCCACGTGCGCATCACGCATACCGACGCGCACAGCAAGGCCGAGGTGGTCGACTATGACAACGGCGTGCGCGCCGGCGCCAGGGCGGCCAGCCTGGTGACCGGCGCCGTGGCTGGGGCAGGCACTGACTCTGGTGCCTTAGCCGAGGGCAGCGCCGTGCTCGGCGCTGGGGCGATCGTGTTTGGCGGGCAGTAGCTGCGTAAAGCGTGAGCAGGCTGGCGCGCGACCGCGCGCCGCCCATCGGTAACCGAGGGCGCCCGGGCAGGCCGGCGTGGCCGATCCCTGGCGCCCGCATGGAATCAGGAGGAACAAATGCAATCGAACATGCAAAGCGGCGCGCCTCAGGGCGCCGGCTGGAATCGTTGGCTGCTGTGCCCGCTGATGGGGGCGCTGTCGGCGGCGGCGCTGGCGGCGTCCGGCGCCGGGGTCACGGCGCCTGCCGGTCTTGCCGACGCAGCCGCAAACACAGCCGCAAACGCAGCGGCCAACGCATCCGCCAGCGGCCATCCGCCGGCGTCCGCCCCCACCAACTACCGGGTCGTCCAATTGTCCACCCTCGCCCCCGGCGTGGTAGACATCAATGCCAGGGGCCAGGTCACGTTCACGGAAACCCCTCCCGGCACCGACACGCCGCGCGCCAAGTACTACGACGGCTACACGGTGCGCGACATCGGCACCTTAGGGGGCACCGGCGGCGCCGTCAGCCAGGGCATCAACGACCACGGGCAGATCACCGGCAGCGCATCGACGCCAGGCGGGGCCTACCACGCTTTCCTGTGGAGCAAGGCAACCGGAATGGTCGACATCAACGGACCCGGCGTCAGCAT
>Ga0265780_10009469_pt1 | contig 11679 bp, 10 predicted proteins | sample P1T30metagenome_FD_192432 | JGI IMG/M metagenome (GOLD analysis project Ga0265780, IMG submission 192432) | Plant litter microbial communities from East Loma Ridge, Irvine, California - P1 T30 | ecosystem: Environmental > Terrestrial > Plant litter > Unclassified | place: USA: California... | reverse complement strand
TCTACCCACTCCCCGGCTATGGATATCTTGCTATCATCGAATTTCGAGAGGCTGTTGTACCATCTTGCCTTGGAGACCAGTGCCGGAGGCGATAGGACAAAAGCTCAGGAGACATTGAATGGGTGGATGGGGGAGATGAAGAAGTCTGGACGAGTGGATCTAGGCGAGGATGTCAAGAATGCAGCAGCCAAGGATTTCTGGGCAGAGCGAGTCTCCGACCAACAGGTGAGTCCTTTGCCATTTAAGTAAATATGGGTTATTGACTGATGATAGACTCTCGAAGAGGTGAAGAACTACTACAGCCGAGAAGACTCTTACGTTGTCGACCCACATACAGCTGTCGGTCTAGTTGCCCAAGCACGTTCAGCAAAGAAGGGGTAATTTCTTCTTGTAGTCCCAATGGGAGTGAGCTGATTTGCAGAACTAAAGACACAACATGGGTAACTCTCGCAACAGCGCACCCCGCCAAATTCTCCTCCTCTGTCGAACAAGCTCTCTCCACCTTCCCAGAATTCAACTTCCGTGAAACTGTCCTACCGTCCGAATTGAAGGAATTGGAACAGCTTGACAAGAGGATATATCGGGTTAAAGGCGAGCAAGGGGTCAGAGAGCTTATTGAGAAGGTTAAGCGCGGGGAGGAGCATGAGCCGTCGAAAGAGGGTCTTGGATCTCTGTAAACGGAGGAGAGTTGTCTAAAATATGCATGGTTGTCTTCTTTTAGATACATCCTTTTGTCTGCGTCTAGCTTAAATGTGGTGGTCGGTGTCGTTCGAGGGTATCATTCAATTGGTTGGGACTGAGTGGTAAGATCAAGACGGATTTGGATGTGATACATATTCACTGAGTACAACAACACTTCTATATGGACATACTTGCTCTACTACTCATCTCTTCAAACCAGATAGTGCACCAGAGGCAACAGCAGGAGCATGATATGCAGGAGGATCGGGGTGTCTAGCCTGAGGAGCTTGAGCCTGGACCCTCTGCTTCGCCTCAGCCTCCCTGGCCTTCCACGCTGACCTAATCGATTCTGCTCTCGCCAGTACCTAGCGATTAGCCTACCTTTGCAATTGAAGAGAACAGACTTACAGCATCGATATCGACTCCATCTCGTATACTGACCAGAATCTTCTCCATCACCGATTTATGGTTCGCGTCGGGCTTGTCGTCTCTGAACCTCATAATCTTCCAAGTCTCGCGATTACTATCCCAATTGAATTCGATAATTCTATCATCGTACTGTTCTCCTGATTGTTTGATACTTCAGCATCAGTTTCGCGCCGACCTATCCTGCATTTTAAACTCACTCTTCCCACTCGTCATCCGTCATATCCATACTATCAAAGAACTCGTATGAGGAGTTGGCATTGCCGGAACCACCCAGCCAAGTATATAACAGAAAAGCAGGTTTAGCGGTAAAGTTGGGCGTATCAGGATCATGTGGACTGGGCGGAAACCTTAATTTCAACTTGAAATCGATCGAATTCTCGGAAGCGGGCTTCCACTTCAATCTGACAAATCAGCCTTTACCCACTTTTGTACAAGGTACGACGTACATCTTTTCATCTGTTCCCAGAACATACGGCGTTTGCGCACATGTAAAGATCAGGCCATCGTGACCATGTTGGAGGTTCTCAATATGTTCCAGGACTTGTGATACTCCATATGCCCGATCTTGCTTCTTTGCTACCATCCTAAAAAAATGTCAGTCACGCGTGTAAGTAGGAAAGAGAGATGGGACGAACTCGAAAGGTAGGAAATTTCGCCAATCTGGGTTTGCCTTGAGACCTTTCTCAAAAGGCTGGACTATGAATTGCATCAATGTCTGCGTGTCAGCATGGCTCCCGCCGTGGGGGAAATGAGGTGAACTTACAGCGTAGCGTTTGGTAATATCCTTATGAGTGATACATGTTCCGTTGAATACCAAGCAGTCGAAAGCGTAATATCGCAACGTGTGCTGTGGAGTCAGCTGCGGTCTAGATTAATTCCAATACGAATTGGACCAAAAGTACCTTGTCCGTGGTTTTATCGATATCAATAATAAGTTCACCATCAATCACGGTCCCGCCAATTTGATGGCCAGATGTCATCCATGGGGGGAAGAAGACCCGGAAGAATCGCTGTTTACGGTCCACCTGGATATGAGCTAGATCCCTCCATTCAACAACATATACGTCAGGGATGACGCTACTCACAAGCCAAGTTTCCTGTTCATTCGTGTGGTGGTTCATACGGCTAAAAACCATCACTCTGAGTCCATCCGACTTTTCACATACCCAGAAATCCATCTTTTCGAGTAGCTGTAAATGATCTTGGGTGAATGAGATTGGCTGCGAGCCGGGGAAACGGGTTCCATGCTTGACACCACATAATTTAGATAGTTCTTCCTTGAGGGGGTAGATGACGCTTGGGTGGGCTTCTTCGCCTGGCATATCCGGGATTGGGTGCAGCATTGCGAATATCAGCCTTAGCGGCTATGAGAGGCGATTTTCTTGATGTCTAGAGTTCAAATCTTCGTGATGCCCTGTAGTAATAGGAAATAGTGTGAGCAAGTGCAAGAAGTCGCGAAGATGGAAAGCGGGTAGAATACTTTCCCACGCCTCACTCATTCATGCTTCACCAGATTATTACCGTATGCGGCAAGATCTATACTGATAGATTAGATCTGTACCTTAATCTGAATCAACTCTAAGGATCAAACGTTTTCATGCGAGATATTATACTTTGTATCCCACAGCAATCACATTATACAATATGTACAATATTCGGTACTATTTAACCTCGAATCGACTCGATCCTTCTGTTAGTGTTGTACCAACTATCATTTATCCACAACAATCGCGAATCAGTACTTTGATACTGTCATTCACCCACTCTCGATTTCATTGCAAACAACCAATACGCAATGAACACTCCCGCACCATCGCCTACCAAACACAACCCTCACTTCCACGCTGTGGCTCACGCTGTGGCCCACGCTAGTGGCAAACGTAGCTGCGACAACCACCTCAAGTTGGACGAGTTGAAGAAGAGATTCGCCAGTGTCGGCATGGGGTTTCGAAGCAATATTCCCCCATATCCGTGCCAACTTTATCACGAGATGACTCCCAAAGAGCGAGTCCTACTAGAGAAACAGATGAAAGAGAGGGATGAAGCTGTCCAAAAAGCCGAGAGGGAGGCGAAGGCGATCAGGGATGCAGAAGGCAGAGTTCAGTCGCAAGCGGATGTGATGGCTCTTCACAGGTCTAACGGTCACAGCAAGATTGAAGTTATGGAGAGGCAGTTGAGGAAGATGGCAAAGAGGGGAGATCGAAGTATGAGGAGGATTCAGAAGGAAATGGAGATCATGGCCATGAAGCGACAAGATCTCGATAGGGTGGCTGATGACGCGGAGAGCTTGGAATCAAGGATGGAGGGTTTGGTAGTTGGAGAGGAGGAAGATATGGAAATTGAGAAAGAGTAGACTAATCGTCCAGTATACACTCTTATAGTACATTCTTCCGGTTCTACTGTTGTTTGTTAGCGTTGTTTATTGAAATCTAAGACATGTATCTAGTGTCCTGTGTCAGCAGGTGAGCAATGTGGGTGGTCCATGCCTGACGCAGCGTGTGACGGGAATGTTGTCGAACGTACGACGGGAGTGGTGTTTGGATATAAGTATTCTACATCCCCTCTCTTCTTTCCTCTACTCCTCTTCTGTTCCTTCTTCACAGTGCTTACACGACCTCGAATCTCAAGTAAGCTCGCTGTATCAGCTATGCATGTGTCTAACATAGCCAGACTAGACTTTCATCATGACCATCAGCCCCCAGCCCAACTCCGAGCCCAGAACGCGCCTCGACACTCCCGATCGCGTCGAAAATCCAACCCTCGTGGAACATCCTAGAACGAGGGATCTACCCACTCGGGATGGAGCTACAGACCCAGAGCAAAGGAGAGATGCCAATGCGGAACGGTCTTCAGACGAACGTCGAATGGCAATCCTCACCAGGCGGATCATGGCGATGGACAAGGCTGAAAGAGAGATGCAAGCCGTACTACGGACGTTGAGAGATACCAATGCCAGTCTCGATAGAACTATGGCTCGATTCAGCGGATCGCTGGACAGACTTGAACGCAAATTCACCATATTAGCTAGGCGGAAAGCGGATGAAGTTGAGATTGCCAAAGCCAAACGGTGAATGGGTAGCCATGTTGTAATAGTATGTCTACATGTATTCGAACTGTATTATAGCTCGTTTGCTGGATATCCTACTTCACAGTGGGCATGGATCGTATAGTATTCCACTTTATTGTCGACAGAGGTTCTTACGTTATTAAGGGGAGATCGAGTTCTGCTCAGTCCTGGTAGTTCTGCTCATCCATGCTAAATTTGTGTGATCAAACAGTGCTAGCATCTTCTCACTCCCTCGCGACAATTAGAAGTACCATTTGTACATTCTCCGTCCAACGGTCCTGACCGCTGGAAGGGTCGACACGATGTGCCTGATGGGAATTAACGGCTCGAACGGGCCACGACTAGCCACTCACCATTTCAAGTCAAGTCAAAGGAGAGAAACTTTGCACATCGCGTTATTCGCCCATCGTCGAAAAAGTAAGTGCATTGATGAGTATCGATGAACAGCTCTAATCTCCAGAATGAATACCAACCGCGATATAGTCACCCAAATAAAAAACCTACAATTAGACCTGGACAAGGCAAGAACACCAGCCGAAACGGATGCTCTTATTCTACAAATGGAAAAAATCATCGACTCGGCCAAAGCTAGACTTAGACAAGATCAGGAGGAAATAAGGATAGCAAGAGCAAGAGGGAAATGGAGGGATGCTCTTCTTGAGGTTGCTCTAGAGACTCAGGGGGAAACTATTATTGAAGAGTGATTCTCTGGTGATGAAGCGTCTACATTGTACAGTACCGTGACGCCAATCACTGTTGGTACTGTACTGTGTATTTCACCTATGTATAGATAATGTACATGACCTCTGTCTGTTCCACACCCTCTTTGTCACGGTCACTGACATCCAAAAGTACCTGAATGAAGATGCATCAAATACTAAACGAAAAATGCTAATGTACCTATGAACTACTATTGACCTATTGACCTTGTTTCCCTACACTTCCCAAATCCCTTCTCCTATATCTCTCGACACTTGCCCAAACCGAGCGATACGATCCCCTTCATTCCCTTCAAGACATCACTTGTCCGTTCGCTCATGCGGTCACCCCCTCCAAAGCCGCGCTGAACGCATCGAAAGCGCTTGCCTGAAGTAGATGTAATCGATCCACATCAACCATACTATCAGAAACAGCAGGTCTGGTCATCAAACCACCAAGACTCAACTGCCCAGCGAGATGATGTAATGATGAAAGCATATCACTTAGACAAGCTACACTTTGAACGCCTTCACCAGGGAATAGGGCGGGTAATAATCTCAATAAGCGGGGTAGATCGTTTGCGAGTTGAGTCAGGCGAGGTTGGATTTGACGGGTGGTAAGGGCTTCTTTGAGTAGAAGAGGGACTTCGGTGGTAGTATCGATATAATCGATGAAGAGCTGTCCACCGTATTCCCATCCGTCCACTTTGCCTACTAATTCCTCGCATAATCGGCCAAGTAATGCCATGTCTCCACGTAAAACAGCTTCAGGCGCCAGCTTGTCGATAAGGACTCGATGTGCCCTATTCCATAATTCAGCTTTGAGGAGAGCGTGGTATTCCCCCCAGGCATCTCCGGACGATGCGAGTGAAGCAGCGTGGGATTCATGGATCCATTGAACCGGGATTTGGAGTTTGGAAGTGAGGAAGGTGATATCCTCAGAAGAGGGATCGGGGTGTCGATGGAGGAATGCTCGAATTGCTTTCTCGCGTCTAGTACATCAGCTTCCAATCACGACAGCGCAAGTGGATTGCTCACCCCTCAATAGTCTCCAGATGAAGTAGAACAAAAGCAGCATTCAACCACTGCCCACCCAATTCAAGTTGAGCAGCATATCCCTGCGTGATTCCATCCGCCAAGGCACTGTATCCTTCTTCATCCCTATCAACAAAATCCCTTTTCTGCATAACCCTAGAAAGGATTAAATACAAATGCCATGGAAGTCTAAGGTCGGTAGGTGAAGCTGAACAATTCCTTGGTTGAAGAACCTGATCGAGAGAGACAGTAGCATCTGAGAATACCCGGATTAATTGGTATATGATATCGGTCGGTCGCGATGGGATATTCCACTTGACATCAGATTTAGATTCGAGGAATGGCGGAAGTGGTTCGGCGGGTGGATGAGGTGAATTGAGAGCACTCGTAAATTCATCAAAGACGTCGGTAATGGTCGATTCGAAAGGACATCCAAACCATAAATACAGTCCAAAAGCGCGTTTCCAATCTAGATCTTTCGAAATTGAGATATCGCCAGATCTGGAGGGCGAGACATCCATGATCCCAGCCAGAAGAGCGTATAATCTCCGATACTCGGTGGCGATGAGAGGATTGGCATCGTACTTGTTCCAATCGCTCAATTGCCTCAACATTTCATCCCTGAATTCCCCCGTACGGCCAGCTTGGGAAATCAAGCTCGCCAAACGCATATCGTTCCCTTCAAGAGCCATATCAACAGCCCTAGCGACTTTATTTCCGCTGAGGAGTGAAAAGACTTTAGCAGCTCGATTCTCGCCATTCTTGATTAGATCCGAATCGACCGAAGGAGCAACGGCGTTTTCGAGCCATTTTGACAAAGCGAGTTTCCGACGGAGTTGGGAGATACGCTCAACCAGCTCATCGGGTGAATTGGGTGGAAGTAAGAGATCAATCTCATCAAAGAGTGCTTGACCAAGTCGGAAGATGGTCGCTTCATGAGATCGGTCTCCAGTATCGAAAACAGATGCGAAGTCGCGGAATCGGATCGAGGTCGATAGAGTAGCTTGTGGAATCCCATCAAACGTCTGGATAGTAGAATGATCGAGATGCAGGCGTAGTAAACGTTGTGCTCGGCTTGACTCGGTCTCGGCATCCTCGGTCAGGATCGAGACGTTTTCAATGATCACCTCGGCGGCGGAAGAGGGTGTACTGGTACGTTAGCCTTGTCCATAGCACAGCCGGAGAGACTTACAATTTGGTGAAAGGCGAACAGATCTTGCCAAAATGCACAAGTTCCCCATTAGGTCCCCAAGAACACCTAAAGCTCCTACCCATAGCTAATCCAGCATCTACTTTTACCCCTTCCTTGCCACTCTCCACTCCGTCAGCCAATGAGACCTTGGCGTATTTCCTAGCTTGTCTCAAAACGGGCGCGCTGGGTTTTAAGCCGAAAGAGGGACGCTACTCATCAGTCTTATTCATTTCACGACAAGTGAAGAGCATACCTTGATGGCCCTATCAAGCATCTTTTCATCCTCTCCGGCATTACCAAAACCCGCCAAATGAGATCCCAACGTCCTTTTCACTTGCCTCTTCTCGGGTCGAATATGTTGAGGTTCGAAATCGAAACGAGCAGATTGCATTTCCTGCAAATTCTTGAATCCCTCAGGACCGAGTTTGAGCTCAGCGGGTTCCATACCGTCATATTCTGGCGGAGCACTACCACTTGCACTCCGGCTAGAGGATGCCTGATCTTGATCTGATTCAGAGTCCTGTTCCGAAGCGGTTTCGGAACCTTCTCCCTCTGATACCGAATCTTCCTCTTCGACATCCTGCTCCATATCCCGGATAGATTTGGTAGGTGGCAGGAAATCCTCGTCGGATTCAGGAGTTCGACTAGGCGTACGCGATGATGGGCGATTGTAGGCTTCACGAGCTTTAGCAGATTTCGGACCTTGGTTAACCATCTTTCTCTTGATAGCTCCAACATCCCCAACATCCTCGTCATCCTCATCACTTCCATCCCTCAGACCATATTTACTAAAGTGCTTGACCTCAAATGTCCAAGCTCCATCATCCGTATAACTGACGAATTCAGTTTCAGGGATGTTCTTGACTCGCTTGAGGAATCGAGCATGTCGAGGATCATTGACGTCGGTAATGAATTGTTTGGTAGCTTTATCACGTGGGTAACAGTTCAACAGCGTGATCCTTGCTGGTCGATTAAGCCCTTGACCCTGAGGAGGCTTATCTTCCCAGTCGTCAGGGTAGACTGCTAATTCCATTTCGGTAAAGACCACGACTTTACCAAACAAGTCATTGAGGTCGAAAGCGGTGACATCGACCGGTTCGAGGAAAGTGACTTCTCCGAAACCACTTCGGCCAATGGTGAAGTTGGGGATCTTGGATAAGTAGCCTTCGCCCATTTGTCGTAATTTCTCCATTCGAGGTTTGCACCAGTACTGACCCTGGCTGGGTTGACGCTCAGATCCAGCAACAGCAAGTGGTCTGCTAGATTCCAGAGGGGTAGGACGCCGTGTTGGAGTATCTTGATTTCCGTTGCTATTGCCATTGGTAGCGGTAAGGCTCGAGGGAGGATTGAAAGTAAGGGTAGCGGAATTGGAAAGACCGTTCTGCGAGACATTCAAGTTCGACCTGGAAGTCGAGCTCTTGAGTGCGGATTTCCCAAGAACAGATTCCAAGTGATCATCACCATTGACTCCGTTGGTTTTAGGAGTAACATTCAACCTCTTAATGCTAGGCCTGGGGATAAAAGCGTTGGGGGTAAGAGCAGTATCGGTAAGACCCTTGTATCGGTCGCTAGCGGGCGAGTTGAGCCCATTACGACTAGAGCTCGATAAAGGGGTAGAAGCTCGGCCGGGGGATTGGGGCGTAGCGAATCCTCGAAGTTTGTTGATTTGGTTCTTACTAGGTGTGATTCGGTACGATGAGGCGGTAAGTGGAGGAAGAGCGGGTTTCTTGTTTTGACTACCGAATTCAAGTTTCTGGCCTGTATAGTTGAACAATTCGTTTCGGCCGTATGGGTTCTGGTCGATCGAAGCGTTGAGCGAAGGTTGCTGAGACTGGTTGTTTGTCGATTGTCCAAGACCACCAAAGAGGGAACTGTTCATCCCGTTCTGCTGTGGCTGTTGTTGATTCTGGTTACCGAACAGCGAAGTCTGGGCAGGCTGGGATTGACCGAGTCCACCAAACAACCCTCCACCAGTCGTGTTCTGCTGAGATTGTTGCTGAGTCTGACCAAACATGCCTCCTCCACCTCCAAAGAGTCCACCAGGTTTAGGCTGGTTCTGCTGTTGGTTCTGTTGACCAAGGGTGTTGTTGGTCGAGCCGAACAGCCCACCAGACGACTGTCCAGTGTTTCCGAAAAGCGATCCAGTTTGGGCGGGTTGCTGTTGGTTTTGCGTAGTCGATCCGAACAGACCACCAGTAGCGGGTGCAGCGGGTTTAGCTCCAAACATCCCTCCTCCACCTCCGAACAGTCCACCAGCAGCGGGCTGTTGAGCTCCTTGTTGTTGGTTGTTCTGAGTGCCAAATAGTCCACCACCAGTAGTATTGTTGTTGGTGTTGTTGGTACTACCGAACAGACCACCGGTTTGAGCGGGTTGCTGAGTATTGTTTTGACCAAAGCCTATCATTAGCATTCCACTCGCAGCATCTCGACGAGGAGACTCACTGAATCCGGTAGAAGCACCAGCGGCAGGAGTTGTCGAAGCACCTCCAAATAGTCCCCCAGGTTTAGGGGCAGCAGCTCCAAACAAACCACCAGCAGCAGGTTGAGCAGGCTGTTGAGCAGGCTGTCCAAACAATCCACCAGTAGCAGCAGCGGGTTGCTGCTGTTGGTTATTCTGCCCGAAGCCTCCGCCACCACCAAACAAGCCACCAGTAGCAGGTGCTTGCTGTTGATTTTGATTCTGGGTAGCTCCGAATCCACCAAAAGTCGATCCGGTTCCAGCCGCGGGAGTCTGTCCGAACGTGTTTGTAGCTGCTCCTGATCCGAATCCTCCAGCGGCGGGAGCTCCGAAGCCGGTCGTAGCGGGTTTAGCAGCTCCGAAAGACCCGAATGTATTGGTAGCGGCGGGTTGAGCTGGTTGAGCTCCAAATCCAGTCGATGTGTTTCCAAACAATCCTCCACCTGTAGCAGGCGCTTGTGCGGGTTGACCGAATAATCCACCTGTCTGAGCAGGCTGCCCGAACCCTGTCGATGCGGGTTGTTGTTGAGTCTGACCAAACATTCCTCCTCCAGTACTAGATTGACCGAATCCACCTGAAGATTGTCCGAAACCAGTATTGGCGGCTGGTGCGGCTCCAAACATTCCTCCGGCGGGCTTGGCACCGAAAGTCGAAGTAGCGGGTTGTTGACCAAATGTGTTGGTGGGGGCAGCCTGTCCGAAACCACCAGTTGCCGGAGCTCCAAATCCACCTGCAGCAGGTTGTTGGGGTGTAGCGTTCTTTCGGTTTTGCTGATAATCCATTGCTCTCAATTCATCAGGACTAGCTCCCCGATAAGCCTCCATGGCGCTGACATTATGGAATAGGTGAGGGGGAAGATTTGAAGTGCTGGATGTACCGGATGGATCTTGTTGCCAAGATGGAAAGTAGGCTGGGTCGGCTGTACCTGTTGTTGGAGGTGCGGGGGCGGGTCGATCACCATAGTATGGATTCGATGTGTTTGGGTTCTGAGCTTGTGTGCTTCCGGTGTTGGCTGCGCCGAAGGGTGAAGCGGGCTTAGCACCGAATAGACCGGATGTAGCGCCTGAACCGAATGTATTGGTTTGAGCGGGTTTAGCACCAAACATCCCTCCAGTCGCAGGTTGGTTGCTTGCTCCGCCAAATGTTGAAGATGTGTTGCCGAATAGACCACCTCCAGTTGCTGCTATTAAGTCAGCTTTCACAGTGTCGAGCGACAATGAGCTTACCTGGCGTAGCACCAAAGGTAGATTGTCCAGTAGCGCCGAACGTCGGACGCGCAGCTCCAAATGTACTTGTGGGCTGAGCGGCAGCTCCAAATCCACCTAATCGTAAGTCTCAGTCCCAGTCACGGTGAGACGATCCTACCTCCTCCTCCAAAGGTTGAAGTTTGCTGTGTGTTTCCTCCAAACAATCCACCTCCCGTAGCAGCAGGTTGTTGACCAAATCCACCACTTCCAAATCCTACTAATCAGTTCACTTGAGCACGAAACCGCCGATGACACGAGGTGTCACGTCGCGTGTCCTCAAAACTTGACATACCAGTCTGCTGTGGTTGCTGTTGTTGTTGTTGCTGCTGTCCAAATCCTCCTCCTCCGAACAGACCACCCTGCTGTGGCTGTTGCGGTTGCTGGTTATTATTATTGTTCTGACCCCATGTTGAACCTCCACCAAACATTATGCCGAACCGTAAACTTGACTGTCGTTAATTCAATTTGCCGCTTGTTTGTGTATGTATCGATATTCGCCACGTTTAAAGGAGCCTACGAGTTGCCGTTCCGTATGTCCGATTTCCTGATGAAGGTTGTGATGACAATCGGATGATGGATGACGGCAAGGACGACAGTGGTAGATGGTATATAGGTTGCCTTGAATTACCCTTCAAGACTTAGAGTACACGCACTTCGGTAATACGGCGTTATATATACACTGAATACCCTTCAACACTGATGTGGCATTTTGTATAAAATCAGGCGCGCGTAAGTTAACGCGTAGCGCAGTGATCGACGCTTGGACATTTAGAAATATCGGATTGTAATACCAATACAATAGAAATGAGCAGGCAGACCCCGACTACACCATCTCGGGGACTTCCAGCGGAAGAATATGAGCTTGTAGATG
>Ga0265780_10009468_pt1 | contig 11680 bp, 8 predicted proteins | sample P1T30metagenome_FD_192432 | JGI IMG/M metagenome (GOLD analysis project Ga0265780, IMG submission 192432) | Plant litter microbial communities from East Loma Ridge, Irvine, California - P1 T30 | ecosystem: Environmental > Terrestrial > Plant litter > Unclassified | place: USA: California... | reverse complement strand
TGTGTGTTCGTCATACGCCGCAATTCGCTGTGGTCCCCACGACTGCTGCCGCACGGCAATTGCAGGATGATCTGAGCGCAGCCGGCCTCGATACCCGCGTTCTGGTGGGGGAGGGCGGGCTTTGCGAGGTCTCTGCACACCCTCTGGTGGACACTGTGCTGGCCGCCATCGTTGGCGCCGCCGGGCTACGTCCGACCCTCGCCGCAGTCGAGGCGGGGAAGAAGGTCCTGCTGGCGAACAAGGAAGCGCTGGTCATGTCCGGTGCTCTGTTCATGCAGGCTGTGCGACGCAGCGGCACTGTGTTGCTGCCGCTGGACAGCGAGCACAATGCGATTTTCCAGTGCCTGCCGCGTGATTACGAAACCGGGCTTGCCAAGGTCGGCGTCAGGCGCATCTTGCTGACCGCATCCGGTGGGCCTTTCCGGCAGACTCCGCTCGCCCAGCTGGAGCATGTGTCGCCGGATCAGGCGTGCGCTCACCCCAACTGGTCCATGGGTCGCAAAATATCCGTCGATTCCGCCAGCATGATGAACAAGGGGCTGGAGCTGATCGAAGCCTGTTGGCTCTTCGACACCACGCCCGCGCATATCGAAGTGGTCATTCATCCCCAAAGCGTTATCCACTCAATGGTGGATTACGTTGATGGCTCGGTGTTGGCGCAGTTGGGAAACCCCGACATGCGGACCCCGATTGCCCATGCGCTGGCATGGCCCGAGCGCATTGATTCCGGCGTCGCGCCATTGGACTTGTTCGGCATCGCGCGTCTGGACTTCGAGGCACCGGACGAAGTGCGCTTCCCATGTCTGCGTCTGGCACGGCAAGCTGCCGAGGCTGGCGACAGCGCACCCGCTGTGCTCAATGCCGCAAATGAAATTGCAGTGGCTGCGTTTCTGGATGGGCGCATTCGCTACCCCGAAATCGCGAGTATGATCGACGATGTTTTGACCCGCGAACCGGTGGTGGCAGTGTCTGAGCTGGAAACCGTCTTCGAGATCGACACACGAGCCCGAGGGCTGGCCGCGCAGTGGCTGAGTCGCAATGGCCGCTGATCAATCGAATCAGGCAGCAAGGGCATTCTTCATTCGCACGCAATGTAGGCTTCAACGCACCGCTAGATCGGTACCCGGAGAGCAGCGATGAGCGCGCTATATATGATTGTCGGCACCCTGATTGCCTTGGGCGTGCTGGTAACGTTTCATGAATTTGGTCACTTCTGGGTGGCTCGCCGATGCGGCGTGAAGGTGCTGCGTTTTTCGGTAGGCTTCGGCATGCCCCTGTTGCGCTGGACTGACCGCAAGGGTACGGAATACGTCGTCGCGGCGATCCCGCTAGGCGGCTACGTCAAAATGCTCGACGAGCGAGAGGGTGATGTTCCGCCCGAGCTGGTCGATCAGTCCTTCAACCGCAAGTCGGTTTATCAGCGTATCGCCATTGTGATCGCCGGGCCGGTCGCCAACTTCCTGTTGGCGATTGTGTTTTTCTGGGTACTCGCCATGCTGGGTAGCCAGCAGGTCAGGCCTGTGGTCGGCGATGTCGAGCCGGGCAGCATTGCGCAAAAGGCCGGGCTGAGTGCCGGCCAGGAAATCGTGTCGGTTGACGGCGAGGCGGTAACGGGATGGGCAGGCGTAAACCTGCAACTCGTCCGTCGGCTCGGAGAGACCGGCACTATCGCGTTGAAGGTTCGCGAGCAGGGCTCCGAAGTGGAAAGCCCCCGTTCGCTGGTTCTCAATGACTGGCTCAAAGGTGCGGCAGAGCCTGACCCGATTCGGTCGCTGGGCATTCGGCCGTGGCGTCCGGCATTGCCACCTGTGCTGGCCGAGCTTGATCCGAAGGGTCCCGCCCAGACCGCCGGGCTAAAAACCGGGGATCGTCTGCTGGCGCTTAACGGTGAGGCTGTCGACGAATGGCAAAAGGTTGTGGATTGGGTTCGTGTCCATCCCGATACGCGAATTTCCGTGCGTGTAGAGCGGGACGGGGCGCAGCTGGATGTGCCGGTTGACCTCGTGACTCATGGCGAAGGTACTGCGGCCATCGGCTACCTGGGCGCAGGGGTCAAGGGCGTGGATTGGCCGCCGGAGATGTTGCGTGAGGTCAGCTATGGCCCTGTAGCCGCCGTCGCAGAAGGCGCGCGGCGAACCTGGACCATGAGCGTGCTGACCCTCGATTCGCTGAAGAAAATGTTGTTCGGCGAGCTGTCCGTAAAAAACTTGAGCGGACCGATAACCATTGCTAAAGTGGCGGGCGCTTCGGCCCAGTCAGGCGTAGGCGACTTCCTGAATTTCCTGGCTTATCTGAGCATAAGCCTGGGCGTTCTCAATTTGCTGCCCATACCAGTGCTGGATGGGGGGCACTTGCTGTTTTATCTGATCGAGTGGGCGCGTGGTCGGCCACTGTCGGAAAAGGTGCAGGGCTGGGGTGTCCAGATCGGTATCAGTCTGGTGGTTGGAGTGATGTTGCTCGCACTGGTCAACGATCTGGGACGACTGTAAAAGCTACGCCGAATTGTGAATCTGCCGCATTTTGCGGCAGTTTGTTTATTGCCAGTTGGAATAAGAAAGGACTTCATGAAACGTCTGCTGCTAACTGCGGTTCTTGCCGTACTGATGATCGCCGAAGTTCACGCCGAGTCCTTCACTATCTCCGATATCCGTGTCAACGGGCTGCAGCGGGTTTCCGCCGGCAGCGTGTTTGGTGCGCTGCCGTTGAACGTGGGTGAACAGGCCGATGATGCGCGTCTTGTCGACGCAACTCGTGCGCTGTTCAAAACCGGGTTCTTCCAGGACATCCAGCTGGGCCGAGACGGTAACGTCCTGGTCATTACGGTGGTGGAGCGTCCGTCGGTGTCGAGTATCGAGATCGAGGGCAACAAGGCGATCACCACTGAAGACCTGATGAAAGGTCTGAAGCAGTCCGGTCTGGCCGAAGGCGAAATCTTCCAGCGCGCGACGCTGGAAGGCGTTCGTAACGAGCTGCAGCGTCAGTATGTGGCTCAGGGCCGCTACTCCGCAGAAGTTGCCACTGAAGTCGTACCTCAGCCGCGCAACCGTGTGGGCCTGAAGATCAACATCAATGAAGGTGCGGTTGCCGCTATTCAGCACATCAACGTGGTGGGCAATTCGGTCTTCCCTGAAGATGATCTGGTCGATCTGTTCGAACTCAAGACCACCAACTGGCTTTCCTTCTTCAAGAACGACGACAAGTACGCCCGCGAGAAGCTCTCCGGCGACCTTGAGCGTCTGCGTTCGTATTACCTCGACCGCGGCTATATCAACATGGATATCGCCTCGACTCAGGTCTCGATCACGCCCGACAAGAAAAGCGTGTACATCACCGTCAATATCCATGAAGGCGAGAAGTACAGCGTCAAGTCGGTCAAGCTGAGCGGCGACCTCAAGGTGCCTGAAGATCAGGTCAAGTCGCTGCTGCTGGTCAAGCCGGGCCAGGTGTTCTCCCGCAAGGTAATGACCACCACCTCCGAGCTGATCACTCGTCGTCTGGGCAACGAGGGCTACACCTTCGCCAACGTCAACGGTGTTCCAACGCCTAACGATGAAGACCATACCGTCGATATCACCTTCGTGGTCGATCCGGGCAAGCGTGCCTACGTCAACCGCATCAACTTCCGTGGTAACACCAAAACCGCGGACGAAGTGCTGCGCCGTGAAATGCGTCAGATGGAAGGCGGTTGGGCTTCTACTTACCTGATCGACCAGTCCAAGACCCGTCTTGATCGTCTGGGCTTCTTCAAGGAAGTGAACGTCGAAACCCCTGCAGTGCCTGGCACCGACGATCAGGTCGACGTGAACTATGCCGTTGAAGAACAGGCGTCCGGTTCGATTACCGCCAGTGTCGGCTTCGCGCAGAGCGCCGGTTTGATCCTGGGTGGCTCGATCAGCCAGAACAACTTCCTGGGTACAGGTAACAAGGTCAGCATCGGCCTGACCAAAAGTGAATACCAGACCCGCTACAACTTCAGCTACGTCGATCCGTACTTCACGCCGGACGGTGTGAGCCTTGGCTACAGCGCGTTCTACCGCAAGACGGACTACGACGACCTCGACGTCGACGTGGCCAGCTACTCGGTGGACAGCCTGGGTGCCGGTATCAACATGGGCTACCCGATCAGCGAAACCTCTCGCCTGAACTTCGGCCTTTCGGTACAGAAGGACGAGCTGAGCACCGGTAAGTACACCGTTGACGAAATCTTCGACTTCATCGAAAAAGAAGGCGACAGTTTCACCAACTTCAAGGCCTCGGTAGGCTGGTCCGAGTCGACGCTGAACAAGGGCACGCTGCCAACCCGCGGCAGCTCGCAGAGCCTGACCCTGGAAACCACTATTCCGGGCAGCGACCTGTCGTTCTACAAGCTTGATTACCGCGGTCAGCTGTTCCACCCGATCACCAGCAACTACACTCTGCGTCTGCACTCGGAGCTTGGCTACGGCGATGGTTACGGTTCGACGTCCGGTCTTCCGTTCTACGAGAACTACTACGCCGGTGGCTTCAACTCGGTACGTGGTTTCAAAGACAGCACGCTGGGTCCGCGCAGTACCCCTAGTAGCGGTCGCGCAGGTAGCGGCACTCTCGCTGACCCGGACCAGGATCCGCTGCCGTTCGGTGGTAACGTTCTGATCACTGGCGGTGCGGAGATTCTCTTCCCACTGCCGTTCATCAAGGACCAGCGCTCGCTCCGTACTTCGCTGTTCTGGGATGTGGGTAACGTATTCAACACCAATTGCGGTTCGCAGAAGACCACGACCGACGGTCAGAAGGTCGAGTGTAATGGCCCAGAGCTTTCCGGCCTGGCCAGCTCCGTCGGTGTCGGCGTGACGTGGGTCACTGCGTTGGGTCCGTTGAGTTTCGCCCTGGCGATGCCGGTCAAGAAACCGGACGACAGCACCGAAACCCAAGTCTTCCAATTCTCTCTCGGTCAGACCTTCTAAGGGTCTGATCACTGCTAACGACAACGGATTCTGTAGGAGTTACATCGTGCGTAAGTTGACCCAATTGGCATTGCTGGCAACGGTTCTGATCGCAGGCCCGGCATTTGCTGACATGAAAATCGCAGTACTGAACTACCAGATGGCCCTGCTCGAATCTGACGCAGCCAAACGGTACGCAGTGGATGCGGAGAAGAAATTCGGTCCTCAGTTGACCAAGCTGAAGGCTCTGGAAAGCAGCGCCAAAGGCATTCAGGATCGTCTGGTTGCCGGTGGTGACAAAATGGCCCAGCCTGAACGTGAACGTCTGGAGCTGGACTTCAAGCAAAAGGCTCGGGACTTCCAGTTCCAGTCCAAGGAATTGAACGAAGCCAAAGCTGTTGCTGACCGCGACATGCTCAAGCAACTCAAGCCGAAGCTGGATCAGGCTGTGGAAGAAGTCATCAAGAAAGGTGGATTTGACCTGGTGTTCGAACGCGGTGCCGTGATTGACGTCAAGCCGCAATACGACGTCACGCGCCAGGTTATCGAGCGCATGAATCAGCTGAAGTAACTTCATGACCGCGACCATCACACTCGGCCAATTGGCCGAGTTCCTCGGCGCCACCCTGCGTGGCCCCGCGGACAAGCACATCACAGGACTGGCGACCTTGCAGGAAGCCGGTCCTGATCAGGTCAGCTTTTTGGCCAATCCCCAGTATCGAAAATTCCTCGCGACGACCCACGCCGCTGCCGTGCTGCTCAAGCCCGCAGATGCCGAAGGCTACACCGCCGATGCGCTACTGGTGCCTGATCCCTATCTGGCGTATGCGCGCATCTCCCATTTGTTCGATCCCAAGCCAAAAGCACCTGTGGGTGTACACCCGACTGCCGTGGTTGCCGAAGACGCCTTCGTTGATCCGGCGGCCAGCGTGGGTGCCTACGCGGTGATCGAAAGCGGTGCGCGGATCGCGGCGGGCGTGACCATCGGCGCGCACTGCTACATCGGTGCGCGCAGTGTGATTGGAGAGGGCGGCTGGCTTGCACCTCGCGTTACGCTTTACCACGATGTACGTATCGGCCAACGCGTGGTCATTCAATCCGGGGCAGTGCTGGGTGGCGAAGGTTTTGGGTTTGCCAATGAGAAGGGCGTCTGGCAGAAGATCGCGCAGATCGGCGGCGTGACCATTGGTGATGATGTCGAGATCGGCGTCAATACGGCAATTGACCGTGGCGCGATGGACGACACCCGTATCGGCAATGGCGTGAAGCTGGATAACCAGATCCAGATCGCTCACAACGTGCAGATTGGGGATCACACGGCAATGGCCGCGTGCGTCGGCATTTCCGGCAGTGCCAAGATCGGCAAGCATTGCATGCTCGCCGGTGGGGTCGGCCTGGTCGGACACATTGAAATCTGCGACGGGGTGTTTGTCACTGGCATGACCATGGTGACGCGTTCCATCACCGAGCCCGGCGCGTATTCCTCCGGCACGGCGATGCAGCCGGCGGCAGAGTGGCGCAAAAGCGCGGCACGCATGCGTCATCTCGATGACATGGCGCGGCGTCTTCAACAGCTGGAAAAGATTGTCGAGGCAGTGACCTCAGGCGGTAAAGCTTCATCTGATGGCTGATACTTTTTCCTTATCAAGCGTGCACAGCCGATAAACTGCCTCCTTGATTTGCTAGAGGAGTGAGGCGCGTCAGTCGCGCCCTCCCAATCTTTACTACAGGCTTCCTTTCGAAATGATGGACATCAACGAAATCCGCGAATATCTGCCACACCGTTACCCGTTCCTGCTCGTGGACCGTGTGGTGGAGCTGGATGTCGAGACCAAAAGCATTCGTGCCTACAAGAATGTCAGCATCAACGAGCCTTTCTTCAACGGTCACTTTCCTCAGCACCCCATCATGCCAGGCGTGCTGATTATTGAAGCCATGGCTCAAGCAGCGGGCATCCTGGGCTTCAAGATGCTGGATGTGAAGCCTGCCGATGGCACCCTGTATTACTTCGTCGGTTCCGACAAGCTGCGCTTTCGTCAGCCAGTATTGCCGGGCGACCAGTTGATCCTCGAAGCGAAGTTCCTCAGCTGCAAGCGTCAGATCTGGAAGTTCGAATGCCAGGCATCGGTGGATGGGAAGCCGGTGTGCTCGGCCGAAATCATCTGTGCGGAACGTAAACTATGAGTTTGATTGACTCTCGCGCAATCATCGATCCGACGGCCGTACTGGCCGACGATGTAGAGGTCGGCCCGTGGTCGATCGTCGGACCTGGTGTGGAAATCGGCGAGGGTACAGTGATCGGTCCGCATGTGATCCTGCGCGGCCCGACCAGGATCGGCAAACACAACCACATTTACCAGTTTTCCTCGGTAGGTGAGGACACGCCTGATCTGAAGTACAAGGGTGAAGCGACACGCCTGGTGATCGGTGATCACAACGTCATCCGGGAAGGCGTGACGATTCATCGCGGCACCGTTCAAGACCGCGCGGAAACCACGCTGGGTGATCACAACCTGATCATGGCGTATGCGCACATCGGTCACGACAGCGTCATTGGCAATCACTGCATTTTGGTCAACAACACGGCGTTGGCCGGCCATGTGCACGTCGATGACTGGGCAATTCTGTCCGGGTTTACCCTGGTCCATCAGTATTGCCACATTGGCGCGCACAGCTTCTCGGGCATGGGCACCGCCATTGGCAAGGACGTTCCGGCGTTCGTCACGGTGTTCGGCAATCCTGCGCAGGCCCGCAGCATGAACTTTGAAGGCATGCGCCGCAGGGGTTTCTCCGAAGAGTCGATCCACGCACTGCGCCGCGCGTACAAGACCGTCTACCGTCAGGGCCTCACGGTCGAGCAAGCAATCGTCGAATTGACGGAACCGGCCGCGCAATTCCCCGAGGTCGAGCTGTTCCTCAAATCCATTCAGTCCTCGACTCGCGGCATCACCCGCTGATCATGGCTCGGTTGCGTATAGCGCTGGTCGCCGGTGAAGCCTCCGGTGACATCCTCGGTTCGGGCTTGATGCGTGCGATCAAGGCGCGTCATCCCGATGTCGAGTTCATGGGTGTCGGTGGCCCGCTCATGGAAGCAGAAGGCATGGCATCCTGCTTTCCGATGGAGCGCCTGTCGGTCATGGGGCTGGTGGAAGTGCTGGGCCGCCTGAAAGAGCTCCTCGCCCGACGCAAGCTGCTGGTCCAAACGCTCATCGACGAAAAGCCGGACGTGTTCATCGGTATCGATGCCCCTGATTTCACTCTTAATATCGAACTCAAGTTGCGTCAGGCGGGTATCAAGACCGTTCATTACGTCAGCCCCTCCGTATGGGCCTGGCGACAGAAGCGTGTCCTGAAGATCCGCGAAGGCTGCGACCTGATGCTGACGCTGCTGCCGTTCGAAGCCCGCTTCTATGAGGAGAAGGGTGTTCCGGTCCGCTTTGTAGGGCACCCGCTGGCCGACACCATTCCATTGCAGGCCGATCGTCTGGCCGCGCGTACCCAACTCGGGTTGGATGATGGGCCAGTGGTCGCGCTCATGCCGGGCAGTCGCGGTGGTGAAGTCGGCCGCCTGGGCGCCCTGTTTTTTGACGCGGCCGAGCGCCTGCTGGCTGCGCGTCCCCAGATCCGTTTCGTGCTGCCCTGTGCCAGCCCTCAGCGCCGTGAACAGATCGAGCAGCTGTTGCAAGGGCGCAATCTGCCGCTCACGTTGCTCGATGAGCAGTCCCACGTGGCACTGGCCGCATGTGACGCCGTGCTGATTGCATCCGGTACCGCGACCCTCGAAGCGCTGCTGTACAAACGACCAATGGTGGTTGCCTACCGACTGGCGCCGCTGACTTACTGGATACTCAAGCGGATGGTGAAAAGTCCGTACGTGTCGCTGCCTAATCTGCTGGCCCAGCGTTTGCTGGTCCCGGAGCTTTTGCAGGACGCCGCGACCGCCGAAGCCTTGGCGCAGACGCTGCTGCCGTTGCTGGACAACGGCAACGAGCAGACTGCCGGCTTTGACGAGATTCACCGAACCTTGCGTCGCGATGCTTCCAATCAGGCCGCCGATGCGGTGCTGAGCCTGATTGGCGGGACGCCTTCACGATGAGCAAGCCATCTATGCAAATGGGTCTGGATTTCAATCTGGTCGAGGACCTGGTCGCCGGTGTCGACGAGGTCGGCCGCGGCCCGCTGTGTGGTGCCGTCGTCACTGCCGCGGTGATCCTCGACCCCAAGCGCCCGATCCTTGGGCTGAACGATTCAAAAAAACTCACCGAAGCCAAACGCGAAAAACTCTTCGACGAAATTTGCGAGAAGGCCTTGTGCTGGCACATCGCGCGCGCCGAAGTCGAAGAGATCGACGAGTTGAACATTCTTCACGCCACGATGCTGGCGATGAAGCGCGCCGTCGAAGGGTTGATCATTACGCCGAAACTGGCGCTGATCGATGGCAACCGTTGCCCGCAGTTGTCAGTGCCCAGCGCGCCGGTGATACAGGGCGATGCCCACGTGCCGGCCATCGCCGCGGCCTCGATTCTGGCCAAGGTCAGCCGCGACCGGGAAATGGCGCGCATGGAATTGCTCTATCCGGGCTACGGCATTGGCGGCCACAAGGGCTATCCGACGGCGGTGCACCTCGAAGCGCTGGCGCGGCTGGGGCCCACGCCCATTCACCGGCGCTCCTTTGGACCGGTTCGCGAAGCCTGGGCCGCGCGGGACATGATCATCTCCACCGGCTTCATGTCGCTGCCGCTCGGTTGATCGCCGGCTGATGTTTTCATGAATGGCCGGTACAATCCGGCCTTCGTTTTTTCTGCACCATAGGATCACCCATGCCGGCTTCTTTCGTTCACCTACGCCTGCACACCGAATACTCCCTCGTTGATGGTCTGGTCCGTGTAAAACCGTTGGTCAAAGCGCTCGCGGCCATGAACATGCCGGCCGTCGCGGTGACCGACCAGAACAACATGTGCTCGCTGGTCAAATTTTACAAAGCCGCCATGGGCGCCGGTATCAAGCCCATTTGCGGCGCAGACATCTGGCTGGCAGGTCGCGACCGCGATGCACCGCTGAGCCGCCTCAGCCTGCTGGTGATGAATCCAAAGGGCTACCTGAACCTCACCGAGTTGATTTCCCGGGGGTTCATGCACGGTCAGCGCAACGGTCTGGTGGTGATCGAGCGCGAGTGGGTCGCCGAAGCCAGCGAGGGTTTGATTGCCCTGTCTGCAGCGAAGGAGGGCGAGATTGGCATGGCCCTGCTCGGCGGCAACCCGTCTGAAGCCGACGAGTTGCTGAAGGAATGGATGACGGTGTTCCCGGACCGTTTCTACATCGAGGTTCAGCGTACCAACCGTATCAACGATGAAGAACACGTGCACGCAGCGGTCGCATTGGCCGAGCGCCACGGCGTGCCGCTGGTGGCCAGCAACGACGTGCGCTTCATCAAGCAGGAAGATTTCGAGGCCCACGAAACCCGCGTCTGCATCGGCGAAGGCCGCGCGCTGGACGATCCGCGCCGCTCGCACAACTACAGCGATCAGCAGTACCTGAAAAGCGCAGAGGAGATGGCCGAGCTGTTCAGCGATCTGCCGGACGCGCTGGCCAACACCGTCGAGATCGCTAAACGCTGCAACATCGAGGTCAAGCTGGGCACGCACTTCCTGCCCAATTTCCCGATTCCCGATGGCATGACCATCGACGAGTACTTCCGCAAAGTGTCCTTCGAAGGCCTGGAGGAGCGTCTTGCCGTGCTCTGGCCGAAGGACACCACACCAGACTACGAGGCCAAGCGGCAAGTTTACGTTGATCGATTGAATTTCGAGCTGGATATCATCATCCAGATGGGCTTCCCTGGGTACTTCCTGATCGTTATGGACTTCATCCAGTGGGCCAAGAGCAACGGCGTCCCGGTGGGACCTGGTCGTGGTTCGGGTGCCGGTTCGCTGGTGGCCTACGTACAGAAGATCACCGATCTTGATCCGCTGGAATACGACCTGCTCTTCGAACGTTTCCTTAACCCCGAGCGGGTCTCCATGCCCGACTTCGACGTCGACTTCTGCATGGACGGTCGCGACCGGGTCATTGAATACGTGGCCGAGAAGTACGGCCGCAATGCGGTCAGCCAGATCATCACCTTCGGTTCCATGGCCGCCAAGGCGGTGGTCCGTGACGTGGCGCGGGTGCAGGGCAAGTCGTACGGCCTGGCGGATCGTCTGTCCAAGATGATTCCCTTCGAAGTCGGCATGACCCTGGAAAAGGCCTACGAACAGGAAGAGATCCTGCGCGACTTCCTCAAGACCGACGAGGAAGCGGCAGAAATCTGGGAAATGGCCCGCAAGCTCGAAGGCGTTGTGCGTAACGTCGGCAAGCACGCGGGCGGTGTGGTCATCGCGCCGACCAAGCTGACGGACTTCTCTGCGGTCTATTGCGATGAAGAAGGCGGCGGTCTGGTCACTCAGTTTGACAAGGACGACGTGGAGGCGGCCGGTCTGGTGAAGTTCGACTTCCTGGGCCTGCGTACGCTGACGATCATCGACTGGGCGCTGAAGACCATCAATCGCGACCGCGCCAAGGTCGGTGAAGAACCCCTCGATATCGCATTCATCCCCCTGGATGACATGCCGACTTACGAGCTGCTGCAGAAAGCCGAGACCACGGCTGTCTTCCAGCTGGAGTCGCGAGGCATGAAAGAGCTGATCAAAAAGCTCAAGCCCGACTGCCTCGAAGACTTGATCGCACTGGTGGCCCTGTTCCGTCCCGGTCCGTTGCAG
>Ga0265780_10009466_pt1 | contig 11681 bp, 16 predicted proteins | sample P1T30metagenome_FD_192432 | JGI IMG/M metagenome (GOLD analysis project Ga0265780, IMG submission 192432) | Plant litter microbial communities from East Loma Ridge, Irvine, California - P1 T30 | ecosystem: Environmental > Terrestrial > Plant litter > Unclassified | place: USA: California... | reverse complement strand
ATTGCGGTCTTCTCATGTTCGACAATGACTGCGTCGGTATGTCGACCGAGAATAGTCATTACAGCCGTATCGTACTTTCTAGCGGTCGGTTTACAGAGATCGACGACTCGACCGTGAACACCTAGTCATCAGCTTAAGGATCATACGTGAAGCTGAAGCTGCGTACCAGGAAAGACCCTCTTCAAGTTACTCAGCGTCTCCTTGAGCTTGGCTTCTCGCTGAGATTCCGACTTGTCCACACCAGCTTGTAGAAGCTTGTTGAAGACTTCCTGTAATCGCTCATTGATCTCGGTCTCCTTCTGTCTGATCCTTATTCGTTCCTCCTGAGCCCGGTCGATCTCAGTCTTGATCTCATCCGCCTGCGTGGAGAGGGAATTGACCTTTTCGCTAGTCTATCCATTAGCTCTGTATATGGAAGCACTACATGAGCTTACCTCCTCCTCCCTCTCGCTCAATCGCTCAATCTCGCTTCGGAGCTGAGTTTGTTTACTTGACGCTTGCTGAATCTTATCTTGTACCGACGCGAGAGCATCCGTCAAAGTCTTCTTTTCTCGTCGAAGTGTTTCAAGCTGTTGTCGCTCAGTCACCGCCATGGTGTTTGCCTGAGATCGCCTGACCGTCAGCTGATACTCCTTAAGAGAGCAAAGAGCTCACAAATCCCTATAGGTATCCAGATCGGCTTTGGACAGACTCTTTCCAGCTGCTTGACTCTGCTTTCGCTGTGCCTCTGAATCGTCAGTTCATTGACATCTTGAAGGGTTTGTAACATACCAGCAGCTTCCTTCTTCCTCTCTGCGATAGCTGCTGCGCCCTGCTCTAATTCCTCCAAACTCTTGGCCTGCCTATCTTCATCCTTCTTGACCCTCTCCATTGTCTTGGTCATATCGGCTACTCGCTTCTCGGAATGGGCAATTTGAGTATCAACAGTAACGATTTCGGGTTTCTGTCATCAGCTTGTGTACCTCTCACAGAAATGCCAGCTCACTTTATCCTCCAAGGCCTTCTCACCCTTCTTCACATTGGCCTCCCTCTTCTTGACATCCAAGGTGGCGGCGGCATGTTCCTTCTTGGTCTCCCTGAGCTTCTTGTCGCTCTCATCCTTTCATTAGCTACGATCAGTTACGGTGACTTACGGCTGAAGCACGTAAATCAGTCAATTGATCATTTGCAGCTTCCACCTTTCTAGTCGACTCGTTGATCTCGGTCGTGATGTGGTACAATCGCCATAGGAGCTGTCGCTGAACCGCGGCGTCCTGCTGATCAGCTCAAGCACCTTCGCGGTCGATGTAGCTTACCGTAGCATTCCTTAATTTCTCCCATTGCCTATATTCTGACTTCTGCTCTTCGAAATGCCTTACTTCCGCAACCATTCCCCTCTTTTTGGCGAAGTTCGCATTGGATGCGTCCGTAGCCTTATCTTGTGCTAGTTTGGCCGCTTCATATTGAGGAGCTAGATCGAGAGAACTGAGCATCAGCACAACATCGTTATGAGCCAAGGTGTGGTGGACGTACCCGCTGATACGATCGATCAATTTAGCTAGAGCTTTGCTGTCCTGACTCGCTACTCCCTCTACATCTCCCTGGAAGACTAGGAAGTTCTTAGCCTTGACTAGAATATTGAATTTCTCGAGTTGTTGATTGTAAGCGTTCCAAGGAACAGCTCTTGAGTTCAGGTGATATGTCGATGCTCCAGCAACGTTGATCCTGGTATCAGCTCGAAACCCGAATTCGAACGTACGATCTCTTGAAGTTCCATTCCGTGCCTGCATCATCCTCATAAACAGCAATAACGAATGCAGTCCTACTATCCTCATTCTGCGTCTGAGTCTGTGTCTCCTGAGTTTCCTCATCAACTTCCATCCCATCCTCTGCTTCTGCCGCTTTTCTGCCCCGGTACACTAAGTCCTTGAGTTGTGTACTCCTTAGCTGAGCAGATTTGACTCCAAGAACGAAGGAAATGGCATCCATCAAATTCGATTTTCCGGCACCATTAGGTCCGATAATGCACATAAACGGGGCATCGCCGAAGTCGATCACCTGGGATTGAGCTTTGACTTCTCACAGATCGAGACCTTGATAGCTCACCTGGGTACCTCTGTACGACTTGAAGTTTGATAGCTCTAGTCGCTTGAGAGGCATGACGAATAATGGCGGTTGATGGTGAAGGAAAGGAAATTAAGATTCAGTCCGTCATTTAGACGCGTCTTCTCATGTCCAAAGTCGCGTCACCCAGCGGAAGCAAATTAGGTAAATGCTGACTTTTGGGATTCACCCCCACCCTCTAGTCTCCCTGTAATATTATATCTCTTGGATGGACAAGACGCCATGATCGGAACCCGATGCATGCAAGAAATGTACTTCTGGAGCATGCAACGTCCAGCAAGTGAACCAGGCTCCGTCGGAAGGAGCGAAAGGATGCCCGGACCCGGCGGACACAAAGGGGAAAGGAGGGTTGGTATGTTTTGCTGACCTATACTTCTGAGAGCTGGGGTCGTATATAATGTATGTCTTGCTTATCACATTGATACTCTGTCTCCAATATCTTAACAATGGGTGCAGAGGCTCATATGGAAGCCGACAATGACGAAAAGACTGTCAACGTACCGATCCCGCCTGAGATGGAACCTCCCGAATACCCCACCTCAAATCTGCATCTCCTTATTCTCGGGACGGCGTTCTTTGCCCTCTGGGCCGGAAGTGTGAGTTGGGTGGCATACCCTATTAATGAGATGGCTGACTTCATCCAGTCTTCATCTGTTCTACAAACAGCAACTGTACTACCCGTCATTCAGAAGGAATTTGGGATTTCCACGAGCGAGGTTCAATGGGTTGCGGCGTCCAGTACGATTGTATGGGTGAGCTATCTTTCCATGTCCTCTCGGGAAATCAAGTTGATTGCTGACGATGAACAGGGTTCTTCACAAATCGTTGCGGGTCGGTGTTGTGATTTCTATGGTCGAAAACGGATGTATCATTACGGAATGATTCTCTTGATCCTCTCCAATACCTTGTCAACCTTCATGCCCGTGAGATTATCTCCTTACCATCATATAGTACAATAGCTGATGGCCAGAATGTAGCCTAGTTAAATGTCTGCCGAGCGTTCTTTGGGCTAGGTTCATCGGTTGCTATGCCTGCCGCTGCTGGAATGATTGGTACCATGTTCCCTCCTGGGCGGAAGAGGACCTATGCTTTCGTAGCAGTTTCTTGTGGTGAGCTGATGCTTTCCACAAGTGTCATGTTGATTGAACTGACCTAAGGTGGTGCTGGTGGAGCATCATTCGGAATGCTTATTGCCGGCGCTTTTGTTGAATACACCCGGTACGCTCAGGTCTTGTATTGAAATAGAGCTCATACCTAGATGGACCTGGAGACCATGCTACCTAGTAGGAGGCCTCATCTTCTTCTGGCCATGGGCAACGGTAGCTTGGCTGGTACCGGTCGACCCACCTCAGGATAAAGGCAGTAAACTCGATTGGCTCGGATCTCTTCTCATGGGCATCTCGCTTTTCCTTCTATTGTTTGGATTCACCTCGTCACAAACAGAATCTAGGGGATGGCGGACGCCTTGTATGTCCCCTTTACAAGAGATAGAGAGGCAATATGACTGATTCCCAGATGTTCCGGTCCTGATAGTCTGCTCCGGTCTCTTCATGATTTGCTTCGTCTTACGCCAAGTACAGCTCACAAAAGCGTCAGGAACGAAAGCCAGTCCCCTTATACCCCGAGCGCTGCTGAGCATGGAATGTTGGGATCTACTTATGATATACCTCGCCACCATGCTTGCTTGGGCAGGGACTGACGTAACTCCTGACTCTCCTTCAGTTTCGCAAATAGCTAACTCGAAGTAGACTTTCTGGACATTGATGGCTTACCTGTATCTCGATGCACTTGGTTTGGGAGCATTACAAGCAAGTTTACAGTTGAGCGTTGTCGTGATTAGTGGTTTCACTGCTGCGGTGAGTGTCATGTATACATGATTGTGGAAAGCTAAACTCGAACAGATTATAGTGGGAATCACCATCTCTAGATTTCCCCCTCGAGCAGTCATTGGCGTACTGTGTGGCGTGTCGGTGTAAGTACCCATCATTCATATATCCTTGATCCCTTCTGATATGCTAGTATCAGCTTCATCCTCATGGCGATCCGGCAGCTTGACTGGCCCTTTTGGCGAGCTGATCTATGGGCGTTGTTGCTGATAGCATTCAACACAGATTGGTTAGTATAAAGTATTGTGACCTACCTCAAAGCTTTGATCTGATATATAGCCTCGTAGCAGGAGGCCTCACACTCGTCTCATTGACTGCGCCAATGTAAGTCATCCTAGATGGAACCGCATTCACCGAGCTCACGTTTAGCAAAGATGGTTCGATAGCCACCGCGATATTCCAGACCTCGAGCAAAATCGGTTATGCCCTCGGCCTAGCTATCGGGACGCTAATCCTGGAAAACATCGAATCCAAGGCTCTCAGGGGTGGAGCCAGTCCGACGGACGCCCTCGCTCAAGGTCTCTCTGCTGCGTTCTGGTTTTGCGGAGGTTGTGTGGCTGCTTGTGAGTTCACGTAATATCATGATAAGCTGACGTTGTAGGCTCGATGGTGATCATCTTTGGGATGAGGGGATGGAAGATGTTGGGTGAGACGAAGCAGGGAGGAGAGTCCGTCGATGAAGAGATGCCGAGGCAGAGCAGTCTTGCTTAGCTTAGAAGAAGTCGAAGAGGATGTGGGGTACTTGTATAAAAGTCTGGAAGCTCCTATCAACGAGAGGGGAACTGTACATGTACAAAGACGATTGACGTATCCGTCGTAGATTATGTTTGCATATCTTCAAAGACAAACCTGGATAGGAAGAGCCGGTCAGACTACGGTCTTGTGACGGAATGGGATTCCCCCCCTCTACGAATTACCTCACCCAACGGAATCAGATTCACTCGCATTGGTGGTATTCAAGCGATGCGCCAAACAGATCAACACGTCGTTTCCTGCATGTCGATCAGACCACTACTTCCCCAACAGGGATCAATGCAGTTCGTTATTCCCAACGGAAGATACCTTCGAACCGTATCTATTCTTAACAAGTAAGCCGAAGGACTCCGGTGTTTGCGGACGCAAAGGCAGAAGGAGGGTTAGTCTGTTTTGTTGACCGTATCGAGATCTTGCCCCAGCTTTACGATGATTTCCTGCTTGACTTACCTCTCTCTCAAATCACTACATGACGGGTACTCAAGCACCTGTAGGTGTTGGTATCCCTACTCCGGCTCTGGACTTGACCGAGGACAAGGATGTAGACCTGGCATCTCCCCCTGGCGATGAGACATGGGAGCAATTGTCAGATACACGACTTTTTATCCTGGGAGTAGCTTTCTTCGCGCTCTGGGCTGGTAATGTAAGTCATACCGGAGGTCTCGGGACCTTGGCAATGAGGCTTATACAATCTAGGCATCATCCGTTTTACAGACTTCTACGATCCTACCTGTCATACAGAAGGAATTTGGAGTATCCAAAAGTCAAGTACAATGGGTAGCCGCTTCTAATACAATTGTCTGGGTAAGTGTCTCGAATTGTATACTGGAAGCTGCACTGAACAATAGGGGTCATCACAGATCATCGCTGGAAGGTGTTGCGATATCTATGGTCGAAAGCGGGCGCTTCACTGCGGGATGGTCTTGTTCATTCTCCCCAACCTCCTGTCCACGTTCATGCCGGTAAGTGAACGAATACCTTGCAGAAGTACGCTCATCCACAGAATCTTGCCGCCTTGAACGTTTGTCGGGGCTTCGTTGGTGCTGGAGCAGCTGTACTGATCCCTGCTGCGGCAGGTATGATCGGCTCTATCTACCCCCCCGGCCGAAAGAGGACTTTTGCTTTTATTGCGATCTCATGTGGTCAGTCGTTATGCGCGATCCGGTGATATTGAGCTGAACAAACAGGTGGAGTCAGCGGAGGATCTGTTGGAATGCTAATTGCCGGAGCTTTAGTGGAATATACTAGGTAAGTCTCTCACACCGAATGCTTTACCAATAATTGTAGATGGACCTGGCGACCTTGCTATCTCGTCGTAGCACTCGTATCCCTCGGGCCATGGTCGATCATTACATGGCTAGTACCTGTGGACCCTCCAAAAGACAAAGATAGCAGACTCGATTGGATCGGATCTGTATTGATGGGAGTCTCCCTCTTCTTGCTGCTCTTTGGGTTCAGTTCGTCTCAGACCGAGAAACATGGTTGGGCGACACCGTGTAAGCCAGATGGAATGACAAAAGCTGACGATCCAGACGTACCGGTCTTGATAGGGGGATCTGTCGTATTCATGATTTGCTTTGTATTGCGACAAATACAGCTCACCAAGGCTTTGGCTTCTGGGACAAAAGCGAAACCGCTGATACCCCGATCTTTGCTGAGTCTGGATTGCTGGGACTTGCTCGTCATTTATGTGGCTGCAGTACTCATCTGGGCATGTGGAGATGTAAGTTCATTGTTCTCTTCGCCAAGTCAGGCAGCTGAAACCAGCAAGACCATGTGGGCTTTGTTATCATACCTGTACCTCGATGTTATGGAATTGGGTGCTCTTGAATCAGGACTTCGTCTCAGTACTGTGCTATTCAGTGGTCTGGCAGCTGCGGTGAGTAGGCCTGAACGGATGGATCTGATACATACAGTCAGTAGTCGCTCTCACCATCAATAGGGTCCCTCCTCGACTTCTCATGTCAGCTTCATGCGGGGTATCAGTGTAAGTGACCTCGATCCTGATATCTTCAAATCCAAGCTGATGAGCAGCATAAGTCTGGTACTATTGGCAGTCCACAATCTAGACTGGCCTTTCTGGCGGGCTGATCTCTGGGCTATGCTTTTCTCAGGGTTCAACGCAGACTGGTAAGCATACTCCCGAGATTACGCTCACAAACAGCGTGGTCGCAGCCGGACTCACCATCATATCGAAAACAGCCCCAATGTACGTGAGCCCTCATTTGACATCAGCGGCGCTGACTTCTTCAGCAAGGACGGATCCATCGCAACCGCAATCTTCCAAACCTCATGCAGGATCGGTTACGCTATTGGTCTGGCCGTCGCAACCTTGATTCAGGTCAATGTCGAGTCCAGGGCACTCAGATCAGGCTTGAACGATAGAGACGCTCTTGCCAAAGGTCTCTCTGCCGCTTTCTGGTTCTGTGGGGCTTGTGCGGCATCTGGTAAGTACCTCAGGCTTGTTCTCCTGCTGAGCTTATTTTACAGGCACATTGGTGATTCTATTCGGGATGCGTGGGTGGCAGATGTTGAGCGAGATGAAGCAAGGAGGAGAGGAGGATCAAGACTTGGTAAATTCATCTGCTATGCCAAGAGAGAATGCTTCGGCCTGAGATCGATCACTGTCTCAGGCAATCATTGTAGAGATATACACTAGACCTATTTAAAATAGGTGAGATACTGTAATACCCAGAATGCGTTACCCTCCTCGGTGAATTGGACCATAACGAGCAATGTGTTCGTTCATGTAGTACACCATGCTTCCACACGCGAAAAGTAGAACAGGCGCGTAAGCACATGGCGGCTTGCTGTTGATGGTCGCTCTACGAGATTGTCAGCGCAGACAGGCGGACAAGTCGCGACTTACTCAGCAGCAGTCGAGACCATGAGACCGGATAGCACTGTGCATTCATCAGCTAGGACTAGGACTTCGACGGTTGACTGAACGTACGTATTCCGCTGGTCAGATTATGATTGGTGGGCCCATGCTTCCGCAAATGTAAGCCCGTGTATGCCGACAGACCACCGCAAGTCAACACTCCGGCGAACACCACCGGATTTGGCCTGCGTCGGAGGTAAGTATGAACACTGCCCACTAGTGACATTCCAGATATCTAGTATAAGTCGACTATAGCTCTCACGTCGCTCGTACTCACTAGTCCCAGTGGTATAGCAGACTAGTGAAGGTCAGTCTAGTCCGACACGCAAGAGCTTCATTCTTACCGGAGCTGGCCGATTTCCAACTTCCTACCAGTCAGTGGGAATTATCTGGCCGGTGAAGAGCTTACGACGACCATTGTCAAGTGTTCAATTTCAGTTGGCTCGCTATTAGTAGATATTGAAGGGGCATTGCTGATGCATACAAGCACGACTGGATAGATGAATAGTGACTTTTGCCAAGTAATATTGTCTGCCGGTGCGGACGCGTCAGTCCGAAGCTCACGCCTAAAGGAGGCAGGACATCTGGAGCCTATTTAATCGGAAGTCGGAGCGGAATGCCGGTGTTCGTTACCGGCATTTACCAGACTTCTTGCAAGAGGTCGAGGCTTGGCTCATCAACCACCATAGACGACTGGTACATCAACATCATAAGAGCGTCGATCTCTTTCTCTGTCTCCTTCCGCTGATTCCATCAAGATATGTCGCAATCCAACCAGCGACAGTCGTTCTCATACCACGGATCAATGGTGGGTCAGGATCTGGATTCGGATGGAGAAGGGGATGCAAGGAGCGGAAAGGGGCGTGATGGTGACAAGGGGGACAAGAAGGGCATCATCAATCGAGTCAACCGTAAGCTTTCACTACAGATACCTCGAGTCTCAAAGCTGATATGTGCAGGAGCTTGTGTAAGTCTTCTTATGAATACCTGTTGACAGGGTTGTTGGCTGACGAACAGAATAATTGTAGAAGGATGAAGATGCGATGTGTTGGAGCAGAAGATCCGCCATGCAAACGTTGTCGCAATGCTGGACTTGAGTGCGTGATGGAAAAGCCAGGACGATCAGCCAACGATGGTGTGGGCGAAGAGTGAGTTTACTTATATTTGATCAGTTGTTGATGGTAGTCGTATCCGGTCATTGGAAGGTCAAGTGTCGGCTATCCAGAACACATTGGTCGACCTAGTCAGTACATTAAGACAAGGAATGGCTTCTGGAAACAATGCTCCTCCAGCACCTGAACCGACTATGGGCCCTTCGCCGGAACAGTACCAAAGCCAAAACGTCAACATCAGTCAATTCAGCAACAACGCCCCCCAAGCTTCCCCATCACAGAGCAATTCGTTCGATCCCAGTCAATTCAACTTCCCACTCCAAAACCAAATGTTCCCTGGAACCGTCAGTCATCGTAGTCCGAGTTATAGCGCTTTCCCGCCTGGTACAGTCAATTTCGGTTTCCCGCCTCGACAGGATGTCGGATCAGATACCGCAAGTATCAACAGTCGGAATCAACCCAGTCCATACAACATAATGACTACCTCAGATGCTGCTAGACCCAGTCCACAAGATTTATCCACTATGGAAGGAGCATTCCGACGACCAGCATTACCGGTATCAGCATTCACGCAAACTCAACATCTACACTCCAACGAAATGTCACTTCCACCTTCAAGAGCAGGATCTGTAGGCGCTGAGGATATACTCGGACCGGACCATATCACCAACCCGTTGGGAGCGATGTCGAATATGGCAGGATTGGTTGAAGCGGCAGTAGCGAGAGCTAGGGATGATGCAGCAGAAGGAGCGTCAAACAACAACAGTTCAGGCAAAAGAGGGGTGGATCAATCGGATAATGCAGGTCCTGTCAAGAAGACTCGTTTCAGTCCGACTGAGCCTTCCGGCCCGACGGTGTTGGAAACTCAGCAGCTACCTTGGAAAGGGACTTCGAAGGGAAAGGGGAAAGCAAAAAGGAAACACATCCATGCTTATCCTGATGCTGTGGCTGAAGGGCTCGTCAGTGAGGAGGAGGGAAGAGCGCTGATCGAGTTGTAAGTACACATCCAACCATACTGCTAGCCTTACTGAACACCAGATACTATGCTGGATCATCCAATTTCGTACCTTGCTACGATCCAAGTGTCGACACCTGGGAAGCGTGAGTCTGCAATGATGTGACTAAGCTGATGGCCAGTCTACGACTTCGATCACCTTTCTCCATAACAGCAATGATCATGGTCGGTGCAAGAGTACTAGATGGAGGTGGACCCGTTAGCGATGTACAACGAGCTTGCCGACAACACGCCCAGCGCATTGGTGTCGGAACACTTTTTAACCCAGTTGCCAGAATAGAAGCTGTACAAGCCATGAGTGAGTCACCTGACCCTCGAGAAGAATAGACAGCTAATGAGATAGTCTTACTAGCCGCTTTTAACGATAATGGATGGATGCCGGGAGGTCATGCTGTTCGGATGGCAGTGGATATGGGTATCAACAGATCCTTTGTGACCCTTCTACGAAGCGGAATGGGAAAGGGGAAATCGCCCGAGGAGCTAGAAGAGGATCGTGACCTAGTCGTCCAGTCTCGAGTCTGGTTCTGTGTAAGTTCCCACCCCACTCAGTAAGGCTGAGGTTGACATACAGCTATATCTGATCGAACATCAGATGGCCTACGGGATGGGTAGACCGGCAATCTTGAGGGAGGACGAGTCGATCCATCAATGCCGGAGATTATTGGAGCATCCACTGTCCATCATGTCGGATGCTAGACTAGTCTCTACTGTCGAATTAACAGCACTCAGAGGTACGCCTCTCTGGATTGGCGGATCGCTGACTACAGCTCCGCTACATATCGAGCTTACTGCCTCGCCGGACTTGCCAATCGCTGAGCAGACTCTTCGAAGATTGAAGCAGGCGAACGCAGACTTTGATGCCTGGGAGAGGTACTGGGATAGGGTACTTTGTAAGTATCCCCCTTGATTCGAAGCAAAACATGGGCTGACAGTCAGCCGAGCGGTTCAGCAAGAATCGAGGTGACTTCTTCCGAGAGTCATGTGAGTCAGCCCATTCCACGAAAGGCATCCACTGATGAGCAGTGATTATCCAGCGCCAATATGCCGAGTAAGTCGCCCACGTAGACACTGGCGACGAAGGAGCCTAATGATCTAGGCTGTTTGTCAACTCCCAATTGCTTAGGGGGATCAGGGAATCATCAGATCTCACCGGAATGCCGGAGGAAAAGAGGGCTTTGGCTATCAGAGCAATGCGAAATGCCCAGCGATGTTTAGAGATATGCCTACGAGGAGAGAACGTATGTCAGCCTCTCATAGACAAGGAATCATGCTGATCATGCAGTACCGCAATGGTTTGCGCTTCGCTGTTCACTACACGCGTAAGCCACTCATATCAGATCTGGTCCATCGGATCGGATTCCAGCACGTGACTGACAACTTAGACGTTTGCGCTGCATTTGCTGCCTCGTTCCTGATACGAATCGCACGACTGTTTCCAAATGAGCTCAATCTCAAGAAGACTGCGAAGGATGTTGAGGAGCTTGCTAGCATACTTTCAGAGGGTAGGTGGACGATGATGCGGAATTTGAGTAAAACTGACAGAGTAGTACCCGCTGGGCGATACGCTCGATCGCTGCGACTGATCTTACGCCGTGCTAGGAAAGCCAAGGTCATCCCAGCTGCTTCTGTCATCTCTTCGCCCAACAAGCTGTCAGCTCCTCTGCCAATGATGTCCGATGGAAGTATGCCACCTTCCTTTTCGCCCTCACAACTCGTCAATCCAGCCTACTATCCCACACCGACTGGCAGCAATATGACAGGGTTATCGCCAAATTCAATCCTCTTCAATGCAACTCATCACATGATGAACGACTCCCCTTCGAGCGGAACGGACTTGTTCGAATTCGATCAACTATTTGCTCAGGAAACATTGGAAAGGGCAGGATTAAGCAGAGGAGAAGGCAATCAACTACCACTGTAAGTCGCCGTGC
>Ga0265780_10009464_pt1 | contig 11683 bp, 7 predicted proteins | sample P1T30metagenome_FD_192432 | JGI IMG/M metagenome (GOLD analysis project Ga0265780, IMG submission 192432) | Plant litter microbial communities from East Loma Ridge, Irvine, California - P1 T30 | ecosystem: Environmental > Terrestrial > Plant litter > Unclassified | place: USA: California... | reverse complement strand
ACTTTTCTGCTGATATTGGATGGCGAGGCCACCGTTGCGGCTCCCTCGCCCAATATAAATCTGACCGTTCATAACTATGGTGAGCAGGTCAGTACCGATGACATTCGGCTGCTGCTGCGCTTTGCCCAGTTGCGTACAGCGTCGGCTGAGCCAGCCTTAAAATGCGAACTGCGCCAGTCTATTGTGGCCTCGTTGGCCATTACCGACCCAGCACTTGCTTTGCAGCTTACTCGGCAGCCATTCGCGACACTGCTACAACCAGAAGAATTTCTGGCAGGCTACGCCAGTGGCTTGAGCTGGCAGGTTGGCCCTACGCCGCTCCCGCTCCCCGAGCCGCCTCCGGTGCGGTGCCAGGAACTCTGGGCTACTGGTGGATGGGCCAGCAATGCCAGCCTGCCATGTGTGCATTCGGCGCTACTAGCCCTCCACGGACGCAAAGACCTGCTCGCTAGTCGAATTTGGGAAGGGCAATTAACTGTCCTGCTACCGTTTTTAGAGCGTAAGCGTCAAGTTTTACTTCATCGCTATAAGGCCGACCTCCTGCGATTGCTGCCCTATAACAAGCTAGTCGGCAAACGCTCAGTTGAGGTACAAGAAATAGCGGAATTGGAATTAGGTGATTTATACTTTCTTAGAACTCAGCCAGAATTACAGCGTCATGGTGCCCAATTAAACCAGGATTTACGCTTGCTCCGGCATTGTCGTGTAAAACTCTCGCACCAACAGCCTGTGGATGAAACAACCATCGACGAACTAACTACTCTAAGCTAATAGTAGTCGCTGTTAGGCAATTTCCAAGCGGAGAGGATTGATATGCAACGCCTGCAGGAAATTCCAGACTACAGACCCAGCGAGTGAGCCGCGTTATAGGCAATAATATCATCAAGCCGAGAGTAGCGGCTAATCATGGCGTCGGTTTTCTGCTTCGTCTGATTTTTGATGAATTCATTGGACTGGCCGTTGAGCTTCGCCGTAGTAATAAAGGAAGCCCGCAACGAGTGCGCCGAATACTTTGCCCCCAAATGCTCCTTGACTAGCAAGTTCACACGACGGTCGGATAACCGCCGGCGCGAGGGCGTGCCTGCTTCGCCGGTCTTACCCCGCACGAGTGACACGAACACCGGCCCGTCTGTGCGGCCGCCCAGCATCTCCACCCACGCTTTATAAGCCCGGATAGGACAAAAAAGCGGATTAGAAGCGTAAAAAACCGCTTTTTGCTCCAATTCTCCAGTCTGGTTGGTCTTGCTTTTAGGCAAGCTCAGAATCAGCGCCGCATCGGTCAGATCGATGTGCTCCAGGTTTAGGCCTACTAGTTCGGAGCGGCGGAAGGCCCCGGCGAAGCCTATTAATAAGGAGTGCGCGCGCGCGTACACCCTCGGGCCTATTCAAGTCAAGCTCAGCAATACATTTTTTTAAGTGAGCCACCGAAAAAGCCGGCGCCTGCTTCTGCTTTTTACCCACGACGCGCGCCACGCCCTTGCGCAGCACGTCCAGCGCCGGCGCGCTGATGGCGGAGGGCAGCCCGAGTAACTGGTGGTTTTTCTCAATGGCGGCCAGGTGCCGGTTGATGGTGGCCAGCTTGCGCGGGATGTCGGCCAGGTGCGCGACGTAGCTGGCGAGCGTGGCCACAGCCGCCGGCCAGGGCGTGAACTCGTGCTCGGTACAGAAAGCTTCGTAGCTCCGCAAGTCGGCCGAGTATGCGAGCCGCGTATTCTCCGCGCCTTCGAGGCCGAGCGTCAGGTAGCGCCCGACGTTCGGCGCGACCTGGCCGGCCAGGTCGTTGGCCAGCGCCAGGGCCGGCAGGTCGCCGGTCACTGCCGGCAAGTTCTTTTTTCCCGTTGGGGCCATCTGTTTGTTGACACTTGCAAAATCTGCGGGTCGCAAGTGCGGGTCAAAGGTAGGGAAAACTTAGGTCCGATAATGAAGCGTTATGGTTCCTAAGTTTATCGACTTCCAGCTTATTGGTATTTTGGATTTCACCGCCCGCTTGTAAAATGTCAAAGAAGATGCGCATAAGTCGAAGTAGTTGCGCACGGGACAAAGTAGTTGTGCAAGTAGTATATTGAATATTCGTTATAGTAGGGTGGTCAGGGCAACCCGGCTGGCTCTAATCAATTTGCTTCCATGCGCATGCCGCTACCTCTAGTTGAAACGGCTGCCGAGCTTCCGCTGAACCTGGCTGCGGCCAGTTACCAGCTGCTTCACGTTGGAGCCATCCGGCCACAACTGGCTAGGCCTGGCGACCACGAGGTGGTAGTTGAGTTGGAGCAAGTGTCCAGCACGGGCGGTGCAGCCGCGGTGGACACCCGGCTGAAGCAGCCTGTCCCGATACGGTTTGCCTCCTTGCTGATACCCGGCTCGCGCTGGTCGGCCAGCGGCCAGCTACTAGCGGAAGGACAGCTGGCCTATCCAGACCGCCGGACCGTGGACGTAGGGGAGTAGCCGCTGGGCGTGCGCAAGCTCGCCCAGCTGTTTCCACCTAATGCAGACCGCCCGACGCTATTGCGAACTGCCGACCCTAATTCGTGGTACACCGTAGTGGCGGCAGAAGCGGAACGGGTACTAATTCCGTGCTTCGAGTTACTCCGGGCTTTCTACTACCAAGCCACCGGCGGCCTGAGCAGCTATTTCTTCTCCCGACTACCGCTCGACACGCTTTGCTGGCCCGTGGCGGCCCCGGTGCCGGCCAATGATTTTACGGCGCACTTCTGCGTGGCCGCCACCTTGCGGCACCAGCAGGAGGCGCGGGTACTGGCCGAGCTACTCTTTAACCCTGCCTGCCGCACGGGCCTGCAATTAGCTCAGGCTCACCTGGCCCTGGTCTGGCATAGGTGCCAGCAGGCCCACCGGCCGGCCGAGGCACACGCCAAAGTAGACTTGCGTTTGGGCCGGGCGGTGGCCGTGGCGGCTTACGGCGCGTCGTTCACCGTGGGTTCTCAGGCTTACTTCTGGGTGAGCCGCCTAGTGCCGCCGCCTCAGTGGTTTGGCTTCCAGCGGGTCGTGTATCACCCGCTGGCCCCGAAGCTGCCGCTGGATTTGCCCTTCGCCGCAAGCGTTGAGCTTGCTTTCACGGACATCCTCCACGAGCGGCGCGCCACCCAAACGGTAGTGCCCGCCGCCGGGCTACCGGCTGACTTCCGGCATTTTGGGCGTTACCTCCGCGCTGCTGCGATTACCCGCCCAGCGGGACCGCCCGTCGTACGGGCATTTCCCTGGGCAACGTGCTGTGCGGCCCATCGCTTCGCCGATGGCCGTAGTCAAGACGACTTATGGGGGCGGCCTGGTTACTGCCCGGTCGGAACTGCTGTTGCGCTGCCCGTCAACCCGTTGTGCGAGCAACTGCTGCACTGCCTGCAGGAGAAGGGCTGCCTTGTGCAGCGAATAGAGGTGAACAACCCCGCGCAGCAGTTTGGCCCTGGGCAATCCGTATTTCCCTACGCCTGCCCCCCGATTACGCAGACGCATTTGCCTGACCGCCGCCAGCGGCCGCTGACCATTGCCCGCCTCGGCTGGGGCGGGGGTAACTTCTACCTGTTCAGCGTACTGGATGCGGAGGAGGTGGTGTTGGTTTACCGCGCCGACCTGGCTTCTTGGCGGAGCGAAGACTACCATCGGTTTCTGCTCCAGACCGTAGAAAACCTATTCGACTGGCGGGCCGCGGGCCAGCGGCTGGCCGTGCTTACCGGGCAGCCCCATATCGTATGCGTCAAGTGGCAGCAATCGGCCGACCGGTTGGCCTGGGCTTTTCACCAGCAGGCCATTGGAGCCGTGGCGTATTACAACTGGCAGGCTAGCAAAGAACAAGCCCTTCAGAACCTGCCACCGCTCCCGGCTGGCTCCGTCGCGCAGGCGCAGGCCGTCCATCAGGTGCGGTTAGCGGCTGGGAAGCGCACCTACCCCGGCAACTATATCGGGGAGCCGCCGACCACTACCAAACTGCCCCGGACCGGCCGTGCGCCGGCTCGCGCGCAGAAAAACCCGTTTAGTTCACGCCGCTGGCGAATCAGGCAGGGCCTCCTCCACCGGGAGCGGGGTGGCGGGCCCTTTTAATAAACGCAGGACGGTATTCTTGTGAAAGCTTTTTCCCCGCCGCGTGTGGTAGCCGTGCGCGTTGAGCTCGGTCGCAATGGCTTCCAGCGTCAGGCCGTCGCGCCGGAGCAGGGCGGCCAGCCGGCGGGCCTGCTTGTTTGGCAGGGCCTGCTGGGCATTACGCTGCACGGCTGCCCGGCCCAACTGTCGTGATTCTGGCGTGAAGTTGCCCGGATTGCCCAGCGTAAATCCACGGGCCTTTTTGGCCGAGAGCCCGCGCCTGGTCGAGTCGGAAATATCCTTGGCCGCCTTCTGGGCCACGGCGGCCAGGATGTTAATGGTAAACTCGTCGGCGTTGGGAATGTCGCAGGCCTTGAAACGCACCCGCTCCTCCATAAGCTTGGAGGTAAAGTAGACGCTGCGGGCCAGGCGCGACATCTCGGCTACGAGCAGGGTGGCCCCGGCCGCGCGGGTCTCCACGATGGCCTTGGCCATCTCGGGCCGGTTGTTTTTACGGCCGCTTTCAATCTCGATGTATTCGGACAGGATGCGGTCGTCGGGCGCCAGGAAGCGGTGGGCAATCAGACGCTGGCCTTCGAGGCCGAGGCTGCTCTGGCCCTGGCGCTGGGTGGAGGCGCGCAGGTAGAGTACATAATCCATCAGAAAGGCGGGTAGCGGGCACGTAAAGGGTACAAAGCTACAAGAGTTACATTCTAAGGACGACCGTTCTTAGAATGTAACGCTTACCTGCAAGGGTTATCAGGCCGCATGAAATCGGTCGTTGACCATTAATTCTAGTGCTTGGGTGTTAGTGGGTGCGCCAACGCCAGTTGGTACGCCCAGCCCTCGGGGGAGAGGATGGCTTTTAGCAAAGCATCGTGGCCCAGGTCGCGGCGTTCTAACGCGTATCGCCGGAGCGGCAAGTATCATTGCTCGCTGCGAAATCCTTATATTCTGAATCTAGCCGTATCTTTTTAGGTAAGCCTTCCAATGCTAAAAGTCGTCTTCCGCTGCTTCTCATTCGGTCTGCTGATGGTAGTGGTATGTCATTACCTAGAGCCTGTTATGAACTTATGACGAACTTAGGGGTATGGCTTACCCCAGCGATGTAAAAGACGACGAATGGACCTTCGTGGCCCCGTACCTGTGCCTGATGAGCGAGGACGCGCCGCAACGCGACTACGCCTTGCGCGATGTGTTCAACGCCTTGCGCTACCTGGCCCACACGGGCTGCCCGTGGCGCTACCTGCCCGGCGACCTGCCGCCCTGGGCGACGGTCTATCAGCAGTGGACGCGCTGGCGAGATGCCCGCGTGTTCGAGGCTATCGTGCCTGATTTGAACGAGTTGCAGCGGGTGCTGCTCGGCCGGGCGGCCACGCCCTCGGTCGTGGTGCTTGACGGGCGCACGTTGCAAAGCACGCCCGAGAGCGGACACCGGGCGGGCTGGGATGGGGCCAAGCGGCGTAAGGGCAGCAAGGCGCACATCGCCGTCGATACGCTGGGCCAGCTGCTGAGTGTAGTCATCACCCCGGCCAATGAGCAGGAGCGGGCGCAGGTCGGCGAGTTGTGCCGCCAGGTGCAGGAAGTAACGGGCCAGACCGTGACCGTAGGCTTTGGCGACCAAGGCTACACGGGGGAGGATGCCGAGTACGCCGCAGCCGCGCATGACATTGACCTGCAAGTGGTTAAGAAGCCCGAAGGTCAAACTGGCTTTGTGCTCTTGCCCAAACGCTGGGTCGTCGAGCGCAGCTTTGCCTGGCTCAGTCGCTTTCGACGGCTGAGCCGCGACTACGAGCGGCTGAGCGTCAGCTTACAGCAACTGCACTTTGTCGTCTTTGCCTGTATCATGCTCGCTAGACATGCCGCAAGTGCATAACAGGCTCTAGCTAGGCATGATAGGCGCGCCGCTCTTCCGGCAGCGCTACGAGAAGGTCCGATTGCGGCTGGTGATACTTATCGAGGAGTAAAAAGTATAGTAGGTCTTCGGTGTTATAAAACAAATATGAAGGTGGATATGAAGCAGAGATATAATTGTTTATTAGCAATGTATTATTTGTCGACGTAATTAAAATGGCATATTATCTTGCAAATGCAGAAATAATACATCATACCCGCCTTTGCTGGTAATTATAAAATTTCCAAACGATGCTGTACCAAAAAACTGTATTGCTAATTCCAGTTCTCCATTTATTGTGCAACTCAGACCACCAGGTACCTCATTCGAATTACCACCGCCTTTAGTAACCCAAGACAAGTTGCCTGTTGATTCGTAACGCGCCAGGAAAACATCACTGCTTCCTATGCTAGTGAGTGATTGAGTAGTAAATAAGCTAGTGCCTTCAAAACTGCCGCTCACATATACTGAACCAGTAGGGTGGATTGCCACCAAATACGTATTTTCATCAGCACTCCCACTCATCTGCTTGACCCAGACGGGAATTCCCTGTGCGTCACATTTCAACAAAAAACCATCTAGACCACCCGCACTAGTCAATGACGAAGCGCCAAATTGAGCAGTATTAGAGAAGGAACCAGTGCTGTAAACCTCGCCGTTAGGAGCGATAGCCAAAGCTCCGGCGTAATCCTGCCCTGGCCCACCAAAGGCTCGTAGCCATTGAGCAACACCTATGCTATTGTATCGGGCGACGAAGATATCAGATTTTCCATAGCCAGTAATTATTTTGTTACTGGCACTAAGATATCCGGTAAAATTGCCAGTTAAATAAGCTCCACCAGAACTGTCAGCCTGAACGCTATAGCCGTAATCGTCAGCAGGGCCACCAGCTTGTTGTGCCCATTGCAGGATACCACTCGACGAATATTTAGCTAGAAACACATCATTGCTACCAGATAAACTATTTAATGTACTACTTCCTATAGTGAGTCCACCTTTAAAATAGCCAGCAACGAATATATCGCCGTTGGGTGCCACAGTAAGACCAGTAGCATCTACCTCCAGCGTAGCTTGTGCCTTTCGCGTCCAAATAACAGTGCCCTGCGGTGAATATTTGGCAATAAAAGCAGCCGGGGCTGCAGCCAGCGCAGTGAGAGTATTGGTTGGATTACCAAACGTAATCTCGCCACGAAAAAAACCAGTAACGTACACATTGCCCACAGCGTCAAGGGCTAATTGATTACCCCGTGCTGTCCCGTACACTTTGTGTGCAGACGAAGTTTTCTCATTTGATTGGCTTCCGGCATATTTTACCCACAGCAAGCCCCCTTGGCTGTCCCGCTTCATCAGATACAGGTCATACGTTGCACTAGCAGCCATAGGAAGTACGAGCTGGCCGCATTGAGTAGAATCCATGAAGTAGCCAGTCTGATAGACGTTTCCTTGAGCATCTACAACTGTTGCAAGCACTTGCTCAGTATGAGCCCCACCTAATTGTAGCATGCGTGTCCAAGTAGGACTTGGCTGGGCATGGGCTTTCATTCCAAAGCATAGCGCGTTGATTATTATTAAAAGCCAATTAAAAAAACAGATATTTCTCATGCCTCACTCAGCTAATGTTTTAACGCACGTTTTACATAGGGTGCTTTAGTATCCGTTTTACGGAGGGAAGAAACCCGTTTTGCTTGGCGAAAGGAAACACAATCAGTCGGCTGACAATCTGAATATGTATCCGGTGCTGGGGTATTATCAGGCCAGACCCAATGGTATACCTGATATGTTCCAGGCCTACCATTGCAAAAAGTGTATACGCAATCCTGACCATTTGAATAGGCTTGCTCGCATATATTGTTAAGGACACGAGATGGAACGTAATCACCGTTACTGTAAGAGCATGTCGGAATGGCACAGGCATCAGAAGTGCCATTTACCTCCCATTTACTAGGCGCCGGAGGAATATTCAGAGGGTTGACATCTACTACTTGTCGTAGTTCGCGCCCCGTATTGTTCCCATTGGCATCAGTTTCGCAGCTATAAATACTGGTAACCCAAGTTGGAAATAGCAAGCGAGCATAGTTAAACTCGTATTCTTTGACGAGCTTCTCTGCGGTAGTAGCCCCGCCTGTACCATCTAATGTTTCTTGATATATCCGCCGCAGACGATTAGTAGGCGTGTACTCGTAATGGGTGAAGAGATTGTCATTATCGAGGCTGTAGAGCAAGCTATTCGTGCGGGGATTGTATACTTTGCTTGTCATGGTAGCCGTGAGTGGTACCATTCGGAAATCATCAAAATTTCCAGGTATTGCTCCCTCATTGATGCATCCAAACTCTACCATCTGCCCGCTGGCATTATTTGGTACTGTCATTAGGAGAGTCAACAAGTACCAATCACCTGCCTTCTTGGTATTGATGCTGGTGCGGGAAGTTTCTGCTATTCGCGTACCGTTGAGCTCGGCGTATAGCTTACCTTGAGGTGCATTGGAATGTACCCACGCATTTAGGCGATAAGTTTTATTAAGGTCAATATCTTGGCCAGCTTTCACTCGATAGATAAAGCCCTTTTGGCCTGCGTTTAACTGATTGCTGTAAAAGCCGGTATGGGCAAATCCTGCCCTCTTATCTGGCGTACCTCCCGCTATCACTTCACCACCAAAGTGTGTAGTGCTGTTAACTACTATCGGGTCCTCGGCACCAGAATAAGCTAGTTCTGTATAACGAGCATAGGCTGCTGACGCCGTGAGCTGCATCTGTTCGTATCCTGTCTTCTGTGCAGCGTAGTTGCCGTTGGCATCGCGCGTTTCTACGGGGTGAGAATAATGGTCGTAACGCAATACATCGCCTGTTTTCAACCAGTTGGCGCCAGGATTACTAGTCCAACTAAACGGCGTAAAATCTCCGAATGACCCATTCGCTCCAAGCTTAGGAGCTCGCCAAGCATAACTGGCTGCCTGCCGCCAGACTGGAATCTGGCCAGGTACGTCTTGATAAGTACCGTTAATATCAGCCTCCCGGTAGTTTGCCCAGCCTTTCTGCCAGGTCTGTACGCTGGCCGCTAGGATATGTGTAGTTTGGGGGTTCAGGGGGTTTAGCGGATTGTAAGCCGGTCCGCCAGGTCTTTCCATATAGGAGTACGAAGCTCCTATCTGAGACAGCATATGATGGTTAGCAGACCCATCACCTTTGGCACCCATATTTTCATTACCTGGCAGGGTATACGCAGGTACACTACGGGTATGGTATACTTTACCTAGTGAGCTAGTAGTCGAAGTTTCCAATACTTGACCAGTATAAAAATCATACAGGACATTATTACTACTATTACTTACTCCGTTTCGAATGCTACGTGAGCCCACTAAGACGGCTGGTACGTACTCCTTCGTCGAGCGATTAATGCGGTAGTTACCAATATCATTGAATTGCAAACCTGTCATCTGCTCATTATTCAAAACCCCTTCTGTATAATGGCCTTGAAAGGTAAGCCCATCTGGGTTCGCAATTGTTGAAGCATAGGTAAAAGTAGTGGAAAGCTCTTGCTCACCCCGGTGGTTATAAGCTTCTATTTTTTGGGGTTGAGCTATTTTACCCACATCTACGGTTGTTCGATTATCAGCCACCCATACTGGGATATTGGACGCCATTCGCTGCCAACTTGGCAAGTTATCACTAATCATCGTAGAAGATGGCGTGAAAAAAGAATATACTTCTTTTGTTTCGTAGTCATCATCTGCATTTGCTCGGAATAGACCCCGCAAAACTGTTACTCGACCATAAATGACCGGGGTTGATGGATAATCAAAGGCAGTGTTAATGGGATGGTAGAAACGGTCTAAGAACGCAGGCTCTTTCGCTATCACTCCAGAACTATTCACCCAACTTTGGTCGGATGAAGAAGTAGGATTCGTATACTTATACTTGACCTGATAAGCAGCGTTATCGTCTTTGGTTGTAATGGAAGCTACACGAATATCTCCACCAATTGTGTTATTTGGTAATACTGCATCAAGATTAGCCTCTCCTACTACAAAACCTGCGCTTGGAACAGGGTCTGGGCTGAAATTATAGTCGAGAGTTACCTGTGAACCATTAATAGAGCTTACTCGAACTGGTAGATGTACGTAACCCTTATAAACACTTGGATTATAGTTAATATCAAATCTTATGCGACCAGTTACGTAGATATAATCATTAACCTTCAAAGCAGCTGAAAGCGGTCCATTGAAAGAATTATAGGTGATGTTGTAGGCAGATGACTGACTATTTCGATATAAATGCACCTTAGCGGCACCGTACTCCGATACGTGAGCATACTCGTCTCGCTCGTATTCTATTTCTGTGCTACCACCGAGCGGGCTAGTAATACGTGTCAATGACCAAGGTGCCGGGTAATTGCCTCGTTGTGGTTTATGGCTTGTTACGCTGAATTGCCCATTCGGAGCATACATACCAAAAGCGTCCCATTTATGCACACCATACCCGGGATTAGTAGCACTAACATCCTGCTGTGCCTTATCATAACCAAACGTGAAATCAGGAGTGATTTTAGTAGGAGTACCGTTGACGGTAGGCCCAAAAAACGAAATACTTTTGAGCGTAAGCTTTCCTCCTCTGTTTACCGACATGTTCGCCTCTGTCATAGAAGGCAAAGATGATGGATTATTACTAATAAACGCAAAGGAATTGGGTGTGCCTCGACACAAATCATAACTATAGTTAAAGCGAATACGCTTTACGGCATTAGCATCGATGAAGGACCGGATTCGACTATCACCGTCGAGGTCATGCCCATCTAAAACGGTATTCATATCATCACCAGCCCCATTCATTGGTGCATCCGCAAAAGGCCCAAACTGGGCACTAGTTGCTGATGATAATGCTGGAATATCTGCTGAATTAGGGTCTGTGCTCTCCTTAATACCATTAATCGTTTGAAGTTTTTTTAGCGTAGCATTATCAAGCAGAACAACTTCATCTAGCTTCAGCGCAGAAGCAGGTTTGGTCTCATCAATACGTAAGTTGGATGGTTCATTTGCTTTAAAATGTCCACGTCCATCCTGCCGCACGCTTTTAACGAATAAAGCGGTATGGGAGCGGGTAGCAATACTATTTAGATAATAGGTCTGCTTATATCCTTCTGTGAAGGCAAGGTTATTGATAAAAGTAGTATCGTCGGAGTACGAATTGCCTATGTAGGGCTGTCGCCATTTATAACGGGAGGAAAACTTTCCATAATCATACTTCACCCAACCGCCCCAATCGGCCTCGTCAACTGTGCCACTGTGGTTACGGTCAATGTAGTCGGCAGAGGTAACAGCCGTAAGCAGCCAGGTCGTTGCGTAAGTTCCTTCAGGGCTATCCGTAGGATTTCTACCGTCGTATTTAGGGCGACGCGTTGATTTACCAAGTCCCCCTATTGTAGCACTGGTTCTTACTTCATTTGCTTCTGTATAAGTTTGGTATTGATAAACTGGTAAAGAGTAATGATATGTTGTACCATCTTCTGCTGTCACAGCAAAAGCTCCTATACCATTCCGGGGAAAGCTGTACCGTTGAAGATAAGGTGAGTTAGCACTGGGTGCTAAAGGGGCGTACTCTAAAAAACCATTATCTGCACCAGTATTCGAAGTAGTTCCGGCGTTAATATTAACGTAGAAGTCTATAATCTCCCGATTGCTATACCACGTTACCTGTTTGCCTTGTACGAACTGCCTATTCTGCTGAGTAGCTGTTGTAAGCTCATTATGAAGGCCTTTGCGAGCC
>Ga0265780_10009463_pt1 | contig 11683 bp, 6 predicted proteins | sample P1T30metagenome_FD_192432 | JGI IMG/M metagenome (GOLD analysis project Ga0265780, IMG submission 192432) | Plant litter microbial communities from East Loma Ridge, Irvine, California - P1 T30 | ecosystem: Environmental > Terrestrial > Plant litter > Unclassified | place: USA: California... | reverse complement strand
ATTAGACTTGCATATCACTGACAATGGACCGGGGATCGCACCCCAGATCCTCGATCGGATCTTCTACCCGCTGGTGTCGGGCAGGGATGGTGGCAGCGGGCTCGGCCTGACGCTGGCGCAAACCTTCGTGCAACAGCACCTGGGCGTGATCGAGTGCGAGAGCCGGCCTGGACTGACCGATTTCCGGATCCTGCTGCCGCTGCCCTGACCAGGGGTATGCATCAGGATGCCAGTTCCTGATGAATATGATCTATCCATTGCGGGAAGCAAGAACACATGAAACCAATCTGGATTGTCGATGACGACGCCTCGATCCGCTGGGTACTGGAAAAAGCCCTGGCGCGCGAAAATTTGGAAACGCGCAGTTTCTCCAACGCCCGCGAAGCGCTGGCCGCCTTTGAAACCGATACGCCGCAAGTGCTGGTCTCCGATATCCGCATGCCGGGCGAATCGGGCCTCGACCTGCTGGCCGTGGTCAAGGACCGCCATCCTGGCTTACCGGTCATTATCATCACCGCATTTTCCGACCTCGATTCCGCCGTCGCCTCGTTCCAGGGTGGCGCCTTCGAGTATCTCGCCAAGCCGTTCGACATCGATAAAGCCGTCGCACTGATCCGCCGTGCGCTGGACGAAAGCCTGCGCGAAGCCAGCGTCGAAACGCTGCCTGCCGATACGCCCGAAATCCTCGGTCAGGCGCCGGCGATGCAGGAAGTCTTCCGCGCCATCGGGCGCCTGTCGCAATCGAATGTCACCGTGCTCATCACGGGCGAATCGGGCACCGGCAAGGAGCTGGTCGCCCACGCGCTGCACAAGCACAGCCCGCGCGCGGCGCAACCGTTTATCGCCCTCAACACCGCCGCCATTCCGAAGGACCTGCTGGAGTCCGAATTGTTCGGCCACGAGCGCGGCGCGTTCACCGGCGCGCAGGCCACGCGGCGCGGGCGCTTCGAACAGGCGGAAAACGGCACACTGTTCCTCGACGAAATCGGCGACATGCCGTTCGACCTGCAGACCCGCCTGCTGCGCGTGCTGTCCGACGGCCATTTCTATCGCGTGGGTGGCCACCAGCCGATCAAGGCGAATGTGCGCGTGATTACCGCAACGCACCAGAACCTGGAACAGCGCGTGCGCGAGGGCCAGTTCCGCGAAGACTTGTTTCACCGCTTGAACGTGATTCGCCTGCGCCTGCCGAGCCTGCGCGAGCGGCGTGAAGACATCCCGTTGCTGGCCCGTCACTTCCTGCTGCAAAGCGCGCGCCAGCTGGGCGGCGAGACCAAGCGCATGAGCGAAGCGGCGATGCAGTTCCTGGTTGGACTGGATTTGCCCGGGAATGTGCGCCAGCTGGAAAACCTGTGCAACTGGATCACCGTCATGGCGCCCGGCCAGACGGTCGAGGTCAAGGACTTGCCGCTCGACCTGACGCAAGGCGCGGGCTTCATCTCGCCGCATGCCGCCGACGCTGTCGGTGCGAACGTGCTGCCGGCGCCATCGCCGCTGCCGGTGTTGGGTGCACCGGCAACCGCGGCGCCCGGCACGGCAACGGCGACGATATCGAACACACCGGCGGCGTTTTCAGCCGGCCCCGCCGGCGCAGATGGGTGGATCAGCCTGCTGGAACTGCAAGCTGCCAATATGCTCAGCGCCGGCCAGGTCGAAGTGATGGATGTGCTTGGCAAACAGTTCGAATCGGCGCTGATCAAAACCGCATTGAAGCATACGCACGGGCGCAAGAACGATGCGGCGGTGCGGCTGGGGATAGGGCGGAACACCATCACGCGCAAGATTGCCGAGCTGGGGATCGATGGGGCGAAGGACGAATGATGGATGGAAGCGCAGGGCCCAGCAATAGTGAATTATAGTAAGCTCTCGCATCCGCGCCCCGCGTCACTTTTTTAGTTCAGCATGCTCATCAATTGCGTCGCCTACCAGGAAGGCAAAAAACTCGCTGATATTCCGATCGAAGACATCAGCGAATATCTTGGCCACCCCGGCTGCTTCGTCTGGGTTGCGTTGCGCGATGCGTCGCCGGAAGAACTGGCGACGATGAAGGAAGAATTCGGCCTGCACGAACTGGCCGTGGAAGACGCCCTGCGCGGCAAGCAGCGCCCGAAAATCGAAGAATATGGCGACTCGCTGTTTGCCGTGGTGCAGACGGTCGAACCAGATGGCGACGAGTTGAGCGTGGGCGAAGTGGCCGTGTTTGTCGGCAAAAACTACGTGCTGTCGGTCCGGCGCGATGCCCAGCAAGGCCTGGTGGGCGTGCGCGCCCGCGCGGAAAACGAACCGCACCTGCTGTCGATCGGTTCAGCCTTTGTGCTGTACGCGCTGATGGACGCCATTGTCGACCGTTATTTTCCGATTGTCGATGCGCTCGAAGCCGAATTGGAAACGATCGAGGACCGCATCTTCGGCAACGGTTCCCAGGCGCAGCGCAACAACATCGAACGCCTGTACGAACTCAAGCGCAAGGGGCTCGTGCTGCGCCACGCCGTCATGCCGCTGATGGATGCGATGGGGCGCCTGCATGGTGGGCGCGTACCGGTGCTGGTGGAGCATTGCCAGGAATATTTCCGCGACGTGCACGACCACCTCGCGCGCATCCTCGGGCGGCTCGATTCGGTGCGTGACACCATCGGCACGGCCATCCAGGTCAACCTGTCGATGGTCGCGATCGACGACAGCGAAGTCAACAAGCGCCTCGCGGCCTATGCCGCGATCTTTGCCGTGTTCACCGCGTTTGCCGGTGTCTGGGGCATGAATTTCGAGTTCATGCCCGAGCTGAAATGGCATTACGGTTATCCGATGGCGATCGGCGTCATGGTGCTGGTGTGCGGCTACATGTATTACAAATTCCGCAAATCGGGCTGGTTATGAACGAATCTCTCTCTCCCGTTCCGCTCGACAAGGCCTACCGCTTGCTGAACCATGGCCCCACTATCCTGGTGTCGGCGCGCCATGCGGGCGTCGACAACGTGATGGCGGCGGCGTGGGCCTGTGCACTCGACTTTTCACCACCGAAGCTGACACTCGTGCTCGACAAGGCCACTGCCACCCGCGCGCTGGTCGAGGGTAGCGGGCGCTTCGCCATCCAGGTGCCCACCGTGGCGCTGCTGGACGAGACATACCAGGTCGGCCATCGCAGCCTGAAGGACGAGCCGGGCAAATTAAATGACAGCGGCGTCGACCTGTTCGATATGCCCGGCCACGACCTGCCGTTCGTAGCCGGCTGTTCGGCCTGGCTGGCCTGTCGCGTGATTCCGGAACCGCATAATCAAGATACCTACGACCTGTTCATTGCCGAGGTCGAAGCGGCATGGGCGGACACCCGCGTATTCCGCGACGGCCACTGGCATTTCGAAACCGCCGATCCGGCGCTGCGCAGCCTGCATTACATTGCCGGCGGGCGCTTTTATGCGATCGGCGATGCGCTGGACGCCTCGACATCGGTCGCAGCGCCCCTAACATCGAAAGCGGCATGAACAGCCCGGCCATGGCCAATTGCAGAGTTCGTGTCCGAATGTCAGACCTGACCCTGGGTTTGACCCTGGGTTAGTCGCGCGACATCGCGGCGCTGCCGGCCGATGCGCCGATGATCAGCGCCATGGCCAGCCACTGCACGCTGGTGAGTCGCTCACCGAGCAGCACGAAACCGGCCAGCGCCGCAATCGCCGGCGACGAGCTGACCAGGATGCCGAACACGCGGTGGGGCAGGCGCCGCAGCGCCGTCATTTCCAGCAGGTACGGCACGCCGCTCGACAGCACGGCGATGGCGACGCCCACCGCCAGCACGTGCGGCGCGAACAGCTTTGCACCCGCGTGCGCCACGCCCAGCGGCAGCGCCAGGAAGCATGCCGCCAGCATGCCCCACGAGACCGCCTGCGTGCCGTCCATGTGGGCCACGCGCTTGCCGAACACGATGTACAGCGCCCAGCACAGCGCGGCGCCGAATGCGTAGGCAACGCCCGCGGGCGCCAGCGGCGCACTCTGGTGATTGAACACGTCGGACAGCGGCAGCAGCAGGTACAGGCCGATCACGGCGCAGGCCACCCACGCAAAATCGCGCGCGCGGCGCGAATGCAGCACCACCACCGCCAGCGGCCCGGTCACTTCGATGGCCACCGCCACGCCGATCGGGATGGTCTGGAACGCGCCGTAGATCAGCAGGTTCATGCAGCCCAGCATGAGGCCATACACCAGCAGGTTGCCCATGTCGGCGCGCGCGATGGGGCGGCGCCATGGCCGGAACGCGGCCAGCAGCAGGATGGTGGCAATGCCGACGCGCAGCGCGGTGACGCCGGTGCTGCCGATCAGCGGAAACAGGCTTTTGGCGATGGCCGCGCCAGTGTTCACCGACACCATCGACCCGAACAGCGCCAGGGCCGGCAGCAACGTGGCTGGCCGGCTTGCCGCAGCCGTCAAGCGGGCACGCCGGGGACGGTATCGAGCATCGACAGCGCCACCGCCTCGGCCACGCGAATGCCGTCGACCGCCGCCGACATGATGCCGCCGGCGTAACCGGCGCCTTCGCCGGCCGGGAACAGGCCGCGCGTGTTCAGGCTTTGCAGGTCGTCGTCGCGGCGCTTGATGCGGATCGGCGACGAGGTGCGCGTCTCCACGCCGGTGAGCACGGCGTCTTCCTGGTAGTAGCCGCGGATCTGCTTGTCAAAAGCCGGGAAGGCTTCCCGCAGCGCCACGGTGGCGTAGTCGGGCAGGGCAGGGGCCAGGTCGGTCAGGTGCACGGCCGGCTTGAACGACGGTATCACCGCGCCAAACGCTTTCGATGGCACACCGCGCACGAAGTCGCCCATCAGCTGGCCGGGCGCATCGTAGTTCGAGCCGCCGAGGACATACGCACCTTCCTCCAGGCGCCGCTGCAGCGCGATGCCGGCCAGCGGGTGGCCCGGATAGTCGGCCGGCGTGATGCCGACCACGATGGCGCTGTTGGCGTTGCGCTCGTTGCGCGAATACTGGCTCATGCCGTTGGTGACCACGCGGCCCGGTTCCGACGCGGCCGCGACCACCGTGCCGCCCGGGCACATGCAGAAGCTGTAGACCGAGCGGCCGTTGGCGGCGTGGTGCACGATTTTATAATCGGCCGCGCCGAGAATCTTGTTGCCGGCGTTCGGACCGAAGCGGCACGCGTCGATCAGCGACTGCGGGTGCTCGACCCGGAAGCCGATCGAGAACGGTTTCGCTTCGATGTAGACGCCGCGCTCGTACAGCATCTCGAACGTGTCGCGGGCGCTGTGGCCGATCGCCATCACCACGTGGCGGGTGCGGATTTCCTCGCCGCTGGCCAGACGGACGCCGCGCATCTGGCCCTGGCCGCTGCCATCGCGTTCGATGATGACGTCGTCGACGCGGCTTTCGGAACGGTATTCGCCGCCCAGCGCCACAATTGTCTCGCGCATTTCTTCCACCATCTTGACGAGGCGGAAGGTACCGATGTGCGGTTTGCTCACGTACATGATTTCTTCCGGCGCGCCGGCCTTGACGAATTCGCTCAGCACCTTGCGGCCGTAGTGTTTCGGGTCCTTGATCTGGCTGTACAGCTTGCCGTCGGAGAATGTGCCGGCGCCGCCTTCGCCGAACTGCACGTTCGACTCCGGATTGAGTTCGCGCTTGCGCCAGAAGCCGAAGGTGTCGACGGTGCGCTCGCGCACGACCTTGCCACGCTCGAGGATCAGCGGACGCAAGCCCATCTGCGCCAGGATCAGCGCCACGAACAGGCCGCACGGGCCGGTGCCGACCACCACCGGACGCTCGTTGGCGTCATGTCCCTGCAACTGCTCACCGCCTGCGACGAAGCGGTAGTTCGTATCCGGCGCCGTCTGCACGTGCAGGTCGTGCTTCATGCGCGCGAGGACGGCGGCTTCGTCGTGGACCGAGACGTTCACCGAATAGATCAGCACGATTGCGCTGCGCTTCCTGGCGTCGTAGCTGCGCTTGAACACGTCAAAGGTGATCAACGCTTCCGGCGCGATATTAAGTCGCGCCAGGATGGCGTCGCGCAGCGCGTCGTTGGGATGATCGAGGGGGAGTTTGAGTTCGGCGATTCTGAGCATGGGAGCGGGATGGAAGCTGGGGCGGCGGGGTTCAACCCGTTATTTTACCCCGTTCAACCTCGCATTTGAACCAGACAATATTCGCCGGCTCACTGGAGGCGGTGCGTCGTGCATCGATAGTGCGGGTGTCTCATCCGGAAATATTGAGTGCAATCGCATGGCCACCGGCGGCAGTGGCCGTGCTGGCGGCTTTTCAGAAAAGGATGCCTGCGCAGGTTGTGGAATTCAAGGGCGAGCTCGAATTGCTCAGCGACATGCTAAGTACCCGCACAAAATTGATTGTGAGCCGGTGCCACAGCTTACAGCACCGATCGCTTTCGTATCGTCGTCCCGGCGAAAGCCGGGATCCATACCGCGCTTCCGCATAGGCCAAAACCGCGTCGACGCAAATTCAGCATGGGCCCCGACTTTCGTCGGGGAGACGGTATTAAAGCTATCTAAAATATCGCCCCGCGTCTGCGCACAATAATTTTTGCACAACTACTTAGTCGTAAAGTACGCCGCTGTTCACGTAAATACTTAATTTGTTTAGGTAAAACCAGGTGAAATTGTGGCAGTTGCACCACATTTTTATTGGTGCGGCGATGCACCAATAAAGACTGAAAACTTAGCTCGGGAAAGACTTTGATTTAACATTTTTCTCGATATGAGAAATCAAAACGCAATAGGTCATCAGTGTTTTATCGAAAAAAGTGTGTATTTACTGTAAAGATCCTTAAGCATCCGGATTTGTGATGATTTCAACTGATCGTTCAATTACGCAACGAACAACAAAGAAAAATTAAATTTTATTGAAATTCTCCAAACTTAAGTTTGTCTGTCGTTACTTAAATCAAATTTAATTTGTTATGCATGAAGTATAAATGTTGAATTTCCTGACATAAAGAAATTTCGTCGCCGTGAATTGTTAAATTCTAATTGCAAACTTGCCGTTGCACGGCTCTGCATCATTTTGGGGAGAAATTGTTTAGGGGATATTTTTCCTGAGTATCTCGATTGACACTGATTTGGTTCACATGTTGTTATGTATAGACACCGCGACGAGATGGCTTTCAGCAATGGCGTCGCGATACAGAAACTCAAAAGGGCGCCTGCCGGTTTGATCAACACGGTGAGTAGCCAAGAGACCATTCGAGATACCCTCCCAAGGAGTTGCTACATGAGTTTTAAATTGAAGTCGATGCCATTTGCCATTGCCAGCGTAGTCGCTACCGGCGCTCTGTCGATGGCTGTCATCAACCCGGCAGTGGCGCAAACCACCAGCGCCGCCACGAATGAAGCATCCACTGCGGCCCCAGCGCCCCAGCGCGTGGTTGTGACCGGTTCGCTGATCAGCCGTACCGACCTGGAAACCGCGGCGCCAGTGCAGGTGCTGACAGCACAAGATATCCAGCGCAGCGGCAAGACCTCGGTTGCCGAGTTGCTCAACGATCTGGCTGCAAACGGCGCTGGTACGCTCGGCTCCGGTTTCTCGGGTGCGTTTGCCAATGGTGCTTCGGGCGTCTCGCTGCGCGGCCTGACCGTTGGCTCGACGCTGGTGTTGATCGACGGCCACCGCCTGGCGCCGTACACGTTGTCGGATGACTCGCAGCGCTCTTTCGTCGACGTCTCGAATATCCCGTTCGATGCAATCGACAGCATCGAAGTGCTGAAAAGCGGCGCGTCGGCGCTGTACGGCTCGGACGCCATTGCCGGCGTGGTCAACATCAAGCTCAAGAAAAACTTCACGGGAACGCGCTTCAGTGCGGACAGCGGCAATACCCAGCATGGCGGTGGCAAGACCAACCGCGCGTCGTTCAGCACGGGTATCGGCGACCTCGATACGGACGGCTACAACACCTTCATCACGGCGGAATGGCGCCACCAGGGCGATATCAAGGTATCCGACCGTACCCAGTTCGGATGGGACAATCCCGATTTCCGCTCGCGTGGTGGCCGTGACCTGACCCTGGGCGTGCCGACCACAGTGAACAATTTCCTGACGCCGACGAACAGCCCGTACCTGTACAACCCGTCCGGCGTCAATGGCGTCGACAATCCGGCGAACTTCACGTTCCTGGACCCGACCAAATGTAATTACACACTGTACCGCGCCGGCAGGTGCGCGGTGGCCGACACCACTTCGTACATCCAGCCAGAAACTGAAAACATCAACGTCCTGATCGGCATGACGAAGAAGCTGGGCCAGGACTGGGAACTGGGCTTCAAGGGCTCGCTGTTCCAGCGCAACAGCATCAATAACCGCGGCACGTACTACCCTAACTACAACGAAACCACGTTCGCCGGCTACACCGTCGTCGTTCCCGGCTCGGCCACGCCGGGCGTGAACCGCATTCCAAGCACGCTGTTCGCCCCTGGCGCGCAGGTCGGCACGAACATCGTCAACCCTTACACCAGCGCGGCCCGCCTGTACGGTTATGTTGCCGACGTCGACCCGAACGTCTCGCTCGACAATACTTCGGTGACCACCCGTTTTGCCCTCGACCTGCATGGCAGCGCATTTGGCTGGGACGTGAACGCGGCAGCTGGCGTCACGAAAGTCAAAACCGATATCGATTACAGCGGCTACATCGATCGCACGGCGCTGTACGCGGGCCTGGCAAATGGTACCTATAACGTCCTTGGCGGGAATTCGCCAGCTGTCTCGGCGGCAATTTCGCCCAAGTTCAGCAACACGCTGACGTCGGACCTGAACTATGCGGATGTCACCGGTGCGCGTGACCTGATGACACTGGGCGCAGGCCCACTGGCATTGGCGGCAGGCCTGCACTGGCACAAGCGCTCGCAGGATGCGCCAGCACCTTACCTGACCGCCGTCGGCCAGGTGGCCAGCACGCGTTCCTTCGTGATCGGTAGCGAAACCAATACCGCGGGATTTGCCGAGTTGCAGGCAACACCTTGGAAAGGCGTCGAAGCCCACCTGTCCGGCCGTTATGATCACTACGATACGTACGGCAACTCGTTCACGCCAGCGGCAACGCTGAAGTGGGCGCCGGTCAAGGAATTCGCCGTACGTGGTACCTTCGCACGTGGTTTCCGTGCGCCAAATCCTGCCGAGTTTGGCAATGCGGGTTCGATCTTCACGTTCAATCGCATCAACGATCCGATCCTGTGCGCCAACGGCAGCAAAACCACCGCCGGCAACGTTCCGGGCGCCTGCGCCATTGCGCCGACTTATGTGCAGACGACCAATCCCGACCTGTCGCCGGAGATGTCGAAATCGTTCACGTTCGGCATCATCGCCGAGCCTGTCCGCAACCTGACTGCCACGCTTGATTACTACAACATCAAGATTAGCAACCAGATCGTCACGCAGGCCGGCAATGATCCGACATACGATCCGGTACTGGTGCGTGCGCCAGCCACGCCGACCGATATCGCCACCGGCGTGGGCACCACGACCACCGTCGGCACCCCGAGCGTCGGTCCGATCCAGTACGCCACCTCGCCGTATATCAACGCCGGCAGCACCAAGACAACGGGTATCGAAGCCGATATCGGTTACCGCTGGCGCTTGCCAAGCGACCTGGGCGCCATCAAGGCCAATCTGTCGGCAGCGCACACGTTCAGCTACATCACCGAAGTCGCTGGCACGACCTACCAGCTGGCAGGAACGCAGGGACCGTCGGTGGTCTCGGGCGCGACCGGCAGCCCGAAAGACCGCGCGCAGTTCAGTCTTGACTACACGCACGGTCCGCTCGATGTGACCGCGTCGATGAACTACACCAGCGACTTTTCGACCCTGGATCCATCAGTCGGTGGCACGAGTTGCGATTCGACGGCAACCGACGTCGGCGGCCGCAACTACTTCGATGGCCTGGTGCAGCCTGGCTATTTCTGCCGCGTCGCATCGTTCACTGTGACCAACCTGAATCTTCAGTACAAAGTCAGCGAAAACCTGACCTTGAAAGGTGCGATCCTGAACGTGTTCGACCGCCAGCCGCCCTATGACGTTGCGACATACGGCAACTCGGGAACGCAGACGTCGTACAACGCCTCCCTTCATCAGGCTGGCGCAGTTGGACGCTTCTATAGCCTCGGGTTGAACTACGTGTTCTAAGCAGCGCTGGTAACGATCAGCTGTAGTTCATCAAGTAAAAAAACGGGACGCCAAGGCGTCCCGTTTTTTTTATGCGTTAAAAGCGCCGATATTTTTTTGTGCGCGCTATCCAGATCGCTGCCGAAATGCATTCGGGCTAGATAAAAAATGAATGGTGCATGGCCGCACGGAAATGGTGCGCCCTTGTCCTGGGGCGCCACGTGGGTAATCCATGCACGCGGCATATAGGAGCACTTCGCCGGAATTTCCTGAAAGAAGTGCGAACTTTGCACAGCAGCAAGAGTGCCACCTCCGTACTGCAGTGCACCAAACCGGTTCGTCTTCTGACCCCTCAAAATGGGCTTGCGAAAATAAGGGATAAGCGCCTGGCGCGTCAAGCCATGTTCGGCAGAAGAGGTGTTGTATCTCGCCTACTTTTTCGGTAGCGCGACATTGACACTTATTCACTGTGCATGTTGTGATGTACATACCCCGCCGCCACACGCGAGTGCGTTGCGGTACAAAAAACGCCCACAAGGTGTCACTGCCAGCGTCCATCGGCAGTAAAACAGCCTGACCATCCGAGAGACCGCCCCAAGGAGTTGCTACATGAGTTTTAAATTGAAGTCGATGCCACTTGCCATCACCACCGTTATCGCGTCTGGTGCCTTGTCGATGGCGGCCATGAGCCCAGCGATGGCACAAACCACCAGCGCTGCGACGAACGAAGCGTCGTCCGCAGCCGCACCAGCGCCACAGCGCGTGGTTGTGACCGGCTCGCTGATCAGCCGCACAGATATCGAAACAGCAGCACCTGTCCAAGTATTGACTGCACAAGACATCCAGCGCAGCGGCAAGACCTCGGTCGCCGAACTGCTGCAAGACCTCGCGTCGAACGGCGCGGGTACCCTGGGTACTGGCTTCGCCGGCGCGTTCGCCAACGGCGCCTCGGGCGTGTCGCTGCGTGGCCTGACCGTGGGTTCGACCCTGGTCCTGGTGGACGGGCACCGCATGGCGCCATACGCAATCGGCGACGATTCGCAGCGCTCCTTCGTCGATGTTTCGAGCATCCCGTTCGACTCGATCGACAGCATCGAAGTCCTGAAAAGCGGCGCATCGTCGCTTTACGGCTCCGACGCGATCGCCGGCGTGATCAATATCAAGCTGAAAAAGAATCTGACTGGCGTGCGCCTGTCCGCTGAAACCGGCGACACCCAGCACGGTGGCGGCAAGACCAACCGCGCTTCCATCTCGATCGGCAAGGGCGATCTTGACACCGATGGCTACAATGTTTTCGCCACGGCGGAATACCGTACCCAGGCGCCAATCAGGGTCTCGGATCGCGATTCGCAAGTATGGGACAACCGCGACTTCCGTTCGGTCGGCGGCAATAACCTGACACTGGGCGTGCCAGTTCAGCGTATCAATCCGTTGACCGGCCAGCCAGTATCGCTTAGTGCTAACCTCCTGACTGCCGCCAGCAGCCCTTACCTGTACACGCCGACCGGGGCCAATCCTGCTCTCAATCCAGCCAACTTCCGTTTCCTGGATGCGAACTGCAATTTCGAAAAATATCGTT
>Ga0265780_10009462_pt1 | contig 11684 bp, 19 predicted proteins | sample P1T30metagenome_FD_192432 | JGI IMG/M metagenome (GOLD analysis project Ga0265780, IMG submission 192432) | Plant litter microbial communities from East Loma Ridge, Irvine, California - P1 T30 | ecosystem: Environmental > Terrestrial > Plant litter > Unclassified | place: USA: California... | reverse complement strand
CGCTCCTCGCCGAGATAAGAGGCATGCATGCATAGCCTGACATGTGGCATTACGAGTACAATTCGTCTTTGTACAATCTCCCTTCTTTGTAGACGGCCTTGAGGTACAGCTCCGGTCGATCGAGCACAGTGATGTCCTGCAACGGATTCCTGTCCAGAATAAGCAAATCCGCAATAGCACCGGGAGCAATGATACCTAGACGGCCTTCTTGTTTCAACATTCTGGCCGGATTGGTCGTTGCCTGTCGCAAGAGCGTTGGTGCATCGAGAACAGCCGACCGGACGGTAAACTCTTCTGGTACATCAGCATTATGTCATGACGGTTAGCCTACCAGTCTGCAGAGCCTGCATGGAGATGAGCAAGTCTGATCCATAACATATCGTGACACCAGCTTCGTTGGCGATCTTTAATGCTTCGAGGCCCGTTTGCATTACCTCCACCGATTTATCCCGACAGTCCGGCGAGAGGAAGTGCTCGAATGGCTTTCGCAACATGATACCGTAACACGACAGCGTGGGAGTCAGATATACGCCTTCTTTCGCCATCCTGACCGTCAGCCCTGTCCGGTAGGGGAAACTCACCTCTCTGCCGTAGGCTTGTCTAGGAGGTTCCCATGCTCTATACCCTTCACCCCATTATCTATGGCATGGTTAATGGCTTCTACCGTGTATGCATGTGCTGTGCACTATACATTAGCGAACATACAATAATGAGCTCACCATCTTCTTGCCCATCTGCGACGCACTGGTCGTGATCGCCCTGACCTCTTCCGATGTATACTGAACGGTGTCGATGGCATCGGTCTCGCTCGACACACCACCTCCTAGCATAATCTTGATAAAGTCTGCTCCTTGCTTCAATTCCTCCCTGACAGCTTTGAGACAAGCTGGTACCCCATCCGCCGTCCTCCCGTAGGCAGCATGAGACCCTCCGCAACAGCCAGTCCCGTCTCCTCCAGACTGACCCGGTAGCAAATCCCCATGTCCACCGGTTTGCGAAAGGGCTTTGCCGCATTGAAACAGCCTTGGACCTTCGATGAGACCCTCTGCTAATGCATTGGCGATGAACTTGGTCGCTCCACCGGTATCACGAACAGTTGTGAAGCCTCTGCGCAGCATGCCCTTGAGAATGTAGGTTGATCGGAGCGTGACGACCTGGTTGTTCAAACGGATCATATCTCCCATCGTCTGCTCAGTCAGTCTCGGTTTGACATGTTTAACGCTCAGTTACCGTGACACCTGGTACCGCACAGACGTGGACGTGCGCATCGATGAGTCCTGGGCAGACATAACGTCCACGAGCATCGACTTGTTTCAAGCTATCTGCTAGAACAGCTTCGCTTTGAGGCTCAACTGCAACGATGACGCCCTTTTCAATTTCGATTGTGTATGTGCCGCTTTTCAGCTCGCCTTTGGACGGATCAATGATAGTCGCATTGGTGATATAGAACGGTTCGTGCGCTTGCTCCACCCAAGGCTTGACTTGGAGGTCTGCGAGACTGTACGTCAGCTCGACTCCGATCGCGTGCTGCTAACTTACAGTGCATCCCTGACGACTGGAGGATTGGGGAAAGCCTTTGCGTAGTCGAACTCGTCGGACATCGTCAAGTGTATGTATGGTTGCAGATAAACATGACTGCATTCCTCGTTGCAGAGTAACTGAGAGTCGGACTCAGGCCCGAGGGCAAGGTCAAAGTGCTTGCCCGTTTAAATTTGCCCGCGGGGAGTCGAGGCGGGCAAGGTTTTTTTACCCAATCAGGTGATTGGCTTATCACTTTCTCTCCGGCACCGAATTCCGGTATGATGGTCTATCACTCCACAAGACCGCGGGCAACGACATCATGCTCTCACTATCATATAATGCCCTCCGAATGCTCAAAGTCCATCAGTATCCCCATCCATACTACCCGGGAACATTCACATCATGGATTCGAGCAACTTGGACACAAAGGAGAAAGGTCTAGCGGCTACCGACGTCAAAGCAGACGTCGTAGAATACGATGACCCAGAGTACTCCGAGTACCTCGCCTTGGCGGAAGAGTACTCGGGAGACAAGCTCAAGAAGCTGACTGTGAGTACTTGGATTCTGATAGGAATCGAAAGCTGACGACTTAGCGGCGTATCGATTGGCGGGTCATTCCCCAGCTTATCTTTATCTACATGTTGTCCTATATCGATCGAGCGAATGTTGGAAACGCTAGGCTTTTTGGCGCTCAGCAAGATACTGGTGGGTCCGCTGTAGACCTATTGTTCGCAAGCTGACGCTGATAGGGCTGACCAACACTGAGTGGAACATCGGACTATCCTTACTCTGTGAGTTTGATCGGGCAAGTAGCACTCCGCTGACGATATCAGTCATCACGTTTGCACTCTTTGGGCTGCCTTCAAACCTTCTGGTTAAGAGATTCGGGCCTAAGAGGATTCTCCCTTTTCTCTTGATGGCGGTCGGGGCTGTCCTGGTCGGTGCGGGATGCTGCAGTAGTCCTGCGGCGTGGTTCTCTCTCCGTCTATGTGAGCATACATCTCCCTGTCCCCCGTCCGGATACCCACTGACTCATCAGTACTAGGTCTCTTCGAGGCTGGGATGTAAGTAGACATAATTGTGATGAGCTGATCGTACAGGTATCCTGGATGTACCTACACCCTGACGACCTGGTATACGCCTACACAAATTCACAGTCGAACAGGAATCTACTACCTTGGGGGCGTCTTGAGTGGAGCATTCTCTGGTGAGTCCAGACGACAGTATGCATTGGCTGACAGACTAGGTATTCTTGCATTCGGTTCGTGTGGGAACTTATGGCGAGAAGCAGTACTAATGCATTTAGGTATCGGGCATTTAACTGGATCTTTGGGATACCGCGGTTGGCGATACATCTACGTCATTGAAGGTGTATTCAGCTTTCTCGTAGGGCTAGTGGCAGTCTTTACTCTCCAAGACACCCCTCAGAGGACAAAGTGGCTTACCGAGGAGGACAAACGATTCCTTGAGCTACGTGCCAAATTCATGTACGGAGGCGGTGGCATGGGTGCCAAGAACGCCTTTAGCTGGGGTGACGTCGCGAAAGCCGTCAAGGTCAGTGATATTACCCACACATGACCGCCAAGCTGATATCAAGTCTACACATACTTGGATACTCGCATTCGTCGCCATTTGCAACACCATTGCGCTTTATGGCTTTTCGCTCTCGCTACCCACGATCGTGAGGAACATGGGCTTCACCGCCGCCGACGCTCAGGGTCTCAGTGCCCCCCCGTATATATTTGCATCGTTCTGTGTCGTTGCCTCGGGATTGTTCTCCGACAAGTACAGGCTCAGGGCTTGTACCGTCATCGTTCCCTCAATTTTCGCCTTTATGTAAGTCCCTTTGTAGATTCGTGGACCTGACGCTCATTCTGTAGTGGAGTGCTCATCTGTTACTTGACCGTTCATCTTCCTCGACTTGTCGCCTTGTCGTGTGAGTCAGTTCCCAATTGACCGGGTCGATGCTCATTGGCAGATATCGGAACGTGCATAGCTGCTGGTGGTCTTTACTGTCTAACACCAGCTCTCACGGTATGGGTTGGTCTCAACACTGCCGGCCAGACCAAGAGAGCCGCATCGATCTCGATCGTGTTCTTCGCGGCTGCGATTGGTGGAGTTCCAGGGTCATATATTTACATTGCCCAGGAAGCCCGTGAGTTCATTCCGACGGCCATCAGACCTCACCTGATAGCTCAGCTCGCTACCCTACTGGCTTCGGTACCTCCCTTGCTGTACTTGGATTTGGGAACATTGTTGTCCCGGCAGTCTATTGGCTTTACTGCGGTAGAATCAACAAGAGGCGGGATGCCATCTCAAAGGAGGAGATCTATGCGACTCATACCCAGGACGAGTTGGCGGACATGGGCGACCTGTCGCCTCTATACAGGTACGAACGATAGATCTCAGTCAGTTTTAGGAAAGGTCAGACGTTGTGTGTGGTGTTTTAGGGACGAATTTGTAGACTCTTGCGATGCAATCTCTTGTACGAGCGTGAGGCCCAGTTGCAGATAAAGTCTCGCTAAGATAAGGCTCGGCAGAGCCGGGCGGAATCAATCCCGGGCAACATTCACCGTCATTCACAGCTGCTGCCATCATTTACACTTCACTATGCAGACGGTCGAGTCAGGCGGGTCATCGTCGCCCGGGCCATCATCGCGAGGCTACCGGTCACGTCGATCAAGGCCGTGCGATCGTTGTGAGTCTCGACTCGCGCGTGGCTGACACCGATAGGTCGAAAAGGCAAACAATTGTGCCTCATCACCGCCCACGGGAAACCTTGCGGAGGGTGTGTAGCTCGCAAAACACATTGTACATTCGATCTGCCCCCCCTTCGACGTCATCCAAAGTCGGCTAGCAACATTCGCGGTACTCGGCCGCCAGAGAGTACGTTGGACATGGGCGTCACCGAACCTACTTACGATGGATTTCCCGCCAGCCGAGACCCGGTAGGCAGCGCGCCATCAACCTTCCGATCGTTGCCAATGGCCGAGCCATGGGAGGTAGGGCTACAGCCATCCACTCTAACGCAAGAGACTACTGGGTTTCTCCGCCAGCGGTCTGATACTGTCATGACCGAGGTCTTTCCGTCGTGGCCCGGGTCGCAAACCTTATCTACCGTATGTTAAGACTGGCCACCCAGCTTCTTGATCGCCCACTGATGAAGCAGGACTCGACATCCCGTGATACCATCTGGCAAGCTCTGTTCCGACCGCTTGACCCAGAAGGAAATGTGAGTCTTTCGCCGCAATGTCAGCAAGAATTCTCATGTCCCAGAGCACCCGGGATCAGAACACAGTATCCTTGGATCTCGAGTCCGCTGATGACGTCGAGTCTCACTTTCTCGGGACCGGGACTTTCCGAGGACTCACCTTGCGCGAGATCAACAACGCTACAGCCAACGTGCCCAACAGGCCGGGCATGGTCCAGTTTCGACAAGTCTCGGCGGACGAGCGTAATCCAGTGTACTTTGTCAGACATCCGTCTTTGCAGTATGGGCAGGCGCCAGAAAATGGCAAAGCAGCCTGGGACAGGATCACTGGTCTGTGCTCTCATCTAGGTAACGGCACGCTGGGTCAAGCCCTGTCGATGTACATCTTTGTAAATGCTCGGTAGCTCATAATCCAGCATGAGGACCACACTCTTGCACGCCTTGCCTGTGATCAACTATCCACAATTCGAGCAAGCATGTAAAAGAGCAGAAGGAGCGGGTCCAGTACCCTACGCCCTCCTGGCAGCGACCATGGCGCATGCGGCATCGTACATGTCCTCTCTCCGCCCAATGCACCAATCATTATGGGCCCACGTCCTCAACGCTCTTGATGCCGAGTTCCGGCAACCACGGCTGCAGACTTTACAGCTATCGATGCTCCTGCTGTCGAGTCGGCCAGGTGTCAATTTTGCTCAAAGCGATATTACTCTCTCGAGAGTAAGCCAAAACAAGGAAAAGCGCTTACAAACAGACAATCGGGGCAGTCCACGTCCTTGGCCTACACCTTGACCCATCGCGGTGGTCTCTGCCAAGATGGGAGCGATCACTCCGGGCCCGTCTGTTCTGGACCGTATTATACCACGACAAGATGCGGGCGTTGCTACTGGGTCGACCTAGTCATTTGCACGAGGACAACTATTCGACCTGTATTCCCACGGTCGAAGATGCAAGATGGGTCGAGGATGGAGACCCAATGATACTCACTGTAGACCACCGAGCGAGTCTTGAGGCTTTCACCGCAAACTGTCGTCTCGTCCTAATCATTGATAAGTAAGTGATGGGCGATAGACTTGGCTCACTATAGACTGCTGCAAAGCTTTATGACCGTCAAGTCCGCTAGCGGCCCTCCGGCGTATCTGAGCCGTTTATCGATGTCGGACTCGATTCGAGTCGAGCTAGACGAGTTGGGAGGCAGTCTCCCTTGGACCATCAGACGGTCTGCGGCAAGTGGTCAAGGTGATCCACTACCCACCGGTATCCGTGAGTGAGCCCTGCAAGGGTTACTGACATACATAGGCTCTTTTCAACTCACCTTACTCGGGATAAAAGTCATCTTACATCGCATTGAGCTAGACATGCTCGATCGAAGCTGCTCGTCTCACATCTTTTCTACAGTCCTCCAAACAGCATTCAATGCTGCCTCTGAAGTTGTCATGCACGTACTCGAGCTCACCATCAAAGACCGAGCGATGTTCTGGATGCCATGTCAGTTACGCTGGTAGCAAAGATGCTGACAACTGTAGATTCCTTCCACCATATGTCGAATGCAGGATCGCTCTTGTTGCGCATCGCGACTGAATCGCGACAGTTGGATCCTACACTGTCAAACAAGGCTATTTATACCAGCAAGCTGTATTGCGAGGCTTTAGCTACGCACTGGCGAGATGAGCAGTGGGACATGGCGGACGAGACACTCAAGCGTTTGGCAGAGCCGGCGTTTACCGTTGGCAAAGACTGCCCTGGAGTTCGGGAGATCTACCTCATCATCTCCGGTGCGCTGGGCTATCAGGTGGCTGGTGAGTCATTCGACCATATATCGCACCGAGCTCATCCTTAGAGACCGCATGGGACGATCTCGATGTCACGAATCATTTTGGCTTTATCAACGATGGTTTCGACCCATCGGTCTGGACTGTGGATGGGGTCCCGTGGTTTAGCATGTAGACGCTGGCTCAGCGACTCGAATGCATGCTATGAGCTGCGTCAGCTAGTACTGCAGCTTTGACGGGTCCATTTATCGGGCTGCCTTCAGATCTTCTCGTCAAGAAATTCGGGCCCACGAAGATTCTGCCTTTTCTCTTGACGCGTCAAACTCAATGCGTCAACCAGCCTTGTTCTCCCGACGCGTCAACTCCTTCAATGCCTCAATCTGGCCGACACGCCAAACCTCTTCAATGGTTCAACCTCGTTGACGCGACCACTTGGGCACCCTCCACCACTATGCATGTATTAGAGAACTGGCTGAAACGGATGCATTAGCTGTGACGGCAGGACAAAGCTGGGTTTGGGGACAAGGAGGGGAGGAGGAAGGAGCAGGAGGAGGAGGCCGACAAAGGAGGCCGACGACGACGACGACGACGAGGGAGGAAGAGGAATGGAGAGGAAGAAGGAAGAGGAAGAAGCAGGAAGAAGGAAGGCACTAACCGAGAGTACCTACCCGGACTTGCAGAGAGTGTATGTCCGCGGTGACATTATCTCCGGTGACGTAGCATTGCACCGGACATGTCCCGGCGAAAACGGAGACAAAACCTAAATATGGTGTATATAAGTTAATGCTGACATGCATAATAATCTCCTCGTATCGTTCACGACACCTACCTTAATGTCTTTATCCGTCTCGACACACTTCAAGCTCAACACCGGGGCCAAAATTCCCGCCATTGGTCTAGGTGAGTGGCCTATCGGCTCCATTCCGTTCTGACTGTCAGGCACGTGGAAAGCCGAACCCGGTGCCGTACGAGAGGCAGTCGCATTTGCGTTGAGAGATGGATATCGGCACATCGATGCGGCCCTGATCTATGGCAATGAGGAGGAGGTGGGTCAAGGAATCAAGGACAGCGGCATTTCCCGCGAAGATCTGTTCATCACGGGCAAGCTGTGGAACACACATCACCCAGCCGCTGCCGAGGGCTTACAGATGACCTTGAACGCCTTGGGAACCGATTATTTGGACCTCTACGTGAGTCTGGATACGCAAAATATACGCCAGCTCACTCATAAAGCTCATTCATTGGCCTGTTCGCCTCGTTCCTGTAAGTCTTGCCTGCTGTCTTCACCGCTAATCGATTCAGAACGGATCTCACGAATTATTACCGGTCAACCCAGATGGCACCCGCTCCGTCGATAGATCATGGGACCAGGCCGACACGTGGAGACAGATGGAAGCGCTCTATGAGTCTGGCAAAGTCAAGGCGATTGGTCTGGCCAATTGGTCACTCCCTTATCTCAAAGAATTAGAAAAGTCGTGGAAGGTCATACCAGCCGCGAACCAGGTCGAGCTTCATCCTTTTCTTCCACAACACGAATTGAGGGAATACTGCCAGCAGGTCGGGATCTTGATGGAAGCTTATTCTCCACTTGGATCCACAGGTGAATCGCCTCAACGGTGATGAACGGACATTTGTTGACGATAGGTGCACCGCTTATGTCGGATTCGAGTATTAAGCTCATCGCCAAGAAGTATGGGGTGTCTACTGCGACCGTTTTGATCAGCTATCACGTCAATAAAGGCACTGTCGTCATCCCCAAATCCGTCAATCAACAACGGATCTCTGAAAATCGCAAGGCGATCGCCATCAGCAGGGAGGATATCGAGAAACTGGACGGACTGTCGGCTGATGGAAAGGCTCAGCGGATCAACACCCCCTTATGGGGATGGGACCTCGGTTTTGATGACTGGTACAAACCAGAGTAATAGACTCATCGATCCTCGGATGCATGTAGTGTCCTTTCACGAGCCATTGTCTTGTCTAAAAAGCCGCTTGCCACTGTCAATGTCCACAGTAGATTGTCGATCGTGAGGCGTAATTGCTGTGATCTGTGCCGCGTGCGAAGTCACGCCAAATTTGAATGACATTGGCAGCACAGCCTAGTGAAACCCTGATCGGATATTTCAAGCCCAAGCAATTACCCGCCATGGAAGTCGAAGTGATGCAACCATGGTATGCCTACCTCTCCGCCCATTGTGTCCATCAGAGAACATGAAGCTGCCAACTTACAAGGGCGATGCTTGAGATCCCAGTAATGTGTCAGAATTTGCTAATCACATGACCCAACTTACTAATGAATCGAATAGCGGGGCTACATGATTCACATGTCTCGCAGAGCAGGCATACAGAGTCTTGCTACATTTTCTGCCGCCATGTAAAGATCTGCGAAACATCAATCGATACCCCAGAATTGAAGTAACATATTGACACCATATTCATATCACACTCGTTCTGGGAACCATGTGTCTCGACCTTCCCGAAACCAAGCAGACAGACCCCATTACAATAGCTACTCTTTCTTTGTGTCTTGCTGCACCATCCATCCCCCTTTAACGCTACACTCATACTCTTTCGACGTGCATAGCCTCCGGCTTATCTTCCGTCACTTGGTGTCGAAGCGCGACATCAAACGCGTTCACTTGAGTGGTGGCGAACTTTCGAGCCGGGATCCTCATTTCGAACAAAAGATCAATTTCAGCAAAAGATCGGCCGGAAGGTTCAGGTAGTCGGAAGTAGTGGTAGGTAAACACCAAAGCTGTAGTGCCCGCCCAAAAGAATCCCGCATAATTACCCCAATTCCACGCGGTAGGATTCTGTTGGTGGTCAGAGCTCCTCTCAACAATGTGCATCCCTACTCACAATCATGTAAGGGGTCAAAACATTGACAACAATGGCGGCGATGTTGTAAGCAACACGTGAAAGGGCGACGGTCTTGACCTGAAGTCGCCTCGTCGACAATTCTGCCACGAGCGAGAACGCCACGGTGCCGACCGAGAATTGGTAGAACGCCGCCCATACGATCATCATCGATCCAGTGGCCAAGGCTGCTTGCTGTTTCGAAGATTCAGGCGCGAGGCCGATGAAACCCATGGCGAGTAAAGTGAGGAAGAGCCCAAAGAGGCCGCAGAGGAACAGTTTCCTTCGGCCCACTCCGAACGCCATCAAAGTCCACACCACAAAAGCCCCAACCGTGTTGAGACCGTATTGACCCAGTGCAAAATTGTAAGGTGCTTCTCCGGTCAGACCACCTTGTTCGAGAAAGTAGGTCGAGTAGTTGGAGAAGGTGTTGCCGGCGAAATTTTGCGATACAAAGAGCATGCAGACGATTTCGGTCCTTCGAAGGTTGACTCCTTTGAAACAGTCTAGGTAGCTGGCACCTTCCGTCAAGTCCTTTTCTAGCTCATTGGTGTGCCTGATCATAGCAATCGTGCCTTCGATATCTTCTGGTGTGTTGCGCTTGGCGGAAGTAAGACGAGCGAGCGATTTGCGCGCGTCATCATACCGACCGACCCGGCAGAGCCACCAGGGAGACTCTGGGGCGAAGTATATCCCAACAATGAGAGGCGGGAACCACATCCACTGCAAACCGTATGGGATTCGGTACGCCCACTGATCGGTGCGCTTGAACATGCTCTTGATGACACCAATGGCGATGAGTTGACCGATACCCCAGCAAGAGTTACCCCATGTGGTGATATAGCCTCGAATGGCAACTGGGCAGACCTCGGCTGCATACGAAATGGCGACTGAATTAGGTCAGTATGTATATGGTGACGGGGTCCATGATCACCTACCTGACATGAACACTCCGAATGCAATCCCACCAAGAACGTATCCAACCATGAGGACTTCAATGGATTCAGCGGTAAAGTAGATTGTCGTGATGCAAGTCTGATACAACAATACGCCGAGAATGAACTTGCGAAAGCCAAATCGCTCGACTCCTAGCCCCGTACAGAGAAGACCTATGATCTGACCACACTGAGCACCATTGGCGAGGCCCGCCTGCCATCTTGCGGGTACTTGGTAAGATCCGTCCGGCTGTACATCACCGTACTTCTCGTTGAAGGGCGGGAAAGCGTAGAAATTCCCAATCAACGCAATGTCGTAGCCTTCCATGGCGCAGCACATGGCGATAAGAGCTGCCCATGCAATAGCTTTCGGGTAGAGTTTGACGCCTTCCAGAAGAGTCATTTTATGTTCCTTCTCTACCTGTGTCAGCGCCCTGGCGGAATGAGACTATCAGGAGGCTGACCTGTGGCGGTCGCCGCATCGGCGAACATGCTGTTCATAACGTGGGACTCCTTCTGTTCATGATGGCCGATATGTGCGTCTTTCTCCATGTCAGCTGTAGAGCGCTCGTCGCTCGACTGAAGATGGTCCGTTGGTGTCGTCATCTGTAATGTGGGTGTTTTGATCCTGGCGGCGAGCTGTGGAGAGGAACACCAACGCTCGAGGAGGACGGCATAAGTAGTATTCAGTGGTCGGAGATGTTCCACCAAGGACCGGACAATACAAAGGAGCCCGGCTTGGGGATCCCGGAGTTGTTATGGGGGCCGCGAGGGGTGATGCCGTTAACTCCGAGAATTGCCAATCACAGAATTGGCAACCGGTGGAGCTTGGCCATCCGCTTGTCCCCGGTATCTAGGTTGCTGGTCAACATTAGCATAAACAACTCCTCTATCGCAAGTCCGATCATGTCGCCCACACAGGGGGAGAAGCCGGAGAAACGCAAGAGAAAGAAACGTGTTCCGCTCAATTGCTCCGGTGCGTCTTCCATGACCGCGGCAAACCGCGTTACTGACCGGACAAGAATGCCGCCGGCTCAAAATGAAGTGTGACAGGGAAGGTCAGTGGTAGTGGGACATGGGACGGATGTCAGTTCACTAACAGTCTACCAGTGCCATGCGGGGGATGTATCCGCAGACTATGTCCCGACTTATGCCAGAATATAGATGAAGGCAATTTGGTCAGGGGTACACCTAGAGTCAGGAGCTCAGAGACGCCTCTTGGTAGATCGCAAGCATGCGCAGCAGACACTCGGCCAATCGTGGGTTCCGAAGTTGAGCAAGTGAATGCCAACGACTACATGTCCTTTCCCTCAATTCCAATCTCGAGCCCGCTTTTGGTCCCTGGGGATCACGAGTTAGTCGCCCAGCTCGCTTGGGGCGACGACCCCGAAG
>Ga0265780_10009461_pt1 | contig 11684 bp, 12 predicted proteins | sample P1T30metagenome_FD_192432 | JGI IMG/M metagenome (GOLD analysis project Ga0265780, IMG submission 192432) | Plant litter microbial communities from East Loma Ridge, Irvine, California - P1 T30 | ecosystem: Environmental > Terrestrial > Plant litter > Unclassified | place: USA: California... | reverse complement strand
TCTTCACTCACCAAAAACAAACAATAAACCGCTATGCGAACAAGAAGTTGCAGCTTTCTGTGGCATAGTACTTGACCCACTGCCAATATTTGTTGAAGCCAAAAATGATTAAGTGTAAATCTGATTCAAAATTAACTATTTTAAAGTAATACTTAGCTAGGGATTTGATAATAATGCGGAGTTGCCATCGTATGTGGATGAGCTTATAAATGCTTATTAGAGATAGTTTTCAGGATTTTTTTAAATTGTATTTTAAATAATTTTTTTTATCAGATGATTGATTTATTTGCAATAATTGAAAAACAATTAAATTTAATTTCTTTAAAGGTGCAGTAGCTTCTAAAAAATATTCTCTACTCTCACGGTAGGAGCGAAGTAGACGATGCTATCTAATTTGTAGTATATGCCTTGTTTTTCGAGTAAATGACATTGCTGTGAATGGCTTGGTTGCACTAAGGAAGAATATTTATCGTAGGGAATCCTGCATTTAATCTGTTGGGCCCAATTGTCCCACAGCATAAGCTCAGGCATTATGATAGTCAATTCCACCCCCGCCGGCTGGCAAATCATTTACCAGCAAGCCCACGCCCTGCTGGCCGCGCACTTGGCTTGGCACTGGCCGCCCACGCTCCCGCCCGACCGCTGGGTGGGCCTGCTGGCCGCCATCGCCCAGCACGACGACGAACAGGCCGACTGGCACGGCCGCGGCGGGCACTACGGCCTCACGCCCGCCGGCGCCCCCGCCAACTTCACCCAAAAAGAATTCTCTCTGGAGCAGGCCACCGGCGTGCTGGCCGCCGCCCGCTTCCAGGGCCGCTGGCGCAGCCTCCTCACTAGCCTGCACCTAAGCTGCCTCTACGAAGGCCTGCGCGGCCAGAAAAAGGAGATTGATGTCTTCCTCGACGAGCTGCGGGCGCACCAGCAGCAGTGGCGCCGGGCCCTCAAAGTCAGCAAAGCCGCGGCCGACCAGGCCTACGCCCTGCTGCACTGGTGCGACCGGCTCTCGCTCATCCTCTGCCGCCACGAAATCCCGGAAATGGGCCGCGCCGTGGAAATTCATCGCGGCCCCGACGGCACCACCCACACCCTGGCCCAGCCCGCCGGTGGCCCAGTCATCGTCAAGCCCTGGCCCTTTCAGCAAAAGGAAATTGAAGTTAGCGTGGAGGCCAGCGTGCTCACCCAGCTCCAGTTTAAAGACGATGCCGAACTGGCCGCCGCCCTACGTGCCGCCCCTATCGAAACGCTGCGTTGGACCCTGCGCGCCTAGTCCGCTACGGTCGGGCTCGCACTGTTTTGAGCCGTTCCGTGCCCAACGCCGCTAGCTTCCAGCCGTATTAGAAGCAGACCACCCTCGATTTCGAGCCCCTTTTTCTGCTTTATGGCTACTCACTATAAGTTTTCCGACGTGCTGGCGGTACTCAAAGCCTCGGCCGGAGAATTCAGCAATAACAACTCTTTTCGGCACGCGGCGGCGCTGTCGTACTACACCATTTTCTCCTTGCCGCCGCTGCTGCTTATCGTCATCACGGTGGCCAGCGCGGCCTATGGGGGCGAGGCCATCACGGGCCAGATTTACGGCCAGCTCAAAGGCTTGGTCGGTGCCGAGTCGGCGGCGTTTCTGCAAGAAAGTATTGCCAAATTCACCGTACAGCAGCGCGGTCCCATTGCCACCACCATCGGGGTCGCCACCCTGATTTTCGCCGCCACCACCTTCTTCGTTACCCTTCAGGAAAGCATCAACGACATCTGGAACCTGAAGGTAAAAACCAACGGCATTGGCATCGGGGCGTTCATCAAACAGCGCTTCCTGTCGTTCGGGCTCATCCTGAGCGTGGCTCTGCTGCTACTCATCTCCTTTGTGATTAGTGCCGTGCTTAGCGTCTTCACCGGCTGGCTGCAGAAGCTGCTGCCCGAGGTGGGCGTCATCGCCATCCGGCTGGTCGATTTTGCCCTGTCGCTCGGCGTCACCACGCTGCTCTTTGCCCTGATTTACCGCTTCCTGCCCGATGCCATCATCCGCTGGCGCGACGTGGGGGTGGGCGCCTTCATCACGGCGCTGCTGTTTGTGCTGGGCAAGTTTCTCATCGCCTTCTACATCGCTAAGTCCAACCCCGGCTCGGCATTTGGGGCGGCCGGTTCGGCCATTGTGCTGCTGTTGTGGGTCAACTATTCGTCGCTCATCATCTTTTTCGGGGCAGAATTCACCCAGGAATTTGCCGATGCCTTCGGCCAGCGCGTGCAGCCCAAAGCCCACGCCGTGCGCGTGCGCCTCGAAGAAATAGCCCCCGGCGAGTCGAAAGAGGAAATTGTAACCGGCCGCCCCCGCTCCACGGGTAAGTGGCAGAAGTAAATGTGGAACGCCGCATGCTCCCAGTTGCGCGGCGCTAAGCAAAGAGCGGTGGTTTACGCCGGTTGAAGAGCCATATTTGGAGAAATTAATGGCTCCATGAAGCGCATACTCCTTGTTTTCTGCTTGGTACTATTCGCCTGGACGGTACCTGCCCAAGCTGCCCGCTCGTGTAGCGCCCCGCCCGATACTGTGGCCGGCGAAGCACGCCTCACCGCCTTGTTTGCGCGCGGAATCTGCGAGCAGATTGCCATGCAGAGCCGGCACCAGGACCTGGCGGTGCTGACTAAGGCCCAGGGCATGGAGCTGCTCAACGAGGTGCTGACCGCCGCCATCATCCGGGATTCCACGGCGTTCCGAAGCTTCCTGGCCCATGTGCCCGACACCACCGCGGCCATGCAGCGGGTATCCATGCAAGCCGTTTTGCGCCTGTCCAGCGCGTGCCCAGTCGCAGGCAAGCTCCTGACCCAGATGGGCGTGCAGATGGCTGGCTTCGATACCAACCTCACGGCTGGCCAGCAGCAAGTGCTCCAAACCGTGGCGCAGGACCTGTGCGGCCGGCTCACTGCTGCCGATGCCCAACTGGCGTTTAGCCACCGCACCGCGCCCGAGCGCATTGCCGCCTACCACTCGGCCCGGCACGAGATAATCATGACCCACGGTTCGGCGCTGGTGGCCGCATTTGGCGAGCAGCTGGTCAACAACAAGCAACTGGAAAGCACCATGTGGCAAAACGTGGACCGGCTGATGTTCGACATTTGCCCGGCCCTCACCGGGCAGCTGCGGGCCGACCGAGGCTCGGCGCAACTCCAGGAAGCGGCAACGGTGCCAACTCCTTCGCCAGGGGCGGCCGCCAAGAAAATGGCCACACCAGTTACCCGGCATGGCCACAAAAAATAGCGGTTTTCAATCCCTACGGCAGCACTAAGCGGCTTTTTCTTCCTTCACCGCCAGCTGCCCGCAGGCCGCGTCAATGTCCTTGCCCCGCGAGCGGCGGATGTTGGTTTGCACGCCACGGTCGGCCAGGTACTTGTGGAAGGCCGTGATTTTATCGGCGTCGGCGTTCTGGTAGTCGGCGTTTTCGATGGGGTTGTACTCAATCAGATTCACCTTGCAGGGCAGCCACTTGGCAATTTTCAGCAGCTCGGCCGCGTCGTCCAGCCCGTCGTTGAAGCCATCGAATACGATGTACTCATACGTCACTTTGCGGCCGGTTTTTTGGTGGTAGTACTGGAGCGCTTCCTTCAGCGCAGCCAGGGAGTTGGCCTCGTTGATGGGCATGATTTCGTTGCGCTTGGCATCGGTGGGCGCGTGCAGCGAGAGGGCCAGGTTGGCCTTCACGTCGTCATCGGCCAGCTTCTTAATCATCTTGGCAATGCCGGCCGTGCTGATGGTGATGCGGCGCGGGGCCATGTTCAGCCCATCGGGCGCGGTGATGCGGCGCACGCTTTCCACCACGTTGGCGTAGTTGAGCAGCGGCTCGCCCATGCCCATGTACACGATGTTGGTGAGCGGCGTGCCGTACTGGCTTTCGCACTGCTCCTTGATGCGCACCACCTGGTCGTAAATCTCGGCCGCGTCCAAGTTGCGCTTGCGGTCCATGTAGCCGGTGGCGCAAAACTTACACGTCAGCGAGCAGCCCACCTGGCTCGAAATGCAGGCCGTCATGCGCGTGTCGTGCGGGATGAGGACGCCCTCCACCACGTTGCCATCGTACAGCCGGAAGGCCGATTTGATGGTGCCGTCGTTCGAGAGCTGCTTGTTCTGCACCGTCACGCCGTTTATCACAAAGTGCTGGTCCAGCAGCTCCCGCGTGGCAACCGAGATGTTGTTCATCTCCTCAAAAGTGGCGGCCGTGTTCTTCCACAGCCACTCCGTCACCTGCTTGGCGCGGAAGGGCTTCTCGCCGTGCTCGACCATAAAGGCCTTGAGCTCGTCGGGCGAGGTTTTGCGGATATCACGCTTCTTGACAACGGGGGCGAGGGGCAGTTCCAGTAACATAGTGCAAAGATACAAGCCAGCAGGGCGTTGGGTTCCCAGTACTTGTAGTTTGGATTCAGCCGCCTATCTTCGCCGCATAAACTTTAGGGGTGCTGCGCATTGCCGTGGCTGAGATGATACCCTTGGAACCTGATTCTGGCTAATACCAGCGAAGGGAAAAGTACTGGTCCGCATTGCGGCTGCCTTTCGGGGCGGGCCGTGGCCGGCACCCACTATTGTTTATGGCGTTTCCCTGTCCCAACTACTCCCTGGTTGCATGGTTTGCTACGTAAACAATATTGCCCAAGAAGCCGCTGAAAACCAGCTGCTCATCGACCTGCTCACCGCCCGTGGCATCAACGAGCCCCGTGGCCTCGCCGTGGCCGTGAACGATGCCGTGGTGCCCCGCGCCGACTGGCCCACCCACGCCCTCCAGGAACAAGACCGAATCACCATCATCCGCGCTACGCAGGGCGGGTAGGGGCCCGGTCTGTCATCCTGAGCTTGCGAAGGACCTCACCACGTTGGGCCGATTGAATTGCTGCCAGCTGTTCAACGGTGATAAGGTCCTTCGCAAGCTCAGGATGACAGACGATGGCAGTCAATTAGCAACATTTCACCGTCATACCGTTCGATAGATGAAAAAGAAAGACCACGCTCCGCAGCAGACGCTGGTGGAGCGCCAGCCGCTCACCGGCTCCCGCAAAATCTACGTTTCGGGCAAGCTGCACCCGGAAATCCGAGTGGCCATGCGCGAAATCGCCCTGGCCGATACCGAGCGCAAGTTCGATTTCGGCTTCCCCTCGGAGCGGAACCCGCCCGTGACGGTGTACGATACCAGCGGCCCCTACACCGACCCCAACGTGGCAATCGACCTGAAAAAAGGCCTGCCCCGTCTGCGCCAGTCCTGGATTCTGGGCCGCGGCGACGTGGAGCAGCTGCCCGGCACCACCTCGGAATACGGCCAGCAACGTGCTGCCGACCAGCAACTCGACCACCTGCGCTTCGAGCACATCGCGGCCCCGCTGCGCGCCAAGCCGGGCCACAACGTGAGCCAGATGCACTATGCCAAAAAGGGCATCATCACGCCGGAGATGGAGTACATCGCCATCCGCGAAAACCAACGCTTTGACGAGCTACCAGCCGATGACCCGCTGCGCACGCAGCATCGCGGCCATAGCTTCGGGGCCAACACGCCAGCGGGCCACATCACGCCCGAATTTGTGCGCCAGGAAGTAGCCGCTGGCCGCGCCGTCATCCCGAGCAACATCAACCACCCGGAGAGCGAGCCCATGATTATTGGCCGCAACTTTCTGGTGAAAATCAATACTAACATTGGCAACTCGGCTGTGACTTCATCCATTGAGGAAGAGGTAGATAAGGCCGTGTGGAGCTGCCGCTGGGGGGGCGATACGCTCATGGACCTGAGCACCGGTAAGAACATCCACGAAACCCGCGAGTGGATTATCCGCAACTGCCCGGTGCCGGTGGGCACGGTGCCCATCTACCAAGCGCTGGAAAAGGTGAACGGCAAGGCCGAGGACCTGACTTGGGAGCTATTCCGCGACACACTTATTGAGCAGGCTGAGCAAGGCGTCGACTACTTCACCATCCATGCCGGCGTACTGCTGCGCTACGTGCCGATGACCGCCAAACGCGTGACCGGCATCGTGTCGCGCGGCGGCTCCATTATGGCTAAATGGTGCCTGGCGCACCACAAGGAGAGCTTCCTCTACACGCACTTCGAGGAAATCTGCGAAATCATGAAGGCCTACGACGTGGCCTTCTCGCTAGGCGACGGCCTACGCCCGGGCTCTATCGCCGACGCCAACGACGAAGCCCAGTTTGCCGAGCTGGAAACCCTGGGCGAGCTCACCAAAATTGCCTGGAAGCACGACGTGCAGGTGATGATTGAAGGCCCCGGCCACGTGCCCATGCACCTTATCAAGGAAAACATGGACAAGCAACTGAAGGAGTGCCACGAAGCGCCGTTCTACACGCTGGGGCCACTGACCACGGACATTGCGCCGGGCTACGACCACATCACTTCGGCCATCGGCGCGGCCATGATTGGCTGGTTTGGCACGGCCATGCTCTGCTACGTAACCCCCAAGGAGCACCTCGGCCTGCCCAACAAGCAGGACGTGAAGGACGGTGTCATCGCCTACAAAATCGCGGCCCACGCCGCCGATTTGGCCAAAGGCCACCCAGGAGCGCAGTACCGCGACAACGCCCTGAGCAAAGCCCGCTTCGAGTTCCGCTGGGAAGACCAGTTCAACCTCAGCCTTGACCCCGACACCGCCCGCGAATACCACGACGAAACCCTGCCCGCCGAAGGGGCCAAGGTAGCCCACTTCTGCTCGATGTGCGGCCCGCATTTCTGCTCCATGAAAATCACGCAGGAAGTGCGCGACTACGCCGCCAAACAGGACCTGACCGCCAGTGAAGTACTGGCGCAAGGGCTGGTGGAAAAGTCGCGGGAATTTGTGGAAAAGGGCAGCGAGATTTACCTGTAAGAGCAATGTGGCGTGGGCTCTGCGAGTCCGCGTGTGAGCGAACTTCCTTCTACCAAACGCGGACTTGCAGAGTCCACGCCACATTGCTTTTTACTTTAATCTATGCGACCCCTCGCCCTCACCATTGCCGGCTTCGACCCCAGCGCGGGCGCCGGCTTGCTAGCCGACGTGAAAACGCTGGAGGCCAATGGCGTGTACGGCCTGAGCGTATGCACAGCCCTTACTGTGCAAAATGACGTGGCGTTTGAACGCGTGAGCTGGGTGCAAACGGCGGAAATTCGGGACCAGGTACGCATTCTATTTGAGCGCTTCAAGGTTGACTTTGTGAAAATTGGCCTTGTGGAGAGTCTGCCGCAACTGCTAGAACTAGTGCACTGGCTAAAAGGCCAGAACCCCGGCCTGCAATTGGTATGGGACCCAGTGCTGAAAGCCACCGCTGGCTACGAGTTTCACCGTGCCCCAGACCGCGAGCTGGTGCAAGCTCTCTGCGCCGAAATGGCCCTCATTACTCCCAACCAGCCCGAAATGCTGCGCCTGTGGCCGGCCGAATCGGCGGCGGCGGCAGCGAAAACGGTTAGCGCCTTTTGCCCGGTGCTGCTGAAAGGTGGGCACGCTGGGGGCGACTTCTCCATTGACTTGCTGCTGGAAGGCGGGCTGCAACACGAGTTTTCGGTGCCCCGGTTGCCGTGTGGCGAGAAGCACGGCAGCGGCTGCGTGTTGTCGGCGGCGGTGCTGGCGGGGCTGGCGAAAGGGCAGGGGTTGGTGGATGCTTGCCGTTCGGGCAAGGCGTACACCACCGCATTTCTGGCCAGCAACGACACGCTGCTAGGGTATCATTCGATGAGCTAAATCAATTATGAAAATCAATCAACTTCACTACATCACTACCAATCCGGAGGCGGCTGAACTGGCTTGCCAAGGCGGCGTGCGCTGGGTGCAGCTGCGGGTGAAAAACCAGCCGGCCGCCACCTGGAAACAGCTGGCGCTGGATACGCAGGCTGTGTGCCGACGCTACGGCGCGGTGCTCATCATCAACGACAATCCGGCGCTGGCCCGCGAAATCGGGGCTGACGGCGTGCACCTGGGTAAGGAAGACATGCCGCCCGCTGAAGCCCGCAAGCTGCTGGGGTCTGACTTCATTATCGGTGGCACGGCCAATACGTTTGCCGATATTGAGCGACACGTTGCGGCTGGCGTGGACTATATCGGACTGGGGCCCTTCCGCTTCACCAGCACCAAGGAGCAGCTGAGCCCAATTCTGGGACTGGCAGGCTACGCCGACATTATGGGTCGGTGCCGGGCGGCCGGGCTCACGGTGCCGGTTATCGGCATTGGTGGCATCACGCTGGCCGATGTGGCGGGCTTGCACAAAACCGGCTTGCATGGCGTGGCGGTGTCGGGGGCCATTGGGGTGGCGGCCGAGCCGGCTGTTGCGGCTGCTCAATTTGTTGAATCACTCAAGGTTTTCGCTTCGGTATGATGACTACGCAACCCCTTGTAATTGCCGGCCGCACGTTTGCGTCGCGCCTGTTCACCGGGACGGGCAAATTCAGCTCGTCGCAATTGATGGAAGAGGCGCTGCTGGCCTCCGGCTCAGAACTGGTGACGGTAGCGCTGAAAAGGGTGGACGTGGCCGATGCCGACGACGACATCCTGCGCCACCTCGCGCACCCGCAGTTCCATTTGCTGCCCAATACGTCCGGCGTACGCACGGCGCGGGAGGCCATATTCGCCGCCCAGCTGGCCCGGGAGGCGCTGGAAACCAACTGGCTCAAGCTCGAAATTCACCCCGACCCCAAGTACCTGCTGCCCGACCCCATCGAAACCCTGAAAGCCGCCGAGGGGCTGGTGAAACTGGGCTTCGTGGTGCTGCCCTACATCCACGCCGACCCGGTGCTGTGCAAGCGCCTAGAAGAAGTGGGCGTGGCGGCCGTGATGCCCCTGGGCTCGCCCATCGGCTCAAACAAAGGCCTGCTGACACGGGAATTCCTCGAAATCATCATTGGTCAGAGCAAGGTGCCGGTGGTGGTCGATGCCGGCATCGGGGCACCCTCGCACGCGGCGGCAGCCCTGGAAATGGGCGCCGATGCCGTGTTGGTGAATACGGCCATTGCCGTGGCCGGGCAGCCGGTGGCCATGGCCACAGCTTTCAAGATGGCGGTGGAGGCGGGCCGTATGGCCTACGAGGCGCGGCTAGCTGCGCCGGTGGCGCATGGCGAGGCGGTGGCCAGCTCGCCGCTCACGGCTTTTCTGGATATGTAGAACAATACGGACCTGATGGTCATGCAGAGCGCAGCGAAGCATCTCGCGTGCAGTAGTAACCCAGTCGATTGAGTTAGTTGAAGCACGCGAGATGCTTCGCTGCGCTCTGCATGACCGACTAGTTTTAAACAATTGAAAAATGAGCTTCCAACCCATTTTCGAGGCCCAGCCGTGGGACGATGTTAAGGCCAGTGTCTATGCCAAAACGGCGGCGGATGTGGAGCGGGCATTGGCAGCGACCAAATGCACGCTGGAGGATTTCAAAGCGCTGATTTCGCCCGCCGCCGCGCCATACCTGGAGCGGCTGGCGCAGCGGAGCCAGCAGCTCACGCGCAAGCGGTTTGGCAACACGGTGCAGCTGTATGCGCCGCTGTATTTGAGCAACGAGTGCCAGAACATCTGCACGTATTGCGGCTTTAGCCTTGATAATAAGATTGCCCGGCGCACGCTAAGCAGCGTGGAAATGCTGCAGGAAGCGGCCGTGCTCAAGGATTGGGGCTACGACCATGTGCTGCTGGTAACTGGGGAAGCCAACGTGACGGTGGGCGTGGACTACCTAGAAAAGGCCTTGCGCACGCTGCGCACGCAGTTCGCGCATATTTCGATGGAAGTGCAGCCGCTGGACCAGGCTGACTACGAGCGCCTGATTCCCGAGGGCCTGAACACAGTGCTGGTGTACCAAGAAACCTACCACCGCGCCGACTACAAAAAGCACCACCCCAAGGGCAAGAAGTCGAACTTCAACTACCGCCTCAATACGCCCGACCGGCTGGGGCGGGCCGGCATCCACAAGATGGGGTTGGGCGTGCTCATCGGGCTGGAAGACTGGCGCACGGACTGCTTCTACACCGCGCTGCACCTCGACTACTTGGAGCGCACCTATTGGCAAACCAAGTACAGCCTTTCTTTCCCGCGCCTGCGGCCGGCGGCGGGGCTGCTGCAGCCCAAAGTGGAGATGAGCGACCGGGAACTGGTGCAGCTGATTTGCGCCTACCGCATCTGGAACGGCGAGGTGGAGCTGTCGATTTCGACCCGCGAAACCCCGGTTTTCCGCGACCACGTCATCAAGTTGGGCATCACCAGCATCAGCGCGGGCTCCAAAACCAACCCCGGCGGCTACGCGGTGGCGCCGGAGTCGTTGGAACAATTTGAGATTTCGGACGAGCGCAGTCCGGCCGAGATTGCGGCCATGCTGCGCCGCCAGGGCTACGAGCCGGTGTGGAAGGACTGGGACGCCGCGCTGGCCCCGTAGCGCGGACGTTGCCCGGCCCCGGCAACCGTTATGATGGTTCCGGTAACTAATCCGATGCGTCCAGAAACCGTGCCGATGGTTTCTGCAACGCATCCGATGGCGGCGCTGGCTGGGGGCTTGCAACGTTTCGATTATCAGCCCCGATTGCTCGGCAAGTAGCTTGTGCCATTGGCATCGTGTGGGTGTCGTTCAGGCCCACCAATTACCTTGTTCGTGCTGCGGCTTTTCGCCACGTCGCTACCGGGTCGGGGCTTTGCCAGATGGTGCCGAGCACGGCGGCCCCGGCGAAGCCAGCGGGCGGCAGCAGGCCGATGTTTTCGGCTGTGATGCCGCCCAGCGCCAGCACTTGTGGGCGGTAGCTGGCGCGGGCCGCCAACCGTGCTAGATGCTCCCGAACTGCGGGCAACTGGAAGCCGCTCGCGTAGCCCGGCTTACTGAGACTGTCGAAAATCGGGCTAAGAAAAACGTAGTCGTAGTGGCGGCGGTGTCGGTTGATTTCGGCCAGCGAATGGAAGGAGGTGGAAAGCGTCTGGCCGGGCAGGAGCGGGGGGCGGCGTACCGTGGCGGCCCGCTCCTGCCCGGTGAGGTGTAGGCCGCCGAGGCGATAGCGGCGCACCAGCTCAGGATGTCCGTGCAGCACCAGCCGCGCATGAAATGGCTGGGGTAGGGCTTGAATCAGGGTTTCGACGTCGGCAGCCGGCCAGCCGGGCTTGCGCAGGTGCAGGCTGGGCAGGCCCGCTGCTAGCAGGTTGGCTAGCAGGCGCGGCTCATCGGGCAGGGCCGTGGGGTCGGTGATGACGAGCAGGCGAAACACCAGCCGCTGCTACTGCACTTGCGTCGCTAAGCCTTCTGGCAGCAGGCGCAGCTTGTGGGTGTTGTAGTCGAAGCAGAGCATGCCGGTTTTGGCGCGGGCCACTTCCCGGCCGGATTTATACACGTGGTACACCACGTCGAAGCCGTACTTGTTCGGGGCGGTAGCGGCCACGTCAATTTGCAGGATATCGCCCTCGAAAGCTTCGTTTTTATACTCCACGGCCACATCAACCATGATGAGGCCGAGCTTGGTGTCGGCGTCGAATTCGCTGGGAAACCCCTGGGCCTGGAGAAATTGCTGCCGGGCGGCGTGCAGCAGGCCCAGCAGCGCATCGTAGCCGAGGTGACCGCCGTAGTTGATATGGCTGGGGAGCACCGTGGCCTCGGTGCTGAAGGGAAAGGCATCGGGGAGGGCTACTTTTACGCGGTTCATGAGCGGGAATGGGAAAGGGAATGCCGAAGCAGAAATAAACGATGAGTAAGCAGCAAGTGTCGGATAATCCAAAGATAGAAG